>Ga0256838_1000210_pt1 | contig 41022 bp, 33 predicted proteins | sample 4571419metaG_FD_185978 | JGI IMG/M metagenome (GOLD analysis project Ga0256838, IMG submission 185978) | Hydrothermal vent microbial communities from Guaymas Basin, Mexico - 4571-419 | ecosystem: Environmental > Aquatic > Marine > Hydrothermal vents | place: Mexico: Guaymas Basin | collected... | reverse complement strand
CATCTGGTATAATATCATCTACATCGATATCTACATCATCAGCATCTGTTATATCTACCTCTTCATCCAATTCAAATACATCTTCATCGGCATTATCATGATTTTCGACTACATTGGTTTCTGTATTATCAGAAACAATTGTTTCTTTTGCTTCATCTGGAAGAATAATCTTTGTAACATTATCAACTGTCTCAAATTCTGTTCCTTTGGGTGGGTACCATATAGTGTAATTGCCATCTTTATCTTTTTGCAAAACAAGTCTTGTTCCTGCAAATTTATCTTTTCCTACTATCCACAAACCATTTAAAATGTCTCCTGATACAAGAAACGCATTAATAACATTTTCTCTTGATTTTGTATTTTTATTCCATCTTGTAAGTCTAATTATATTGTTTACAACTTCTCCCTTGTTTGTATATACAGAAAGTCTAAGAGATACATATTCTTCTTGTTCCTTGTTATATCCTGTTATGGGACTAACCCACAACGGAGCATATTCTATTTTCTCTCCATCAATTGTAACTTCATATTTCTTTCTTAAAATAAATTTGTGGGTCATATCAATTGCTTTTTGCAGTTCAATTTCTCCTTTGAGAATTTTCTTTATAACATTTAACACATAAGAAAGATTTTCGAGAGAATATGTGTATAGTCCATTTGTTAATCCTGATAATGAGAAAATGACTTCATCTTCAGGAAATATAGGAGCAAAAGGTTTTACTAACTCATCTTTTCTTGGCAAATATGCTGAGAGTTTATAGTTTTTAACCTTTTTAGCGTTTTCATTACCTAAAACTTTAGTAGGATCTGCTTCTCCTACCATTATTTGATATGCCCTTGAGATTTCTTTTGCTTTATTAAAAGCACCGACAAGAGTTCTCTTCTCTGTTTTCATGTGTCCCCCACCCGATAGATAGGCAATTTCTGGAAATACAAGTCTCATGTAAGAAGGAATATTCATAAGTTTGATACTACCTCTAAGATGGGGTTCATTAGATTTTACTCCTGGATAATTTCCTTCTACTTTTACTGTTGCTGTATCAAGAGAGGAGGATATGAAGTTAGCAAGAATAAGCTTAGCGGCAGAGACATACGTCTGTTCCATCGGGATATCCTTAGCAAGGATAGCATCAACTGTGAGATAATTTGGTAAGAATATATCATTGAATGCACGAAATTCTTTATTGTTTTCATACATCCATCTTAACTGTTGTAAAATTCTAGCTTTAATTTTCTTTTTATTTTCAGCAAATTGTTCTACCATATAGTGTTTACCAGAGGGATTTCTGGGATCTTTTGCTTTCAATTTTGTATAATATTCAACAAGATCAAGTAATTTGGAAAGATAAGCATACGCTTTTCCTACCTCATCTGGTAATTCTATTTCTTTTTCCACAATTTCCCCATTTTCATCCTTTATTTTGATCTTGACTATTTTTAAATAGTCCTCCGATTCAGGAAGAAGATCAGCAATGTTCTTTACCGAAATAGATTCAATTTTATGCCATTGTTTCCAATCAAATCTTGGAGCCCCTCCCATAAGCTGAGTAAAACTTCGGATATAAAACAATGTCGGTTTAGGTAGATAAAACTTTTTTTCATCTTTTTTTACGTTTACCTTTGCTTTTGTTAATTTTCTTGCTCTTCTTCTTTCATCTTTATTTGCATTAGAAAACTCATTTACTACATCTCTATTTACTCTTACAGGAATCATTAATTTATAAGATCTATCAATTTTATCTTTTCCAGTTTTTGGATCTTTCGTGGTGGAATAAGCAAAAGAAATGTAAGCAGTTGCATTGGTGGCAAGCATTGCATAAGATCTTGATGTAATGCTCTTGTAAAAGTTTTCAATAATTTCTTTCTTTTTGGCATGATCTTCTATTGCATTTCCTTCCCTATCAGAAAGAGCATCATACGGTAACATAACAGCATTAAAATGTTCTAAATAGGTTTTTACATCAGCAAGTTTTTCAGGTAAATTCTCAATTTCTTGAAGAACCCCTTCTTCTGCATTTTCTTCAATTTTTTTGGCTTCCCATAAATTTCTCAATTCTATTCCTCTATAATTCATAAGTATATCACCTCCATACTTTTTATAGGGAAATTATACCACAGTAGTTCAATCTACTGGAGCATAAAATTATGAAAAGAAAAAAAAGATTATGTTAAAAAGGAAGGGTTTTATAAAAAAAAGAATATATGTGGTATCATTTAATAGAAAAGACAAAAAAGGAGGGGTTGATTTATGAACAAAAAAATAACTGTAGGGATTCTTATGGGAACAGGAACCATGTTGCTTGCAAGCAAAAAGTTTATTCCACGAGTAATTGGAGCAGGTTTATATTTCTATACTGCTTTCAAGTATAGAGATGATTTTGAAAGATATTGTGAAAAAGTTAGGGATAAAATAAAGGAAGGGGTTAATGATTATCAAACAAGAAAGGTAGAAAAAGAGTTTAATAAAGAGATTACTACTCTTGCTAACGAATTAATAAAGGCAATAGAGGAAATGGATACAACTGTCGAACCGAAAACAGAAGAAAATTTGAATGAGAAGTCAGAAACAGAAGGGGAGACAATAGAAAAAGGAGAGGAAGAAAAAGAAAAAGAAGAAGATGATGAGGAGGAGGAAGAGGAGGAAGATTCAGATATAGATGAGGGAGGAAATGGCCCCTCTCCTCCTCAAAATTATTTTACTCAAAAAAGTGTAGATTATTTAAGTGAAATTTTAGAAGAACATTATCAGTTTAATAGTGTCCAAGAAGAAAAAAATATTGAAAATATTGCTATCGAAGAAAGTTTTGATAGTAATAAAGAAAATAATGAGTTAAAAAAAAGAAAAACATTAGATAACAAAACGAAAGAAAATGAAACTTACTCAGAAAATGATAATTTTGATGAAGAAAGAAAAAATAGTGAATCAGATTTGTATACGATAAATAACGAAAATGAAGCAAAAGAAACAGAAGAATTTTTAGAAAATAATAAAATTCAAGATGCAATAGAGGAAACTCTCTATAAAGAACAAAAGCAGGAAACAGAGGAACTCAATCAACAAGTTCAAAAGTCAAACTTAAAAGAGAAAAATGTTAATGAATTACCAAAAGAAGAAAACCATATAGAAGAGTTTTCAAAAATTAATTCTTACGAAAAAAACAATATGTCCGATGCTTCCGATGAATATTTTAAAGGGTCGTTAGAAGAAACTGTCTCTAAGATGGATGCAGAAATAGGAACAAAGGAAGAATTAGAGAAAGATATTGTAGAATCTTCTTTTACTGAAGGAGAAACTGTCATTGTCTCTCCTTTGGGCCAAAAGGTGGTTGTTACTGAACCTGAAGAAGAAATAAAATCTCTTTTAGGTCCAATTCAGAAAGAAGATAATAGTGAAATTATGTCGTTAATGGAAGAAGATATCACTGATGGTGATGAGACTATGATACCTCCATCCTACTTTGCTGATGATAATGATTTACCTCCATCTTTAAAAAAGAGGTGATTTGGAAATGAATGTTGTTGTTTTAGGAAAAAAAGAGGATCGTTATATAGGTTTTCCTGTTCAGCATGTTCAAAATAATGTGGGTATTGCAGGAGATTATATATCAGGGAAAACATCTATTGCTACGATTATTGCATTAGAACTTCTCAGAAGAGGATATACGGTTATTACAATAGATAGTAATGGAGAACTTTCCAATCAGGTTTATCAAAGAAATAATTTTAGAGAAACTATATCAAGAGTGAATTTACTACCTTTTATTTCGACAAAAATATTTAAGAGAGGAAATTCCCTAACTTCTTATTTTTCTATTATTGAAGAATCTATAGAAGATATGATCAAGTATCTTGAGTATACAGGAATAACTTTTAATATGGAAGAATATTCCATTCTCCGACTGCTTATAAAAACTCTTATAATAGATAAAACAAAGAAACCAAGAATATCAGATATTCTTATAGATGATGATTATAGAGGAAAACTGTTAACAGATGCTTTTCTTCTTTATGGGGTTCAAAAAGATATAGAAAATCTTATGCAAAGTTGGGATAGAATTACTAAATCTGCAAGTTATTTTACCAATGCAAAGTTATTGCTTTATAAATTTAAGAAGTATAGACTTTTTTCAATGGATAATGATAATTATATTGATCACAATACAATTTCCGAAATTGTTTATGAAAAATCGAATGTATTAATTCCTACAAGATTGAATCATGACATACCCAAAATAGACAGCTTATTCTTATTAACATCATTGTTGATGTTAAAACAATCTCCTCATCCTGTACATATTGTTATCGATAATATGACAATAAATGTATTTGCCCAATCACGAATATTCCATAAAATGATAAAAACTTCTTCCTATTCTAATATTTCATTTACAGTTGTATATCCATCTGAAAAAAGATATCAAGAGGATTGGAAAGGATTAGTTACTAATTACACCTATACTACTATATCTACTTATAAAGATATGGAAGATAATAAATATTATTATTATCTTGATGACACATGGGGAGTAAAATACAAGGCCGAACAAATACGATTAAATAAAATTTATCCTATTGTAAAAGTTTGAAAATTTAATAAAAAAAGAAAAGCCCCCTTAATGGGGGCTTTATTTATAAGGAGGGAACTATGCCGACCTAAATTTTATCGATTTTGTTGTTTTTCTATTTCTTGTATCCATTGGTCTAAAACTCCTCCTCCTCTTTTTTTAGAAGCAAGTATTTTAAGTATCTCAGTTAATTCTTCATCTCTATTTCTAATTTGTTGCTTGTTTTCTATAATCTTTTCTTTTTTGCTGAGAATATTTTGTTTTGCAATTTTCATTCTACTTCTTATTTTTCTTCTTCTCATTTTCTTTGAATAATTTTTTTCTATCTCTTTTTTTATTTCTAAACTATTTTTAATACTTCTTCCTTCTATATTTTTGTAAACTTTGTTAAAAATTAAAGAATTAATTAATATTGCTACGGAAGAAGCTAACAATACGGAAGAAGTTTTTCTATTTTTCTTTATCCAGCAGAATAGGGATATAACTCCCATACTCCCTCCTAAAATATAATCTGCAATTTTACGATATTTATGATATTGCCATACTGCTTTGTTCATTTTGTATCCTCCTTTATCCTACTTTAATCAAGATAATTTATTTTCTCTCCTTCATAAATTTCAATATTAACAATCTTAATAATTGCTTTATCTTTTTTGTTATGCAGTATATCATTTACCACAATTTCTTTCTCGGTATTCACCTCTGAAATTACTTCATCTACAACAATCGGAATATATCCATAATGGATAAGATGTTCCATGTTTTCTTTACTCAAAGAGGTAAAAGCAATATCAAGACTGTTTAAAAATCCGTCCCACCTGGTATCCCAAGTTTTTGTTATAAGGTTAATATATTGATGTTTCATTTTCAAAATAGATTTAGAATATTTATCAAGAATAGGATACACAGAAAGAAAATACAAAGCTAACTTTGAGTCTATAATAACAATATCATTAGGATTAAAAATATGCCCAAGATTTAGGGTATGCCCTTCAGATATTTTATTAATACCTGCTTGATCCACTGCTTTCAAATGCTTATAAATCTCTCTTTTTATTTCATATTCTATTTCCTTTTGCATATTATCAAATACATCAATACCTATTTCCTTTGCATAGTTAGAATTTTGCATAATTTTTTTCATATGCACAGAATACGATGATAAATGTTCTTCATTGTTAAGAAGATAATGGATTACTCCTTCAACAAGTTCTGTAAAATATTGCCTTAAATAAGGTAACTCTTCGGTAGAAAGAGAAAGGAGACTTTCTCCGAGAAGTTGAATATATTCAGTAATATCTTCCCCTTGTGCTCTGAGTAATCTTAATAATTTTATGGGATCGATCTTATGTATTCCCTCTGGAACAATTTTTACGACATTCTTTGCAAAATACAAAGAAGGAAATACTTCATCGGGGGTAGGGGTAACATACCACACAGGTATACCTTCCATCATTCTTGTAAGAATAATTGTATCCCTTAAGTTTGCTTCAGATGTTGTTGCCATATTTACAGAATTTTTCTCTATAGCAACGGGGAAATTAATAAACTCCCCCCCTCTTAACCAATTGTAATATTCTTTTGGGGAAAATACTTCTATTGTATATCTTTTTGTTGTATGAGGAGAAAAGAAAACTCCCTCAAGGGAAATGGGACCTCCTCTAAAAAATCCTCCTCCTTTTTTCTTAACTCTTTCTAACAACATATTTTTATCCCCTCCTTTATTTAATTATAACAAAAAAATATTTTTTATCAAATTTTTCAACAAAAAAAAGAGGGAATTTCTCCCTCTTTTTAATATTTTAAGGTATACCTCTTTATCTTTCTTGTTCCGTTCTATGCTCGATGTATATTTCCTTGTTATGATTTAATTCTTTTGATAAAGAGGATATTTCTGTTAAAACTCTCATAGCAAATAGATTTTTTGCTACAATTATCCATGTATCGTCATTGAAATCAATACCTTTTTCTATAAGAGCAGTAATAGGTTCTTTTATTCTCTGAACAAAAAAGTTGTGTAAAAGAATTTGATCGGCATCTGTTATTTCTTTTTTAGATGAAAAATATTGAACAGTTGACTGGTTTGGGGATAATATATCTGCATACCCATGAGCTATTATAAAATCTTTATCTCTGTCACTTAAAAGATACAACTCAATTGTTGCAGGAACAATTGTATCATCTGTAATATTAAATTCTTCAATAGGTATTTTGGAAATATTCAATTTAGCAAAAGGAACTTCAATAGAAATGGAATTTGTATGACTATTGATTGTAATAAATTTATCTATATCTGAAAGAAAAGCATTTAAAGAAATATCTACATCGTTTTTTATGCTTTCATCTATATGTATATTATCAGGAAATTGTAAATAAAGATATTTAATTACCTGATTAAATACCTTATCAGGTAGGTTATAAAATTTTTTCATCAAAGATAAAATATTATTAATTTCTGATGAAGACAAGTTATAACTACGAATAATTTGATCTACCATTAAGACTGATGCAAGGGAAAACTGATCCGGTAACCAGTCACTACTCATTATAGAAATTTGTTTTTTTTGTATCATATCCTTCCCTCCTTACATTCTTTTTCTTGTTAAAGAATAGGGAATTTTATTTATTTTTTGTTATCTTGTAAGTTACATAAAATTTTTGATAAAATTTTGTATACTAATAATGATATGGCAAGACTATTTATTTCTTTGGAAAAAAATCGGATTTTTTTGTCAGATAGGAGATTATCTAAGTATATTGAATTTTCCTCTATTTTATCATCAAGTGAAGCTATTATTCTTGAACATGCTATAGAAAATATAGAAGTAAACGATAGAATAAAAAAGCTTTTTAATAAAATGTTCTTAAAAATACAAGGTAATATTGGAAAATACTTAAAGTTACCTAAAGCAGAAGAAATATTTATCACATATGATGTATATTTACATCCTTCTCTTTTGCAATCATTAAAAGGAAATTATTATTTAATTCCTCCATCTGTTATTTTATTAAGCTTTCCTACAGCAAGAAGTATTGTTGATGGATTTTTAATTTATTCTTCTATGGAATATTTAGAAACTATGGAAATTCATCCCGAATATACCCAAATTAAAATAAAAGATATTAATACTGTTCCTTATGCAGTTGCCCAGAATATTATTAATACATTTGAATTACCTCAAAGTGAAATAGATGAGTTAATTAAATATATAAAAGAAAATATGTTTACTGATAAAGAAAACAATGATTTATTATTGCCCGTTAGAGATGCCTTTATAAGTATTAATACTTTAAATTTTGTAATAGAAAAATATATACGCAATTTATTTCACAGAGAAATATTTCCGTATTTATCTGAAAAGTCAAAACTTGTTTTTGCGGGAGAATTTTGGATAGGTAATAAATCAATAGCGAAATCTTTATTTAAAAATGTTCAATTTATAAATATTAAAACAATCGCTGATGCAAGTGATACCTTTCTTAATTATATAGATAAGGATCCTATCTTCTATAATTCTTTAGTTAAATTTTTTACTTAAATTAAAGTATTATTTAATAAATTATCGTGTTTAGTAAAAGGAGGAGTTTAAATGAATTATGAACAAATTTTATCTAAAGTAAAAACATTAAAAACTCTTGCTAATGTATTATACTGGTTGGGATATGTTGCTATTATAATTTTAAGTATATTATCCATAGTTTCTGGAATAATGTCAATAAAGGAGGATAATACATCGGTTATGTTGATAATATCAGGAATCATTATATTTATAGTCGGAAAACCCCTGTTAACGTTTATATACAGAAACTGTGCATATGATATTGCTAATGAATTTTTAAAAGGGGAATTATCTATAAAAAGCTTGAAGTTTGCGAAAACGGTATATATACTCTGGATAATAATAGAAATAGTAGTCTTAGTTTTTAAATTTGATTTTTGGTCAATTATTACTCTCCTTTATATAGGATATGCTCTATATACTTTTAACTTAATGGAGAAATTTTTAACCCAAACAGGACAAGGAGAAAACTCGGAATTCAGTTCTTACAATTCCTCAAATACTTATACAAATATATCAAATGCATCTCAAGTAACGAAAACATCAGATACGACTCATATTATAGAAAACGATAGCCCGATATCAGGAAATATTCCAATGGATAATCCTGATAATGATTTATTTTAAATAAGATTAAAATAAAAGTAAAGGGGGCAGATATCTGCCCCCTTTTTATAATACATTTATATTTGTTGTATTATTACATCATTCTTTCTTCTCTGTATCTCTTGTATGCCTTTTTCAATCTCATTACTCCTTCAGGGATTTCTTCTGGTTGGGGTAGAGAAAAATTCAGTCTCAAAGTATTGCGCTTTCCAAGTTCAGGATATGGGTAAAATGCTGAACCATACAAAGCTACAATCTTTTCGTCTATCATATATTTAAACATTTCGTATGTATCCACCCATTCAGGAAACTCCATCCAGATAAAAAATCCCCCATTGGGATGCGTCCATTTTATTTCTTTCTCATTTCCAAACTCCTTTTCAAGGGATTCTAGCATAATATCTCTTTTTTGTTTATAAAGTTTTCTCATGTTTTCTATATGAGCATTGAAGAATTCTTGATCTTTCATCAATTCTAGAGTAATATATTGAACGAATGCTGATGTGCAAAGATCCGCTGCTTGCTTTGCTATAATCATTTTTCTGATAATATCAGGGTGACCCACTGCAAATCCCAATCTAAAACCGGGAATAAGAGTCTTAGAGAAGGTAGATAGATATATAACTGTAGAAGAATCATCAAAAGATTTAATTGTAGGTGGTCTTTCTCCATCATATACAAGATAACCATATGGATCGTCTTCTATAATAACTACATTGTATTCTTTAGCAAGTTCTACAATCCTCCTTCTATTCTTATTGGGCATTGTTGTTCCTGCTGGGTTCTGGAATGTTGGAATAGTATAAATAGCTTTAACTGGATCTCCTTTAGCTCGATGCTTCTTTAGCTTCTGCTCAAGAATATCTATATCCATACCTTCTTCAGTAATTGGAATTCCAACAAATCTTGCTTGCATGGAACGGAATGCAACAAGCCCCCCAACATAAGTTGGTTCTTCTACAATAATGATATCTCCAGGGTCAAGAAGGACTTGAGCAAGCAAACTTAGTGCCTGCTGAGAAGCACTTGTTATCATTAAACTATCTTCTTCACAATGATGACAATGTTCTTTTTCTCTCATATAGTTTCTAAGAAATTCAAGTAATTCTGGAATTCCCTGAGTAGAAGAGTATTGCATCATTTTAGGACCATATTTTTTAATAGCATTGGAAGTTGCTTCCTTGACTTTTTCCTTTGGGAAAACTTTGGGATCAGGATAACCTCCTGCAAAGGAAATAAACCCAGGTTGGCCTGTATACTTTACAAGTTCTCTTATTGCCGAAGGATTAAGTTTTTTTGCTCTACTTGACAAAAGATTACTTACATTCAACATTCTATCGCCCCCTTTAATTTTTCTCACCATATTTATTATAACATGTTATTTAATTGTTGTTTTATTAACTTCTACTTTGTTATTACTTCGCAATTCTAAAATTCTATTATAAACCTCTTTATCAGCAAGGAGAAACAGGAAAGTATCAACAAGTTGAGGATCAAAATGTTTTCCTTTTTCTGATTTAATTAAATCTAAAGCTTCTTCTATCGTCCAAGCCTTTTTATAAGGCCTGTGAGATATTAGAGCATCAAAAACATCAATAATCGCAAATATACGAGCTTCCATGGGAATGTTTTTTCCTGACAATCCAGCCATATATCCAGTCCCGTCCCATTTTTCATGATGATAAAGTATAATGTTCTTAGTTATCTCAGGTAAATTTTTAATATTTTTCACCATTTGATATCCGTGATATACATGTTTTTTCATTATTTCAAATTCTTCTTTTGATAATTTCCCCGGTTTTAGAAGTATACTATCAGGAATTGCTATTTTTCCTATGTCATGTAAATAAGCTCCCCATACTGCCCCTTTTATATTTTTTATTCCTGTAAGATGGGCCATTTTATACATTAAATAGGTGGTTCTATCAGCATGTCCTTTAGTTTCTATATCTCTTACTTCTAAAATTTTTCCAAGGGTAGAAAAAAGATCATCTTGCATTTTAAGAAGATTTCTTGTATTGTATATGTTTTCAGTATAAAGTAAAGAGGTTTTAAAAATGCTTTGGATGTATGTATCATCTAACGCAGTCCATGGAAAACTTTTTGTAACTCCTATGAAAATATTATTATTAGTTGTTGTTAGGGAATAATTTATTAAATACCAAAATCTACCGTTTACATTAGTTTTTCTTACTGTTTCATTATTTTTTATCATTTGGTAAAAAATATCACACAACATATCAACTTCCTCATCTATAACTGTACCGTAAATGTCAGGAGGAACATGTTTAAATGTAGAACAGAATATTACTCCGTCATAGAGCAAGGTTATGCCTTTAAGAAATAATTTTTCAAAAATTTGTCTAATAGGATAATTCTTAATAGGTTCAGGATCAGTATCGTTTAACAATCTAATATGTTCAATAAAATATTTATATACTATATTTTCTGTTTTTTGTTCAATAATTGTATACATTTCTTGTAATCTTATTTGCAATCTATTAAATATTGTTGTATCAGTTAAATCTAAGGTTTTGTTTGAAAAAAATATAAAAATAAACTTTTGATTTATAAGGTTTACTTTAAACCCAATTATATTTGTATGTAAATTTATTTTTTTAAATAATAAGGCATCTTCTTCGTTTGGAACTTCTTCCAGTACTTCTTTGGGAATTTTTATTGTTTTCCCGAAAGAGGTAAAAATTGTTGGATTATTTTGTTCTTCTCTTTCTATATAAACAGATAATCCTATGTTACTTTCAGAATATATATGTTGTAACATTAGAAAAAACTTTTGCAATAAATCTCCTAAATTAGAGATATGCATAGAATGAAAAGAACGTTGTTCTATTGATAATTTTTCTAATTTAATTTCAAGTTTTTGCAGAAGAAAGAATAGTATTTCTTTTTCTATATGTTCAACGATATATTGCTCTTGTATATTTTGTTCCTTGTTGTGAGTAAACAATATCACAGCATATCCATCATGGATATATCTCCATGGGGAATTGAATGTGAAAAAATGAAAAGACATTTCCTCTTTGCTATATTCCAATATATCGTATAAATTTTTCATGATATTTTCTATATCAGATTTGTCAAAAATAATTTTATATGGTTCTTTGTCTAACGAACTTAAAATACCAACAGGATTATTTATATCAACTAAATCAAGTAATACAATGGAAGGAATAGAATTTGATAAGTGTTCCTTTGATACTTGTAAAAAAACGTCATATATATCTATTTTTTCAACAATACTACTTTCCATATACTCTTCACTTACCATTTTTTTCCTCCAATATTGGTATTCATTAAAAGATACCATTTTATATCGTTCCTTATATACAAGTAAATTCCCTATTTTTGGAAAGGAGGTGAAAAAAATGCTATTGTTAGATCAAGACCACTTTTTGCAAAAGTCGGGAAAGAATATTTATCTTATTTCCTTATTGTCGTATGTTAGTATGGAAGATTTTTTTTTAAATATGAAAGAAATCAAAAAACGTTTCCCCCAATTGTTTTTATTTGGAATTACCAATATATTTATTCACTATAATGTAAGTCAAGAAGATATTTATGAATTTCTTACGAAAGAAGAACAAGAGGAAGTAAAAAGATTAATTAATTTTTATTTAAATAATATATCTCCAATAGAAGGGTTAAATTTATCCTTATTATCAAATAATTTCAATAGTATAATCAATCAATATTTTTCTTTTTTATTACTAAAGGGAGATATTATTCCGTCAAAAAATATGAAAATATGGCCCCATATTGGAATAATATATGATTATTTTACTCATGATCCCTTTAAGGAAGATGTGGAAAAATTAAAAAATTATCAAATATTTCCCCCTCGTCAATTACTTCCTTACATGAGGGAAACGGTAGATGATGAGATTGCCATGAGGTTTGTCTTGTCTATATTGTTTGATGAAAATGTTGATTATACAAAAGATGAATTATTTACATATTTCAATTTATCAGTTAAAAACTTATTATATCTACCTGAATATGGAAATATGAAAGAAGATTATTTAAAAATAATAAAAGTGAAATTCTCAAAAATGAATTCTGAACAATTGAAAAAAGAAATTAGGAATTTTTACGAAAAACATGTAATGAACCCCTTTGTTCTAACAGATTTTCGTCAGATTCTCGTAATGGATAATGAACAATTTGCTCGTTTTATTGTCTCTTTATCTTTACATTTAGAAGAACAATCTTTGTATAATATTTTAAAATCATATTTTTCTTATTTGATTAATAGATTTTTTAAAAATTTTCTAAAATCTAAAAAAGAAGTAGAATTATTAAACATTAATGGAATAATAAATAAATTACTAATTACTTCTTTGTTTATTCCCCCAAAAATGATAAGACCTCTTGTAAACGATATAATAGAAAATATTTTAGCAAGGGATTATATGAAAAATAATCCTGAATTAAGAAAACAATTTTTAGGGGAATTATCATATGTTTTTGCACTCGATTTAAATGATGCTATAGAAAAAGAATATATTCCTAAAATTTTTATAGATATGATAAATCCTTATACTATTCCTATTTTATTGGAATTCTTATCTGCAATAAAAGATATTCTTGTAAAACACGCAAAATTTCTGGCAATAACAAAGGAAATAAAGAAAATAGATGAATATCTCATTTCCTTGCAAATAACAAATATGGAGGAGGGAGATTTAGAATTATGATAAATAGAGATATTGCGATAGCTGGTACTTTACTTGCAATGTATATAAGAAAACCTTTTGATATTAATTATTCATTAATAGAAAGAGAGGATATTAAAAAAGCATTACAATCGATAATAAAAAATTTTTCAAAAGAGAAAGATATCTTTAACTATTTTGATAAAACTTATCTTCGCCGAGTATGGGGAATATTAAGAACGCAAATTTATCATGATTATGATATTCTTTCACAAACAATTTTTCCTATCTCTAAAAATATTTATTCTATTGACAGAAACTCCCTTATTTTGCTTATGTCTTTAGGAAATAAAAAATTAATAGAGGAAATAAAGAACAGAAAACTTGAAGAAATATTTTTTTACTTTGCATCAACAGGAATACTTTATACTTTGTTAACAGGTAATGAAAAGCTGTTCGTAAATAAATATGGTTCCTATTTTTCTGATGTTGAACAATTTAGAAAATTATATAACGAAATGAATATTTTACAAAAGATTATAGGCATTCCTACTTTGTACAGGGAAATTATTAACGAATTTAATATTAGATACCCCCAAAAAAACAATACAATAAAAAATATGGTAATGCACAAATATTCAAGAAAAATATCGTATTCTAATAAAAAAGAAATATCAAAAAATATGTTTTATGCTTTGTATAAAAGAATACTTCCTTTCACAGAAAAAGACGCAAAGTCAGGATTAAGAAAACTTTCTTTAAGGGAAAATAATTATCAGTTTTTCAAAGAAAACTTTATCTTACCTATATCAGCCGATTCTCCTGAAGAATTTATAGATAAAACATCTAACTTTTATATTAATCATCCTGACTTTTATATAGAATCTGTTCCTGTAGAATTGTGGGATGATTTACTCAATATGATTGTTGCAAAAGTAGAAAACAAAGAAAAAATTGTTCAAATTATAGTGAATATGTTAGAAGGTAGTCCTAAATATTCTAAAGATAGGTTTTTACTAATTGCAAAGTTTTCCACACTTGTAAAACATATTCCAATGGATATTAATGATATTATCAAAAACAAAATAAAAGGGGAAGAGGGAGAAATAATATCTGAAATGATTAAAATGTATCACTATTATGATATTACATCTACGGATGTAGATGAAATTGAACTATAACATTACATTTACTGAAAAAAAGAAAAACTATAATTAAGAAAAGGAGGGAACAATATGGAAATTAATAAGATTTCCTTTCCAAATTTTTATGGAAAAGAAAATTTAACTGATTTGCCTATTGATATTTCTTTAACTATTGAGGATTTTATAAACAAAGAATTTGAAACTCAGGAAGATTTTATAAATGGGTTAGAAGAAACTTTAAAAAAAGTAATGAAAAATGCAAAAGGAAATTTTGAACCTGGAGATTTGCAAATATGGGATCATATGGATGATGATATTCTAAATAATATTTTAGGTAGTAGAGAACTTGCTTCCAATCTTTCCGCCCAATTACCTAAAATGGAGAAAGATATTGAAACAAATATTCACTCTTTTAAAAAGGAAGATAAAGATAAAGTTATTCTCGGAAACGCCAAATTAAGTACCAAAGAGGATAAAGCATTATTATTTTCTATTGGTTACACAGGAGAAATATATCAAGGAGAAACGGGTAAGGATGCTATCAATATTTTCAAACAAGATAATCAAATCGTTATAAAAGTTAATCCATCAAAAAATTTAGATATCACTCCTCATATTAAAAAAGCAATAACTTCTGTCATAGTTTCTCACAAAATGGATGCTACAAACATAACAGGTGTTGTAATAGAAGGAATGACAGAGACACAACAAAAACAAATTTCTTCTTTTTTAAAAAAATGGGAAGAATTAGTAAATAATCCTACGAAATTAGGAAAAGAATGGGAAGCAATTGATAAAATTATTGATAACATAAAACCATCTGATATCCAGAAATGGGTAAAAGATAATCACCAAGAATTGTTAACAATTCTTGAAAAAAATCCTAATTCTCTAAATGATTCTTCTCTGATTTTTGGAATATTGGGAATGGCATCAAAAGATCAATTAAAAGACCATATTTCCTTTTATGATGCTATTAAAGTAACCCTTGCTTTTGGATTATGGATGGACATGATGGTTACAGGAGATCCTATAGAAAGAGGTAGAAAAAAATCATATATTGAAAAAATTATTAAAGAAGGAAAAATTTCAGAGGAACTTATTGAAAAATATAAGTGGGATATGAAAATATTATGGCATGATTTAAAAACATTGCTTTCTGGAAATGTAACAATCAATACAAGTCCATATTGGAATAATTCCAGAATGTATAAGGAGTATGAACAATTTGCAAAAATTGGAGAAATTAAAGAAAAAGAGAAGATTACGAAAGAATCTTTTCAAGGTAAAGAACATCTACCGGAACAAATTATTTTTTCAAATAATTTAAATGAAAGGAGAAAAGAAATATTTTATCATACTCCCAATTTCATATTAGACGAACAAAAAAGAATCTTAGGAATAGAAAAGGAGACTCCTTTTAAAGAGATGATAGATAGAGTTGTTTCAGAAACTTTTGGATTAGAAAAAATTACTCAAAGAACCCAATTAGATTTGCCTGATGTTAACAAAACAACTATGGTGAAAATAGATCAATTAGAAAAGGAAATCAACAAGTATGCTTTTAAAAAACTTTTAACTAAACAGCTTGAAGGACAAATAAAGCAAGTCAATAAATTGATCCAAAAAGATTTTGAAAAGTATATGGTTATTATTCAAAAAGAAACACTTAGGATTTTATTATTATCTACTTCCTTAGTTCTTGCGGCTAAAAATTTGGAAAAAGAATCTAAAAAGTTACAACCATCAATTACCGAAGAACAACTTAATGAAATGAAAATGCAACAGGTACAAGCACATAAAGTTTTACAACAACAAAACAAGCCTAAAGTATTAAATGGATACGCTTATAATGTTGTTATAAACGATAAAAAATTTAATGTATTACTTGTTGAGGATGAAAAAGGTGTGCATATTGGCATAAGAGACTCTCAAACTAAAGATCTCGAAATGTTCTTTTATAAATACGATGAACATGCAATAGAGAAAATAAAATTAATTGATCCAAAAGGAAACAGAATCAGCATTAATGATAAAAATTTGGTTAATTTCATAAAGAAGATTGTAGGATTAAAACCTGCAGAACCTAATATCAAAATTAAGAAGACAGGGGATTTTTATCTAAAAAAGACAATACCAAATGAAATGAAAAAGATAACCTTTGATAAACTTCCTACAGGAATCATTAAAGTATCATTGGAAAGATTAATTGAGAATACTACGGAGCTGTTTAAATCTTTGTAATTATTAAAAAAAATGTAAATAAAAAAGGGGGATGATTACCATCCCCCTTAATTTTTAGTATTACTTCTTACTAATTACTGATTAAGATATGTGTTTGCAAATTCCTCATATTCTTCTTTATTGGCAGGAACCTTAATTTCTCCGTTGATAATCTTTTGTTTAAGTTCATCAATTTGGGGTTTAATAGGATCAAGCATCTCTTTGTTATAATCATTGTATGCATAATCGACACCACCTTCTTTAAGACCAAAAACCTTAACTTTTTCGGCAACCTTACCTGTTTTATACATTTCAGAGACTATAGAATAAACTGCAACATTAACTTTCTTGAGCATGGAAGTAATAACATGATCAGCCATTGCTCTATCTGTATCGTTATCAGAACTCATAAGAATAACCTGCTGGTCGGAGTCGACACCGATTGCCCATTTATCGTGATTAAGAGCAGACTCAAAAACACCATAACCTGAACCGCCAGCTGCGTGATAAATAATATCAATACCGTTATTATACATTTCTTCAGCAAGTGTTTTAGCAGCCGCAGGATCGTTCCATGGATTTTTTGTCTCTTTGACATCTGTAACAAATTTAACATCGATGTTTTGTATGTCTTTGTTTACATATTTTGCTCCTGCCATGTATCCGTACTCAAACTTTTGAATAAGAGGAATATCCATACCTCCAACAAAACCTAGTTGATTTGTTTTTGTAGTAAGTCCTGCAATAGCACCAACAAGGAAAGATCCTTCATTCTCTTTAAATAACAGACAGGTAACATTTGATGGATGTTTGTCATCAGGATAACAAGAATCCACAATAGCAAAATGAATGTTTTGATAGTCTTTTGCAGCCTTGAGGATATCCTCACTGAAAGCAAAACCCACACCAATGATGAGTTGGTAATTTTCTTTAGCGAGCTCTTCAAGTTTTTCTAGCCTATCTGCCCCGCCCTCTTTAGATGGCTGCATGTATCTTAGTTCTATATTGTTACCATAATTCTCGATGATATTCCCCTGTTCATCTTTTATATATCCTCCAAAGTCTTTTGCAGCCTGCACAAGTCCAGCGTATGCAGAATCATTAAAAGAGTGGTCTCCTCTTCCACCAATATCAAAAACGATACCAACTTTAACCTTTGGTTCAGAAGTTTTATTACTACCGCAACCAACAAAGGAAAAAGAAATTACCCCAACAATTATAGATAGAACAAAAAGCATTTTAAAGAGTTTCTTCATATACTATCCCTCCTTTAGAATATTCTAATGTAATTATAACATAAAAAATAAAATAAATGCAATCCCATTATTTTTTGAATCATGTAATGTATTATTACGAAGAAACAAAAGGATACCCTATAATTTAAATGAAAACTAAAAAGGAGTAATATATATGAAGGTTAAAAAGATTGAAAAAATATCTTCAGTGGTTGGAAGAAAATCATCAGAACATATGAATGGGGGGTATAACATGGGTAGAATGGAAGAGAATCAAAACAACAAGACTTTGCGTTTTAAGGAAATTTTAGAAGAAGTTATAGAATTTGATAAAGAAAAAAGACAAGCAATTGAGAATGATAAAAAGAATCAAGAATTGTTAGAAGAATCTATACGTTCTTCTTTGTTTATTGATAATCAGAAGAATTTATTTTTAGTTAAACATTATCAAAATACAATAAAAGTTAAAGCGAGAATGCTTTTTGGGATACATATAGAAAAAGAATTGGCAGAAATGATATCTATGAAAATTTTAGAATTTGCTAACGAGGGAATAAATGGAGACAAACTTATTGATCATATGTTTACTCAAGCTAAAGTTTCAGGAATAACGGGAAAGAAATCCCTTATTATGTTTATTAATCAATTTCTAAAAAACGAAAAAATAAAAAATAATATATCCGTGTATGCAAATATAGATAATGTTACATCAGAAATATTAAAAGAACAAGAGGCGATTTTAGAAAAGGAATTTGCAAAAATGTTTTCCAACCCAAGCAATATAGAAAATTCTGATATAGATATAGATCTTGACTTATAAGGTTATAATTCTAAATCTTCTTCAACAAATTTTTCAGGTTCAATAACAAATATTCCATCTTCTTGTTGAACTTCCAATAATTTATAATGCATTTCCATACCCAATTCAGATAGCAGTCTTGTATCCCATGTAATAATGCCATAGTTTTTTCTGAAATTATCATATTGTTCTTTATCAAAAAAGATATGGTAAATTTTGTAGTGCGGTATTACAATTAAACCTTTGTGAGGCACAGAAGAAATATAAAAAAAAGAATTTTCTTTGTTAAAAATAACATGAGCATACAATCCGTATGGGATAAACATATCGTTTTTTATCATTGAAACAGGATAAGCTAGAAATTTACCAGTATCATTGGCTACAAATTTATTATCGTAAGGAATTCTCTTAATAATTTGCTCATTTTCTTTGTCATAAAGTTCTATTGCATCTTCCAGTATATAAGCTGCGAATTTAACTTTAGAAGCTATTTTATATGTTTGTTTTAAAATTTTATAATGCAAACTTTGTTTTTTATTAACAAGAGGCATTTCTGATAAGTTTGTCAAAACTGATATATCTACTCTTTCATCATTAGCAATGACAAAACGCAAATATGCCAAAAGATATTTTGAAGCCATATCAATAAAAAATTCCGTAAATTCTTTATCATCAAAAGAAGATAAATATCTTAAAAAAGGCATTTTAATAAAATATCTAACTTGATTGTAATTAGGACTAACAGGATTTGGTAAAAACTCTCTAAACACTTTTACTTTATCTTCAAAAATTATCCCCTTTGCGGGAGTAAAGGAATATTTTTTGTCTAACAGGTAAGTATGATATATAGTCATTAATATGTTGATAGAAGGATTATTCATTAATCTATATGATAGTCTTCCTCTTGTTTGTTTAATAAAAGACTTTAGAGGGGCTGTATTCCCTATAATAAACTCTTCCAAACTGTTTATTAGTTCAATCGTTGGCCGATTAAAATGACTTTTGTTTTCAAGGTTTAATAGTGTTGCCGCTGTTACGCCTACCTCCTTTTGAATCTTAGTAAATGTATCTGTTAAATCTTCTTCTCTCATATAGATAGATTTTAACTCTTCTGTATAAATCAATTTTTACTCCCTCCTTTGTTTTCATTAAAAATAGGGAGGTAGAAGAACTTATTACATCTCTAGTGATGGTGTTTGTGTTTGGATATTTTAGTTACAAAAGATCTCTTAATCTTATCAAATACTTCTTTACCGATTTCAGAAACAACTTCAAATTTTGTAAATTCAATATTATCCGACGTAAATTTGATAGGCTTAAATTTTCTTACTTCTTTTACTATTTGTCTATCATATCCTCTTGTAATAGCAAATTGGTAATATTCCTTTGATAAATTTTCATAATCATTTTGAATATCCATCCACTTATCTACTGCAAACCATTGTTTGAACTTTTCCCACCACGTAATATTTACCCATTTTCTTCTTATAAGATATTTTCTTAAAGGATTAGGTACTGCTCCTAGGAAAAAGGAGATAAGAAAAATGACAATCTCCAATTCTATCAATTGCTTCACAGAAACATAAGGAGAAGAAAAAAACAGAGAGAAAAACAAAAGAAATGTTGCGAATAGATGTATATAAAATTCTGCGAGAAAAACTGCTCTTATTTTTTCATAAAATTTGTAAGAAGAAGGTAGATCTATAGGGGGTTCTTCAGTATCAGCAGGAGGAACTGAAAATCTCTGTTTTGCCTCTTTATATATTTCAGAACCTAATGTTAACATTTGAGGGACTCCTATTGTTATATTTCTTTTTTTATGTCTAACTGTAATGTTATAAGCAGGTTTATTAAAGAATGTATACAATTCTTCAAGGAGGATTATATCGGCATCATCAAACTCGTTTAGTCTATGTGCTTCATCTTGAGGAGAATTATTATTCCCAAATAATTTTTTTATAAACGATTCTTTTAACGACACGTCTGTAATTGCTGATTTTTTTAATAAATCTAAAAATTTTTCCTCTTCTGGAGATAGATGTTCAGGAGATCTGTTTTTTATGATAAACCCTTCTACTTTTTGATTTTCAATAATAGGTTCAATAATTCCTTTATCAATCATTTTATACAAAAGAGTATTCATTGTGCAAGTTATTTTATCAAGTAAAATGTTTGCAATTTTATAATCTCGTATGTGGGGTTTCCCTGATGGAGGTTCAGGACTAATCTCTGAATCAATAATAAGATAAAGATCATTTGGATGATAAAATAAAGCCTCTTCTGGACTATCAGAAGGTAAGTGTTCGGAGGGTTCTATTATCTGTAACTGATTTATATAATATTTATCAACAATTCTTTTCTCTCCCCCTGCAAACACAACCATTAAAATCGCAATAATAAATACTTCAATAAAGAATATTATTGGTAAGAATAATAGTTTTTCCTTTTCTTTTGCTTTTTGTAATTCTATGTTATATTTATTTATTTCCGACACAAATTTATCAAAAGGTTTGCGATAGTTTACTACATTAAACTCATATTCAGAAATCTCTTTATCATCAGGTAATACAATTAAATCCTTATTATTTACAGTTAAAAATAGATTAAAAGGTTCATCTGATATTTCTTTTGTTTTTATTGTTACAGTAGATAGATGTTTGTTTTCATCATATATTGATTGGCAAGAAAATTGAGGAGATGGATGTATTTCTCTTTCCCCCTTTACTAAAACGGAATATCCATTACAGGGTAACATTTTGTTATTAATTGCGACATGTATGATAATGTTTGTTGGATATTTGTCAGTTTTTTTACCAAAAGTTATAACAGGAATAACATATGAATAAAAATCTAATCCCTTTATTAAATAAAATCCTTCATTAAAACTTACTTGCATAGTAAAATCTTTCCGAGTTTCTACATATATATAATCACTTGCTTTACTATGGATAGTTTTAACTCCCTCCGTAAGAGGATACACAGAAATAAAAGCATGGTGATAAGGTAACCATGTAATATCTGTCTCATCAGGTAAATTAATAGGTATTCTTAATTTATATAACTTCCCATCGTCAGGAACATCTATTTTGATAACATATCCTATACTGTTATTTGACGGTTTATAAATAATGTTTTCTTCTGTAATTTTATAAACAACAGGTTTTTCTTTCATAACACTTCTTGCAAGGTAATAAAATGAGAATAGAAAAACACTAATTACTATTCCTACAATAATAAGAAAAATCATAACTGATTTATCTCTATAATTATGGTATGCTTCCCCTGTTGTTAACAGTTTCCTTTTCATATTCTCATCTCCTTATGGTATCATTAAAATATATAGGATATGTCTTTTTAATAATACTGATCAAGTTCTGTTTTTATGGGGGGATAATGAAATGAATAATGATTTTTGTAATGTTAATAAATTATTGTCTTATGCTTTAAAATTACTATCTAAAAGGGCATATTCTCCAAAGGAAATTGAAGAAAAATTGAAGAAAAAATGCAAAAAATATGAAGTAGTTGAAGAAACATTGGAAATTTTATATACAAAATTTTTCCCAAAGGAAACTCTAGAACAAATGTATTTAGAAGCTCTTTTTGATGGGATGATAAGAAAACTCAAAGGACCAAAAATTTTTGCCTATAAAGCCCAAATAGCAGGAATTTCTTATGAAAAAATACAACATTATATAGAAAAAGAAGAATGGGAAGTGGTCAAAGAGAAGGTTATACACTTATCTAAAAAACGTTTCCCTAATAATCCACAAAAACAAAAACAATTTATTTATAGAAGGGGATTTTGAGTATGTGGTTCTTATTAAAAAATACTAAAAAAATAAATGATACAATAGTAAAGTATGCTTATAAAAAATATTTCAATAATTATTTAGAAAGATTTCTTGATGAAAAATGTTTTTCTTTAAAGGAAGACTCTCTTGTAGAGTTGCATAATTTAATTAAAATATTTCCTACTGCAACAAGAGTTTTACCTTATGAAAAAGATTTCACTTTAGTAACAGGATTAACTTTTCTGTTTAAACCAGTTCCTAAATATTACATTAATGATGATATTTACAAAATGGTAATAGAAAATTTATCCCCATTATATAAGGAAGGATTATTGTATACGGGAGAAAAAATTGTTGAACTTATCGATAAAAATAGATTAATAAGGGATAAAGATGTTCGGAAAATTTATCGTATTTTGCCAACAATTCCTGGATATACTATATATCCTATTGTAATGGGATATAAAATAAACCTATTTGGTTTTCATAAAATAAAACAATATTTTGGAGATGAGGAATTCCTTCATAAAGAATATTATCATTACAAATTTTCTTATACTTTAATCAGACATTATAAAGGATATCAGGAAACATGTAATTATGTTAAAAAACATTTGCATAAAGTTGCCCTTATTCAAAGAGGGAAAATTATTAATTATTTTTATAGGATAGACGATCTGTTTATACATCCCACATATCATCTTAAATTACTAGAGATAGTGTTAGAAAAATTTGAAATGGAGTTGCCGACGGAAATATCGGATATTTGTTCTCCTTTATCTCCGTTTATTAATATTTTATTTAACATTCTTGAGAGAGAGTTTGATTTTAGAAGGCAAGAAATTATAAATTTTTATTTCAGTAATCCTCATGTTGTCGATAATATTTTATTTCCTGTAGCTGAACAAATGAAAGATATTATAAAAAAAGAGATGGATTCCTATAAAAGGAGGAAGAACATTGCATAGGAATATAGATTTTATAATAAATGAAAAAAATGTAATAGAGGTTGATGTGGAAAATAAAAAAATATTTACATCTCGTAATTTAAGAGACGAAGAATTAAAAATATTACAAATAGTAAAACAATTTATATCTATGCCGTCTGTTTATAGATTAAAACCTGATAAGGATGTGATAATAAGTATTGGATTAAGTAAAAACGATGAAAATGATTATGTGGGAATGTTAATTGATATGAAAGAAGCATACTATATTTTGTTTTCTCCTGAACTTGTTAGTTACGATGAAGAAGAAATCATTGATACTATTGCTCACGAACTTGCTCATTTAAAAACCTTTCTTCATAATCGAAAACACCAATGGTGGCAACAGTTTTTGTTAAAAGAATATTATAATAACTTTTTATTTTATCAACAGTCTCTAATGGAAAGATAAAACTTATTTTATTAAATATCTTTCTTTTCGTAAATAGTTGAATTAGATTTCAAGGGAATCTTCTATTACAGTTTTTCTAAACTCACATTTCATTGTAGCTGCTTTGTATAGAGAGGGATATTCATCTTTATTGTTTTTTATATAATCAATTAGATTATATCCCATTAAATCTCCAACTGCGGAAATAATATAATTTTCATAATCAGGAACAGAAAAAGAAATAGAATATTTTTCAAAAATTACAGATAATATTGCTATTTCTCTTTCTAAAAATATTGCTATAATTCGTAGTAGATTTTCTCCTTTAGCAAAATGAAAAACTAACATCCTTACCCCTGTTATCATTGCAAAGATTGAAAATAGAAGAACAAAAAGTCCTTTCATTATATTTAATGTATCAAAGGACGAAAAACAATATATTCCAAGTGAAGACAATATTGTTATCAATCCAATGATAATATAAATAAGTATGATTTTTCTTTCTCTAGTATCAAAAAATGAAGTCATTCTCCAATCTCCCTTCATTTTGTCAAAGGTAATAATTAGTTCTCTAAAATATTTTTGTAAAAAATCTCCTTCAAAAATTTCATTAATTCCTTGTTCTCTAGATATATATTCTAATTCTTCAATAAAATCTTTTCTTTTTCGAGTGATTGGGCGGGGTTCTATAATTTCTTCTTTAAAGAAAATTCTAATAAAAGCACTTACGAAATTAACAGACTGATTTATTATGCTGTCTATGTTGTCAATTTGAAATTTCATTTATTTTTCTCCTCCTTTTACTTGTATATCGTTAGTATGGAATTAATAATTCTTTCCTCTTCTTTTTTTATTATTTGTTCAATAATCTTTCCTAATTTATTTTCTATTCTATTAAATTCTATCACATATTCAATGAGATATTTCTTTACTTCTTTTTCTATCCATCCTTTTCTTATTTGAAAAGGAAGAACTTTTAGATATAAGAAATTTAAAATACGTAATTTTGATTGCATCTCTAAATAAGATTTTATTTCACCAATTAATCTCCATCTAATTTGTTTATCCCATAATTGTTCTATACTTTTATTATTTTGTTGAACAATAAAGTAAATATGATTTAAAACGGATTGGTTAGGATGCATGATCTCCCTCCCTAACTCATTATATTCTAATAATATTATATGTTTGTGATTCATTAATATACTTGTTAATTAATGATTTAGCAAAATTCTTAGTTGTTTCATAAGAAAGCAAGAAAGTACCATATGGTATTGGGAAATGATTTCTTATCAATAAATTAATAATTTGTTTTTTGGGTATAAGCAACATTGGCGTTGAATGAGTGTATATAATTTTTGGAAAAAGAAGAGTCAGAAATTTAGAAGAAAACTTAATGTAAGTGATTTCATTGTTTATTATTACATTACTATTAAATTTTTGTAGATCTTCTTTACTAAGGTTTTTTAGAAAGTGAAATAATGTTTGATAAAAATAAAAGTATCCATAAAGATTAATTTCTTTTTTATGAATTAAATATAAAAGTTTATTTTTCTTTTTACTAATTGTAAATTCTGTCATCAATTCCTGCTTATCTATCCGAATATCAACAACAAGATTTAAATTATTTGCTTCAATAGAAATATTAATGGTATTATCTTTTTCATACATTCCAATAATATTCCATTGAGTTTTTTTTAAGTATATTACATTATTTTTAATGGAAAAATCAGCAGTTTCAATAATATATGATGAATATTTCTTCATAATCTTTAATAAATCTGGTATTGAAACAACATAAAGTGATTTAATAACTTCAATCATATCATAAGAAACTCTCTGCAAATCTTTTATTGTAGAAACGGGAATTTGATTTATAGAAAAAAATAAATCTTTTCTTTTTATAAAAATGTCAGTTACAATTTTAAAATCATGAAGAGATATAAATAAATCATAAGAAATAGTATAATCTTCCACCTCGTTTTCAAAAGAATAAGATATTATCGATGGGGTCCAAACTCTATTAGAATTTTTGTCAATAACAATCTTTTTTTGTTCATTTTTAATAACTAGATTAACTATTATAAGATCTTTTATTTCCGTTTGTTCATTTATTATAAAGGGTATTTGAAAATCAGATAGTATTTCATATATTTTATTAATAATCAAATACTCCCCCTCCTCTTTGTTATTATATCATGTAAACATGTTTCATGTGTTATAATTTTAAAATGGTAAAATTTATTAAAATCCTTGTCATGGAGGTATGATCAGATGGAAAGAATAGTGTTATCTAAAAAAGGTTATGAAAGGCTTCAGAAAGAATTGGATTACCTAAAGAGTGTAAAAAAGAAAGAAATAAGTGAAAGAATTAAAGAAGCAAGAGAACAAGGAGATTTATCAGAAAATGCTGAATATCATGCAGCTAGGCAAGAACTAGCAATTATAATTTCTCGTATTGAGGAACTTGAAACATTGTTAGAGATGGCAGATATTATTGAAACATCAGAAAAGGAAACAGTAGATATCGGAGCAACAGTTGTTATCGAGGATTTGATTACAGGAAAAAAGAAAGAGTATACTTTTGTTGCTTCAAAAGCAGAAACAGATGTATTGCAGGGAATTATATCTATTACAAGTGAATTAGGTAAATCTCTTAAGGGGAAAAAAGTCGGGGAAGAGGTTAATTTTGTTGCCCCTAGCGGTAATATAAAAAAATATCGAATATTAGAGATAAGGTATGATGTCTAGGTTGAAACCTTCCCTGTTATTAAGGGAAGGTTTTTTATTGTATAATAAACTATAACAATATAAATTTTTATCGCTCTTTTTGAAAAAAGAGTAAGACAGTTGTTTGAGAGATATGAAAAGTAAACACAAAATAAATTAGCCAGACTTTTTATTAAATATAAACGGAAAATTGTATAATATTGTGACATTTGTTTTAGGAGGGAAAGAAAAATGTTTAAAATTCTTACCATTATTTTTTCTATTATTATAGCTTTGCAATCTCTGATTTCTGTGTCACCTTCCGAATGGACGTTAATAGAAACTGCGTCTCAATCGATATCAACTACAACTACAACAACAACTACAACTACAACAACAACAATCACAACTACAACTACAACTAATACTTCTTCTGGTTCTGGAATATCTACTACAGGGGATTTATATGTTTCTGATAAGTATATTCCAAAATGGCAAAAAGAACCCTTTGAACCCGATGTAAAAACAATAGGTATTGCTATTTCATATCTTCCTAAAATAACCAGCAAAAAAGAAGCTGTTTATTTGTCAGTATTGGATAAACATGATATAAAGTTAATACAAAATATTTATAAAGACCTTGAATCTTCTAATGGATTACATATTAAAAAATCTCTTCTACAACAAGCTAATACGGTGGTATTTGTTGAATTTTATCAATACAACTATATTTATTATAAAACAAATGATGTTTCATTAGCTTTTGATATAGATAATAAAGAAGATGGAGGATTTGTTCTAGATAATCTTAAAAGTTTCATGATAGTAAAATTTGATAAAAATTTAACCGATGAGGAAGTAGTAAATCTTTTTACCAATGATATTAATATGTTATGGGATCCATCAGCTTACTATGATAGTAATAAAAGTAGATATTTTATATATACGAGAAATGGTAAGTTATATGTAAAAAATTTAGGAAATAATACATTTCTATTTTCTTTTACTGAACTTAAGCAACATCAAAATTCGTTAGAAAAGAAGTTGGCAAATATTAATAACAAAAGTCCATTGCATGTTGCCGTGATTAGTCAAAGACACTTTTTTGCGATAACTTCCGACGATATGAAATTTATAGGAGAAGGTACTAGTCCGATTACAATAAGGGATTTACCTGAATATGTATCAGCATACGAAAATAAAGATTTAAATACCATTTTTATTGGAACAGCAAAAGATATTCTAAATATCAACATTATAAACTATAATGCTGATAGGGAACTTGTCTGTGATCATGGAAGAAATTGCTTGTATTTCACCAACGATATATTAGGTATGCCTAATTGGGGATTAAAAAATGGAAATAATTTTCTTGATATCCTTAAATTTGTGCCTGATAAAAAAGTCGTTATTCATGACGCAGATGATCATATAACCTATGTAATTAATGATATATCAGAGAAGGAAACATTATCTTTGTTGTATAAAACAATGAATTCTTCCTATATTAAGAAAAAACCTGTAAGTTTGCCCGATGGAGGAAAACTTTATTATGAGAAAGATATTAGCAGGAGTGGAGATATTTATCTAAGAGCTATAATTATATGGAAAAACAATAAATTGTATTTTTTAGATACGATTTGTGCAAAAGGAGAATATGAGAAACTTTTCACAAATTGTAAAGATTATAAAATGATAACAAAAAAGTTTTCAGATAATGCTGAAAAATTTAAAGAGTTATTTGGGGAAGTTTTTAATGGTAAATATGTTTTTGTATCTAATGTCAATATATTTAATAGTGTAAGTAATGCGGTATCATATCCTTATTTGATGTTATCTAGAGTGAATATTATGGATCAGCACTTTCATAGTCTTATAAATATATGTGTTGGTAATGTTGTAGATAAATATGGAAAAGTTTTTTTACTTTATAATAAAACAATTAGGAAAAGTGAAGTATTCCCTCATGATTATTATTTCATCGGAAGTCTTTCATCGGTAAACACATTCACAGGAGTAAGGATGATTGATAATTATCTTAATTTTATTATTCATCTTGGATGGGAAAGAGGGTGGTAATTATATGAAAAAGGCGTTTCAATGGTTTGGAAGTAAAACTTATATGTTAAAATACATTCTTCCTAGAATTCCAGAACACAAGTATTATGCAGAATTGTTTGGAGGGGGAGCAGTTATTCTTTTGAATAAAAAACCTTCAAACGTAGAAATTTATAATGATCTTGACCACATTGTATATAATTTTTGGAAAGTTATTACTACTCCCGAAAAATGGGAACAATTTAAAATAGGATTATCTAATATGATATATCATCAAGATCTTGTGGAAGAATATTATGCCCTTTTAAATTCTGAAAATGATGTAGAAAAAGCTATTGGATTTTTTATTATTATATATTCTGCAAGAAACGGCGTAATAAATCCACAAAACTATTCTTTTAGAAGAGCATATACAAGAAATATATCTAGATTAATTTTCGTAAAACGTCCCAAAGAATTGGAAGAAGTAATAAGAAGAATGCAAAATGTTCAGTTTTTTAATTCTCCATGGCAGAAAATATGGAAAAAAATTAAAAATAATGAATTCTGGCATAAAGATGGATTTGTATATCTTGATCCCCCTTATCCTCATAATACAAGAAAAAATGATAGTGATTATAATATAGAAATGACCCTTGAAGAACATCAAGAATTAATAGAGGAAATAAAGGAATCAAAAATACGTATTTTACTTAGTTCTTATCCAAATGAAATATATGATCAACTTATTGATTACGGATGGAAAAAAAAAGAAATTCCTATAAAAACGAGGACAGGTTCTAATTCAGGAATAAAAGAATTACCAAAAAGAGTAGAGGTACTTTACTATAATTATGAATTACCCAAAGATACAGAAGAAACAAGGATGTTGTTTTAAAAAACAGTTATTATGATAGTATTACAGTATTAACCAGGCTGAAAAAATTATTTTTTACAATCTGTAAGTTATAAAAAGCTATGGACAGTTTTACGGTGATGAAAAAACATAAAAAATTTTTAAAAACTATTATCATTGCATTTTGATTCATTCATAAAATTATAACGAAATATAATAAAAAAAACAAAGTCAGGGAGGAACAAACAATGAGAAACTTTGGTAAATTCTTTTTGATTATTGTTTTAATCATTGGAATAATGTTTTTTTCTTTTGTAGGATGTGGATCTAAACGACAAAAAACCCAATTATCGAAAACTCCCAATGATATCCCTCCCCCGTCGTCAAATCAAAACTCCCAAACTGACAGTAACAGACCAATCACTATATTATTGGAACACTTACCTTATTCTGAAAATTATTTATACATCGTATTCGATAAGAATTCAATTAACAACATAAAGTCATTCTTTAAAGAGAATTATCCTGATAATGATGATTTACAATCTGTAGAGGAAATTATAATGGGTTTTTCTTTGTTTTCTCATAGTAATAAAAAACCAGTGTTTTCATCTGTTATAGTATTCAGCGATTTTATAAAAGATGAACAGCAAGTTATTGATGATTTATTATCAACATCATCTTCTTTTTTTAAATATAAATTTGTTGACAAAAAGACTCTTTTAATAACAACATCATTACAAAAATTCGAAAAAACTCAAAAACAAAATCAAGAAATGATAGAAAGAATTAATGATGAGATCAAGGAGAATAATAACATCGTAGGAAATACGGTTTTTGGAACTTCATTAGGACGATTTTCATGGGGACAAGATAACCACATTAGTTTTCTGTTAATTTCTCCTACTCCTGCTGATTTTAAAAAGATAGAAAAATTGTATCAAACCTCAATCAAAGAAATTCCATTTTTTGATGATACTAATTTTCAGTTATATATAACGAAAGGTTTTTTTAAATATGTAACCAAAAAACTATCTGAGTATGAAGTTATTACCTCTTCAACTGCTTCAACAATAAATAATTTAATAGAAAAAACCTATAAATATGGTTATCCTGTTTTCTTTATTGGTAATATTGATACTGAAAATCAAAGAATTAAAGAAGGAATCATGTTTTTTGATTACGGATTACCACCGTCTCCATTTAGTTCATTTGAGAAAAACAAGATATACCAGATAATTCCTCATCAGTATTTTACTATTTTTTCAGTAGAACACAGTAGCCGAATTTTCTTATTGGTTTTTGATGATACTATTACATTGAAAGATCTTGCATATAGGATACATGATAAAGAAATAAACGTTGATGATATTAATGACGAATATGCATACATTCGATTTGACTCAAACAACTTAATTTTTGGAAAAAATAAGTATTCATCAAATTTCATATTTACAATAAATGGAAATGAAACTTTCATAAAAATAAACCTAAATTTAAATATAAAAGGAGGAGAATAAACATGATTGGATACAGAATTATAGTCGTTTGGTTAATAATATATAGTTTTTTGTTCTCTGTACCCCAGTGGAATATTAGTTCTAGTGATTTCAACAACAGTTCTAACATCCATTTGCTATCATATAATCTCAATACAAGCAACACGGATCTTATTTCTGTTTTAAAAAGTTATGGTAAATTTTCCTATGGAACCATTATTATGTTTTCTGGGGAAGTTTTACAAAACGAAAAATATGTTGAACAGATAAGAACGGTATCCAGTGATATTGATAAAGTATTAATTTTTCTACCGGTTGATCCTTTGAGCGGTTTGCAGAATGGGGGAAGTCTCATTGCCATTTCTTTTGATAGGGATATGAATGATAAAGATATGATAGAAAAAACTAATTTATTTATAGAAAAAATGTTACTTCCATCGAGTTCCTCTCAAACTTTAAAAATTGTAGAAAATAATGGTAAGTATTTTATAAATAAGACAATTAAGGTAGAAATTCTTAATAAAAAAACAATTGTAATTTATAAAGAGGTAAAAAGTCTTCCTTCATTTTCTGTATATACAAATAATGCTATTAAATATGTAGAGAATCACAGAAATTCTCCTTTTGTATTTGCTTCTTTTAATAAACAAAAATATATTTATTCCTACTATGATAATAATAAACAACAATTTTATGGAACAACCAACTTAATTCCAATTTCGAAATATGATAAAATTTTAGAATATAAAGATCTTCCATTTGAAAAAACTGATGATACTCTTTTCTTATTTACAGGTAGTATAAATTTATTCAAAAAAATCATCATGAATAGAAAAAAAGATCCGCATTATATAGGTTATTTTCCGTACATAATTTTCAATAAAAGTATAAAAGCTAACGCAGAGAACATTGTTTCACTAATTATGAAGACTTTGGGAAAAAAACCAAATGAATATTATCAGACAATTAATTATGAGGCTTTTGCAAACGACAATAAAAATGTAGGATATGTCTTAACTGTAAAAGGATTTGATATGTTCCATTTAAATACTTTGATAGAAAAATTCCATTTAATACCAACAAGAAAACCGTATGTTGCCGATGGAGGGGATCAAATCATTTATTATTATGAAAATAATAGAAGTATAATATGGGAGGTACGAGAACTAATATTTCTCTATCCTGATTATTATGAAATTAACTATGATTTGGCAAAGGATTTTAGAAAAAATATCGTTGATTTTATAAAAAAGAAAAATGTTGTATTAATAGTTCGTAATCCATTGGTTATCGATGGATTTATGTATACTCCATTTAAAAAACAATCTATTATTGTTTTGCAAAATAACGGAAATTTTATTGTAACAAATTCAGAAATTAACCAATCCTATGACTATTTATCTGATGCAATAATATCTACCTTTATTGATTATAATCAATGGAAAAAGTTTTATAACTTATTATTAAAAAATAAAGATTTTCTAGATTATGATGCTCTTTTTTCTATTTACACAAGTGTACGGTCGGGTGGTCTTGAAAAAGACCACAATGGTTTTCAATATGTAGAAGAATTAGTTAAAAAAACTTTTCCAATAAATGACTTTCTTTTTTCAAATATGAAAGCATCAGATACTTTTTATATTTATGCCAAATCTGAAAATGAAGCAGGAGTAGTATGGCTGATACCTAGATTTGTTGTTCCATCTTATTTTTATCTTCTTCCATCATCTTCCTCTGAGGAAGAACGATATTATATAGGAGTTATATCTTCTAACCTGAGTTTCATTTCTTTAGATATTAATGAATAAATAAAAATTCTATAATTTGTAATATGCCAAAATTTGTGATATAATACAAATAAGAAGGAAAGACATAGGAGGAGGGATAAATTGTGGGAAAAATTTATCAAGATTTTATACCATCAAGAGTGACGTCATCTCTTGCTGATCCATATCCTCATGAAAATGAAAGAAGAGTGATTATTGAACAATACTCGTTTGATGATAAACATCATGAAATAAAAAATATATATAGTATAGATGGATATTATCTTATTACTCCGCAAGTAAAGTATAAAATCCTTACCCCTGATGGAAAGGAAATTACTCCTCCAAAAAGGAGGATATGGGTAAAAAGGAATTTTGTAGAAGCAATTGATGTAAAAAAACTTTTGATGGAATACAAATCATTTGCAATTTTGTACAAAAATCATATATCTGTTTTTACTGTGGAAAATCTTGAAAATGTAATAGAAAAATTTATTGAGATAATGATTAGTTGATAAAGGACACTAATAATAATTTTCCTCATCTGCTTTCTCTCCCCCCCCACATTAATGTGGGGGATTTTTATTTTTACAATTTGTTTTGTTAAAAATATGCATTTAATATTCCTAAGCCACTTATTACTTGCATATTATAATACATAAATACGGTATATTCTAATGGTAACATCTATAAGGAGGTGATGTTCTGTGGGATACATAAAAGAATTAGTGGAAGAATGGTTTGGTAAAAAGAAAGCAAGTGAGATGGTAGAAGACAAACATAAAAACATTGATCTTGAACTCTTCAAGTTTATCACAAATACACATATTAGATAATTAGATTTACTACGATTATGTTAGTCGCAAATTTTGTCGTAGGGTCCCTTGTGAGGGCCCTTATTATTTAAAACACAGAAAAAATAAAAAGAAATTGTTATCCCTATAAGTAATGAGAAAACGTTTGTAAATAAAGTATTATTTTTCAACTTCTTTAGGTAGAGGGATATCCTCCAAAATACTTTTAGATATATGATATATCAAATCACGATACTTATCTTGTAAATATCTAGATACCATTTTGCTTGATAAATATTCAGATATGTTTTTCAGTGTATCTATATTGATAGTGGATTTAGGTATAAGCAAATACACATCTCCATACCATCCAACCTTGTGAGTGATAACGGAAGCGTTAAGAGTTTTCTTTTCGAAGAATCCCATTGTAACTGCAATATAAGGAGGATTATTTAATCCTTTTCGTACCTGGGATAGAGTATTTTCATCAATATAATACTTGATACCATCAAAAACTATATTACCTTTTTTTATATTTTTACTTGTTAAAACAGGAATTTTACCATTATCGGAAATGTACTTTTTTATTTCAGTAGTTCTTGGAGCAATTATAACATCAAATAAATCTTTAATTTTTATTTTGCTTTCATTTTCTAAATATTTCGTAAATTGAGAAGAAAATGAAATTGGATTTCCATTCCATCTTTGTAAATCATCATCGATTTTTACACATCCCATATCTATTCCTTTGTAAAAGGAAATAATTACAGAGGAAACATTGGCATTTTTAAATACCTTTCCTTTATAATAGATTTGTAAATAACCATTTTTAGAAATAAATGCTCTTAACTTTGCAAAACTATCCAAAAACATGAAAGTTCCCGGAACAATAAATAATAGTTGTCCTTTATCTTTTAAAATTCTTATTCCTTTTTCAATAAACGCTGCATAATAATTGTATTTACCTTGCCATGTAGAAAGAATTGATTTATAAATTTTTATTTTTTTTCTACCATGATTTATAGTTTGACCAATAATCCCATAAGGAGGATTTCCTATAACAAGGTTGGGATTTGTATCCCAATTCCATAAAAGAAAATCTTCTTTAATATACTTAACATTTTGTGGAGGATTATTGGGAAAAAGGGAACTATCTATATCAATACCTATATACTTAGCATTTGGATAATATTGATATAATTCTTTTATAAATCTACCATCTCCTGTTCCTGCATCGACAACAAAAGAGGGAATGAGATCTACCATGTTAATCATTTCTTTCACTATACCTATTGGGGTGATAACTCTTCCTATCTCTTTATTGTTCATTTTTTCCTTTTTTGTTTTATTTTTGATTTTCCTTTTTTATTAAATAAATCATACTTTTTCATTACAATATTAAAAATTGCTATGTATACTGATATAGATATTATATTATAAACAACCAAAAGAGTACCATATATTCTATTAGAAAAAGGGGCATAAAATCCTAACAAACCTGAATAAAGAAAAACAACTAAAGAACTACCTACAAAGGGAGTGATAATTCCGGAAACAATGAAAGAATTAATTCCTTTTTTGTAGTTTTCTATTCCGAAAGCAATAATAGGAAGTTCTACTCCTATTATTATTCCAAAAATTAAATTCAAACTAATGTTTAGATTCCATACAACAAATTCATTAACGAGATTTAGTATAAAAAAAGTAACCGATAGTATAACAGGTATATTAAGAAATGCATCTGATAATTTTTCTATTTCTTTTTCATTTAATTTGTTGTGTTTGGAAAAGAAAAAGACAAAACTAATAATGCTATAAGCAATACTAGATATTATTATGCTTATCGCTGATAATATCATTTTACATCCCCCTTTATATTTCTAATATATTTGATGTAACAGATTTTATTATACTTTCCATTGTTTCATCAAATAAAAAGGTTGCTTCTTCATTTAACATTTCCCATTTTTCTGGATATGTTTCTTTTAAATATAAGACAGAATGAACAATTAACATGAAATTATTTTGGTATATATATTGTAAAAGGTTGTAAAAGTTATCATTTTTTTCTGAAAATGATAACAAGTTTTTCTTTTTTTCAATAATTTGAACAATCATTTCTCCTGCAATCTCAGGGGTAATTAATCTTGTGATAAAAGGATCACCTTTCGCATACATTTGTAATAATTTACTTGATACAATACTTTTAGACGAAATGGAATTTACAAACTTGTTTCTGTCTATTTCTATTAATTTTTGTAATATTTCGAAAATTTTTGTTCTATTTTTTTTATCTGTTTTTAAACACAATAATATGCCCATTAAGATAGTGTGAATATCTTTAACTTCTAATAACATATCTTCTTGTTCTGTAAAATTATCTAGCGTTTTTATAAGCATATCTATAAGAACTTCAACATCTATCATCTTGGATTGAGCAGAAATTAAAGATTTACCCATCGTTAAAAGGTTAATATTACGATATATACTATCATCTAATAGATTTGCCTTTTTCAAAATAAGAATTGCGTTAATATATGGAATAGGTTTTATATAAGATAAGAATTTATCAATATAATAAGGAGATATTTTTGCTTTTTCTTTCATATATTTCTGATATAAATGAGCTATGCTACTATAGATGTTATCTTTATCATGATTTTTAAGAATATCAACAAGCTCCCAAATACCTTCAAAAGGCAAATTATTAATAAAGTTTAAAACAGTCTCCTTAGTAAACATATTGGTTAAATTATTAATACCAACTGGAGAGATGATACTTTCAATTGTTGCTCCTTTTAATGTAATATTTTCTACTCTTTCTACAAGGTGATAATTTAGATGAGTGTTATAAATAGCAACTTTAGGAAATTTGTCTTCAATAGTATATAAAAAAATTTTTCTTATTTCTTCTGCAAACTCTTGTAAATACGATTTCTGATAAATTTTTTCAATAGAAGGAGGATTTTTTACATAGTATCCCAATTGTGTTAGTTTTACAATGTTTTTATAACTATCGTCTGATAAAAAAACATTAAAATAAGTATCTTTTGAGGAAATCCTAATAGAATTTTTTTCTTCTCCTAAGGTAATAACTGGATTATCAGAGAGATAAGTAAGAATATCTTCATAATCATTGTAATGAAGATAAAGATAAGCAGAAACTACATAAGTATCAAAGGAAACAACAGAAGTAACGTATCTATAAGAATTTCTATTAAACAAAACAAATATTTCATTTTTGGGATCAATATCTTTTTTCCAATTTATTAGATATAAGAAAGGAGTAAATGTTATTGCGTTGCTTTTCACCCTTTATTTATTCCTCCTCATCACTGATACTAAAATACCATATAATTATAGGAATTAAAACAATGTTTCTTGAAAGGGCCAAACTAGAAACTCCTACTGAAATAACTCGAAAAGGGGGAGCAGGGGAACAGTAAAGTAGATAACTTATTGCTATAATGCCTCCCCAAAAATATCCGGAGTTTATATGCATCCATGTAACAATAGTTTTAATGTCAGAAATAATTGCCTCTTTCTTTTCCATTTCATCTTCATTTGTTGACTCTAACCGATGTATTGATATATGTATTAATTCGTATATTGCCCCCGATGGAACGAGAGCTATTAAAAAATTTAAAAAAAGCATTAGAATTAACATCCATGCTGAAAGATTAGTGAAAAATTTAAAAACAAAGTATGATGTAGTGTAAGTTCCTATAAAACCAATTGCCAGCCCTAAAATGAAATATATCACTTTTAGTAACAAATAATGGTTAGAACGACTTTTTACTAATTCTTCAGCAAGCAATTTTTCTATATAAGAAGATTTTACTTGCAAATCTATTTCATCTGGGGCATTTCGAGGTTCAAAGAACTCCTTTTCATTAATGTCTTCTTTTGTTTTTATATCTTTTTTTTGTTTCATTCTTTTCCACCTCCTACTTAATTATATCATATCTCTAAATGTTTATTAGAATATACAAAACTATTACTGCGATATTTTACATATGGAGATTTTTATATAACGACTAATACAATACCTACTATAATAGGAAACCCACCTGTGGGTATGGTATAATACCTATAGTTAAGATAAGGAGGGTGATAAAGTGGTTCATCTTCATGTTCATAGCTATTTTTCTTTGCAAGATGCTATTACATCCCTTGAAGATATTGTATCTATTGCAAAGGAGCAAAATGCTCCTGCCGTTGCTATTACCGATCATGGGGCAGCGGGTGGGTGGTATAGGTTTGCTTCTTTAGCTAAAAAAGAGGGAATTAAGCCTATATTGGGTATAGAAGTATATATAATAGATGATATTTACGAACAACACACATATGCAGATATTACCCCTCTTACTCCTGAAGAGGATGCAAAAAAGAAAAAGTTTGGTAAAAAAGATAAATTGTATTATATGGATAAATATGGAAGAAAATATTATCATCTTATACTTCTGGCTCAAAACGAAATAGGATTAAGAAATCTTGCAAAACTTAATAAGATGGCGTATGAAAAAAAGTGGGAGTTGAAAACATGGAAACCTCGTATAGATAAAAAATGGTTAAGAGAACACAACGAGGGATTAATCGCCCTTTCAGCATGTCTTGTGGGAGAACCAATGTTTTTTGCATCGGCGAGACAATACGATGAACTTGAAAAAAGGATAAAAGAGTATCTTGACATTTTTGGAGATAGATACTATCTTGAAATTATGTATCATGGGATCGATAGGGAAAAAGCAGGTATTCCTGTTGTAGTAGAATACGCAAAACAATATAATATTCCTCTTGTTGTAACTACAGATGCTCATTACGCAAGAAAAGAAGATGCTTATTTGCATGCGGTAATTCATGGTAAAGAGGAAGAGGGAGAAGGAGATTTTTTCAATAATCCCGAATATTATTTGAAAACAGATGATGAAATTAGAGAAAAGTTATCTGAAATTTTGGATAGAGATATTATTGATGAAATGATTAAAACAACTTATGAAATTGCAGAGAAAATAGATTTCATCCCTTATGAAAACATAAACTATATTCTTCCAGAGATAGATAATGCTGATGATGAGATAGTAAAAAGAGTTATGGAAGGAATACAAAAAAAGTATGGGCATGATAAAAAACTTTTACAAGATGCCATTGAAAGGGCGGAGTATGAATTGGGAGTTATAAAACAAATGGGATTCTCAACGTATTTCTTGCTTGTGCAAGATTTTGTAAAGGCAGCGTGGAATAGAGGAATTCTTGTTGGTCCAGGTAGAGGATCAGCGGGAGGTTCTATAGTTGCTTATGCTCTTGATATTACCCAAATAGATCCATTAAAATACAACCTCATTTTTGAAAGATTTCTTAATCCAGCTCGTGTGTCAATGCCTGATATTGATATAGATTTTGATGCCGCCCGTCGTGATGAAATGTATGAATACCTTGCAGAAAGATATGGAGAAGATAATGTTGCCCGTATTGTTGCTTATGGTACCCGTAACCTAAAAGGAGCTTTAGATGATGCAACAAGAATGATTTCTCAAAAATACGATACAAACAAACAAAGGCAATATAGATATGCCATTGACGCTGTAAAAAGAAAAATAGAAAATAATACGTCATTAGACGATGTATATAATCTTTTAAAAGAAGCTTATATTGATGATAAAGATAGAGAAGAGATTTTTAAAGTTACAAAAGCATTGTTAGGTATGCCTAAAAATTTGACTATACACGCTGCAGGAGCAGTTATATCTCCTACCCCTATCTACTACCATTCTCCTGTTATATATGTATCAACAAATGGTAAAGTCTTTCCTGTTACAGAATTTGATAAAGAAGATGTGGAACATGTTGGCCTTGTAAAAATGGATTTGCTTAGTCTTTCTACTTTAACAATAATTCGTAGAACTGCAGAATTGTTAGAAGAATCCACTGGAAAATCCGCAAAAGAATATATCGAAGAATTTTATGAAGTAATAAAAGATCCAACAGATAAGAGAATTTATGAAATGATTAGTAAGGGAGATACAGAGGGTTTGTTTCAGATAGAATCTCAGGTCTTTACTAGATTTTTACAAGAATTAAAACCAACAAAATTTGAAGAACTAGTTGCTGCTCTTGCTCTTAACAGACCTGGACCAATGAGTTCAGGAGGAGTTGCAATGTATTTAAGAAGAAAACACGGAGAAGAAGATTGGAGATCTCTTACTCATCCAGATCTGCATGATATCCTTGAAGAAACATATGGAGTTATTGTATATCAGGAACAAATAATGCAAATAGCTCAAAAAGTAGCAGGTTTCACCATGTCAGAAGCAGATATTCTTCGTAAGGCAATAGGAAAAAAGAAGAAAGATGTGCTTGATGCTCAAAAAAGCAAGTTTATAAGAGGAGGAATGGAAAGAGGATATAATAAAACTTGGTTAGAGGAACTATGGGCTGCTATAGAAAAGTTTGGAGAATATGGTTTTAATAAATCCCATTCAGCAGCCTATTCTCTTGTTACATATATGACAGGATATATTAAATTACATTATCCCGTGGCCTTCTACGCTGCACTTATAGAATCGAGTATAAATAATACATCAAAAGTTGTAAGATTGATACAAAAAGCCAAAAAGAGAGGAATAGAAGTTCTTACTCCAACGGTTAAAACAGCAAATTTTGATAAAGTTAGGATTATCGATAATAAAATTATATTGCCTATTGTTTCAATTAAGGGAATAGGAAAAAATGCTACCGACTTACAATCATCTATAGAAGCTTTTATCAATAATGCCAATAATCTTAAATCAGCGGATGATATCCTTGCTTTTAATGAATCTCTTGGAGAAAAAAAATTAAAGAAATCAAAGTTCTTATCTCTTGTAAAAGCAGGTTTCTTTAATGATATAGAGACGATAGATAATATATTACAAGCCCTTGAAAACAAGAAAAGAAAAAAGAAAAAAGAAAATCATTTGCAAAGTTTGTTTGCTGAAGTTGTCAAAAGTGATGACAATGACCAAGAAATAGCAATTGAAGATATGGAACTTACTCCCGAAGAGATTATAGAAAATGAAATAGAAAGTTTTGGATTTTTTATTTCTGAAATGCCTATTAAGTATAAAGACGTTGTATCCCTTGCAAGGAATTTTTCTGTTATTCCCGTTTCTTTTGTTGAATTTTTACCTCCAAATAGTAAATTTGCATCAGTTGTTGCAATAATGGGAATTACTGAGAAAAAAGGTAAACTTTCCTTTGTTATGACTGATGGAAAAACAGCAGTTGATGCTACAGTCTATAATTTAACAAAAAGAGATCTTGTTGATGATCCCAATCTTCCTAATCAAAAGTTGGATATAGAAATAGCAAAAAATATATATCTTTTTGAGGGTAAAAAAACAGA
>Ga0256838_1000209_pt1 | contig 41139 bp, 40 predicted proteins | sample 4571419metaG_FD_185978 | JGI IMG/M metagenome (GOLD analysis project Ga0256838, IMG submission 185978) | Hydrothermal vent microbial communities from Guaymas Basin, Mexico - 4571-419 | ecosystem: Environmental > Aquatic > Marine > Hydrothermal vents | place: Mexico: Guaymas Basin | collected... | reverse complement strand
TGTTGTAATTCTTTGTTGACCATCAATTATAATATACTCTTTTAATCCTTGTTCTAATGACTCAATATCATCACCCTTGATATACACAACTGAACCTAAAAAATGGTTATCTTTTTCTTCTCTTGCTAATATTTCAATATCTTTGATAAACTCATTACATTGAGTATTTTGCCAATCATAATTTCTTTGGTAAACAGGTATTAAAAAATTTGTTTTAGGTTGAGATAAAAACTCTTCAAATCGTATTTCACTTGCTTTCATAGATATATTCCTTTTACTTAGACTTTAGAACTTCAACCAAAAAGTTACCCGACCCACAAGCAGGTTCTAAAAACCTCGAATCTATTCGTAGAGTCTCTTGCTTGACTAAATCAAGCATGGTATTTACTTCTCTTTGTGCAGTAAACACTTCTCCGTGGTCTGCCACTCTTGTTTTACATTTAACTTGATTGTCTATTTTTATACTCATGTTTTCACTTATGTAATAATTAGCTTAGTTTATCCAAAATTTCATTTAATGTTTATGTAGCCATTGAGGGTCATCTATGAGATACTCTGCTCTTTTTATTTGCCAATCCAAACAAGAAAGTTAACTTTTATATATTGCTTCTATTTTATATCACGAACTCTTGCTTGATATGATTGAGGATGTTTACAGACAGGACAAATCTCTAATGCTTTTTTACCATAGTGAATATGCCCACACACTTCACAAATCCATGCTTCATCTTCTATGTCACTCTCATAAACAGTTCCATTTTTTAAGCGTCCTAACATAAGTAAAAACATCTTCTCATGCTCAATTTCTATCTTTCCTATACTCTTAAAAAGTCTTGCTGCTTCATCATAACCATCTTCTTTAGCAATTTTAGCAAAATTTGGATACATATCTGTATACTCATAATTTTCACCATCTATAGCAGACTGTAAATTTTCCATCGTATTACCAAAGTTATTGCTTGTCTCATTTAACATTCTATTATGCAGTGCAAGTTCAAGTTTTGCATGTGTTTTTTCATTATCGGCAGCTCTTTGAAAATGGGCTGCTATATCTCTATAGCCCTCTTTTTGAGCAACTTTCGCAAAATACTCATACTTATTTCTTGCCTGTGACTCTCCCCCAAATGCTTTCATAAGGTTTACAAGTGTTAAGTTCTCTGTTACCATTTTCATATCTTCACCACAACAGCTAAGTGTACCACCACCTACACTCTGAACCTCCACCACATTACCACATTTACTACATCTATATGTTTCATATTGTCTCATAATCTTTTCCTTTTACAATAAGTATACTCTTCTTTTAAGTCATTATAATATCTTATGATACCTGAAGATTTTAAAAGTAGCCATATATATGAGAAAAAGAGAGTTTTTTAGAGAGAAGAGAGAGAAATTATGTAAATATGGAGAGACCATATTTACATTAAAGAAGTTATTTTAGTAGTTTATTCCAAGCTTTTTCAATTTTTTCTGCAAGCTTTTTAGTAATACCTTTTACTTCAGTAAGAATAGATGGGTTTTGATGAATAACACCAACAACCTCTTCCACATCACCAAAGTGCTCAATAATTTTTTCTACTTTTTTCTTTCCAATACCTTCAATATCCGTTAAGAAGTCAGTAAGCTCTGATTTAGAAATTTTAGTATCTGTTTCAGTGCTTGAAGAGGACTCATCACCTGTAGGATTTGGTGTCTCTTTATGCTCTTTTCCAGATTTTGTTTTTGCAGGATTAAGTGCTAAGTTATCTTGGTAGTTCCATTTTTCACTTGGCCACTCTTCACTCCATCTACGTTTTACATCAAGAACAGGGTACTCTTTATCTAGTTTATGTATATAAACTTTTTTACCGCCATACTCTTTTTTCTTTTTACCAAAGAAAGCACCATCATATGATGGACTAAATTTACCAAACTGAATATGTCTCATAGTTCTAAGTAGTGAAGCATCAATCTTGCCTAACTCTTCCCAGTTAAACATTGGCATATGAGGTTTTCTAAAACGACCTTCAGAGAGACTCCACATAATGTACTGACCAATCCAGTCTCTTATGTAAGGGAATGCAGCAAATGCAGTAGCACACTCTAAAATACGTACTTTTCCATCTTTACCATAAGCAACATCACAAGCCCAGTATTCAGCTTTAGCAGCTTTTGATACTTTAACAGCTAAATCAAGAACATTTTTAGGAACATCCATATAGTCCATACTTCCACCCTGAGAAGTATTAGTCAACCACTCACCTTCTGGAGCACGACGCCAGAATGCACATACTGGTTTATGACCAATAAGCATTACACGGATATCAGCTTCCATAGGAACAAAATCCTGGAAGTATTGTGGGTGGTATTTTTTCTCAGCATAAAGCTCTTTAGCCTCTTGGTATGAGTCAACTTTATGTACGAAGTATCCACCGTAGTTAGATGGTCCATAAGACTTTTTAATAATTTTTGGATACTCAGTTTTTTTGAGGAACTTATTAGCATTCTTATGGTTATAGTAGATGTATGTTTTAGGAATTGGAAGGTCATATTTCCAAGCAAAACGAGTTACATTCTCTTTTGACTTGTTCGAAAACTGAGTATCAAGAGATGGAATAAAACGAACATTTGGAAGTGCACGAGAGATCTCACGAAAAGTCTCATAAGCAGTAGCAGGTACATTACCGATTAAAACATCAATACCCTTACGTTTAACCTCTTTAATAAAACGATCTTTATCATTTTTCCAATGATAAGTTACAGTTTCTATTTTGTTTGGCCAACCTTTAAAGTTAGAGTGATCAAAAAATCTTAATACATAGTCCATGTATAAGAATCCAAGTTTCGGTAGTTGTTTATTGCTTAAGCCCATGTTACTTTTTCTCCATTATGTAGAATTATTTCGGAATTATATCTTATAATCCTTAAGTTTAAGTTCTAATTTATAAATTTACTGTAATTAAAACTCGACTGTTACTTTACCTTACCTAAAAATTCAGAATCAATAGTATTTACTTTTACTAAATCATCTATAAGCACATGGTAAGGTACTTGAATAACTGCACCTGTCTCTAAAGTTGCAGGTTTTTTACTACCACTTGACGTATCACCTTTAAAGTTTGGAGGTGTGTCTGTTACAACAAGTTCCATAAACTCTGGTGCTTGAACAGAAATGGCTTTGTTTTTGAAAAAAATAATTTCAACATTGATTCCATCCTTGAACCATTTAGCCGCTTCATCACACTGTGCATACTCAAGACCAATCTGATCGTATGTTTCATTGTCCATAAACTGGTACATCTCACCATCATCATAAAGATACTGCATAGTTTTGTAATCAATAGTAGGAATTTCAAACTTATCACCAGCATGAACAGTTTTTTCGACTACCTTACCGTTTAAAAAGCTCTTCATTTTCATACGTACAAATGCAGCACCTTTACCTGGTTTTACATGTTGAAACTCAACAATTTTGTATGGTACTTCGCCTACGATCAAACGTACACCTTTTTTGATATCACTCATTGAAACAGTTGCCATTTATACACCTTGAAAAATTATTTTACAAAATGTTACAATAAAAGTGCTTAAATTATAGAAAATGCTATAATGCCAAAATTATTTATCTACTCAGGAACATCAAACTATGAAATTTACTCTAAATGCCACAAGTGGCAAAGCTCGTGCTGCAACTATTGAGACACTCCACTCTACTATAAAAACACCTGTTTTTATGCCTGTTGGGACTATAGGAAGTGTCAAAAGTCTTGATGCTGAAGATGTTGTAAATCTTCTCGGTGCAGAGATCATTCTCGCAAACACATACCATACTTATCTTCGTCCAGGAGACAAAGTTATAGCAAAGATGGGAAAACTTCACGGTTTTACAAAGTATCCTAAAAGTTTTTTAACAGATAGTGGTGGATTTCAAGCATTTAGCCTCTCTGATATCTCTAAACCTATGAAAGATGGTATAGAGTTTCGCTCTCACATAGATGGCTCGAAACACTTTTTTACTCCAAAGAAAGTTATAGATATTCAAACAAACCTTGGCTCAGACATCATGATGATTTTAGATGATTTGGTTGCACTTCCTGCAACTCAAGAGCGAATTAGAGTAAGTATAGAGAGAACAACTGCTTGGGCAGAGGAGTCTATAGAGTACTTCCGTTCACAACAGAAAAAAGGAATTTGTACAGAGCAAAATATTTTTGCTATCATTCAAGGGGGAACAGACAGAGCATTTCGAACGAAAAGTGCTACGGAGTTATGTGCCTTAGATTATGATGGTTTTGCTATTGGTGGACTAAGTGTTGGTGAACTTAATAATGAAATGTATGACACAGTAGAGCATACAACACAGTATATGCCTGAAGATAAACCTCGTTACCTTATGGGTGTTGGAACACCTGAAGACCTTATAGAGAACATTGAACGAGGTATAGATATGTTTGACTGTGTTATGCCAACTCGTAATGCTCGAAACGGTACTCTTTTTACCTCTTTTGGTCGTATAAACATTAAAGGGGCTAAGTTTAAAGAGGATGCAGGTCCCATAGATCCTGAATGTCAATGTCTTACTTGTAAAACATACTCTCGTGCTTACATCAGTCACCTCTTTCGTGCTCGTGAGATTACATACTTTAGACTAGCGACTATTCATAATTTGCACTATTACCTTAACCTGATGAGAGAAGTTCGCCAAGCAATTTTAGAAGATAAATTTGCAGAGTATAAAAAAGAGTTTTATTTAAAAAGAAATGGAGAAAAATAAGAATGATTAAATCACTACGTGGAATGAATGATATTTTAAGTGAGGATTATGAGAGATTTACATACTTTATAAACTTAGCAACTAACATAGCACAACGATACGGTTTTCATTTTATTGAGACACCACTTTTAGAAGAGACTGCCCTTTTTAAACGCAGTGTTGGAGAGTCTAGCGATATCGTTGGCAAAGAGATGTACCAGTTTACCGACAAAGGTGATAATGATGTATGTCTCCGTCCTGAGGGAACTGCTGGTGTTGTACGTGCATTTGTGCAGCAAAAACTCGACCGTGCAGGTGGAACGCATCGATTTTTTTACCATGGATCTATGTTTCGTTATGAACGTCCACAAAAGGGACGTTTGCGTCAGTTTCACCAGTTTGGGGTTGAGAGCTTTGGAGTGGATAGTGTGTATGAAGATGCGACTATGATTATGATGGTGGCAGATATACTTAAAGCATGTGGCATAGGCTACAGACTACAACTCAACTCTTTAGGCGATCAAAACTGTATGCCTCAGTATCGTGACTCTTTAGTAAGTTTTATAGAGTCTGTTGAAGATGAGATCTGTGAAGATTGTAAACGACGCAAAGAGACAAATCCTATTCGTGTACTTGATTGTAAAAATGCAAAGTGTCAAAGCCTTTATGAGAGTGCCCCAAAACTTATAAATGCTCTATGTGAGAGTTGTGAGAGTGATTTTTCTAAACTTAAAACGATTTTAGATGCTAATGGTATAGCATATGAGATAGATACAAATCTTGTCCGTGGACTAGACTACTACTCTAAAACTGCATTTGAGTTTGTAAGTGACAACATTGGAAGCCAGAGTGCTATTGCTGGTGGTGGACGTTACGATAGACTTGTAGAGTTTTTAGATGGTCGCCCTACTCCTGCTGTTGGTTTTGCTATGGGAATAGAGAGGTTAATGGAACTTATAGTTATGCCAGAGTCTAAACGCGAAGGGTACTACATAGGTGCTATGGATGCAGAGGCTGTGGACTTAGTTGTCAAACTTACACAGAGTAAACGCCAAAGTAAAAAAGTAGCTTGTGATTTTAAAGCGAAAAATCTTAAAAATCACCTCAAAGGGGCAGATAAAGCAAATGCTAGATTTTGTTGTGTTATAGGGAGTGATGAGCTTGAAAATGGTACTATTTGGATAAAAGATCTGCAAAACAAATCGGAAGAGACTATAAATCTTAAAGATTTTTAATAGTTTTTATACTCACATTCTCTATATTAGGATTATCTTTTGAATAACTTTGGTCTCAACATCTGGTCAGACAATAACTTCATCATTCAAGGTGATGAAGTCACCCTTAACTACAAGTCAAACCCCTCTCTTTTAGAGATTACAAATAAGATTAGAGAGAAAGATGTAAGAGGTCCAATCATCCTCCGTTTTCCTCATCTCATCAACAAGCAGATTCAAAGTCTCTATAACTCTTTTAATTTTGCCATACAAGAGAATGAATATAGAGGAAACTTTCAAGCTGTTTTTCCACTCAAGGTAAATCAATTTCCCTATGTTGTCGATGCAGTAACACAAAAGGGAGAAGCATTTCACTATGGGCTCGAAGCAGGGAGTAAGGCAGAACTACTCTTAGCTATGAGTAAAATAAATGCAAATTCTCCCATCACAGTGAATGGTTTTAAAGATAAAGAGATGATAACTTTAGCTTTTATAGCAGCACAAGCGGGTCATAATATTACCATTACTATAGAGGGACTTGGAGAGTTAAAGACCATCATAGAAGTAGCAAAAAATTCCTCTTTAAAAATACCAAATATTGGTATTCGCGTGCGACTCCATAGTACAGGGAGTGGCTCATGGGCAAAAAGTGCAGGCATGGATGCTAAGTTTGGTCTTACAGCAACGGAGATACTCGAAGCGACAAGACTCTTAGATGAAGCGAAACTCTTAAAGAAGTTTAGTATGATTCATTTTCATATTGGCTCACAAATGGACGATATAGCACCTATAAAAAGAGCACTTAGAGAGGCTGGAAATATTTATGCTGAACTTAAGATGCTTGGAGCTGATGCACTCAATAACATAAATATTGGTGGAGGATTAGCCGTACCTTATGAGCAACACTCAGATGTAAAACTCCATAACTACTCCATAGAAGAGTTCTCGAGTAGTGTGGTCTTTTTACTCAAGGAAATTATGAATGCAAAGGGAGTTTCTCATCCTGATATTTTTACAGAATCAGGACGCTTTATAGTTGCTTCTCATGCTGTACTTATTACTCCTGTTTTAGAACTTTTTACACAAGACTACCATGAAAGACTACTGCGTTTAAAAGAGGTTAATCCACCCCTTGTTCAAGAGCTTAGTGAGTTATATAGCTCTATGAGACCTGAAAACTGTATAGAATACCTCCATGATGCACTCGATCATATAGAGTCTCTACTTACACTTTTTGATCTTGGATATATAGACCTACAAGATCGTTCAAATGCTGAGATATTAGTACATAATATTATTAAAAAATCTCTGCATTTAACATCAGATATTCCAAGTAGTGAGATGAAACAACTTCAAGTAAACCTTCAAGAGCGTTATCTTATAAATGCCTCAATATTTCAAAGTCTACCTGACTACTGGGGGCTTAAACAACACTTTCCTGTTATGCCACTGCACCATTTAAATAAAAAAGCACTTCGTAGTGCTTCTATATGGGATATCACTTGTGATAGTGATGGAGAGATAGGTTTCAACCCCGACAAACCACTTCATCTACATGATATAGATTTAGAAAAAGAGGATTACTTTTTAGGATTTTTTAATGTTGGAGCATATCAAGAAGCTTTAGGAATGGGACATAATCTTTTTACACATCCAAATGAGTACACTGTTCACATTACTAATAACTCCTTTGAAATTATAAATGCAGTAGAGTCAAAAAGTACCCTTCAAATTTTAGATAGTATAGGCTACGATACAAAAAAACTTTTAAAAAAACTTAAAGCAGAGTTGCACAAAAGCACTTTTAGCACAGAAAAAGAAAAAAGTGCTACACTTTCAAAACTAGAGACCCTTGTACAACAAAATGGCTATCTAAGAACTACAAGTTAAGGCAGTTTATGGGAATTTACTCAGATATAAAAGAAGACTTTTCTAATGCTTACAAAAACGATCCAGCGCTCAATTCTAAAATTGATTTTCTTTTTAACTATCCTGGTGTTTGGGCTATTGCTTGGCACAGAGTAGCACATAGACTCCATAACTCAAACTTTAAACGTCTTGCTAGAATGATTATGGGACTGACTCAAATTTTTACTCATATTGATATTCACCCTGCCGCCACCATTGGAAAACGTGTTTTTATTGATCATGGAACAGGTGTTGTTATTGGTGAGACTGCAGTTATTGAAGATGATGTTCTTATTTACCAAGGTGTTACACTTGGTGGTGTCTCACTTACACATGGAAAACGTCATCCTACTATAAAAAGAGGTGTTGTTATTGGTGCTGGAGCGAAAGTCCTCGGTAACATTGTAGTTGGTGAATTTTCTAAGATTGGTGCAAACTCTGTTGTAGTAAAAGAGGTTCCGGATTGCTCAACTGCCATTGGTATTCCTGCGCATGTTATAGAAAAAGGTCGTTGTAAAGATCCATTTATGCATAATATGCTGCCTGATATTAATAAAGAGATGTTTGAGTATATGCTTAAACGTGTTGCAATTTTAGAGCATATTTTAGTTGAAGATAACAAAGGTTTACTCGAACAAGATCTTGAACTTGAGCATATTTACGAATCTTTTATCAAATCTATGAAAAATTAGGGCTTATCAACTTATATATATTATTATTTTAGTATAATTTCTTTATTAATTTCACCTAGTCAATAAAGGAAAAAGCATATGCTAACAAACCGAATAAACACACTATCTGAATCGATTACCATAGCTATTACAACTCTTGCACAAGAGTTAAAAGCTGAAGGTAAAGACATACTTAGTTTCTCTGCTGGAGAACCAGACTTTCCAACACCTCAGGTTATTAAAGATGCTGCTATTGATGCCATTAACAATAACTTTACAAAATACACAGCTGTTGATGGAGTTCCAGCTCTTAAAGTTGCAGTTGCAACAAAGCTAAAACGTGATAATGGTTTAGAGTATGCTCCAAACCAAATCATTGTAAACAATGGTGCAAAGCACTCACTTTTTAACCTTTTTTCTGCAACTATAGATGTGGGTGATGAAGTTATCATCCCTGCACCTTACTGGGTTACATATCCTGAGCTTGTAAAATATTGTGGAGGAACTGTAGTAGAGATAGAGACACATGACACTTCTTCTTTTAAAATCACTCCAGAGCAACTTAAAAATGCTCTTACACCTCAAACAAAGATGCTTGTACTTACAACACCATCTAATCCTACTGGAAGTGTTTACTCAAAAAAGGAGCTTACAGCACTTGGAAAAGTTCTTGAAGGAACAAAAGTAATTGTTGCGAGTGATGAGATGTATGAAAAGCTTATCTATGATGGTATTTTTACATCAGCTGCTGCTGTAAGTCAAGATATGTATGAGCGAACAGTAACTATTAACGGTCTTTCAAAATCTGTTGCTATGACAGGATGGCGTTTTGGTTATATGGCTGCACATGATACTGAACTTATACAAGCAACTAAAAAACTACAGTCTCAAAGTACATCAAACATTAACTCTATTACTCAGATGGCAGCTATAGCAGGACTTAATGGTTCTGCTGATGCAGACATAGAGATGATGCGTAAAGAGTTTATGGCTCGCCGTGATGAAGCTGTAGAGCTCTTTAATGCTATAGATGGTCTTTCTGTTTTAAAACCTGATGGTGCTTTTTATCTTTTTGTAAACATAAAAGAGATTAGTAGTGATTCCCTTAAATTTGCTAAAGATCTACTTGCGAAAAAAGAAGTTGCAGTAGTTCCTGGTGTTGGTTTTGGAAGTGAGGGATACTTTAGATTTAGTTTCGCAACTGATATAGAGAGTATTCGCACAGGTATTAAACGTATAGAAGAGTTTGTAAAAGAGCTTTAATCGTTTAAGAATTTCACTACTCTTTAAAAAGGAAAGATTGCGAACTCTTTTAATCCAAAAAATATAGTCAATAGCTTTGGAAAATTTATCTACCTTAAAGAGTATATTGTAAATTTAACTTTACTGTTTTTTTCTGATATAATCATTTGTTTTAATTATATCAGAAAATTTAATATTTATGCTTTTAAAGCTTGTAGAGCCTCTAAAACTTCATCTAAATTGTCCATTGGAATATGTACTTTCCAGTCAGGAGTATCTGTATTACCTGTTAAAGAGATACCTATACTTGCTACAGGAGCACTATCTTCACCATAAGGTTTTTCTATCTTAGTTATAGAAATTGTACCTTTCTTTGTTGAGTGTAATGGAATTGTTGTCATTTTAAATCCTTTTATAATTTTATTTTATTAGTCTAGCGAGTTTTACCTGAATTTTAAGCCATAATCTATGCTCCATAAAAGGGAACCCTGCAAAAGTTTTTCCACTCTCTTTAATTGTTTTTGTTACACCCGTTCGTGCTGCAAATCTATTAAAAGGTGCTATCTCTAAATGCCCTGCTACTCCCGACTGTGCACCAAAAACTGTAGATCGACCAAGTTTTGATGAACCTGCAAGTCCTGTTTGACCTGCTATAACACTATATTCACCTATCTCACAGTTATGAGCAATATGAATGAGGTTATCGAGGCGCGTTCCTTTTTTTACTAAGGTTATTCCAAAGACTGCTCTATCTATAGAAGTATTTGAACCTATCTCTACATCATCTTCTATAACTACATTTCCAAGATGATAAATTTTCTTATGTATACCCATTTTATCTGAAGCAAAACCAAAGCCATCACTGCCAAGTACCGTTCCAGCATGAATAGTACAGTCACTTCCAATTTTACAATCACGGTAAAGCACTACATTTGGATAGAGAGTTGTGTTATCTCCTACTACAGCATTAGATCCTACATAAACACCAGCCATAATATTACAATTTTTTCCAACAATAGCACCATTTGCAAGATTAGCCTTAGGAGATACAACACTCCCCTCACCTACTGTAGCTTCGGGAGAGTTTACATCTTCAAGTGCAGGAGCAAACTGAGCTGTAATTACTGCCATCTGCCAATATGGAGCATCCACAACTAAAGCCACTGTAGTTGCAGGAACATACTCTTTTGTAGTAGCATCACAAATAATAGCTGCCGCATTTGAAGATGCGATATCTTTAATATATTTAGTATTTGCAACAAAAGAGAGTTCAGTGTTTTTTGCATCACGGAGTGTATTCATAGCAGTAATCTCAAAATCTTGAGCACTAAATTCAGCACCAATAAGTTTTGCTATCTCACTTAGTTTCATAAACTTTTATCTCTCTAGTGCAACAGCACCACTTCGTACAATCTCTTTTGGATTGTAGCGTTTAATAGCAGACAGAAAGTTTTCTACACGTTTTGGTTCATCTGCAACCATGGCAATTATAACGGTGTCACTAATATTTACAATTTTGCCATTATATGCTTCACAAAGAGTATTTATATCACTAAGATTTTCAGTAATAGGAAACTTTACAAGTGCCATCTCTTTTTCAACTATATCCTCATGCTCATACACCCGAAGCACAGGAATAAGTTTATGGAGTTGTTTTGTAATCTGCTCAATAACACGAACAGATCCAGCCGTCACAATCGTTAAACGAGAGTACTTGCTATCTGGAATAGGAGCAACTGTTAAAGATGTGATGTTATAACCACGCCCTGAGAAAAGATTTGTAATACGAGATAGTACACTTGCCTCATTTACAACAATAACTGAAACTACTCTTCTTTCACTATTATCAGTCATTATTTTGTCTCCTTTTTTTCTAATAACATCATGTTAAACAGACTACCACCTGAAGGAACCATAGGCATAACATTTTCAAATCGCTCTACAATCACCTCAATAAATGCAACTATATTCTTTTCTACTGCATCTTTAAGAGCAGCATCAAACTCCTCTTTAGTCTTTACTCTATAGCCTATACCACCAAAAGCTTCTGATAGTTTTACAAAGTCAGGCTGAACACTTAAGTCTGTCTCAGAGTGGCGCTTGTCATAAAAGAGTGTCTGCCACTGACGAACCATTCCAAGGAAGTTGTTATTTAAAATAATATTAATAACTGGTATCTTTCTTTCAACTGCAGTCATTAACTCTTGAACATTCATAAGAATTGAGCCATCACCTGTGAAGTTTATAGAAGTTCTCTCAGGGTCAGCTGCTTTCACACCGATAGCTGCTGGGAAACCAAAGCCCATAGTTCCAAGTCCACCAGAACTTATAAACTGTCGAGGACGAGAAAATGGATAAAATTGTGCTGTCCACATCTGATGCTGTCCAACATCTGTAGAGATATTTGCATCATCACCAAGAAGTTGACCAACACGTTCTATAACCCACTGAGGTTTTAGACGATCACTATCTTCATGATATGTTAAAGGGTGTAGATCTGCAAAATTTATAATAGTCTCTCTCCAAGACTCATAGTTGTCACTATCAACCTTATCAACTTGTAGCAACATCTCTGTTGCTACATTTTTAAGATCACCAACTATTGGGTAGTCTGCATTTACAAGTTTAGATATAGATGCAGGATCAATATCTACATGAATCACATCTGCATTTTTAGCAAACTCAGAGAGCTTTCCGGTAACACGGTCATCAAACCTTGCACCAAGACCTATAACTAAGTCTGTCTCACTCATAGCCATATTTGCAGCATAAGAACCATGCATACCAAGCATACCTACAAGTAGTTTATCATCAGCAGCTAAAACACCACGAGCCATAAAAGTCTCGACAGCAGGAATACCACACTTATGAACAAACTCTCTTACTTCATCCGTTGCATTGGCATTGATAATACCACCACCAAGGTAAAAGAGAGGACGTTTTGCCTTTGCTATAGCATCCATAGCCTTTTTAATCTGACGGGGATTTCCTTTTACATGAGGCTTATAGGTTTCAAGCTCTACTTCTATGTCATAGTTAAACTCAGCAATTTGTGCCGTTACATCTTTAGGAATATCAACATGAACAGGACCTGGACGACCAGAACGTGCAATGTAAAAAGCTTCTTTTAAAACACGAGGAAGATCTGCAGCATCTGTTACAAGGTAGTTATGTTTTGTACAAGGACGAGAAATACCAATAGCATCAATCTCCTGAAAACCATCCGTTCCAATAAGGCTCATAGGAACCTGACCTGAGACAACAACTAAAGGAACAGAGTCCATATAAGCATCGGCTAAACCTGTTACCGCATTTGTAAACCCTGGTCCTGAAGTAATCATGGCAACACCCACTTTACCACTTGCTTTTGCATAGCCCTCAGCAGCATGAATAGAAGCTTGCTCATGACGATTTAAAATATGTTGAAATCCATCTTGCTTGTATATTTCATCATAGACATTCATAATAGCTCCACCGGGGTAACCAAAAACTGTGTCAACACCCTCTGCGATAAAGGCTTCTATAACCATTTGTGCGCCGCTTATTTGCATGAAAAGTCTCCTATATAAAATTGTAATTTAAAAAATTTGGTGATTATACTTAATAGTAACTATATTTGAGGTTAAAAGAGGAGTCAATCTTAGAACTAAGGTTTTTCTAAGATTGATGTAGTAATCATAGCTGGACGCCACATACTCATTGAACCCTGAGTAAGGTGCTCTAATGTTAATTTTGAATCTGGATATTTTGCTTTAAAAAGTGTGTAAAAGTTTTCTATCTGCTCTTGTAATCCAAAGTTCAACATATAATTTTTAATACCCTGTTCTATATCTTTTTGAGAAGCACCAGAACGTGCTTTATCTTCAAGCTGAACCATGTAACACCATGCAAAAATAGTAGCAACAGCCACAGATTTAGAAGAGATATGTAAATACTCTTTTAAAGTTTTCTCTACCCCTCTTGCATCACCATTAGCAGCAAATGCATTCGCTAACATCTGGTCTTTATACCATTTTTCTTGAAGTTTTTTTCCTTCAGGTAACTCTAAAAAATCCTCATACTTTGCCATTATGTCATAAGCATACTCATAGTTTTCATCTTCAACTGATTGAAGAAATTTCTGTTTTATCTCTATAGTTTTTAAAAGATCTATAACATCCTCTTTAAACTCTTCAAATGCCGAGAGTTGCCTTAACATTTTTATAGCTGTAAAATCATCACCTGAATGCATAAGTTGTTGTGATTTAAAATAAAGGTTATCTGCATAACGATTAAGGATCTCATACTCAGGAAGCTCTTTTAGAAACTTATGTTGTTTAATGAGTTCCGAACAAATAGTAAAATCTTTTTGTCCCAAAGCATCACGAAAGCGTTTATAAACTTCACTTTTCGTAAGTAGTTCTTGAATAAGTCGTGTTTTTTGGCTTATACCTCTATATGGTTTTAAAATCTCTTGTGCTTTAGCTGCTTCACGAGGATTTAATATATACTTTTGCGCTTGCACTAAAACTTTTTTCCATCTATCTTCAAGAGCCTTATAAAGTTTAGACTCTTTATAAACAGGGAAGGTGTTAGCTAAACCATAGGCAAGATTAAACTTTCCACTCTTAGCAAAGGTAGCAAATTTTTCATACTCTCCATAATCCATTATTGTTTTCTGTATTATGCTATTTTTAGAAGGGATTTTTTCAAAAGATTTAAAGAGAAGAAGTGCTTTTGCTTTATCCCCGTTTTGTAAAGCAATTTTGGCCTTTGCCAAAGTTTTTTCCCAAAAGTTAGACATAAGATCATATATATTAGTATATTTTAAAATTGGGTTTTTTTCTACCTCTTTTTGAAGAGAATCAAACTCCTTGACTTTTAATAAATCTCGAAGAACATCCTCCCCTTCATAAATATTATAGTACATTATAAAACCATCTTCAGTAGCAATCATAAGATGGTTATGCTCTTCATCAAACTCCAAAGCTGTAATAGGAGAAGTAATTTTAATATAACGAGGGGCTAAAAGTTCATAAGAGTCTAAATCATAAACGATTATATAGCCTAATGCAGTTCCAAGAAAAAGAAATTTGTCATCCTTACTTGTAGTCATTTGCACTACTGTGTCATGTACACCTTGAAGTCTTTCTATAATTTTTCCACTATAGATATTCCAAATAATTACAGAAGAGTTTTTATCAAAACTTATAAGTCTGTTTTTTGAAATAAATTTCACTTTCATAATAGGTGCAGCATGTGCTTTAAGTTTTGGTTTAGAAGTCATTGTAACAAGAGAAAAAAGTGTTATTTTTCTATCATAACTACATATCGCTACCCAGTTACCATTTTTTGTAAAAGCTACATCGTTAATAGTATCGACATGAGAGGGAAGAGTAAAAACAAGTTTTCCACTTTTAATATCTATGGCAAAAGTTTTTCCATCATCACCACAAGAGAACATATATCTGTCAAGTGGGTCAATACCAACACAAGAGGCTTCCCCATGATGTCTATCAACCTTACTAATAAGTTTTTTTGTTTTTGCGGAGAAGAGTCTAGACTCTTTAGCATCTGAAGTAAGAGATGCAAAGTACTGACCATCATTACTAAATGCGACTACATTAGTTTTATAGTACTTATGAAGAATTTTAGCCTTAAAGCCCTCTGATAATTCAAAAGTATCTTTATTTATCATGCGTACTGTTGTCTCTTTATCTACAACTAAAAGCCTTTTATCATCTAAAATTTTTAAAACTATTATGGCCTTTTTAAAACTTTTACTTTTTACTATTTCCATATTTTCAATACTCCCTTAAATATCCCTCTAATCTTAACATCTCCGATATAGCATCTTGATGTTCTTTCCCTTTTGTTTCCATATGCACAGTTACATTTGCATCACCATAGTCTAAAGATATAGATGTTCTATCGTAAGAAATATGCACTATATTTGCATTTAACTCTTCGAGTATCTCAGTAAAACGCATAAGAGAACCTGGTTTATCTACAAGTGTTACTGTTACTTTCATCTTTCTATGAGATTTAAGTAAACCTTTTTCTATAATAACAGAAAGAAGTGTAACATCCATGTTCCCACCACTAAGGACCAATGCAATTTTTTTACCTTTTATATTTTCTATTTTGTTGTGAAGTAGTGCGGCAACACCAACAGCACCAGCACCTTCCACTACAAGTTTTTGTTTTTCCAAAAGATATAAAATAGCACTTGCTATCTCTTCATCATCTACACTTATAATTTTATCTACATTTTTCAGAGCATATGCCAATGTCACAGAGGATGTATCTCGTACAGCAATACCATCAGCAATCGTTCTGACACTTGTACTATCAACAGGAGTTTTTTTCTCAAAAGAGTCTTTAAATGCAGGAGCACCACTCGCAGCAATACCAATAATTTCAATTTTAGAATTTATACTCTTTATGGCTTCACTCATCCCAGCAATAAGTCCACCACCACCAATAGGAATAACAATAGCATCTAAATCGCTACACTTCTCTAAAATCTCTAAAGCAACAGTTCCCTGCCCTGCAATAACTGCTTCATCTTCAAAAGGGTGTACAAAAGTCATAGAATTTTGATCACCATACTCCTTTGCATAAGCATAGGCTTCATCATAGTTTGCACCATGTAAAATAACCTCTGCTCCAAAATGTTTTACACCGTTTACCTTTGTAAGTGGTGTAGATTCAGGCATTACAATAACAGCTTTTGTATTAAACTTCGATGCCGAAAGTGCTACTCCCTGTGCATGATTTCCGGCACTCGCAGCAATGACACCACAATCTCTCTCATCTTTACTCAAAGATGCCACTTTATTGTAAGCACCGCGAATTTTAAAAGCCCCTGTTACTTGTAAATTCTCTTTTTTGAGAAATACTTCACATTCACTAATCTCACTTAAATAAGGTGCAAATGCAAGAGGTGTATTTACAACAACACCCTTTATACGTTCTTGTGCTTCATATATTTTTTCTAAATTTAACAATAATTCTACCTATATCTTATAAATTTTTATGATCTACCATAGCACACTGATTTTGTACAACATGCATCCCTGCTTCTTTTGCCATCTCAGCAGCCTTATTATTTACTATGCCTTGTTGTGCCCAAAAAACTTTTACATCTCCACGGCTTATAGCTGCTTCGGCAATAGCGACTAAGGCATCTGGCTTTCTAAAAATATCTACCATATCGACACTTTGGGGAATTTCTGCAAGTGAACGGTAAACTTTCTCGCCAAGTATGAAATCTTCTTTAGGATAAACAGGAATTATTTTAAATCCAACCTCTTGAAGATATTTAGCAACTCTATGACTCGCCTTCGTTTCATCAGGTGAAAGTCCCAAAACAGCAATACTCTTTACACTCTCAAATATCTCTTTAACTTCTTCTTTATTTGAATTAATAGTTGGAAATTCACACTCCATAATTATATCCTTTAAAATTATAATCTACTAAAACCCTTCACGTTAGGGTGTTTCTCACATGGCATTTACTATAAGGCAATTATAGCTTCTAAAGATGAAGATAAAATAAAAACGCTGTATAATGAATTTTATGGCAAAAAAATAAGTAAAAGTGATATGAATGTGATATAAAAGAGCAATAAAATATCACCACTCTTAACTTGTAATTCTAGCTCTGCAAATTAATTTTTTCTTGTCCATATCATAATTAGGTATTGACTTTAGTTCTATTCTTGCATCCAAAATATTCTCTTAGCTATTGCATCATCAATAACAAACTTTAAAGTTGAAGAATATTCTATACTTCTAACTCTCTTTTTATTTTTATCCCTAACAATAGAGACTGCTGTTATCTGCAATTTATAAGGTTTAGATAGTATAATTCCGTTAACTTTAACAGTGTCATCATCTAAGAAGAACTTATCAGCTATTGATTGAGGGCGAACTAGTTTGATGTCTAATATTGTATTCTCTACCTTATACAGAGTACTCCTGATATAGTTTGGTACAATACTTAAAACACCTGTTAAACTCCCTATTTATGGGGATAAAATACATAAAAATATTAATATACATCGGAGAAGAAATGGGATTAGCAATCGGATTAGTAGGACTTCCAAACGTAGGTAAATCAACAACTTTTAATGCGCTGACAAAGGCACAAAATGCAGAGGCGGCTAACTACCCATTTTGTACGATAGAACCAAACAAGGCTGTTGTTCCTGTACCAGATAAGCGTTTAGCAGAACTTGCTAAAATTGTTAATCCTGAGCGTATTCAATACTCAACTTTAGATTTTGTTGATATTGCTGGACTTGTTAAGGGAGCTTCTCAAGGAGAAGGTCTTGGAAATAAATTTCTCTCTAACATTCGTGAGACAGAAGTTATTTTACAAATTGTTAGATGTTTTGATGATGAAAATATTGTTCATAACGAGGGAAGCATTGATCCCCTTCGTGATGTTGAGATTATTGAGGGAGAGCTTATATTAGCCGATATCGAAGTCCTTTCAAATCGTATTGACAGACTTAAAAAACAAGCAAAAGCTGATAAAAGTGCAAAAGCAACATTAGAAATTGCAGAAGAACTAATAGAATTTTTAGCTGATGGAAATCTAGCAAGAAACTACGATAAAACAGATACTGATGAGTATGCACAACTTGTAAATGAAGTACGTTTCTTAACTGATAAAGAGATTATGTATGGTGCAAATACTGATGAAGATGGTCTTTTAGAGGATAACGAGTACGTCATTGCACTCAAAGAGCATGCTCAAAAAAATAACTGTGAACTTATCAAGCTTTGTGCTAAAGTTGAAGAGGAACTTATTGGTCTTGATGATGAAGAGGCTCAAGAATTTTTAACTGAAATGGGTGTAGAGGAGTCAGGCTTAGAACAAATTATTCATAAAGGTTTTCATAAACTAGGTCTTATGTCTTACTTTACAGCTGGTGTAAAAGAGGTACGATCATGGACAATAAAACAAAATTCTACTGCTCCTCGTGCAGCAGCAGCTATTCATAATGACTTTGAAAAAGGGTTTATCCGTGCTGAAGTAATTGCTTATGAAGATTTTGTAGCACTTGGTGGTGAAGCGAAAGCTAAAGAGGCTGGAAAGATGAGACTAGAGGGTAAAGAGTATATTGTCCAAGATGGAGATATTATGCACTTTAGATTTAACGTTTAAGTTTTTAACTCTTTCATATGTGCAACCATTGTGTTGCGTAGACGCATCACTGCATCATCAAAATAGGCAAGAGGTTTTTCATCAAGAATGCTCTCTTGCAACTCATATTTTTTTAAAGTTGCAGACTCTTTTGTTTCAGCAATTTTAATCTGTATTTTAGAAATTTTTTCTTTTTTAAACTCATTTGCATTTCGTACTCTTGACCATAATTGGCTATAGTTTAATACTACAAACACATTATCGCTCTTTACAAAATCGCTCTCCAATACTTCATCAATAAGTTTACTACTCTGCATTTGAGATGGCATATTATTTACAAGCATTATAAAACTATCTGCTATATCTTGAAAAAAAAGTTCTTTGTATTTTTTAAAGTACTCTTTAACAAGAGTTATAAGAAACACTACTTTACTCTTCTCCTGTAACATCGAGAGTGACTCCTCTTGAGTATAGGCTAATACACCTTGAGCATAAGAGAGCCACTCATGAGATATCTCTATAAAAAGCATATTTTTAATTAAAGAGAAGTGAAAATTACCTAAACTCTTCATATACAAAAAATTAAACTCCTCTTTTAAAAGAGATTGAATAACTCTTTGGGAAAGAATTGTCATAATCTCTACTCTATCATCATTGTTATGAACATTTAATATATATTTTTCAAACTCTTTCTCTTGACTGAAAATAAGTGCAACAAACTTCTCTTTCTCAGCCTTTAACATAGATCTTTACTTTAATTTTGCTATCGTCTGAGCAAATTTTACATTATTGCCTGCTTTGACATTAACTTCAAGCATATCCTTCTCAGCAAGAATTATAATCGTTGAACCCATCTCAAAACATCCAAAATCATCCCCTTTATTGAGATGTAAATTATTGAACGTATATGTTTGTGGTCTTGTGGCAATCGCATTTGTTTGAATTAATGGTTCAAAACTTACCTGCATAACACCAACATTTAGAGCACTGACAAGCACCATGTAAAACCGTTTTCCATTACTTGCTTCACAAAGAATAACGACACGTTCATTCTCTATAAAAAGATTCAGTCGCTTCTTAAGTGATGGTATATTCACAGGATAAAATTTTCCAGGAACATGCACTGCTTTAATCACCTTCAAATTTGTAGGAATATGATAACGATGATAATCTTTTGGAGAGAGATAGCAGTTTATGAAAGTTCCATCTGAAACTATTGCTTTTTCCTCTTTAGTAAATTCACTTCCTATAAAATCAGCACATAAATATCGCATTCCTTTAATCTGTAGTGCATAATCATCCGTAATTGTGCCAGACTCAGAGATTAAAGAGTCACAAGGAGAGATAAAATCATCACCATCAAGTGAGAACTCTCTTGGTTCTCTTAGCTTTCGTGTAAAGAGTGCATTTAGACTCTTATAGGTACTTGGGTTATGAAATTCACTCATATCAAGTCCCATGAGTCTCACATACGATTTATTTACTACTGTTTGAAACCATTGAGGAAACTCTTTGTTTGCAAATTTTCCAAAATTTTGAGAGATAAGTGATGTAATATGTCTTTTATTCATTGATTTTCCTTTTTGCTATTTCCTCGATAAGTACCGTTGCATAAGAACCTTTTGGTAGTGTAAAATTCATCTCATACTGTGCTTCTACAGGGTTAAAACGTCCCTCTATTTCGGTAGGATATACCCATGCATAACGGCGTGCACCATCTGCATTTATAGTATCATCGAACTCTTTTTCAATTTCCCCTGCTTGAGACTCTGCCACTCTTACCTTTTTACCACATAATAGTCCCGTAACACTAATGTTTCTACTGTTAAAACGTTCCAAATCTGCTTCATCACCTTCAAATGTAAAGAGTTTACCATGAGGGTAGTGCTCCATAATATCCCCACTCATAAGCTTAAATGGATGTGTTTGCATTTTCATCTTATTCACTTCATCATTCGGCATATTTAAAAGTGATTCTATCTCTTTTGCCTCAAAACTAGATACAAGAGAGTTTATTTCCAGTCTACGAGATAACCAAAGATTAAATAGATGTGACTGATATGCATTAATAAGGAGTCTTTTTACTCTTGGATTACGCTCTCTTGCTTCACCCTTGGCAAGCTTCTCTCCAAGTACATGATTATCACCATCGTTTCCAAAACGTTGATACCCAAAATAGTTTGGCATTCCATTTTTATTTATATTTTTTAGTGCTTCATCTATTTTTGCTGCACTCGTAGGATTTACTTTTTTTATCTTTATATAAAAACGGTTCCCTTTTAAATGTCCTATTCTTATCTTATTATTATGGTATGTTTTTGAGATAATTTTAATACCCTCAAAGTTAAATCCCTCCAATGCCTCTTCATATTTTTTATGCAAAGAGATATACTGTTTTGTCATAGCATGCTTGTCTTTTAAGCCTGCATACCCTATCTCTTTGTTTTTAATACCAAGGTACCTTGCTATCTGTCCTACCATCTCATTTGTTGAGAGATTTTTCTTACGAACAAGAAGAATTAGGTGCTCTCCTTCTCCAGAAAACTCATAAAGTGGTAACTCCTCAACAACAAAGTCACGAGGAGACTGTTTAAAGTGAAAATCAATACTAGCATGTGCTAGTGAATAAAATCTATTCATATCTATAAAATCCTTAAAAATGATGCGCTTTGCATCTGTTTGTGTATCTATTTCTAATAGCAGTAGCGAAAATATTAAGTGTTGTTCTACTCTGGTGTGCTCTACGTTTCACTGCTTTTTCGTCCCGCTTATCAAAAGCTACTAACATCTCATACTCCTCCCCACTACATGCTATACTTTTTGCTATATTTTGATGAAAAACAAGCCCAATATTATTAAGCTCTGTCATTTTAGCTAAATCACTAAAGAGACCATCTGAAATATCCATTCCAGCCTTTAAAATTCTCTCACTTTTAGTTACAAAATTTTTACGTAATTTTATATTAATAAACTTAGATTTTGAGTGTAAAGAGCCTAAATTAAAGAGCTTTCTTAAATCTTTTGCTGCACCTCCAAGTACTCCAGTATGAGCAAATAGATAACCATGTCTTATTTTAGAGCGTTTTAAAGCTCTCTGTGTTTTAGCAATAATTGTTATGGTAATATCTAACTTTGTATTACTTATAGTATCGCCACCAATAATGGAAATTCCATACTCTTGGGCAACTTCCAAGAAACCATCTGCTAGAGATTTCATATCAGTTTTACTCATCTCTTTTGGCATAGCAACACTTAAGAGTGCATACTTTGGCTCGGCATTCATAGCTACTGCATCAGAAAGGTTAACTAACATAGCTTTTCTTGCTATCTGTTTGTATGTAAGCCACTCCCTCTTAAAATGCACATTTTCAAAAAATGCATCTTTTGAGTAAACATAATTACCTATAACAGCAGCATCATCGCCAATGTAGCTATTCTCTAAGCATGATATAAAATAATTTTCTTTATTCAATTAAACTTCTTTAAGCATAAATTAACTACTCTCAATATAAAATGTACTATTATTATAACATTTTTAGGAAAATCCCAGATGAAACACTCAATAAAAAAAATATTTTCAAATCTTAATACCTATCTTTTTTTTGTTCTACTTGTCTCTTTTATAGCGATGATGCTCATGCTAGAGCAGCAGCTTTCTTTTGAAAAAGTAAACAACCTTAACAATCAAAAAAAGATTATTAGCTCTCTTACTTCTTTAAAAAAGGATGATATAGAAATAGCATTAATACAGTTTAATGGAAAAAGTACACAACTACATCAAGAGATTGATAAATTAAAAAGCATGTATAAATATAACTATACTGATAGATATTTATTTGGACATGCAAAAGAGTACCTTTCAGATTTAGATCAACTCACACTCTACACAAACAAGTTTAATGAAGCAGCCCGCCAGTACTATATAAAAGATAGCACAGCTAAAGATAGTCTGCAAAGTAGAGTAAATTTGAAAAAAGCATTTGAAACAATAAACAAACATATTAATACATTACTCATCAAAAACATAACTTATAATCAAAAAAAGTTCAATCTAATAAAGGTTGCAACCATCTTTATTTTTTTTATTGTACTTATCTTCACACTTTGGTACAGAAAAAAGCTTTTTTCCATCTATAAAGATATAGAATTTTTATTTCAAATTGACAAAAATAAAATTGATTATCAGATTTATGCACTAGAAACTGATGCAATTGCAATGCGAATGAACCGTAAAAATATAACAACAGACAATCCAACTATGACAGATCAGGTCACAGGAATTAATAACCATAAAGGTATGCTCAACAGCTATTCAAACAAAAAAAACCTTAAAGATAGTAACTTTACTTCATTGACTATTATAGAGATTGATAATTTTTCTAAAACAAAACGTACCTACTCTCAGGAGTTAACACAATCTATTTTAAAAAAAATAGCATACACTATTTCTCTCCATGAGCAGGCTGTGGATGTTATAGCAAGAACAGACTACAATCAGTTTACACTTATTCTTTCTCGTGCTAGTAAAGAACAAGCATTTAAAGATGTAGAGTTAATTAGACAAAGCATAGAGGAGTTAAAATTTACTTTAACAGATAAGGGTCCTATAAAAATTACTATTAGTGGTGGATTTGTCATTAAGCCAAACAATACAAACATAGAAGAAGCAATGCGACAGGCAAAAGAAATCTTGGAATATGCAAAATCAATAGAAACAAATAAAATACTTCAATTAAGGGATATGGCAGAGAGACATGTATAATCATGTCTCAAATAGTAACACCCTCCCCCTAAACTAAAATAAACCACAAATTTAACCTACCCTAAGACTTTTCACGATATAATCAGCCTTATTATTAGTTCTATTTTGAAGGAAATTTAATGAGTATTCCTATTTATACTTACGATGCAATCGTTGTTGGTGCAGGTCTTGCGGGATGTGCAGCAGCTAGAGAGTTGCAAAACGCAGGAAAGAAAGTTGCTGTTATTACAAAGCTACACCCACTAAGAAGTCACTCTGGTGCGGCACAAGGTGGTGTTAATGCTGCGTTTAGTGATGAAGATAGTGTTGAGCTTCATGAGTTTGATACAGTAAAAGGTTCTGACTACTTAGCTGATCAAGATGCTGTTGAGTTTATGTGTAAAAAAGCTCCTGAGACTATTCGTTGGGTGGAGAGAATGGGTGCTGCATTTAGTCGTACTCCTGATGGTAAAATTGCACAACGTCCTTTTGGTGGGCAATCTTCTCCACGTGCATGTTATGCAAAAGATAGAACAGGTCTTACACTTTTACAAACTATTTATGAACAAGCACACCGTGCTGGTGTTAAGTTTTGGGATGAGTGGTATGCTGCTGACTTAATCTATAAAGATGGTAAAGTGTCAGGTATCATAGCATTTAACATTCGTGATATGCAAATGGTAATCTTTAATGCTAAATCTGTAATGTTTGCAACGGGTGGTTATGCTCGTTCATATAAAATTAACTCAAATGCTCATGCAAATACAGGTGATGGTCTAAGTATCGTTGCTCGTCATGGTCTACCTTTAGAAGATATGGAGTTTGTACAGTTTCACCCATCGGGTCTCTCAGGAAACGGTGTTCTTATCTCTGAAGCTGCTCGTGGTGAAGGTGGACGTCTTTTTAACTCAGAGGGTGAAAGATTTATGGAGAAATATGCTCCAAATGCTATGGAACTTGCATCTCGTGATGTTGTATCTCGTGCTATCCTTAATGAAATCCGCGAAGGTCGTGGTGTAGGACCAAGAAAAGATGCTGTTTTCATTGATGTAACACACCTTGGAAAAGATCTTATAATGGAAAGACTCCCAGAGTTACGTGATTTAGCTATCACTTTCTTAGGTCTTGACATGATTAAAGAGCCTATCCTTATCTCTGCAACTGCACACTACTCTATGGGTGGTATTCCAGTAAATATCGCTGGAAATGTTCGCCTAAACAACGATGAGTTCATTGAAGGCTTTTATGCAGCTGGTGAGTGTTCATGTGTATCTGTTCACGGTGCAAACCGTCTTGGTGCAAACTCTGTTCTTGAAGCTCTTCTTTTTGGTCGCTTTGTTGGTAAAACAATGGTTGAAGAGATTGACAGCATTGAACTTCGTCCAGCAACACAAGAAGATGCTGCTACTGCATTAGCTGAAATAGCTTTTGTTCTTGGAAACAATGGTAGTGAGACTGTACCTGGTTTACGTGAAGAGTTACAACAGTGTATGACTGCAAATGCTGGTGCATTTAGAACAGCAGAGACACTTCAAATTGCTATAGACACTATTAAAGTGCTTCGTGATAGATTTCAAAATATCCGTATTAAAGACAAATCAAAAGTATTTAACACAGAACTACAAGAAGCTATAGAGTTTGGTCATATGCTAGACTACTCACTTTTCATCGTTGAGAGTGCTATTGCTAGAAATGAGAGTCGTGGTGCTCACTATAGAGAAGATTTTGATACTCGTAATGATGAAGAGTTCTTGAAACACACTATGGCTTACATGGATGAGAATGGCGATATTCGTCTTGACTACATGGATGTTGTTCTTGGTAAACATGAACTAAAAGCAAGAACATACTAAAAAAGGAAGAGAAACTTATGAGTACAAATACAATAACTACACAAAAAGTAAACTTCAAAGTATTTCGTTTTAATGCTGATGAAGATTATCTTCCATACTATGAAAATTATGATATGGATGTGACTTCTGAAGAGGTTGTTTTAGATATATTAAACAGAATTAAATGGGATCATGATGGTAGCTTTTCATACAGAAGATCTTGTCGTCACGGTATCTGTGGTGCATGTGCTATTAAAGTAAATGGTCGTTCAACTCTTGCTTGTAAAGAGTCTATGACTACTATGATAGATACTTTTGGTACAGATCTTGTTATAGAACCACTTAGTAAAAAACGTGCTATTAAAGATATGATCATTGATAAAGCTGACTTCTGGGAAAAACATGATGCTATTAAGCCTTACCTTATCTCAGATGTAGATGAGCACCCTGAGCATGAGCATTTAGTAACACCCCAAGAAGCTGAAGAGTTAAATGAAGCTGACTTGTGTATTCAGTGTGGTGCTTGTCACTATGCATGTCCTGTTGTTGAGATTAATGAAGATTTCTTTGGTCCTGCTGCATTTGCTAAAGCTTATAGATTTGAGGCTGATGTTCGTGATGATGCACATACTACAAGACTTGTTGATCTTCATAAAGAGAGTCAAGGTCTTTGGGACTGTGTTAAGTGTATGGAGTGTGCGGAAGTATGTCCTAAAGATGTAAATCCTATTGAAAAAATTACATCTCTTCATAATATGCTATTTAAAGAGGGTGTTGCCACTTCAAATGTTGCGACACGTCATGCAGTTGGCTTTAAACACTCAATCGCTAAAAATGGTGTACTTGATGAGGGTGGTTTAGTTCTTTACTCTGAACTCGCTGGAATTGTAAAACATGTACCAGTTGCACTTAAAATGTTTAGAAAAGGTAAGATTGTTCCACCATGGGGCATTGTAAAATCAGATAATTTAGATGAGATTCAAAAACTAGTAAAATCATCATCAACTGCAAAGTTTTAGGGAGTAGATAGATATGGAAAAATTAAGATACGCACTTTTTACAGGATGTACTGCTAAACAGAGTACTCCTGAGCAAATGATGTCTACTATGGCTGTTGCTGAGAAACTAAACATTGAACTTATAGAGCTTACTGAAGCTTCATGTTGTGGTGCTTCTCACCTTCAAGATTATGATGACTTTTTATCTCTAGTTCTTAATGCTAGAAATATCGCTTATGCTGAGAAACAAGGTCTTACAATGGTTACTATTTGTAATACTTGTCAACTCAACACTGCTATGACTAAACACCGTTTAGACAACAATGCAGAACTAAAAGCAAAAGTAAATGTAAAACTTGCAGAAGTTGGTTTAGAGTACAAAGGTACTTCACAAATCACTCACTTCTTATATGCTATTATTGATGATATCGGTTTAGATAAGATTAAAGAGATGGTTGTTACACCACTTTCTCAGTTTAATATTGCACCATTTTATGGTTGTCACAATATTCGTCCTTCTGAGCTTCAAAATGAGACTCATAAGACTCCTGAAAATGCATATAGTCCTACTTCACTTGATGATTTAATCATCGCTTGTGGTGGTATGAATGTTGACTATGAAGAGAAAAATAAATGTTGTGGTTTCCATGCTGAGCTTCAAGCACCAAAAACTGCTGCTATTTTAACTGGTAATGCTATCGCTGGTGCGATGGATGGTAATGCAGACTGGATGGTAACACCTTGTCCTCTATGTCACCTTAAACTAGACACACAAACGCACCATGCATCTGAAGCTATAGGACGTGATGTTTCACTTCCTGTACTTCATATGCAACAGATGGTAGGTCTCGCACTTGGTTGTCCTGCTGAGTCTTTAGGACTTAAGCATCACCTTGTAAATGTAGACTTCGTTTAACTTCTTCTTTAACTCCCTCTCTGGGGAGTCCTTTTAAAACTACTATATAGTAAACTATATAACAATACATATTATGGAATTATAATGTCAAACTCTATAGAAATAATCTCTTGGAATGTCAATGGAATACGTGCTGTACACGCAAAAGAGGCACTCAAATGGATTGATGAAAGAGATACCGATATATTATGTCTTCAAGAGATAAAGGCACTTCCAGAACAAGTTCCTAAAAATCTTTTTGATAAAGAGTACAGTGAACTTCATATAAACTCTGCAGAAAAAAAAGGCTATAGTGGTACAGCTACATTTTCAATGCTTAAAAGTGACTATAACTCTACAGATAATCATATAGATACTATGAACGAGGGGCGTATAGTTGAAACACATTATGATGATATCGTCCTTTTTAATATATATTTTCCAAATGGACAAAAAAATCAAGAGCGACTTGATTATAAAATGAAATTTTATGATGATCTACTTACTCACTGTGAAGCCCTTAGAGAAGATGGTAAAAGCATTATTATCTGTGGTGATATTAATACTGCACATAAAGAGATAGATCTAAAAAATCCAAAAGCTAATTCTAAAAAATCAGGTTTTTTACCTATAGAAAGAGAGTGGATAGATAAACTTTTAGATCATGGTTATGTAGATACTTTTCGATATGTAAATGGTGATGAAGTAGATAGATATAGCTGGTGGTCTTATCGTTCAAATGCTAGGCTCAATAATGTAGGATGGAGAATTGATTACTTTTTTATAAGTGAAGATCTCTGTGAATCACTTGAAGATGCTTTTATTTTAGATTACATAACAGGAAGTGATCACTCTCCTGTAGGTATTCGACTATCTATTTAAAAAATATGTAGAAATTATCAAGCTAAAAAGAGTATAATTCACTTAAATATTTAAGGATGTTATATGAGTGAAGAGAGTTTAGAACCACAAAAAAAGTACTATGACTATATAAGTGTTGGAAATCGTACCAAACAAGCAGTTTATTTCGTTGAACAACATGATAAGCTTATTCACTTTGAACTTTTTCTCCAAGAGAATCCTTCTCTCAGAACGGTAGTTATCTGTAAAAGTAAAAAAGTTGCTGATGTACTTGGTTCATATCTTAAAGAGAAAGAGATAAGTGCGACTGTTATTCATGGTAACCACAGAGTATCCCAAATGGAAGAGGCTTCTTCTGCATTTAATAAAAACAGTATTCCTCTGCTTATAACTACAAGTAAAATTTATGAGACTTTAGCACTTGAAAATATTGAAAGAATTTTAAACTATGAGCTTCCTTTTGAGCCTGAGAGTTATTTCAAAACACTTCGCGCGGTTGATGAGACAGGAGAGTCCATTCTTTTTGTAAATGCAGATGATGAGAAAATGCTTGAGACACTAGAACTTATGATGAAATATACTATTCCTCAGCTTGAAATAGAAACTTTTACCCACTCAGCACTTCCAAAGACAGATAAAAGTAAAAAGAAAAAACCTCGTCATAAAAAAAATAAAACCAGAAAACCAGAAATAAGAAAAGAGGACTAAACACGTGTCAATTACAAGCCTTCAAACACAAAAATTTATCTTAAAATTATTCCCAGAAATTATGATAAAGGGCTCATCTGCAAAACGCCAAATGGTTGGTCAACTCTATACAAACCTCATTACTGTGTTAGAAAGAATTAGCTCAAACATTAAAGTAAGAAAGTTCTCTGATAAAATTGAAGTTGTTACTCCTATTCAAGTACTGCCAGAAGTAAGGAAACGACTCCTTGATACATCAGGCATTGAGCAAATATTAGAAGTACTTCAATTTGATGGTTTAGATTCTCTTGATAAGATAAAAGTTAAAGTGGGTGAACTTTTTATAGACGCACTTAGCGAAAAAACATTTGTAGTTCGTGCTAAACGGACAGGAACTCATACATTTACATCTATAGATTTAGAACGAACAGTTGGAGGTTATCTTTTAGCACACTCAAACGCTAAAAAAGTAGATCTAAAAAATCCAGATCTCACTATATCTATGGAACTTATGGAAGCACAACTTAATGTGATTACAACAAAATACAAAGGTTTGAGCGGATTTCCTATAGGGACACAAGGTGATATTCTCTCTCTTATGTCAGGAGGCTTTGATTCTACTGTAGCATCTTACCTTACCATGAAACGTGGTATTAAAACACACTTTGTTTTCTTTAACCTTGGTGGTAATGCACATGAAATAGGAGTTAAACAAGTAGCCCTTTACCTTTGGAGTAAGTTTGGCTCTTCGCATAAAGTTAAATTTATTACTGTAGATTTTGAGGATGTTCTTAGTGAAATATTTCGTTCAGTACCTCCTACATACATGGGTGTAATGCTCAAACGCCTTATGCTTATGGCATCGGAACAAATCGCAGATGAGTTAGAGATAGATGCCCTTCTAACAGGTGAGTCAGTTGCACAAGTAAGTAGCCAAACACTAAGAAACTTAGCACTTATAGATGAAGTGAGTTCAAAACTTATTCTTCGTCCCCTCTCAACGATGAATAAACCAGAGATCATAGAGATAGCTAACAAGATAGGGACAAGGGAATTTGCTGAGAGTATGCCTGAGTACTGTGGTGTTATCTCTCAAAATCCTATTACTCACGGTTCTTTTAAACGTATGGAAAAAGTAGCACTTAAGTTTGACTATGATGTTCTGACAAAGGCTGCAAATGAAGCACAACATATTTATGTGCATGAGATAGTAGATAATGTGAATGCACTTGAAGCTATCGAGGTTGTTAACGATCTCAGTTCAGGACAATATACTGTTATAGATATTCGAGTGCAAGAGGAATCGAGCGAAATCTCTTTTGAGTCTCTAAAAATCCCTTTTCATAAGTTGAAAAAAGAGTTTGCAAAACTACCACAGGATAAAGAGTACTTACTCTATTGTGATAAAGGTATTATGAGTCAACTCCATGCACAGTATCTTAAAGATGAAAGTAATTATAAAAATGTGAGGGTGTATAGACCAAAGAACTAGATAAATAATATATATTTAAACTAGGAATTATCCTAGTTTAGAAGTGATAGCAGTCTCAACTTCAGAGATGTGAGCTGTACCATCAACTGTGATGTAAGTTAAAGTATCAACTTTAGAAGCTTGCTCTTTGTAGTAGTTTATAAGTGGTTCTGTAAGTTCATGGTAAACTTTCAGACGATCTAAAACAACATCCTCTTTATCATCAGGACGTTGCACAAGCTCTTCACCTGTTTCATCATCTTTCCCTGCTACTTTTGGTGGGTTATACTCTAAGTGATAAGTTCTACCACTTGCTAAGTGAGCACGACGCCCACTCATACGTTTTACTATTACTTCATCAGCAACATTAATCTCTATTACAGCATCAATCTCAATACCAGCATTTGTTACAGCATCAGCTTGTGGAAGAGTACGAGGAAAGCCATCTAAAAGGTAACCATTCTTACAATCATCTTCAGCAATTCTGTCTTTAACAAGCCCAATAATAATCTCATCAGTTACAAGCTGACCAGCATCCATAGCAGCCTTAGCCATTTTACCCATGTCTGTTCCAGCTTTTATAGCTGCTCTTAACATATCACCTGTAGAGATTTGAGGGATACCATATTTTTTTGTAAGAAATTGAGCCTGAGTACCTTTTCCTGCACCAGGAGCTCCTAGTAAAATTATACGCATATTTTTATCCTAAATATTTTAATTATGGAATTATATAACAATGAGTTTAAAGAGAGATTTATTCTCCCCAGTTAAGTTTTTCCTTTAAGACATCAAAATAGTTAAACTCTTCACGGTGGATCAACTTTACTCTATTTGTAGCAAGTCTTATATGTATACTATCATTTTGCTCTAGCTCATGTTTATCCTGTCCATCAATAATGACAAGAGCTTTATCTTGTGGTGCTTTCATCTCTATGGAGAACTCACCAGGGAGAACAACTGGTCTCTGTGTTAAAGAGTGTGGACAGATAGGAGTAAGTGAAAAAACATTTGTAAGTGGAAAAAGTACTGGGCCCCCTGCTGAAAGGTTATAAGCAGTTGAGCCTGTTGGTGTGGAAACAATTACACCATCACCATAGTAAGTATTAAAGGCTTTAGAGTCTACAAGAGTCTCTATGTTTATCATGTTTAGCACTGAGTGGCGAGTAAGGACTATGTCATTAAAAGCATACGTTGTAATGTCTGTAGCATTTTGTATAAACCTAGCTTCTAAAATAGAACGTTCATCCATGCGATAATCACCATGAACAAGTTTAGGAACAAAAGAGTCTAACTCATCTATATTTATATCGGCCAAAAATCCAAGATTTCCTGCATAAACACCAAGTATAGGAATGTTGTATTTAAAAGAGCGACGCACTACAGAAATAAGCGTACCATCCCCACCTAAGGTTACTAAAATGTCTGAGGTTTGACATAAAACATCAAACTCCATACCCATAACACCTATCATGCCTCCACTTATACTCTCTATAGTTACATCAATAGAGTGAGCATTAAAGATTTTTTCTAATTCAAAATAACTCTCTTTAAGTTCTGGAGTAGATGGTCGTAAAATAACCCCAACTTTTTTAATACTTTTTCTCTGCACATCAGCTTCTTTGTTTAAAATATTTTGTATATTATACACTATTTCGCTATAATCGCGAAAATTATTTTTATTAGGACTCTATATAATATGAGAAGCCATTACAATACAGATTTAAGTGAAGCAAATGTTGGTGACGAAGTTACTTTAACAGGTTGGGCAAATAGCTACCGTGATCATGGTGGGATTATTTTCATCGATTTACGTGACAAGAGTGGTCTTATCCAGCTTACTTGTGACCCTGAGGATAGTGTAGAATCACACAAAACTGCGAACAGTGTTCGTGATGAGTATGTTCTTATTGCTAAGGGTAAGGTTCGTGCACGTGGTGAAGGTCTTACAAATCCACGTTTAAAAACTGGTGCTATCGAGATAGTTGTTGATGAGCTTATCATCGAGAACAAATCGGCTGCACTTCCATTTGTAATTGGAGATAAAAAAGTTGGTGAAGAGACGACTCTTAAGTACAGATACTTAGAGTTACGTGACCCAGACATCTATAATGTTTTCCGTCTTCGTTCAAAAACTGCTATTGCTGCAAGAAATATTCTTGATGCAAACGGTTTTCTAGAAGTTGAAACGCCAATCCTTACAAAATCAACTCCAGAGGGAGCTAGAGATTATCTAGTACCATCTCGTGTTCACAACGGTGAGTTTTATGCACTTCCACAATCACCACAGCTTTTCAAACAGCTTTTAATGATTGGTGGATTTGATCGTTACTTCCAAATAGCAAAATGTTTCCGTGATGAAGATTTACGTGCTGATCGTCAGCCTGAATTTACTCAAATAGATGTTGAAATGAGTTTTTGTACTCAAGAAGATGTTATAAAAGTGGCAGAAGATTTACTTCTTGCGATGTTTAGCGCAGCAGATATTCCAGTGAAACCACCATTTAACCGTATCACTTATAACAATGCTATGGAATGGTATGGTTCTGATAAACCAGACTTAAGATATGACCTGAAAATGGTAGATGTTATAGACATCTTTAGCCGTTGCGATAATGAAATCTTCACAAACATCGCTAAAGACCCTAAAGCAAACCGTATTAAAGCGCTTAAAGTTCCAGGTGCTGACTTAATCTTCTCTAAACGTGAAATGAAAGGTTTTGAAGAGTTCGTACGTAAATTTGGTGCTCATGGTCTTGGTTACTTCCAAATGAAAGAAGATGGTCTAAAAGGTCCTCTTGTGAAGTTCTTTAGTGAAGAAGACATTACACTTATCATCAAGACAACAGAGCTTGAAGTTGGTGATGTAGTATTCTTTGGTGCTGGTGAGAAGAAAACTGTATGGGATTATATGGGTCGTTTTAGAAACTTTATAGCAGAACACGAAAAAATGAACTTAATTGATGAAAATGCTTTCGAGTTTGTATGGGTTGTTGACTTTCCTATGTTTGAAGTTGAAGATGGTCGAATTAAAGCACTGCACCACCCTTTCACACTCCCTAAAGACACAAACAAAGAAAACCCTGAAGAGATTGAGTCTATCGCTTATGACATCGTACTTAATGGTACTGAACTTGGTGGTGGTTCTATTCGTATTCACAAAGAGGAGATTCAAAACGAAGTATTTAAACTTCTTGGAATCGAAGAAGAAGAGGCACAAGAGAAGTTTGGTTTCCTACTAGACGCTCTTAAGTTTGGTGCACCTCCACATGGTGGTTTTGCTCTTGGATTTGACAGACTTATTATGCTTATGACGAAAAAAGCAAGTATCCGTGATGTTATTGCATTCCCTAAAACTCAAAAAGCCTCTTGTGTACTTACGAAAGCACCAAGTCCAGTAGATAACACACAACTTCGTGATCTTCACATTCGTCTGCGTGAGCAGAGTAAATAAGCTATGAAGAAACTTTTTCTTATTATCGGAGCACCTGGCTCTGGTAAAACTACCGATGCAGAGCTTATAGCCGCTAATAACGAAAACATTACTCATTACTCTACTGGAGATATGCTTCGAGCTGAAGTAGCTTCAGGAAGTGAGTTAGGTCAAGAGATAGAAGGTTTTATATCTAAGGGGCTTATCGTTCCTATTAACATCGCTATTGCTACCATCACAAATGCCATTAAAAGTGCTCCAACTGATGTAGTTATCTTAGATGGTTACCCTAGAAGTATAGAACAGATGGATGCACTTGAAGAGTTCTTAGCAGGTGATTCTAGCATCGTACTAACTAATATTATAGAAGTAAAAGTAAGTGAAGAGACTGCTCGTGATAGAGTTCTAGGTCGTGCTCGTGGTGCGGATGACAATACAGAAGTATTTGACAACCGTATGAAAGTTTATCTTGAACCATTAGCTGAAATACAATCTTTTTACAAAAAGAAAGACCTTTTAACAGTTATAAGTGGTGAGGGAACTATTGAAACTATTGTAGCAGAGATGCAAGAGTTTATAAACTCTAAAATATAAGTTTTATTATAAATGCACCATAGCATTTATAGCTTCTATTACTTCTCATACACCCAAGCAGGTATATCTTTTTGATTTATTTTGTAGTCAATTTTTCTAAAGAGTTCCCTGTACTCTCTCTAAATTTATCTAATAATTGTGTCATTTTTACTCTCATCTCATTTTTTATGAAACTTAAGCGATATCTATTCCTAGCTTAGTCCTGATTTACTGTGATCATTAAATATCTATATCTTCTTTTAATCATATTTACAATATAATAAAAATAAAATATCAAAAGAGAATGCATGACACCTATTCAAAGAGTTTTAGAAGCTATAGATGAGATAAAAAAAGGCAACATGGTCATTATGATTGATGATGAAGATAGAGAAAATGAGGGTGATTTAGTATATGCGGCTGCATTTAGTACACCAAAACATGTAAACTTTATGGCAACACATGCTCGTGGACTTATTTGTGTGGCACTCTCTAAGCAGATAGCTACAAAGTTAGACCTAAATCCTATGGTTAGCTCAAACACATCTTCTTATGAGACTGCATTTACAGTTTCTGTTGATGCTAAGGATGCTTTAACAGGTATATCTGCTGGAGAGAGAGATGATACTATTCGTATTTTAGCAAATCCTATAGCTAAGGCAGATGAACTTGTAAAACCTGGACATATTTTTCCTTTAATAGCCAAAGATGGTGGGACACTTATTCGTACTGGACATACAGAGGGAAGTGTCGATTTATGTCGTTTGTCTGGAGTGAGTGAAGCAGGAGTTATTTGTGAAATAATTAAAGATGATGGAACGATGGCACGTCGAGATGATCTTGATCTCTTTGGTGAAAAACATAATTTAAAAACAGTTTTTATCTCTGATATTGTAGAGTATAGACTTGCAAATGAGTCTCTTGTAAATGCTACAAAAGAGGAAGAGATAGAGTTTTTCGGTGTAAAAGTAAAGCAGCACACTTTCAGTGATCATGATGGTATAGAGCATACTGCTATAGAGTTTTACTCTACGGGGTCCATTTCAAATGTACGTGTACATAATGTTATGCCAGATATTGATCTTCTTTTACATCAAAAAAAATACAATAACCTTATAAAGTCTATAGAGTACCTAAAGCAAAATAGTGGGCTTTTAGTTTTTATAAACAAAACAAATCATCAAGATAATGCTGCACCAAAAGAGTTTGGTATAGGGGCACAGATAATAAAATCTTTTGGTATTGAAAAGATGAACCTTATTACATCCATGAAACAGACAGATTTTGTAGGTCTGAGTGGATTTGGACTAGAAGTGAATGAAGTCATCAATATTTAGGTAGAAGAGTTTTTAAACTCTTCTACCTTAAAAGATAATAGCTTCGTAGGTGTAAAGTTTCGCATCTTTACATTTTTCTGAACTAATTCCCGCTTTCTCTTCACAACAACTTTTAAAAAACTCCTCTGCACTCCACTTCATATCTGTCGCTACTTGTGGCAAGTAAGTTCCATTTTTATTACCATACTCTACATATATACCATCTTTTCCTAGCACTATATCATCTATACTTTGCACTCTTTTTCTTGGAGTAAGTACAGAGATTTCAATCTCGATATCAGGTAGATCTTCTTTTGAAATAGGAGTAAATCGTGTATCATATCTTGAGGCAGCTATAGTCATATCCACTACAACATCCCAAAGTTCTTGATTTGGTTCAAATCGACCTATGCATCCTTTGAGAGCTCCTTTATAGTGAAAAGTTACAAATGCTCCAAGATGCTCTTTCAGTGCATCACTTAAATCCCTTGTATCTATAGAAATTTTTTCATTTTTAAGTACTGCTTCATAGAGTGCAAGTTTAGCTATCTCTTTTAACTCTTTTTTTTCTTCTTCTGTGAGTGAAAAGAGATCATTATTTTTATAAATACGCATAGCCCCATACCCTACTACTCTATCTTTATCGCCATATTTAGAATCACCAGAATTTTTGTATTTTAGTGTTTCATAGGTATAATTAGCATTTTGGGTAAGATAGAGTAAGCTAAGTAGTGAACTCCATCCACATGCAGAAGTTTGTAGGTTTTGTACTTTTAACTCTTCTGTCTTTATAATATTTTCAATGAGATTAACTGGATTATTACTCTTTAGAGCATTTAAGAATTTTTGATCTACTTTATTCGCATCTTTATAACTTGGATAGTGAGAAAGATCTGTACTTATAATAAAAAGATTTTGCTCATCATCGAAATAGGGTTGCAAAGTTTTTGCAAGTGCTGTTATGGTTTCTAGTTCTGATGAAGCTACTATAATAGGTACAATCTGAAGTTCATCTCCATACAGAGTTTGTAAAAATGGAAGTTGTACTTCTATAGTATGCTCTTTATTATGTGCTTCTTCTTTGTAAACTATTTGCTTATTTCTCTTTTTGAGCTCTTGCACTATGTGTGTGTTAATTGCTACATTTCCCAGTGGTGTCTGGTATGAACTTCCATTATAAATTGAAATACCATTAAAGTTTATATGATGTGAAGAGCCTATAATAAAGATATTTTTATATTTTCTATGTAGGGTCGCATATGAGGTAGCTGCAACATCTGCTGAAAAAATATAGCCTGCATGTGGAACAACTAAGGCTGAAATATCTTCTTTAGAAAACAGTTTAGCCTGTTGGAATGCAATTTTTATCTCTTGTGCAAGTTCTTCTTTGTTTGAAGGATAGAAAGTACCACATACACTGCACTTGCGTGTGGTACCTTCTACTTTTTTAGTTTTTGAACACATCTAAAGTGTCTATCATAGTAGATTGCTTTTGTAGCTCGAGAACCTTTATCAAAGTTTATAGTCCAGACTTCATCATTTGCATCAGCATATTTAGTTGTAGTCCAGTAACTTGTACTTGAAATATTTTTAAACCCATCTAAGATGGCAGGAGCAGCATGTTTATAATCAACAATAGTTTGCAGTTCACTAAGTGTTGGAAGACGAAACTCTTTATACTGATTTATTTCAAGAAATTGACAGTAGTTAGTAGCTTCTTTAAAAGTTACAGAAGCATTACCATTAATGGCACTATCTTGCCAAAGTAGTTGTGTAGTGGTGTCTAGTACAACATCACTTGCTTGAAGAGAGAGTGTTGTAAGGAGAGAGAGGAGAAAAAATTTGTTCATAATAAAACCCTTTGTTGAAAATGTATAGATTATACATCAAAGAGTCTTAGATTACTTTAAGAGTAAGTGCACTTTTTATAGCATTTATATAAGAGAGTGTTTTCGCTTTACCTTTGTAAGCAATGTCAAATGCTGTTCCATGATCTACTGATGTTCGAACTATTGGAAGGTTTAAAGAAATATTAACACTTTCATCAAAGTAGAGTGCTTTAAGCGGTGCTAAACCTTGGTCGTGGTACATCGCTACATAATAGTGAAAATCTTTTCTTACATGGGGAGTAAATGCTACATCTGGTACAAAAGGACCTACAAATTGCTCAAAGCCTAAGGCTCTGTTCACACTCTTTATAGCTTTTTTTATACGCATATCTTCATGTCCTAGAACACCATTATCACCTGCATGAGGATTTATCCCAAGTACTGCTACTTTTTCTTTAGGGATAGAACGAGAGAGATTAAGTAAAAATTGTTTAAGCATCTTATACTTTACAACTTTGGTAACATCTCTTAGTGGTATATGTTCTGTTACAAGAGCAACAAACATCTCAGGGCACCCTAACATCATAATAGCATCAGCATTAAAGTGTTGGCGGAGAAGATCTGTATGCCCTTTATATTCTAGGCCTGCCATCATCCAAGCCTCTTTATGTATGGGCATTGTAACAACACCATCAGCTTTTTTCTCTTCGCAAAGTTGAATTGCACTTATAAAAGAGTCATAGCTATAGCGACCACTTTGTGCATCAACAACACCTGCCTTAATGGTAAAGTCACCAGAAACTTCTTGGAGTTTAAAATCATTTGGAATAGTTACGTTAAGCAGTTTTGCTGCATCCAAGAGTAGTTTTGTATTTATACAGTAGATAGGATGGCATAACTCTTTTATAGTTTTGTGAGCTTTTAGAGCTATTTCAATACCTACACCGTTAAGATCACCAACACTAATGGCTAAAGTTGCTTTAGACATGACGAGTTGTAAGCTTTTTCATCTCTTTTACTGCTTCATTTAATCCTATAAAAACACTACGAGCAATAATACTTTGACCAATATTAAGTTCAACTATCTCCTCTATCTTCATCATCTCATGTACATTATGATAGTTAAGACCATGTCCAGCAGCTACTTCAAGACCTAGTTTTTGAGCATGTTGTGCTGATGACTTTATATCTTCAAGAGATTTTTCTAACCTTGAACTTAACTCATAACGAGGAAATTCTAACTCTTTTACTGAGTGGTTTGAGTGTGGTAGATTTGAGTGTAACATAGCAAACAAGTTTGCAAATAGTCCAGTATGAAGCTCGACCATCTCTGCCCCTAACTCTTTTGACTTCTCCATTGCTTGTAGAGTGGGATCTACAAAAAGTGAAACAGGAATGATGCTATCGTGAAGCTGCTCTATAGCAAATGCAACATCATCAGCATGCTTTACAACATCAAGTCCTCCCTCTGTAGTTACCTCTTCACGCTTTTCAGGGACAAGAGTTGCACGGTGAGGTCTTATTTTACTTACAATGTTTAAAATATCGCGATTTATAGAACACTCAAGATTTACTGGAAGTTTACTTAATGTCATAATATTTGTAACGTCACTATCTTGAATATGTCTTCTATCTTCTCTTAAATGAATTGTAATCTGATCAGCACCACTCTCACAGGCAGTGTAAAGTGCTTGAATAATATCTGGATCATTTACTTTTCTTGCTTCACGAAGTACTGCTACATGGTCAATGTTAACCCCTAAAGTCATATTAGACATTATTTATGCTCACTTGTTGCAGTAGTATAAAGAGTTTTATACTCCTCTTCAAGGTTTTCATATGAAACAATATCACCAATATGTACCTCTACTACTTTTTTCTCTTTATAAGGTGCATTTTTAAAAACCTCTTCATTTTTACCAGTAATAACAATAGGAACAATTTTAAGTTTGTTTGCTTTTGCAATTTTACTTGCACCACTTTGAAACTCAGTAATACCATCACCACCAAAACGTTCACCTTCTGGAAATATATAGATATTCATATTATCCACTTTTGCAAGAGTCTTTTTAATATTTTTAAAGAATGTAAGTAGCCCGCGTTTATTGTCAAGGTCAACACTTATACAGCCACTATATTGGAAAAATTTCCCATATATTTTTGAGTCAAAAAGCTCCTGTTTGGCTATCCATGCACCATTCTTGTTTTCTCTAGCAAAGATGTTTTCCATAACAATGATATCAAGAAGTGAACGATGATTGATCGCATAAAGAATATGATTCTCTTGAGGAAGAGATCCAATGACTTTTACATCAATGTTTAAAAAGTCTAAAACTTTGTTGGAGTAGGCTTGTCTATCTCGAGAGAGTTGTTCATAAGCTGGTTTAAGTGTTATAAATGGATGGAAGAAAGTTTTTTTAAAAATACCTATATATTTGAACCCAAGTTCAAGCATATGTATAAATTTACCGATAGTCTTTAGCATAAAATACCCTTATATTTTTCAAGGGTAAATTATAACTAAAAAATATTAACTAGAAGTTATCTTTAGTGAGAGCTTCTATAACGTGGATCTTGATAATCTGGCTTATCACAAGCTGTAAATATACTTAGAGCTCCTAAAGTTACAATTATAGTAAAAATGATTGTTTTCATAGTAGGTTATTTTCCTTTTTTTAAATTTAAATTTATGAGTCCACTTTTTTAAGTGTCATCTCTGATTCCATGATTTTTATTTCATCATTTGCTAAAATGCGAATTTTTTCATCAGCATGAAGTTTTTTACTTGAGATTCTATCTGGATAATCAATATGGTTTAGTATATGTTTTATACAGTTTATACGCGCTTTTTTCTTGTTGTCTGAACGTATAATAGTCCATGGTGCATGGTCTGTATGTGAGGCAAGGAGCATTGAGTACTTGGCTATAGTGTATTTATCCCAAAGATCTTGTGACTTTTCATCAACAGGAGAGAGTTTATACTGTTTAAGGGGATCTGTTCTGCGTTTATCAAAACGGCATTTCTGTTCTTCTTTACTTACCGAAAAATAGAATTTAAAAATTGTAATATTAGAATTTTTGAGCATCTTTTCAAACTCAGGAACTTCATGTAAAAACTCTTTATGTTCTTCTTGTGAACAAAAACCCATAACAGGTTCAACACCACCACGGTTGTACCAACTTCTATCGAAAAGGACTATTTCACCCGCCGATGGCAGATGTTGCACATAGCGCTGAAAGTACCACTGTGATCGCTCAACATCACTAGGTTTATCAAGTGCAATAACTCTAGCACCACGCGGATTAAGATGTTCAGTAATACGTTTGATAGTACCACCTTTTCCAGCAGCATCACGACCTTCAAAAATCATTAAGACTTTTTTACCAGTCTGCTTAATGTGATTTTGCATTTTAAGTAACTCTATCTGTAGACGATGCAACTCGTTTTCGTAAGCTAAAGTCTCTTTTTTTGTCCAGATGGCAACTCTCTCTCCATCTTTATGTGTCAAATTTTTCTTTTTTTCTTTTTTTCTCATTGTATACCTCTTTTACTCTTTGGAGTATTATAAATCAAAAAATATTAAAAAGAGTTTGTAAGAA
>Ga0256838_1000207_pt1 | contig 41379 bp, 50 predicted proteins | sample 4571419metaG_FD_185978 | JGI IMG/M metagenome (GOLD analysis project Ga0256838, IMG submission 185978) | Hydrothermal vent microbial communities from Guaymas Basin, Mexico - 4571-419 | ecosystem: Environmental > Aquatic > Marine > Hydrothermal vents | place: Mexico: Guaymas Basin | collected... | reverse complement strand
AAAAGCGATATTATTAGAGCCGTAGTTAAAGGAGCGATAAAGGGTAGTAGGGTAGTTTCAGAATATTACGATCCTGATGAAAGATACGGTGTTGTTGAAGTAGAGATTGATTTGATTGACGATATTTTGATAAAAATATTAAAAACCAATATTTCAGAGAATTTGTTAAAAAAATTTTTCTCTCCTTTTTTCCTCTATGCTTCTGAATATTCTTATGAAGATTTAAAAACGCTTGAGAAATTGCTGGATGATTTTAGAGCAAGCGGAAATAGTACAATGGTTAGATTTTTGGAAAATTTAATTAACAAAATAAAATCTTCTAAAATAACCGGAGTAGTTATTGATGCAAAAGACGTAAAAAATTTTGATTTAGCTCTTCTTCCTAAAATTAGGGATATTAATGGTAAGGAGATATATCCTCTAAATTATGTTAGTGAATATGAAATCGTAAATTCTCATGGAATCGTAGATTATGAGGTTGGAAGTTTTGAAGAGGTTAAAAATAAAAAAAGAGTAAAAAATAATCCTATTTTGTTAAAAGCAAAAGGGATATATGGAAAAAGAAAATCTGATTTGGTTTTAACAAAATCTAAATACGAAATTTTAAAAGAAGTTGATAGTTCTGTTTTTAAGAACGCAAAAGTAGTAATTTTAGTAGGTGAATAATGAAAAAAATATTATTTTTTCTACTCCCAATTTTTATTTTGGCTTCTTCTTCGATAAATCAAAAGATTCTTTTTATTAAAACTTTAAAATTAGCCGAGCAAGGATATGATAAAGAAGCTTTAAAAAATATTAATACTTTATTAAAGTTTGATCCCGACAATCCTAATTATTTGGTTTTAAAAGGAAGTATTTTAAAGGATATGAAGAGGCTAGAAGAAGCCAAAATTATTTTAAAAAAAGCTTTGGAGATAGATCCTGATAATCTTAAGGCAAGAAAATTAATAAAAGATATTGAGCAAATAGAAAATATGTCGGAAAACGATGTTGTAAAAAAAGCTTTATCTTGGTTAAATGATAAAGGAATAGATTTATTGTTTATGTTTTTGGGCGTATTGGGAGGCGAATTGCTAATAGCTGCTTTTTCCGAGTGTAAAAAAGAGCAAAAAAAAGAGATTAAAGATTATGTTTTTGGCATTATTAACAAAAACGATTTAATTCAGAAGTTTAAGTATTGGCTTAGTAATGTTATGTGTTATTTTATTAATTTGTTAATAATTATGACTTTGGCTTTGGTTTTTACCATTGTAGTTATTTTTGTTTTGCTTTTGATTAATCCTTCTTTTATGGATTTACAATCTTTAACTTTCGATAAATTCTGGAAAATTAGTTTTATAATTTATTTTTGTTTGTTTTTAATTATTTTGGCTATTTTTTATTTAAAAAACAAAAAGAAAAAAATTACCTCAGAAGATGTGGCTTTAATTTTAATGAAGGTTTATGCTTCTAAGGAGTTTGATAAATTGAAAGAAGAATTAGTGGAAATTTCTAAATTGCCTAAACAAAAACAAGAGGAAATTTTTGATAAAATTGTTTTTGATGACGCTAAAGAAAAAATAATGAAATTTTATAAAAGCATTAAGGATAAAGGATGAAATGGGGTATAATTTTTTTATTAAATGTTTTTTTATTTGCAAAAACTTTTATAGCAACTGGATATTCTGCCGAAAATCAACCTCCAAGGGCTGCTTATATAGCTGCAAAGCTTGATGCTCAAAGACAATTGCTTGAGCAAATTTCTAATGTAAAGATTGATTCTACTACTACTGTAAAAGATGCAATGCTTGAAGATGATACTATAAGAACTAGAGTGCAAGGTTTGTTAAAAAACGCAAAAGTTATAAAAACCGAGTATGATTATGATAAAAGATATGCTAAAGTTACTATGGCTATAAATTACAATAAATTAGCTGCGGTTATTGTAAAAAATAAAAAATTAAAATTTAAAAATTTATATACTCCTTCAAAAATTAAAATTGAAAAAACTTGCGATGGGCTGATAATTGATGTAAGAGGTAAGGATTTTGAACCTGCTATTATTAATAAAATTTTTTATAAAAACGAAATAATTTATGATCCAACAAAAGTTCCTCAATCTGTGATTATTCAAAGAGGATTGGCTTCTTTTACAAATTCTATAAATAAAGCGAAAGCGATTTTGGATTCTTATCATAGTTATTCGCCTTGTATTGTTAAACCTCTTAGGGTGTTAAATAAAACGGATGTTGAAATTTCCAAAAAAGATGCAGATTTAATTTCTTCTTCTAATGAAAAAAACGCTTTTTTACAAAAAGCGAGAATAGTTTTTGTAATGGATAAATGATGAAATATATTTTGTTGTTGATAAGTTTTGTATTTGTTTATTCAAGTGAATTGTATTCTCGATATTTAATTAATGTTGGGGATTTGTACGTAGATAAGGGTAGATATTTAGAAGCAATAGATAATTACGATAGTGCTTATGTAAGTTCTTCTTCCGATTTTGTGAAATTGGAGGCTCAGATAAAAAAAGCCAATGTTTTGTATATGTATTTGTTGAAACCAAGAGATGCTTTTGAAGTGCTTTATTCTTCGTATAAAAAATTTAAGAATGTAAAAAATAGTGAATACGCTTTGTTTTTTTCAGCAATGATAGCAAAAGATTTTAATGCTTCTTATGCTAAAGATATTTTTAGGGAGTATCTTTTAAAATATCCAGATGGAAGATTTTCTTTTCAGGCTAAATTTTTTTACAAAAGAATAAAAAAAACTCCATTTCATGCCAAAACTTTGGCAATAAAAGAAGAAAAGCCTAAAATAAGAGTTCTTTTGCTTAAATCCAAAAAAGTATCGCTTAGAGGAGCTTTTTTTGTAGATAGAGAATTTGTTTCTCATTTGAATTGTAAAGTTAGAGGATATAAAATTTGTTGTAACGGAATATGTAAAAGAAATTTTTTTGTAAAATCTAAAAAAGCTTCTTTTGTAGAAGAAGAAAACAGGAAATATGAAGGCGATTTTAAATTAGTTTATAAAGATGGAAAAATATATTTAATCAATTTAGTTCCAATAGATCAATATTTGTATTCTGTAGTAACAAGCGAATCTTTAAATAGTTGGGACTTGGAAGCGTTAAAGTCTCAAGCAGTTGCTTCAAGAACATTTGTTTTTTATCAGACTAAAGTTAGAAAAAATTGGTTGTATGATGTAAGAGATGATACTTTCGATCAAGTATATAAAGGTATTGAAACTGTTACGAAAAAATCTATAAAAGCCGTTGAAGAAACAAAAGGTGAAATTTTAACTTATGATAATAAAGTTATTTTATCTCAGTTTTGTGCAAACGTAGGATGGAGAAGTTCAAGCTCAAAAGAAATATTTGGCGTTGAGTTTCCTTATTTATATTCTCACAAAGATGAGTTTTCCGTAAAAATGCCAAGAGGGAAATGGGTAAAAAAAGTTAGCATAAAAGATTTGGAAAATAGTTTCAAAAAAATGGGGCTGAATTTAGGAAAAATTTCTAAAATCGTTCCTTATAAGAGGGTAAAAAGCGGAAGAATTGTAAAAATAAAAGTTTATTCTTCAAAAGGTGTTAAAATATTAAAAACTTATACTTCTTTAAGAAGAGCGGCTAAGTTGTATGATATTTTGTTAACGGAAATTGAAAAAGATGGAAATTATTTTATTTTTAAGGGAGGAGGATATGGACATGGCGTAGGATATTCTCAATGGGGAGCGGAAGCTATGGCAAAAGAAGGGTATGGATACAGGGAAATTTTAGAATTTTATTACAAAAATGTTAAAATTAAAAAATTATGGTAGAAAGGAGAAAAGATGAAAAAGATTTTTTTATTTATATTAATTGCAATTTTTGCATTTGCCAATTCGATGGATAGAATTGAGGAGTGGAAAGAAGAGGTAATAAAAACGGATCCAAGAATACCTGGAATAGGAGAATATGGAAATAAAATGTATTTTTTTTCAGCAATGACTACGGTCGTTCCCGTAACAAGTAAAAACTTTGCTGAGGCTTTAAATAACGCATATCAAAAAGCGTATTTAGATATTTTAGGTCAATGCGCTATGAGTTTATATGGGAAAAATTTGGTAGATCAGGCACAGGAGCTTGGTATTGATCAATCTGATAACGCTTTAGAATTTAACGATAATCAAAATGTTGGAACTGGGTTTGGGGCTAAAATTAAAACTTTAATGAATAAACTTTTACTTTTAGGTGATAAAAAGCTTGATGAAGCCTTAATGAAACTTGGAGTAAGTAAAGAACAACTTGAGAAATTAAATCCGGTTGAAAAAAAAGAATTGTTTAAAAATAAATTTATTCAAAATGTATTGAATAAAACAATGGGAGATATAAGAGGGGTTATCGTAGTTAGATCTAAATGGATTTTGGATGACGATGGATACGCAACTGTTGGAGTGATTGCAAAAAGAACGCCAATTACCGTTCAAATAGCAAACGCTATAGCAAGAAAACAACCTATTAATTTAAAAATGAAAAGCGATATAGATTTTTATTTAAATGGAACTCCAAAAGAATTGATTTCAAAACTTGGAACAAGAATAGCGTTTGATAAAGATGGATATCCTGTAATTGTTTCTTATGGAATAAGCGGATATCAAAAATCTCATAGTAGATATAAAAACGATATGTTAAGAAATGTTGCTTATAAAAGAGCTATTTCTCAAGCTAATGCGCAAATTGCTTTGTTTACAAATGGATTTTTGAGCAGGAATTTTAAAACTATAACTGGAGACATCGTAAGTGAGTATGCTCAAAAAGTAGTAAATTCAGACGAAGAGCCTCAAATTAAAGATATTCAAAGTATAATTAAAAAAACATTTGAAACTACAAAAGTAAAAGCTTCTTTAGATTTAAGAGGAAGTTATGTAGCTAAGAGATATTCTTATAATTTAAAAGTTAACGAAAATACTTCTGTTCCTTTAGTAGGAGCTATTGTGGTGTGGAAATATTCTGTTTATGAGAATCTTAAAAACATGAATAAACCTCATATGAACTTAAAAAATAATGTATCCAAAAAAGTTAATTCCGCTATTGAATCTCAAGAATTTGAAGAAAAAGTTCCAGAAGTAATTAACGATTTTTAAGGAAATGGGATGAGGTTTTTATTAATTTTAATAGCTGTATTTTTACACGCAAAGATAGTAAATGAGTGTTTAAAAGTAGCTGCGGATGGAATAAATAAAAACGAGGCTATAAAAAACGCTTTAGTTTTGGTTATTTCTGAGTATAAAGGTCTTTCTATTGCTCAAGTTCAAGTATTAAAAAGAAAAATAAATAATGTATATTTAAACGATAAGGAAGTAAATTATTTAAAAGACGAATATTCAAATAAAATAATTTCTTCTACGGGAGGGGTTATAAAGAGTTTTAGAATTCTTGATGAAGCTAGAGTTGGAAATGGATATAGGGTAGTTTTAAAGGTATGTTTTAATGCTTATAAAGATAGCGGATATTTAAACTCAAGAAAAGCAATAGCATTTTTTCCTTTTATCGGAGATGATAATTTGGAATTTAGTAGATTCTTGTTGGAGAAATTGTCTCAAACAAGGAAATTTAATGTAATTGATAGATTGGATAGTAGCGTTTTGGATTTGGAAAATCTTTTTTGGTTAAAACCTACGACAAGAAAAGAAGAAATAATTAAGCTTCAAAAAAGAATAGGAAGCGATTATATTTTAGTTGGAAGAATAAACTTATCTAAAGATGTTAGATATGAAAAGTTACCTTTGTTGGATAGGGTAAAAAGAGTAGTTAAATATAAAATGAAAGTTGAATATAAAATTTTTGATAGCGTAAGAGGAATTTTAAAGTGGGCAAATAGTTTTGAAATTGAAGCTAAAGATAAGCAATCTCTTTTTGAAATAGCGGCTAAAAGAATAATCGATGATATGATATTTAATATTTATCCTCCTAGAATTGTAAAAGTGGATGATAAAAGAATAATAATAAATTACGGCAAAGGAGTTTTAAAAAAAGGAGATATTTTATATATCTTTTCGGCTAAAAAACCTCTTTATGATCCTTATACAAAAGAATTTTTAGGTTATGAAGAAAAAAAAGTTGGAATTGCTAAGATAATTAGAGTTACTCCTAAATTTTCAGTTGCCGTTTTTAGGGGAGAAGCAAAAGAAGGATACATTTTAAGAAAGGCTGAATGATGAGAAGAATATTAATGTTTTTAATTGGAGTGTTTGTATTTGCAAAAACTGTAACGGTAACAGGAACTGGGGTTACTGTAAATCAAGCAAGGGAAGATGCTTTAAGAAGTGCAGTAGAAGCTGTTATGGGAGCGAGTATCAAATCAAATTCCATTGTTAAAAATGGGAAAATGTATCTTGATAAGATTGTTTCCAATACGAATGGTTATATTAGAAGTTTTAAGGAAGTGGATAGATATAAAGAAGGACCTTATTGGCATGTAACTCTTAGGGTAAATGTTGATGAAGATGCGGTAAACAATGACGTTAGTAAGATATTAAAATCCAGAAAAGCAATGAGGGATTTTCAAGATTCGAGTTTTAAAAATAGAAGCGTATTGGTAATTTATCAAAAAAAAGGTATGGATGCTCTTCCAAAAGATTATATAGCCGTTGAAGATTTGATTAATACGGTAGCAGATAAATTAAGAGATAAGGAATTTGACGTAATTTTGCCAGATGATTTGCCTGGAATGGCAAAAAAAGATGAGTTTAGTGATGATGAAATATTCAAACTTGGCTCAAGAGCAAAGGCGGATGCTATAGTAGTAGCTACGATAAATGCTGGAAAAAGAAAAACCGATGATGGGTATGCGATAATTTATGCAAGAGTAAGTCTTAAAGCATACGATCCTACAAGTAAAAGACTTTTTGCTGTAGTTATAAAAAGAGGAAAAGTTTTAGCTTCCGATTCTCAATTTGGTTTAAATGATGGTGCTGCTAGAGCTGCTGCTAAAGTTGCAAGTAAGGCTACTGATGAGTTGGTTGAAAAAATCGTTACAAGACTTAGCAAAGGCGCAAAACAATGGATAGTGGTAACTTTTAAAAATGCAGATGAAGATACTCAAGATACTATTTTAGATGTTTTTGACGATTTGGGTTATCCTTATAAAGTTGTATATCAAAACGATGATTACATAAAAATAAAACTCTCAAGCGATTTATCCGGAACTCAAATTAGAAGAATCATAAAAAAAGCTTTAAGAGAAGAAAATATTAAACTCAAAACGTTAAAAACTCAAGGGGATGAAATTATTTTTAAAGTGAAGGAGCAAATATGAAAGGAAAAATAGCTTTAGGAATTGGAGCGGTTTTTTTGCTAATAGGATGTGGAACTTCTCCAAGTTTGCCTAAAAAAGGGGTTATAGTAAATGTAGTGGAACTCTCTAAAAATAGACCCGGCTCTTTACAATGTAATGATAAAAACTTTGCGATGTCTTATGTTTACGTTGGACCGGATACGGTAAAAGGAGCCGTTAGTAAGAATGAGAAATGGTTAATAGCAACTTATGCTAAGGCAGCTTTAAAAGAGACAAGCTACATTACTCCAGTAACTATTAAATATGAGCCTGGATATGATGATAAAATGTATCCTATTATGACGATTAATGTAATTAAAAATTCTATCTTTAAAAGAAAAACTGCTAATATGGTAGAAAAATATGGGATATTTACGGCGCAAATAGATATAAAGGTTCCGGGTAGTGGAGTTGTGTGTAATTCAAGTGAACCGGTAACCGTAACGGTTAAATATACAGAGCCAATTTATAAAGAAAATTTTTTGCCTTCTGATGAAGAGATAGAAGAATATTTGGTTAAAACCGCAATTAAAGAAGCAGTATCTAGTTTTGTGCCAACAACAAGAACTATTCTTAGACCTGTAATGTTTTCAGGATCTGAAGTGGTTAAAAAAAGTGCTGAGATGTTAAATGCAGATAATTGTGAAATGGCAAAAGATTTGTTGGAAAATTATGTTAAAACTCATAAAGATGCCAATGCTTATTATAATTTAGGGGTTAGTTATGAATGTTTAGCTAAATCAAAAGATATAACAGAAGTTAAACCTTATTTGAAAAAAGCTCTTAAATATTACACAAAAGCCGTTGAACTTGAACCTTCAAATTATTATTTTAATCAAGCAAGAAAGGAGATAAAAGATGAGTTAAGAGTGTTAAATGTTGTAAAAAGAAAATCAAAGGAAGTAAAAGAAAGAATAAAAAGTTTTAATTAAAGGAGAAAGGATGAAAAAATTTATAGGAAGTTTGGTAGCAGCGGGAATTATGTTTAGCGGATGTGTTGATAATTTGGTTAATTTAAACCAGCCTACTCAGCAAAAGGTTCAAATGCAAACTAATACCAATTTACCTAAGTTAAATTTAGCGGTATATGTGGATAATCCTATTTTAAATGTTGAGACGGATTTGGTTTTAGCAGAAGAACTTGCAACTGTTTTAAAGTTTAATAATTTGCTTTTAGATAGAATGCCTGTTTCAACCCAGGATTTATGGCCTGAACTTTTGTATGATTACGATCAAAAACATCCTAATATTCCAAAAGAGGCAATTAGAAAATATGACGATTGTTTATTAAAAGAATTGATTTATGATTATAGTTTTTATAGATATTACGATCCTATCGAACTTAGAAAACAAATTAAAAGCGTAGCTGGGCTTGCTATTTTGGCAAATCCTTCGGCTATAAAAAAGATAGCTATGTTAAAGGTAATTGAAAATTATGGTAAAAAAATCGAACATACTAAAAATGTAATTTCTTATAAACCATTTACTTGTAATTGTCAATATTTTAATCCTAAATTCAAAGATTATCTAAAACCTGTGCCAAAAAGGGTTTGTTTAGAAATTGATAAAAAAATGGCTAATAAATGTGAATTTTTCTCTAAACCTTTAGAAGAAATATTTTATAAGTACGAAGATAGTTTTCTTAATTTAAAAGTGGGAGCAAGTTGCTTTAAGCCGGTAGAGGGTAAAGCTTATCCATCCTTTAGAGTTGCTTTTTATGAGTTGTTGCCAAATAAATATAAGACTATGATTAAAAAAGCTGATGAAGACTTTTTAAATATTTCTGAAAAAATAGCTTCTTTAGAAGCGGAGATTAAGTTAAAAAAGGAAAAAAAACAAGATGTTTCGGCTCTTGAGAAAAAATTAGATTCTTTAAAAAAAGAGGAAGAAAATATAAAGGCAAGAAGAGAAAAATTATTTAGCAAAGCTTTAAAAGAAATAGAAGTAAGTAAAGATAAAGTAAAACTTGCTATGAAATTAAAAAAGATTTCGGATTACATTAATCATTCTTTAGGAAGCGTTGGTATTGGAACTACGGTTTTAACTGTTTCTACTATTTTTGATGTAAAAGAACTTTTAAATCTTGGGGCTAATTCAAAATCGGCTATTATGATGACGGCTGTTGTTTATTTACATGATAATAAGGCAAAAAACGAAAAAGAAGCAATAAAAATGGCGGAAGAGAGGTTAAAACTTTTACTTAAAAGAGCGGCAAGTCTTCCTAAAAACGCGCTTACTATTGCTTATGGTATAGGAGCTCAAAAATCGTTTATTTCTGATTACGCAGATTATATAGATGCGTATGTAAAACTTGCTTCTAAGTTAAAATAATTTTTTTTCTCTTTTTTTTTGATATGTTGATGGCTTTAAGCTAAAATTTATGGATTAAAGGAAAAGGGTGAGAGATATTCAAAGGGAGTTTTTAGATAATCGCAATAAAGAAAAAGATGTTTGGAGAATCTTTAGAGTAATAAGCGATTTTACAGATGCTTTTGATGAACTTGAAGATTTGCCTCCAGCTGTTAGTATTTTTGGGAGTGCTAGAGCAAAAGAAGATGATATTTTTTATCAAAAAGCAGTTGAAATCGGTAAAAAACTTAAAGAAAAAGGTTTTGAAATAATTACAGGAGGTGGTCCTGGGATTATGGAGGCGGCTTGTAAGGGAGCTGGAGGGTGTATAGGGCTTAATATTCTTTTGCCTCATGAACAACATATGAATCCTTACGTTAAGGTGCCGCTTGAATTTAAATATTTTTTTACAAGAAAAGTTACGTTTTTAAAATATAGCGTAGCAACGGTAATGATGCCGGGCGGTTTTGGAACTTTGGATGAGTTAAGCGAAGTTTTAACTCTCGTTCAAACTGGAAGAATGAGCAAAATTCCAATAGTGTTTTTTGGGAAAGATTTTTATGAAACTTTAATAAAATTTTTTGATGTTATGCTAGAGCGTGGATATATTTCTGTTGAAGATAAAAAACTTTTTATATTAACTGATGACGTTGATGAGGCGGTTAATTATATTTATGAGAATATTGACGATGCACTTAAGCAAAAATTAAGAAGATAAACTATCCTTATTTACGAGTTTTTTAAAGTTTTACTCTTCTAAAGTTTTCCTTCTAAAAAGGAAAAAATCCCTTATTTTCATCTTGTAAAATGTTAAAAAATCCAATATAATTTCATTCGCACAAAGCGTGGAGTGCCACGAGATCTTTAAAAAGGAAAGCTATGGAAAAAATTAGAATTAAATTACAAGCGTACGATCATAGAGTGCTTGATAAAGCGGTTAGTATTATTACCGACGCTATTAAAAGAACTGGTGCTGAAGTAAAGGGACCAATTCCTCTACCTACAAAAATTAGAAGATATACAGTTCTTAGATCACCTCACATCAATAAAGATAGTAGAGAACAATTCGAAATTAGAATTCATAGAAGACTTATTGATGTTGTAAATGCGTCACCTGATACGGTGGATCAGCTAATGAAACTTGAATTAGCTCCAGAGGTTGACGTAGAAGTTAGGGCATTAAGTTAAGGAGAATTGAATGGAATTTATAGTTGAAAAAATCGGAATGAGTAGAACGGTAGGAGAGAAAAGTATCCCTGTTACTTTACTTAAAATTGTACCAGCAAAAGTTTGCGAAATTAAAGAAGATGGAAAAGCTATAGTTGCTTATTCTAAAGGGAAAAAACTAAATAAACCTATTGAAGGTATGCAAAAAAAATATGGTTTAAGCAAAGAATTTAATAGATTTGTTGAACTTAAAGTTAAAAATACTGAACCTGGAGATTTAGTACTTGATCCTTTGAAAGAAGCTAAAAAAGTAAAAATTACTTTCAAATCTAAAGGAAGAGGTTTTCAAGGTGTTGTAAAAAGATATGGATTTGCTGGTGGACCGGGAGCTCATGGTTCAAGATTTCATAGAGCACCAGGTTCAATTGGTAACTGTGAATTTCCTGGACGTGTTATGCCTGGTAAAAAAATGCCTGGACATTATGGAAACAAAAACGTAACGGTTAACGCAGAAGTAGTTGAATTTAATCCTGATATGGGTGTACTTGTAATTAAAGGAAGCGTTCCGGGTGCAAATGGAAGTTTTGGAAAAGTAAGGATTGTAAAATGAGCGTAAAAGTTATTAATCAATTACCAGAAGATTTTCAAAATATCAATCCGCACAATCTTTATCTTTACGTAAAAGCGTATCTTGCTAATCAAAGAGCGGGAACGGCTCATACTAAAACAAGAGGCGAAGTAAGCGGTGGTGGTAGAAAACCTTTTAGACAAAAAGGTCTTGGGCGTGCAAGACAAGGTAGTATTAGAGCACCTCATTTCGTAGGTGGTGGAGTTGCGCACGGTCCAAGAAACGAAAGAGATTGGTCTCAAAAAATTAATAAAAAACAAAAAAGAGTTGCTTTAAAATATGCTTTAAACGAAAAAGCTGAAAATTCTAAACTTTATGTAGTTCCTGAAGTAAAAATCGAATCAGGTAAAACTAAAGATGCGGCTAAATGGCTAAAAGAAAACTTTAACGAAAGAGATTATTTAATCGTAGTTGACAATATGGACGATAAAACATATTTAGCGTTTAGAAATATTCCAAACGTATGGGTTATTACACCAGAAGAATTAAACGCATATTATGCAAGCGTATTTAAATCAATTATTTTTGACGAAGCAGCATTTGAGAAAGTTATAAAGGGCTAAGCTATGGCGGATATTACAGATATCAAATCAATCGTTTATACTGAAAAAGCTCTAAATGCAGGAGAGCAAGGTTATTTGGTTGTTCAAACAACACCAAAAGTTACTAAAAATCAATTAAAACAAATTTTTATTGAATATTTTGGTGTAAAACCTTTAAAAGTTAATTCTCTAAGACAAAAAGGGAAAGTTAAAAGATTTAGAGGAATTGAGGGAAAAAGACCAGATTTTAAAAAATTTTATGTGAAGTTACCTGAAGATGCAAAAATTGAAAGCATAAGCGTATAAGGATAGGCAATGGGAATTAAAACGTATAAACCGTATACACCATCAAGAAGATTTATGACAACTCTTGATAATAGTGATATTACAAGTAAACCAACTGTAAAAAAACTACTTATTAAGCTTCCAGCAAAAGCTGGAAGAAACAATATGGGAAGAATTACTTCTCGCCATAGAGAAGCTGGGCATAAAAAACTTTATAGAATTATTGATTTTAAAAGAAATAAATTTGGAGTTCCTGGTAAAGTAATGACTATTGAATACGATCCTTATAGAAATTGTAGAATTTGTTTAATTTCTTATGCTGATGGAGATAAAAGATACATTATTCAGCCGGAAGGTTTAAAAGTAGGCGATACTGTAATGGCGGCTGAAGGTGGTCTTGATATTTTACCTGGAAATGCTATGAAACTTAAAAATATTCCTGTAGGTACAGTTGTTCACAATGTTGAAATGAAACCTGGAAAAGGTGGACAAATAGCAAGAGCGGCAGGAAATAGTTGTCAAATTATGGGTAGAGAAGGAAAATATGTAATTTTAAGACTTCCTTCTGGTGAAATGAGAAAAATTTTAGGTGAATGTATGGCAACTATTGGAACTGTTGGTAATGCCGATTATCAAAACATTACTATCGGTAAAGCTGGAAGAAGTAGATGGCTTGGAATTAGACCACAAACTCGTGGTGTTGCTATGAACCCTGTTGATCACCCACACGGTGGGGGTGAAGGTAGAAGTAAAGGTAATCATCCTGTATCACCTTGGGGTATGCCAACTAAAGGTTATAAAACTCGTAAGAAAAAACCATCTGATAAATACATAATTTCAAGAAGAAAGAAATAAGGATAGCACATGGCTAGAAGTTTAAAAAAAGGTCCTTTTGTTGATGACCATTTAATGAAAAAAGTGCTTAAAGCAAAAGAAGAAAAAAATCCAAAACCTATTAAAACTTGGAGCAGAAGAAGTACAATTGTTCCTGAAATGATTGGACTTACTATAAATGTTCATAATGGAAGGGACTTTGTTCCTGTATATATTACTGAAAGACACGTTGGATTTAAACTTGGTGAATTTGCTCCAACAAGAACTTTTAGAGGACATAAAGGTTCTGTACAAAAGAAAATAGGTAAGTAAGGGAAGCTCATGAGTAAGGCAATATTAAGATTCGTAAGACTTTCGCCAACAAAAGCAAGACTTATTGCAAGGGAAATTGTAGGAATGAACGCGGAAGAAGCTCTTGCTAAGCTTGAATTTATGCCAAATAAAGCGGCAAGAGTTATTTCTAAAGTTTTATCAAGTGCAATTGCAAACGGTGGTTATGATGCTAACGAGGTAGTTGTTAAAAAATGCACAGTTGATAGAGGTCCTTATCTTAAAAGATTTAGACCAAGAGCAAGAGGTATGGCAAGTAGAATTTTAAAACCAACAGCTCACATTTATGTAGAAGTTGAAAAGGAAAGCTAATGGGTCAAAAAACAAATCCAATCGGACTAAGACTTGGGATTAATAGAAACTGGAGAAGTAGATGGTTTATTAATTACAATACTATGCCTGAGAATGTTTTAGGCGATTATGAACTTAGAAAATTCCTTAAGAAAAAACTTTATTATGCAGGTATTAGCGACATTATTATCGAAAGAACTGCTAAAAAAGTTAGAATTACTATTTTTGCGGCTAAACCTGGAATTATTATTGGTAAAGGTGGAAGCGAAGTTGAGGCTCTTAAAAAAGAGCTTCAAAAAATGATTGGTGATAAAGAATTAATTCTTAACATTAAAGAAGAGAGAAAACCACAACTTTCTGCTCAACTTGCAGCAGAAAACGTTGCTACTCAAATTGAAAGAAGGGTAGCATTTAGAAGAGCTATGAAAAAAGTTATTCAAAATGCTCTAAAAGCTGGAGCAAAAGGTATTAAAGTTCAAGTTTCTGGAAGATTAAACGGTGCCGAAATGGCAAGAACTGAATGGTATCTTGAGGGAAGAGTTCCGCTTCATACTTTAAGAGCGAAAATAGATTATGGATTTGCAGAAGCTCTTACAACATATGGAATTATCGGGGTTAAAGTATGGATCTTTAAAGGTGAGGTTTTACAAAAAAAAGGTCAACCGCAACAACCTAAAGCGGTAGAAAATAAACCAAAAGCTCCAAGAAGAAGAAAAGGACGCAGAAATGTTAATGCCAAAAAGAACTAAATATAGAAAACAGCAAAAAGGTCGCAATAGAGGTAAGGCTTATAGAGGAAATAGCCTTGCGTTTGGAACATATGGGCTTAAAGCAATTGAACTTGGGAGAATTAACTCAAGACAAATTGAAGCGGGCAGGGTTGCGCTTAGTAGAACAATGAAAAGAACTGGAAAAATTTGGATTAGAGTATTCCCTGATAAGCCTTTAACGGCTAAACCTGTGGGAGTTAGGATGGGTAAAGGTAAAGGAAGCGTTGAAGAGTGGGTTATGAATATAAAACCTGGAAGAATCATTTTTGAGATTACTGGGGTTGATAATGATACGGCTATGAAAGCTCTTAGATTAGCAGCAGCAAAGCTTCCTTTTAAAACAAAAATTGTAACAATGGAGAGTGAAAATGAGCTATACTAAGTTAAATTTCCAAGAATTGCTTCAAAAATCTGAAGCAGAGTTACAAGAACTTTTAAAAAATAAAAAAATGGAGCTTTTTGAAACGAGAATGAAATTAAAAACTATGCAACTTCAAGATACATCTTTAATTTCAAAAATTAGAAGAGACATCGCAAGAATTAAAACTGCGATGAGACAAAAAAGGGGTAACTGATGCCTAAAAAAGCTTATAAATATTTTGTAGAGAACAAAATTCTTGAAAATAAAGACGGAAAAATTAGAAGAGTTATTCAAGGTAAAGTTATTAAAAAAACTGGTGATAAAACTATTAACGTTTTGGTTGAAAGAAAAGTTTTACATCCAAAATATCACAAAATTGTTAAAAAATTTAAAAAATATCTTGTTCATGACGAAAACAACGAAGCTAAAGTTGGCGATATCGTAACGGCAATTGAATATATTCCAATTTCTAAAAGAAAAACTTTCGTTCTTAAAGAAATTGTTGAAAGAGGAGAATAAGAATGATTCAACCATTTACAAGATTAAAAGTTGCTGATAACAGTGGTGCAAAAGAAATTATGTGTATTAAAGTGTTGGGAGGGTCTAAAAGAAGATATGCAAGAGTAGGAGATATTATCGTTGCTTCTGTAAAAAAAGCCCTCCCTAATGGAAAAGTTAAAAAAGGTCAAGTTGTTAAGGCTGTTGTTGTTAGAACTAAAAAAGAAATTCAAAGAGAAAACGGCTCTTTAATTAGATTTGACGATAACGCAGCAGTAATAATCGATTCTAAAAAAGAGCCGGTAGGTACTCGTATTTTTGGACCTATTGCAAGGGAAGTAAGATATGAAGGGTTCCAAAAAATTACATCATTAGCTCCGGAGGTGTTATAATGGCGGCAAGAAAGAACCTCCCTCCTAAATTTAAAATTAAAAAGGGAGATACCGTAAAAGTTATTACTGGTGATGATAAAGGAAAAGTTGGAGAAGTGTTAAAAGTTATTCCTAAAGAAGCTAAAGTAATAGTAAAAGGTGTGAATGTTGTTAAAAAGGCTGTTAAGCCAACTGAAGCTAACCCAAAAGGTGGGTTTGAGTATATCGAAAAACCTATTCACATCTCAAACGTAAAAAAAGTAGAAGGTTAAGGCTATGTTTGAGGTAAAAGAAAGATACTATAACGAAGTTAGACCAAAACTTGTTGAAGAATTTAATATCAAAAACCCTATGCTTATTCCAAATATTGAAAAAATTGTAGTAAGTGCAGGTGTTGGTGAAGGTAGTAGAGATAAAAAACTTATTCAAAACGTTGCTGATACTTTAACTATTATTACTGGGCAAAAAGCTGTAATTACTCCTGCTAGAAAATCAGTAGCAGGATTTAAAATTAGAGAAGGTATGCCTGTTGGAGTTAAAGTAACTCTTAGAGGCGATATGATGTGGAATTTTCTTCAAAAATTAATTTCAATTGCTCTTCCAAGAGTAAGAGATTTTAAAGGTGTAAATAGAAACGGATTTGATGGAAGAGGTAACTTTAACTTTGGTCTTAACGAACAACTTGTTTTTACTGAAGTAGATTACGATAATATTATTAAAGTTCATGGAATGAATATTAACATTTCAACTACAACCGAAGACGATAAACAAGCAGAAAGAATGCTTGAATTAATCGGATTCCCATTTACAAAAGGAAAGTAATATGGCAAGAAAAGCGTTAATTATAAAAGCTAAAAGAAAACCAAAATTTAAAGTAAGAGCATATACAAGATGCTCTATTTGTGGTAGAGCTCATTCTGTTTATAGAGATTTTGGTATTTGTAGAATTTGCCTAAGAAAAATGGCAAATGAGGGATTACTCCCTGGCGTAAAAAAAGCAAGTTGGTAAGGACTGAGCTATGATGAACGATATTATTGCTGATGGATTAACAAGAATTAGAAATGCCTCAATGAGAGGCTTGGAAGTTACACAACTTCTTCATTCAAAACTTATGGAAGATGTATTAAAAGTTTTTGAAAAAAAAGGTTACATTGAATCTTTTAAAGTTATTGAAGATGGAAATAAAAAATTTATTAATGTAACTTTAAAATACGATGAAGATGGTAATCCAGTAATTAACGAAGTTACAAGAATCTCTAAACCTGGAAGAAGGGTTTATAAGGGATATAAAGAACTTAAAAATTACAAAAATGGATTTGGAACTTTGGTTGTTTCTACAAACAAAGGTGTTTTACCAAACGATGAAGCATACCGCCAAAAAGTTGGTGGTGAAGTAATTTGTAGTATTTGGTAAGGAGAATAAATGAGCAGAATCGGTAAACAACCCGTAAAGTTAGCGGATGGCCTTACCGCTAAACTTGAAGGGAATAAATTAATTATTTGTAAAGGCCAAAAGTGTCATGAAATTGATACAAGAGGTGTAGTTAAAGTAAATATTGAAGGCGATACTTTAACTTTTGAACCAATCGAAGATACTAAGTTTGCTAAAGCTATGTGGGGTACTGTTAGAGCTTTAGCAAATAATGCAGTAATTGGTTTAACTAAAGGTTTTGAAAAGAAACTTGAAATAAATGGGGTTGGTTATAGAGCAAATATTCAAGGAAATACTTTAGTTCTTAATCTTGGTTATTCTCATCCAATTGAATATCCTATTCCTCAAGATATTCAAATTACGGTTGAAAAAAATATCATTACCGTAAAAGGCGATGATAAACAAAAAGTTGGTCAAGTAGCAGCTGAAATCAGAGCGTTTAGAAAACCTGAACCTTATAAAGGTAAAGGTATTAAATATGTTGATGAACATATTATTAGAAAAGCTGGTAAAACAGCTAAGAAATAAGGGTGAGAGATGAGAAGAAGTAAAGAATTGGCAAAAAGAGATTTAAGAAGAATTAAAAGAAAAAGAAGAATTAGAGGAAGAATTAGCGGTACTGCTGAAATGCCAAGAGTTACTATTTATAAGTCAAATAGATATTTAATTGTTCAAGCGATTGACGATACAAAAGGTCATACTTTAGTTTATTTAAATACGGGGCATATTGAAGATAAAATTCCTTCAAATATTGAAGGAGCTAAAAAAGCTGGCGTTATGTTTGCCGAAAAATTAAAAGCGGCAAACATTGAAAAAATAGCTTTTGATAGAAACGGATATAAATATCACGGTGTAGTTAAAGCTTTTGCGGATACTCTAAGAGAAAATGGCATAAAACTATAAAGGAAGCAAATGGCTAATAAAAAACAAAAAGTAGTAAGAGATTACAATAGAGAAGAGTTTGAAGAAGTAGTTGTTAACATTGGTAGAATTACTAAGGTTGTTAAAGGTGGTAGAAGATTTAGATTTAACGCCTTAGTAGTTGTTGGAAACAAAAAAGGAATTGTTGGAGTTGGAACTGGTAAAGCAAAAGAAGTTCCTGATGCGATTAAAAAAGCAATTGATGATGCGTTTAAAAATCTTGTAAAAATTGAAGGTATTCATGGAAATACAATTAACCATGATGTTCAAGCAAAATATAACGCAAGTAAAATTTTATTAAAGCCAGCAAGTGAGGGTACGGGGCTTATTGCTGGTGGTGCCGTAAGACCTGTGCTTGAGCTTGTAGGTATTAAAGATATTCTTTCAAAATCACTTGGAAGCAATAATCCACATAACCTTGTTAGAGCGACAATTAAAGCTCTACAAATGATTAAATCTAAAAAGGCGTAAAAATGGCACTTAACAATCTTAAACCAGCAGTTGGTTCGACTCATAAAACTAAGAGAGTAGGAAGAGGTCCAGCAAGTGGATATGGAAAAACTGCTGGACGTGGTCAAAAAGGTCAAAAAGCAAGAAGTGGATATAAACAAAAAAGAGGTTTTGAAGGTGGACAAACTCCACTTCAAAGAAGACTTCCAAAAGTTGGATTTAGAAGTAAAGTAGAAAAACCTCAAGCAATTAATGTAGATAGATTTACTCAAATTCTTGAACTTGATGAAATTACAATGGAGAGTTTAGGAAAAATTGTAAAAATTAAAGCTAAAGCAGTTAAGCTTATTGGTACTAAAGCAAAAGAACTTAAAGATAAAATTAAAGACGCTAACATAACAACTTCTGGAAAGTAAGGGTATGAATTCTGTAGCTAAAAAAATTCTAATTACCCTTGGCTTTCTTCTTATTTACAGAGTTTTAGCTTATGTTCCGGTTCCAGGGGTTAATTTAGAAGTAATTAAAGATTTTTTTGCCGGTCATCAAAATGATGCGTTGGGACTTCTTAATATGTTTAGCGGTAATGCTGTAAAAAGAATGAGCATTATTGCTCTTGGAGTTATGCCTTATATTACTGCTTCTATTATTATGGAATTACTTGCTGCAACTTTTCCAGCACTTGGCGAGCTTAAGAAAGATTCTCAAGGTTTTCAAAAATATATGAAAATTATTAAATACGCAACTGTAGCTATTGCATTTATTCAAGCAATTGGTATTGCAATTGGGCTTACTAATATGACTGGTAGAATGGGTGAGCCTGCGGTAATGATTGATAAAACTACTTTTGTATTTCTTACTGCTTTTACGATGCTTGGTGGAACGATGCTTCTTGTTTGGATTGGAGAGCAAATAAGTGAAAGAGGTATAGGAAATGGAATTAGTTTAATTATTTTTGCTGGAATTGTAAGTTCAATTCCAAGTGCTATCGTTGGAACTTTAAATCTTGTAGACGTTGGAGAGCTTAGCGTAATTGGATTGATTTTTATTATCTTTATAGTAATTGCAACTGTTTCTTTTATTATTTATGTGGAACTAGCAGAAAGAAGAATACCTGTAAGTTATCAGAAAAAAGTTTTGATGCAAAATAGATTTAAAAGAATAATGAATTATATTCCAATTAAACTTAATTTAAGCGGCGTTATTCCTCCTATTTTTGCAAGTGCCATTTTAATGTTTCCATTAACTGTTCTTAGCGGTGTTAACAATCCAATTTTGGTAGCAATTAGAGACGCTTTAAATCCAAATGGCTATTTATTTCATATAATCGAGTTTTTCTTAGTTATTTTCTTTGCTTATTTTTATGCAAGTATAGTATTTAATGCAAAAGAAATTGCGGAAAATCTTAAGAAGCAAGGCGGATTTATTCCGGGAATTAGACCTGGGGAAGCTACTGCTAAATTTTTAAACGAAGTTGCAAGTAAACTTACTTTTTGGGGAGCTTTATATCTTGGAATAATTACTGTTCTTCCTTGGCTTTTAGTAAAGCTCATTGGGATAAATTTTTATTTTGGTGGAACGGCTGTGCTTATTGTTGTTCAAGTTGCTATTGATACTATGAGAAAAATTCAAGCAGAACTTCAAATGCAAAAATACGAAACACTTTCAGTTACGGGGCTTTAAGCCCTATTTTGTAAGGAGATATCTTGGCAATTCCAATTAGAAAACCTAAAGAAATAGAAGAAATTAAAAAATCGGCAAAATTGGTTGCTAAAACTTTAAAAATGTTAAGAGAAAATACTCGTCCTGGTATTACTCCGCTTGAACTTGACAAAATGGCAGAGGATTTTATAAGAAGCCATGGAGGAAGGCCTGCTTTTAAAGGTTTATATGATTTTCCAAATGCTTTATGCGTTAGCGTAAATGGATGCGTAATTCATGGGATACCAAGTAATGAGCCTTTAAAAGAAGGCGATGTAGTAGGGTATGATATTGGGGTTGAAATGAATGGTTGGTATGGAGATGCGGCAATTACGGTGGGTGTTGGAGAGATTGATCCTAAATATGAAAAAATGATAGAAGTTGCAAGGAATGCTTTATATGAGGTTATTCCTAAAATAAAACCTGGCATGAGATATAAGCAAATTTCGGCTATGCTTGAAGAATATATTACTTCTCATGGGTATGTTCCCCTAAAAGGGTATAGCGGTCATGGAATTGGGAGAAAACCTCATGAAGAACCTCAAATTTTAAATTACGTAGAAGGTAAACCAAATCAAGGTGATAAAGTAAAAAATGGGCATGTATTTTGTATTGAGCCTATGATTTGTCAAAAATGTGGAGATCCTATAGTAGCTGATAATGGTTGGGATGTTTATTGCTCGGATATGGAAGTTGGGGTTCATTATGAACATCAAGTAGCGATAGTTGATAATAAAGCAATAATTTTAACGGAGGAAGAGTAATGGCAAAAGACGTATTAGAACTTGATGGAGTGGTAACAGAAGCACTTCCAAATGCAACTTTTAAAGTAAAGCTTGATGGAATTGATAAAGAGGTGTTGTGTCATATTAGCGGAAAAATTAGAATGAATTATATTAAAATAGTTCCTGGAGATAAGGTAAAAGTAGAGATTAATCCTTATAGTTTGGATAAAGGGAGAATTACTTATCGTTATAAATAGTTAATCAGTAATGTCCTCCCATCTAAGTCTATCTCCTTTTTTTAAATCTTTACAAGCTTTTTTCCCAAGAATTTGAGGCAAATATTTTGGATGGAGTCCAAATCCTGGTCTAATTGAGCGTATGTTTTCTCTTGTAAATTTTTCTCCTTTTTTTATTTCTTTTACTACATACAAACTTCTGCTAAATTCTCTTCCTTTTGTTGGAGTAAGTTGAATTTCTCCTAACATTTCTTCGGTTTCTCTAACGGCTTTTACCATTTCTTTAAATTCGTTTGGCGTTAAACTAAATTCTTTATCTGGGCTATTTAAGTTTTTGTCTAAAATAAAATGTTTTTCAATTATTCTTGCTCCAAGAGCTACGGCGGCAATTGGTGCGCTAATTCCAAGAGTGTGGTCTGAAAAACCAACTTCTACTTTAAAGGTTTCTTTTAGCCAAGGAATTGTTTTTAAATTTACTTCGTTTCTTGGAGCTGGATAGGCTGATGTGCATTTTAATAGGGCAACTTGGGTGTATTTTTTTACGATTTCAACAACTTCTTGAATTTCATTAATTTTTGCAATTCCTGTAGAAATGATAAGCGGTTTTTTTGTTTTTGCTGCGTATTTGATAAGTTCGTAATCGGTTATTTCAAAAGATGCTATTTTGTATGCCGGAGGATTGAATTGTTCTAAAAAATCTATTGCTTCTTTGCTAAAAGGAGAGCTAAAAATTTCTAAGTTCAAGCTTTTTGCGTAATTAAAAAGTTCTTCGTGCCATTCAAGAGGAGTCATTGCCCATTTGTATAATTCAAAAAGGTTTTTACCATTCCATAATCCACCTTTTATGATAAAATCTTCTTTTTTGGAATCTATCGTCATCCATTCAGGAGTATATGTTTGAAGTTTAATGGCATCGGCTCCTGCTTCTTTTGCCGCATAAATTGTATCTTTTGCAATTTGTAAGCTATTTGCGTGATTAGCCGACAATTCTGCTATTATCAAAACTTTTTTATTCGTATCTATTTTTCCAATCTTCATATTTAAGCTCCATTTTTATTAAATTATCGTTTTTGGCGATTTTTGTAAATCCAAATTGTTTATATAAGTTAATTGCTTTTTTGTTTTCTTCAAAAACTTCTAAGATAATTTTTTTTACTTTTAGTGTTTTAAATGCGTATTTTAAAGCTTCATTTAAAAGAATCTTTCCAACTTTTTGTTTTTTTGGATTTTTATGAATTCCAAGTATTGCTATTTGTTTTTTTAAATGAAAATTTACTACTCCTAAGTCGCTAACTTTTAAATAAATTTTATCATTTTTTTCTTTTAAAGATTCAATAAATTGAAGATGCTCCTTTAAGGAAATTTCTTTTTTGTTGAAAAGATATTTTCTAATTTCTGGATGGTTTCTCCATTTTAAAACTTCTTCTTTTTCCTTAAGGGATAAATCTTGGAATTTTTTTAATTTCTCGCTCACTTAAAACCTTTATGTTTTTGGATTTTAACCCATTAGCTATATATCGTTGATTATCGGCTATTTGTATGGCTATAAAAGGCATTTTGATTTTTAAAGCCTCAAGAGCTATTTGGCTTGAAGTTATAATGCCAAATTTTGCTTTTGCCATTGCTTTTGCGATATCTTCGTTTATGTGTAAATGACACCATCTATTTAAAAAACAGAATTTTTTAAGTTTTTGTAGGTTTTTGTTTTCGGTTGTTGTATAAAAATGAACTTCTTTTTTTAAAGGCTTTAATGTTTTTAATACTTTAAGTCCGATTCCTTTAGCGTCGGTTGCTCCAAAACTTATGAAAATAGCTTTTTTTTTGAATTTTTTTAATTTGATGTCTTTAAATTTTTTATCTACCAAATCTATTTTTATAGCTTTTTGAGAATATTTATTTAGTTTGGCAAAAGGAGAGGGGTGTATGATTAAATCACAAAAATGTTGTTGGTAGGTATCATCAAAACAAATTAGTTTGATATTAGGAAAAAGTGTTTTAAATCTTTTTTCGTCTTTGTATGTAAAATTGTAGCTATCTATAATTACTTCTTTTGGTTTTAGCGTTTTTACTTTATCGAAAAATTCTTCTTCGCTTTGGATTTTTATTAAAGGAATATGAGTATATTGTTGATTACATTCCTTACATATAATTAGTTTTTTTCCTTTTTTTAATTTAACAAAAGTTTCAATTCTTCTTAAATGACCAAAACCAATTTCGCTTGAAAAATCAACTCTAATTATTATCATATATTGCCTTATATAGTTTTTCCGCCATTTCAAAATCTTCTATAGTATCAATATCTATTGCCATCCATCTTGGAAGGATAATAGGTAAATTATTATTAAAAGTAAATTTTTCTTTACATGTTGTTTTTTTCCAATAAAACGCTCCAGCGTCTCTGTATACTTTTGGTAAGTCTTGAGTTCTTTTATTTTCGTATTCTGGAAAAAGCATTTTTGCTTTTTTGTTTATTATTTCAAATCCTCTAAAAATTGAAGATTCAAATTCAACCGCTCCAAAGCTAAAACAAGAGTTACTTTTTTTTAGTTCTTCTAATCCTTTTTTCAAAAATTCTGAGGTTAAGAGAGGAGTGGTTGGATATAGCATACAAGCATATTCAAATCCTGGATTTTTGGAAATTACATATTCAAATACTTCAGTGCTTCCCGTATAATCATCGCTTAATTTTTTTGGTCTTATTTGAACTTCGGCTCCAAAATTTTTTGCTATCTTTGCTATTTCTTTATCATCGGTAGATACTACTATCTTTTGGAAAAGTTTGCTTTTTTTTGCGTTTTCTATCGAGTAAGCAATAAGAGGTTTTCCATGAAATAATTTTATATTTTTTTTTGGAATTCTTTTACTCCCGCCTCTTGCTGGAATTATGCATATATTTTTCAAAATTGATGCCTTTTTTTTAAAAATTATACAAAAAAACTAAAGTAAAAAATTTTTTTGTCGATTATGTTATTGAAATGGCAAGGATGCCAAAAACTTAAAAGGAGTTAAGATGGGTTTGAGAATTAATACAAACGTAGCGGCATTAAATGCACACGCAGCGTTAGTTCAAACTAACAGAAACTTGGCAAGTTCACTTGAAAAATTATCAACAGGTCTTAGAATCAATAAAGCCGCTGACGATGCATCTGGTCTTCAAATTGCGGATTCTTTAAAAAACCAAGCGGATGCTTTAGGGCAAGCAATTAGAAACGCTAACGATGGTATTGCCGTTATGCAAATTGCAGATAAAGCAATGGATGAGCAAGTAAAAATTCTTGATACTATTAAAGTAAAAGCTACTCAAGCAGCACAAGATGGACAAACAGAAGAGACAAGAAAAGCTCTTCAAGAAGATATCGTAAGACTTATGGAAGAGCTTGATAACATTGCTCAAACGACTTCATATAACGGTAAAAAATTATTATCGGGTGCGTTTACAAATCAAAAATTCCAAATAGGAGCATATTCAAACGAAACCGTAACTGCAAGCATTGGTCCAACAAGCTCTGATAAAATCGGAGATACGAGATTTGAAACTGGAGCTATTATTACAGCGGCAAATTCAGTAACTCTTATATTTAAAAATGTAGATGGATTACATGATGTAAAACTTGAAAGCGTTAAAATTTCTCATTCAGCTGGAACAGGTATTGGAGTATTGGCTGAAGTTATTAACAAAAACTCAGAAAAACTTGGAGTTAGGGCTACTTGGCAAGTACTTTCAACAGGTAAGGCTGCAGTAGCAGCTGGAGATATTAAAGGTCTTAAAATTAACGGAGTTACGATTGGTGATGTATTGGGAATTCAAAAAAACGATGCGGATGCAAAACTAGTTGCAGCAATTAACAGGGTAAAAGATCAAACTGGAGTTGAAGCGTATATTGACGATAGAGGACATTTGAATTTAAGAAGTTTGGATGGTAGAGGTATTGTTGTTAGTGCTCAAAGCGGTCTTGATAGTGTGGCTGGAATTGTAAGTGTAATGGCAAGTAACTATGGAAGACTTACTCTTATTAGAAACGATGCAAGAGATATTGTAATTGCAAGTGGAGCAGCAAAAGGTAGTTTAGTTGGATTTGGAGGAAGCGAAGCTCAAACTACTATCAATTTAAGAAGTATTAAAGGAACTTTTACAAAAGATCAAGCAAGTGCTATAGGATTTTTTGCAAATAAACATACAGAAATTTATTCTCAAGCAGATGCAGCAGGTAAAATTCAAGGTGGGGTTGTAACCTTAAGAGGTGCGATGGCCGTTATGGATATTGCCGATACAGCTATGAAAATGCTTGATAAAATTAGAGCAGATATTGGTTCTGTTCAAAATCAATTAACAAGCACAATCAACAACATCACAGTAACACAAGTAAACGTAAAAGCTGCGGAATCTCAAATAAGAGATGTGGATTTTGCAGAAGAGACAGCGAGATTCCAAAAATACAATCTTTTAGCTCAATCAGGAAGTTACGCTCTCTCTCAAGCAAACGCTACTCAACAAAACGTAATGAGACTTTTACAATAATTTTAGCCCTTTTCGGGCTTTTTTATCCTTTAAATAAGGTGTCAGAGAAAAATATTGATATAAATCTTGAATGTTTATACTAGTTTTGGAATGTTTTTTGCTGCTCTCCTTTAAAAAGGAGACATAATGGGTTTAAGGATAAACACAAACGTAGCAGCTCTTCAGGCTCATGCGTCATTAGTTGAGACGAATAGAAACTTGGCAAATTCACTTGAAAAATTATCAACAGGTCTTAGAATCAATAAAGCTGCTGATGATGCATCTGGTCTTCAAATTGCGGATTCTTTAAGAAGTCAAGCGGATGCTTTAGGGCAAGCAATTAAAAACGCTAACGATGGTATCGGGCTTTTGCAAATTGCAGATAAAGCAATGGATGAGCAAGTAAAAATTCTTGATACTATTAAAGTAAAAGCTACTCAAGCAGCACAAGATGGACAAACAGAAGAAACAAGAAAAGCTCTTCAAGAAGATATCGTAAGACTTATGGAAGAGCTTGATAACATTGCTCAAACGACTTCATATAACGGTAAAAAATTACTATCAGGTGCGTTTACAAATCAAAAATTCCAAATAGGAGCATATTCAAACGAAACCGTAACTGCAAGCATTGGTCCAACAAGCTCTGATAAAATCGGAGATACGAGATTTGAAACAAGTAAAAAATTTATTTCTGCAGCAGCTGTGGTTACTTTAACTTTTAAAGCGGTAGATGGACTTCATGATATAAAACTTGAAAGCGTTGTGATTAGTAATTCGGCTGGAACAGGTATTGGGGTATTGGCTGAAGTTATTAACAAAAACTCTGAAAGACTTGGAGTTAGGGCTACTTGGCAGGTATTAACTACAGGAACTCATAATGTTTTAAGTGGAGATATTAAAGGTCTTAAAATTAACGGAGTTGCTATTGGTGATGTATTGGGAATTCAAGAAAACGATGCGGATGCAAAACTAGTTGCAGCAATTAACAGGGTAAAAGATCAAACTGGAGTTGAAGCGTATATTGACGATAGAGGTAATTTAAATTTAAGAAGTTTAGATGGTAGAGGTATTGTAGTTGAAGGAAATAATTTAAGTTTGGTTGGTATTAGTGGCATGACAGCAAATTATGGAAGACTTACTCTTATTAGAAACGATGCAAGAGATATTAAAATTAGCGGTGGTGTTGCTATTGGATTTAGTGGAGGCGAAGCTCAAGCTACGGTAAATCTTAGAAGCATTAAAGGTGTATATGATCCAGATGTAGCGAGTGCGATGGGATTTTTTGCAAATTCAGCAACAGAACTTTATTCTCAAGCAAGTGTTACTAGCGCTGTTCAAGGTGGGGTTGTAACCTTAAGAGGTGCGATGGCCGTTATGGATATTGCCGATAGTGCGATGAGAATGCTTGATAAAATTAGAGCAGATATTGGTTCTGTTCAAAATCAATTAACAAGCACAATCAACAACATCACAGTAACACAAGTAAACGTAAAAGCTGCGGAATCTCAAATAAGAGATGTGGATTTTGCAGAAGAGACAGCGAGATTCCAAAAATACAATCTTTTAGCTCAATCAGGAAGTTACGCTCTCTCTCAAGCAAACGCTACTCAACAAAACGTAATGAAGTTATTACAATAATAACTTTATTTTTTTTCTTTTTTTCCGATTTACAAAATAAAAAAAAGGCTTGTAATGACTGAAATTTTTGAAAAAAATTTAAATGCACTAATTACTAAAGATCCAATTTTATCTTCAAAGCTTTTTGCTTTAACTACTAATAAAAGATTTGAGATAGTTCAACAAGGAGAAGATCGCGCCAATATTAATATAATCGATAAAAAAACGTTTGAGCCAATGTATAAAACTTCTCCTCTTAAAGAAATTGAAAAAACTTTGGAAGATTTTGAAAAACATTATAAAAGATATCCTTATCTGTTTCAGTTTGGAATAGGTAATGGTATCTTTTTAAAGTTTCTTATGCAAAATCCTCTTCATAAAGCCATATTTGTATATGAGCCAGAAATTGAAATATTATGGATTGTTTTTAATTTGATTGATTTTTCCAAAGAGATTGAGGAGAGTAAAATTTTGTTTTTTTATTCAAAAGATTATTCTTATGTAGAGGCGTGGAGGATTTTTAATGTTTTGGATGTAAAACTTTATAGTAGAACTTATTTTTTATATGCCGAGAATAATTTTTATGAAAGAAATTATTCTGATGAGATGATTAGAGTCAATAAAATAAATACAAGAGCCATAAAAGAAGCAGTAACGGGGCTTGGAAACGATACTATAGATACTTTAATGGGAATTGAGCATCATATTCAAAATTTACCTCTTATGTTAAAAGGAGCTAAGTTTACTTCTCTTAAAAATCAAAAATTATCAGATATTGCTATAATCGTTTCAACAGGTCCTTCTCTTGCTAAACAACTTCCATTGCTTAAAGAAATTCAAGATTATGTTACGATAATTAGTGTTGATGCAAGTATGCCTATACTTGAGAAGTGGGGGATTATTCCTGATTTTGTTACTTCTCTTGAGAGAGTTGAGGCTACGGCTGAATTTTTTAAAAAAACTTCTCCTGAGTTTCAAAAAAAGTTTATTACAATTCATGCTTCTTTACAGCATAAAGCGGTGCTTGAGAATTCTTATGGAGAAAAAATGCTTGTAATGAGACCTTTTAGATATACTCGATATTATGAATTACCAGATTATGGATATCTTGGAAGAGGGATGAGTGCGGCAAATCAAGCTTATGAGCTTGCTTATCATATGGGATATAAAAAAATAGTGCTTATTGGACAAGATTTGGCTTTTGGAAAGGATGGGAAGTCTCATTCAGATGGACATGTATTTGGAGAAGATGAAGTTAAAACTAAAGAGGAATTATATACTATAGCTTATGGAGGAGAGGGGCTTGTTCGGACTACTAAAATTTGGAATATGTTTAGAGGTTTTTTTGAACAAGACATTGCAGAAACAAAGCAAAAAGGAGTAGAAACTATTAATGCAACAGAAGGTGGAGCGAGGATTGAAGGAACAATTGAAAAGCCTTTTAGAGAAATTGTAAAAGAAATAAAAAAAGCTAAAAAGAAAAAAATAAAACTTGAGTATCCTAGCGAAAAAGAGATAAACGAAAATTTGATAAAAGCTTACGAAAAAACGAAAAATATAATTGAATATGGGGAAAAATCTCAAAAAAAAGTAGAAGAAGTGTTTTTAGAAGTTGCTGAGGTATTCGATGAGCTTGTTAAATTAAAAGATGAAAATAAACTTGAAGAAATTGATTTTGAAAAGTTAAGAAAAATATCCGATAGAATAGATGAAATAAAAGATATGATTGAAAAGGAGGAATTTTCTTTGATGTTTGGTGAAGTTGTTCAAAGTTATTTGATACAAAAAGAAATGGTTCTTGCTTTAATTGCCGTTCAAAATCCTCAAACGGAAATAGAAAAAAAAGCAAAATTAATCGATTGGATTATGAATCATAGAGATTGGCTTTTTAATTTGGCTGGAAGCATTAATGCCGAAATTTTAGTAGTAAAAAGAGCTATGAAAAATTTGGAAGAAGAAGTTAGAAAAAGAGGGTTAATTAAATAGTGATGAAGTCTATTTACGAAATTTTTAAAGAAAATGCAAAGTCTGATAAAAAAATTTATTTTGATGATAAAGTTGTTAGTTTTAAAGAATTATTAGAAAGAATCGAGAGTAAAAAACTTCCAAAAATAGGAAAAGTGGCTCTTTTTTTGGAGAATTCGATTGAATTTATAGAGTGGCTTTTGTTGGCAAGTAAATATAATTTTACTCTTGTTCCTTTTGCCAAAGGAATGAAAGTTGATTTTAAGAAATTTGGAATTTCTCATATTTATGATGGAGATTTAAAAAAAATTTCAAATAAGTCTTCTTATGGTTATATTATAGTTTCAACTTCTGGTTCAACTTCTGCTCCTAAGCCAATTGTTTTGACTGAAGAGATTAAGTTAAAAAGAATAAAAATTGCTATTGATACTTATAAATTGGATAAAAACGATACTATTTTAGTTTCAACTCCTCTTCATCACTCACTAGCTCAAAGGGGAGTATTATTGGCGTTGGTATTGGGAATTGATTTGATTTTAATGAAAAATTTTAATACCGATAAATATTTAAGAAATTTAAAAAAAGCTACTTTTACGTTTTCGGTTTCAAATCAATTAGAAGCCATTAAGGAAAAGATTAATGGCGATTTTAATTTAAAAGCAATTGTTTCTACTTCTTATGCTCTAAATTCTGATACGAAAAGAAAATTATTAAATTATTTTCCGATATACGAGTGTTATGGAACGAGTGAAATTGGATGCGTTACTCATTTATCACCAGAAGATGTAAAAATTCATCCAAAAAGCGTTGGAAAAGCTCTTAATGGAGTTGATATAAAAATAAAGAATGGAGAAATTTTAGTAAAGAGTCCTTGGAGATTTAAAGAGTATTATAATTTGCCTAAAATTACTCAAGAATCGTTTGAAGGAGAATTTTTTAAAACTGGTGATTTAGGAGAAATTATAGATGGGTTTTTGTATTATAAAGGCAGAAAAAAAGAGCTTATTAAAACTGGTGGAATTAGTGTATATCCAATAGATATTGAAGAAGTAATAAAAAGAGTAAGTGGTGTTAAAGAAGTGGCGGTAATTGGAGTTGAAGATAGCTATTTTGGAGAGGTTGTTGTAGCCGTGGTTGTAGGAGATGTTGAAAAAAAAGACATTATAAGAGCTTGTAGCGTATTAGCTCCTTATCAAAGACCTATGTATGTTGATATAGTACAATCTCTTCCAAAAAATTCTATGGGGAAAATTCAAAAGTTTAAGTTGAAAGAAAAATATAAAAATTTAAGAATTGGCGAGAAAATTAAAGGGTTGAAGTGAAAGTTTTATCTTTGGGTTTTTTAGGAGGAGGAATTAACTCAATAGCTGGGCCTGTTCATTTTATAGCTTCTCAAATGGATAGAAAATTTGAGGTAGTTGGAGGAATTTTTAGCAAAGATAAGGAAAAATCAAAATTAAGTGCTAAGAAATACCAGGTTAAAAATTTTAATTCTATTGAAGAGATGGCAAAAGAAGTTGATGTTATTGTTATTTTAACTCCTACTCCTGAGCATTTTAACAATATAATGGAAATTAAGAAACATAATGTTAAAATAGTAGTTGATAAGCCTATTGTTGCTACTTCAAAAGAAGCTAAGAAAATTAGAAATTTTGCCAAAGAAATAATTGTAACTCATAATTACAGTGGATATCCGTTAGTTAGGGAAATAAGAGCGTTGGTAAAAGAAAATATATTGGGAGAAATTAAAAAAATTAAAATTAATATGCCTCAAGAAAGTTTTTTAAAACCTTTAAAACCGGGATATCCTCAAGAGTGGAGAAGAAAAGACTTGGAAATTCCAACCATTGCTTTAGACCTTGGAGTTCATACTTATCATTTGGCAAGGTTTATTTTAAATGAAAATTTTAAGCCTTTTTTTTGTGAAAAAAATAAATTTTCAAAGTTAAATGTAATTGATGATTGTATAGTTTTAGCAAAAAGTAAAAATACTTTAATTGAACTTAGTTTTTCCAAAATATCTCTTGGAAATACAAATCCTCTTTTTATCGAGGTTTATGGAGAGAGAGCGGCTATTAAATGGTCGCAAGATGATTTTGAAAATTTATACATTTCTTATTTTGATGGTAAAAAAGAGATTATCAATAGAAGCAACGCTAAGTTTGAAGCCAGTAAAAAAAGATATCAGAGAATGGCTCCTGGGCATCCGTCTGGATTTATAGAAGCTTTTGCTAATTTATATTGCGATATTTATGATAAACTAAATGGAAAAGAAAGTGAATTTGTAAGTGATGGTATTGAAAGTATTGAAAGTATAATGTTTTTTAAGGAGGCGATTTATGGAAATTAAAAAGTTTTTATGGAATTATTTAAATGATGTAAAACCGCTTAAAATGAGCGAAGAAGAGTTTTTAAATTATAGATATCTTGATAATCATTTGGATTCTTTTGAAATTATTCAATTTATTATGGCTATTGAAGAGGAATTTGGGATAAAGTTAGAGCCAGAAGATACTGAAAGTGAAGAATTTAGAACTATTGGCGGATTAATTGAAATTATAAAGAGAAAATTATGAAATATACGAAAAAAGATATAATAAAAGTTTTAAAAAGCGTGGGGATAGAAAAAAGTGATACGGTATTTTTTTCTACTTCTTTTGGAATGGTTGGAATTCCGCCAAGTTTTGTAAAAACGCAGGAGGATTTAAATAAATTATTTTTAGAAGCAATAAGAGAGGTTTTGGTTGATGGGAATATTGTAGTTCCAACTTATTCATATACATTTGGAAAAAGTTTAGCAAGCAATTTGGCAAATTTTACTCGTTATACTCCCGCTGAAATTGGACCCTTTCCAAATTATGTTTTAAAACAAAGCGATGCAATAAGAAGTATTGATCCTTTTGTATCGGTAGCTTGTATAGGAAAAGATTGTAAAAAACTTTTGAGTAATTTAAGTAATGTTTCTTATGGAGAGGGTAGTTTTTTTGAAAAATTAGTAAATTTGGAAAATAGCAAATGTTGTAGCATCGGACTTGGTCCTAATTGGACTCCTTTTATTCATTATGCAGATTATTTATCAAAAGTTCCTCATAGATACGATAAATTATTTTGGGGAAAGATTGAAGGGAAGGTTTATCCTTGGATTTATAGCGTTAGATTTGTAGGAGATGAGAGTTATCCTTATGCTCATATAGCTGGAAGAGAAGCAGAAAATGCTGGAATTTGGAAATATAGTGAGCTTGGAAGAGCAAGGGTGTATGCGGCAAGTTGTAAGAAATATTTTGATTTTGTAATGGAGAAATTAAATAAAAATCCTTGGTATCTTGCAAAGGGTCCGGCTATTGATGTAATTAAAAAAGAAAAAGAAAGAGTTAAATATTTAGATATTGGAGGGGAATTTGTAACGGGCGAATGGGTTGGAAATTTTTTAATTCCAGAGAGATGGGGATATAAAGAAGCTTATTTAATAGGAGAAGATGGCAAAGTTTATTCTACTACTCCTTGGATACATTCTTTGAGTATTGATAAATGGTTAAATTATGAAGAAGCTAAAATGCATACGAGTTATTTTTCTAAAAACGTTTTTTATAATAGAGATTTTGGATTTGTAGTAAAATATTTACCAAAACAAAAATATAGATTTTTGATTAAAAGTGAATTTGGAAAAGGAAAAATGCCAATAAAAAGGGATTTTGCTTTTGTAGAAGAATGGATTGATATAAAAGAATATAGTGAGCCTAAAAAGATGATTTTTGAAAGAGGGTATTTTGAATGATTGGCGAAAAAATGATAGCTTTAGCAAAAGAGCTTTATCCAATCAATAGAAGTTTAACAGGAGAAGGGGTAAGAGAAACCTTAAGGATTTTAAAAAGAGAAAATCCAGAACTTGAAATTCATTCGGTGCCTACTGGATATAAGGCGTTTGATTGGGAGGTTCCAAAAGAGTGGAATTGTTTTGATGCCTATATTATAACTCCAGATGGTAAAAAAATTTGCGATTATAAAAAAAATAATTTACATGTTGTTCAGTATTCGATTCCCATCGAAAAAGAACTTTCTTTAAAAGAGCTTCAAAAGCATTTATATTCTTATGAAAAATTGCCAGATGCTATTCCTTATGTCACTAGCTATTATAATAAAACTTGGGGATTTTGTATAAGTGAAAACGAAAGGAAAAAATTAAAGCCAGGTAAATACAAAGTAGTAATAAAAAGTGAGCTTAAAAATGGAGAGTTAAATTATGCCGATTTAGTAATTGCTGGCAAAAGCGATAAAGAAATTATGTTTTCAACTTATATTTGCCATCCTTCAATGGTAAATAATGAATTGTCGGGTCCTGTGCTTGCTACTTTTTTGGCAAAATATATTAAAAGCAAAGATAATTATTATACTTATCGATTCGTTTTTGCGCCAGAGACTATTGGGAGTTTAGTTTATATGTCAAAGCATTTAAAACATTTAAAGGAAAAAGTAAAAGCGGGATATATTTTAACTTGCGTTGGAGATGAAAGAGCTTATTCTTATCTTCCTAGTAGATATGGAAATACTTTAGCTGATAAAGTGGCTTTGAATGTATTAAATTATGAAATAAAGAAATTTAAAAAATATAGTTTTTTAGATAGAGGAAGTGATGAGAGGCAATATTGCTCTCCCGGAGCCAATTTGCCTTTTTGTAGCGTTATGAGGAGCAAATACGCAACTTATCCTGAATATCATACAAGCAAAGATGATTTTAATTTGGTTACGGCTAAAGGACTTGAAGATAGTTATAAACTTTATACAAAAATAATTGATGTTTTGGAAAATAATTTTTATTATCAAACTACCGTAATAGGTGAGCCTCAGCTTGGTAAAAGAGGGCTTTATCCAAATACCTGTTCTCCTAAAACCAATTATGAATTGGCATTTTTATATAGAAATTTTTTAGCGTATGCCGATGGGAATAATGATTTAGTGGATATTGCCGATATTATTGGAGTTAGTGCGTATAAATTAATTGATGTGGCAAAGCTTTTTTTAAAACATGGATTGGTAAAAGTAGTATAAAGGAACGATATGAATGTTGAAAATATTGAGAGTTTACAAAGTATGATAGCTGAAAATTTAAAAAAAGGCGAAGTACCAAATAAAGAAATTATTTTGTTATACGATAAGATAAAAGATGTTAATTTGGAAAAAAATGAAATTATTGAAAAAAATTTGGAATTTTTAAAAAAACATTATGAAAATTTATCTTTAGAAGAAAAATTTGTTGTAAATAACATAATTTTTATTTTAGAAATGTTAAATGGCAATGCTCTAAATGGTTTTAAGGAATATGTAAAAAGAGGTCTTAGATTTCATACTCACTCAATGGCAAATAATAAAGAAGCGATGTTTTTTGTTGAATTTGTTAAAGGATTTCAGGATTATAAGTTGTTAATTAAAATAGTAAAAGAGATTTTTAAAGAATATTTTAATTATCCATATGAAGAGAGAAGAGCGATTATTGCAAATACATTAGCCATTATTTGGAATAACAAATATCTTTTTAACAATCCAATTTGGCTTGAAGTTTTTGAAATTTTGGTTGAGGTAATACACGAAGCAATAAAAAAAGAACTAATCGAAGATGAGATGCCTTTACATTTTTTGGCTTATCACATTTATGGAAATAATATTCATACAATTGATGAGTGGAGAGTTTTTAACGAAAAAGTAGAAAAACCTTCAAGCAAATTTTATAAAGAGTGGGGAGAGAAGAATAATCTTCCTAAATGTAAAGAAAAAATAAGTAATGGCAAGAAAAAAATAGGATTTTTAATTGATAGAATAGTTTTTAATTCTCCTTATATGGTTTTTTATTCGTTGCTTAAGAATTTAATGAAAGATGATAAGTTTAGGAAAAATTACGAAATATACGTTTATTCGATGGAATATGTTTATAAACAACCAGATGATGAGAAATTGATTGAAGATTTGACTAAATTGGGAGTAAAAGTTTATTCTCCAAAAAAATTTTTTAAAGATGGATACTTTTTTTCTCATTTAAAAAAGGCGCTTGATATTAGAAATTTAATTTTAAAAGATGGAATTGATTATTTAATAGGAGGCGGGGGATACGATATTCCTATTTTTCTTTTTGCTAATAGATCGGCTCCCGTTCAAATCTTTTGGTCTCATGGAAATTGCGTGAGCGATTTAATAGGAATCGATAAAAGAATAAGTCATTTTGAACAAGAATGTAAAGAGTGGGATTGGGGGATTTTTAACGTGCCTATGGCGGATGAGTTTTTAGTTGGAAGCGAAGAGGATAGGAAAAAAGGCGAAGCTATAAAAAAGGCAATTTTAGAAGAATATGGAGAAGATACGGTTGTGCTTGGAACTATTGGAAGGCTTATAAAAATTGATAGTGATGAATATTTAAAAATTATTGCTAAAATTATGAAAGAAAATCCAAATACTATTTATCTTGCTTGTGGAGATGGAAATAAAAAAAGTATTGAAGAAAAACTTAAAAGATATGGGATTGATAGAAATAGATTTGTTTTTACGGGACAAGTTAATCCACACGTTTTTGGATGGGTTATTGATGTGTGGCCGGATAGTTTTCCGCTTAGACAAGGGCAAAGCAAAAATGAATACATTGCAAAAGGGGGGAGTATAATATTTATGGATAAATATTTAAATGATACTATTAGAAATTGGTATAAAGGTTTTGAAATTCCACCAATTGCAAAAGATGAAAAAGAGTATATTGAGTTTGTAAATAGATTAATAAACGATAAAGATTATAAGAATAAACTTCGTGAGTGGAACAAAGATATTTTTAGAGATCAAAAAAATAACTTTTTAAAGGTAATAAATAATGGAAATAGTGGAAATTGAGGGAGTTAAATTAAATATTGATCATCCAAGTATTAAAGGAATAAAAAAGTTTTTTTATGAGAATAAATATGAACACAAGGAAATCGCTATTTTAAAAAATGTTTTAGAGGAAGATGATGTTGTGTTTGAAGTAGGGGCTGGTATTGGATTTATTAGTACTTTTTGTGCAGAGAGAGTTAATAAAGTAATAGCTTATGAAGCTAATCCTGAAATGATAAAAAAGATTAAAGAAACTTACAAATTAAATGGTGTTAATCCTATTTTAAAAGAAGGAATTTTATTAGATAAAGAAGGAGAGATTGAGTTTTTTTTAGAAAAAAATTTTTGGTCGAGTTCTACTATTAGAAGAAGTAAAGATTCTAAAAAAATAAGAGTAAGAACATTTAATGTAAATAAAGAAATAGAAAAATTTGATCCAAATTTTCTTATAATAGATATTGAAGGAGGTGAAAAAGATCTTATTCCTATAATAGATTATAAAAATATAAATAAAGTATTAATAGAATTTCATCCTGATATTATAGGTGAAAAATTAGTTTCCAATTTAATAAAATATTTAATAGAACAAGGATTTTATTTGGATTTATATAAGAGTATAAGAAATGTTTGTTATTTTCAAAGGTAAAAAGTGATACTTTTTGATATAACTGTGCCTCAAAGAGTGTTATTTTTTAAAAATATTATAAAAAAATTAAATAATGTTATTGTAACCACAAGAGGAGGGGAGGGGTATAAAGAAGTATTGGAACTTTTAAACTTACATAAAATTCCGTATATTTTAATTGGAAAATATGGAGGAAATAGTTTAGAAGGAAAATTAAAAACAAGTATTAAAAGGCAAGATGAATTAATAGAAATAATAAAAAAATATAATATAAAGACGGTAGTTAGTGGAAGTGTAGTAGATGCAAGTAGAGTTGGATTTGGGCTTGGGTTAAAGGTTGTTAATATAAATGATATGCCAGTAAAGAGTTATAGATTTAAGTGTGAAAATATTGAACCTGTTACAAGACTAACAGCTCCACTTTCAAGTGTGCTTTTTAAACCTTTTGTAGTTCCTGATGAAATTTTTGAAAAGCTTGGAGTGTGTAATATAAAAACTTATAATTTTCTTGATCCTTTAATTTGGTTGAAAGATTTTAAGGTTAATAAAAATTATGTAAAAAGCGAGATTCCTCAAATTGATGAAAGTAAGCCTATAGTTGTTGTTCGGGAGGAGGAGTTTAAGGCGAGTTATGTTAAAAAAAAATATCCATTCTTATATGAAGTAATTGAGGAACTTCAAAATTGGGATATTAATTTAGTAATTGTTCCAAGATATGAGAGTAAATATCTTAAAGAAAAATTTAAACGAGCTATTGTATTAGATAAGGCAATTATCCTTCAACATCTTCTTGCAAAAGCTTCTCTTTTTATAGGAGGGGGAGGAACAATTAATATTGAAGCAACTTATTTTGGGGTGCCTGTGATTTCTACTAGAAGTTTTATTAGTCATTATGATAAATTTTTAATAGATAACGGTTTAATGTGGCATAGCAATAATAAAGAAGAGATATTAGATTTAGCAAAAAAATTAATTGGGGTTAATAATAAAGCAAAAGCAAAAGAAGTTTATTCAAAAATGGATGTTAATATTGATATGTTTGTAAGGGAGATAGTTGATGATGAGAGATATTGACAAATATAAAGAGGGATTCTTAAAGTTAGATTTTGAGAGAATTCAAGAAAAATATAGAAAAAAAAAAGTTATTGAAATTTTAAATAAATATAAACCAAAAAAAATTTTAGAAATAGGGTGTGGTGTTGATAGTATAGGAAATTATTATAATTGTGATTTGATTGTGGTTGAGCCATGTGTTGATTTTGCAAAAAAAGTAAAAAATGCAAAGGTAATAAAAGATTTTTTTGAAAATGTTGAGTTTAATGAGGAGTTTGATTTTATAGTTGTAAGTGCACTTCTTCATGAGATTGAGGATGTTGATAGATTTTTAAAAAAATTAAAGAAAGTTGCAAAAAAAGCGATTATTCATATAAATGTACCAAATGCAAAATCGTTTCATAAACTTTTAGGGGTTAAAATTGGTAAATTAAATTCTATTTATGATAAAACAGAAACTCATTCAATATTACAACAAAATATGGTATTTGATATGGATAGGTTAGTAAGTTTATTGCAAAATTATGGATTTGAAATAATAGAAAAAGGGGGATATTTTGTTAAGCCTTTTTCTCATAATCAAATGCAAAAAATGCTTGAATGTGGAATAATAGATAAAAGAGTATTGGATGGGCTTTACGAATTAAAAGAGCTTGAAGAGTTTAGTAGTGAAATATTTGTAAACGTAAGGGTTAAAGGTGAAAATAGTTAAGTATAGCAGTGAATATGAAAAAGTGTGGGATGAATTTATAGCAAATTCTAAAAATGGAACAGTTTTTCATACTCGTAAATTTCTTTCATATCATAAAGATAAATTTGAAGATAAATCGATTTTAATATATAAAAAAAATCGTTTAGTTGGAGTTTTTCCTGCAGTGGAAGTGGATGGTAAGATTATATCTCATAGAGGCTCCACTTATGGAGGTTTGGTTGTAGGGGTTAAAAATAGATTAAGTGATAGTTTAAGTATGTGGGAAAAGATAATAAATTATTATCAAAAAACTATTGAATTTAGAAAGAGCGAATATATTTTTGATAAGTATCCAAGTAGAGAAGTAATATTTGCGGCTAAAAAATTTGGTTTTAAAGAAGTAAATGAAGAGCTTTCGACTTGTTTGGATTTGGAGTTTGTGAAATTTAGTGAAAGAAGAAAAAGGGCAATTAAAAAGTGCAAAGATTTAAAAATTATTTTTGATGATATGAATTATGAAGATTTTTATGAGATATTAAGCAATAATTTAAAAATTAAATATGATACGACCCCAACACATACATTAAAGGAAATGAAATTATTAAAGAAGTTGTTGCCAGGTAATTATTTACTTATAACAATTTATAAAGATAAGCAAATGATAGCAGGAATTTGGTTGGTTCTTGCAACAGATAAAACAGCACATACATTTTATATAGCTCAAAATTATGATTTTGCTGAATTTCAGGGACTTAGTTGTATAGTTAAAAATATAATTGAATATTTGCAAAAGAAGAGTTTTAAATATTTAAATTTTGGTATTTCAACTGAAAATGGAGGGGAATTTGTAAATAAAGGTCTTTTTGAATTTAAAGAAAGTTTTGGAGGGTTTGGAGTTAGTAGATTTTATTTTAGGAAAGAAGTATGAAAATAGCGATAATAGGTTATGGATATTGGGGTAGAAATATAGCGAGAACGGCAAAGGAAGAAGGTTTAGAAATTGTAACGATTTATGATGAAGATAAAAAAAGAATAAAAGAAGCTAAAAAATTTTATGATTTTATAGAAGTTGATAGTTTTGATGAAGTTTTGAAACTTGATATTGATTCGGTTTTTATAATCACTCCTCCGGCAACTCATTATGAAATTGCAAAAAAAGCACTTTTGGCTGATAAACATATTTTTGTAGAAAAGCCTTTTACTTTAAATTTGGATGATGCTTATGAATTGATTGAATTAGCAGAGAGTAGAAATTTAATTTATATGGTTGATCATGTTTTTGTGTATTCTGAACCAGTTAAATATTTGAAACAAAATTTAGATAAATTTGGGGAAATTGTATATATTAATTCAAGGCGTATAAATTTAGGGCTTTTTCAATATACAACCGATGTTATTTGGGATTTGGCAGTTCATGATTTAAGCATAATTGATTATTTGGTGGGGCTTAATATCAAAAACGTAAGTTGTTTTAAAAGAAAATATAAAGATTTTCCAAACGATGCTATTGCAAGAATAAATTTGGAATTGGATAATGGAATTATTGTAGGAATTGATGTTTCTTGGTTATCTCCTATGAAAGTTAGGGAGATGATAATAGGGGGAACAAAACTTAGTGTTGTTTATGATGATACTATTGAGGATAAAATAAAGCTTTATGATAAAGAAGTGGTTTTAGAAAAAAGTTTGGATAAAAATGAGCTTTATGAATGTATGGTAAAATATAAATATGGAGATGAAATTATTCCAAAACTTCCTAAGAATATGCCTTTAAATAATGCAATTAACCATTTTAGTGAGTGTGTAAGAGAAAAAAAACTTCCGATTACTTCTAAAAAATCAATTATTAATGTGATAAAAGCTCTTGAAATTATTTCAAAGGTTTGAAAATGTGTTATAAAAAGGTGAGGGTAGAAAATGATTAAATTTTTGGATTTAAAAAAACAATATCTAGAAATTAAAAAAGAAATAGATAAAGCTATTTTTAACGTTATTGAAGAGAGTGCTTTTGTTGGAGGAAAATTTGTTAAAAATTTTGAAGAGGATTTTGGAGAGTATCTTGGTATAAGAAATGTTATTGGAGTAGGTAATGGAACGGATGCTATTGAAGTTGCTCTTTGGGCTCTTGATTTACCAAAGAATTCTGAAGTATTAGTTCCAGCAAATACTTTTATAGCTACGGCTGAAGCGGTTAGTCGAAATGGATTAAAAGTAAAATTTGTAGATTGTAATAAATATTATCAAATAAATCCAGAAAGTATAGAAGAAAATATTACTCCTAATACTTCGGCGATAATTGCCGTGCATTTATATGGACATCCGGCAAATATGAAAAAAATAGGGGCTATTGCAAAGAAATATAACTTAAAGGTAATTGAAGATTGTGCTCAGGCTCATGGGGCTGAAATTGAGAATGTTAAAGTAGGTAATTTTAGTGACGTAGCTACGTTTAGTTTTTATCCGGGTAAAAATCTTGGAGCGTATGGAGATGGAGGGGCTGTCGTTACTAATGATGACGTTTTGGCAAAAAAGATTAGAATGTATGTAAATCATGGAAGAGATACTAAATATGTTCATGCATTTGAAGGAAGAAATAGTAGGCTTGATGGAATTCAAGCGGCTATTTTAAGCGTTAAATTAAAGTATTTGGATAAGTGGATAGAAAGGAGAAATTATATTGCAAAAGAATATTTAAAAAAGATTAAAAATCCTCTTATAGAGCTTCCAAAAGTAGTTAATAATATTAGACATGCTTGGCATTTATTTGTAATTAAAGTTGAAAATAGAGAAAAATTTATTGAGTATATGAAAAAAAATGGTATTCAAACGGGGATTCATTATCCAATAGCTCTTCCAAAGTTAAAAGCGTATAAATATTTAAATCAGGATTGTTCAAA
>Ga0256838_1000206_pt1 | contig 41495 bp, 48 predicted proteins | sample 4571419metaG_FD_185978 | JGI IMG/M metagenome (GOLD analysis project Ga0256838, IMG submission 185978) | Hydrothermal vent microbial communities from Guaymas Basin, Mexico - 4571-419 | ecosystem: Environmental > Aquatic > Marine > Hydrothermal vents | place: Mexico: Guaymas Basin | collected... | reverse complement strand
GTCTCTTAACATCTCATCTTGATTATGCATAAAAAACTCCTCTTACTATATATCCCTTACTATATCAAAAAATTACTTTTAAACTACTCTCCTTTGCTTTTTTCTTTTATGCTGAATGGTTACAATAGAATAATTTATAGTCTTAAGGAAGTAAAATAGAGGGAAGTAGTTTTGGAAAAGTAGTATGAGATACCCAGTACAAACTACTGGGTACAAAAAGGTTATTTGTATCTAAAAGTGATACGTCCTTTATCAAGACTATACGGTGTTAATTCAACCTTTACCGTGTCTCCAGGAAGGATTTTAATATAGTGCATACGCATCTTTCCTGCGATGTGACAAAGCACGATATGCTTATTATCAAGCTCTACTCTAAATGTTGCGTTGGGTAAGGCTTCTACTACTTTACCATCAATTTCAATTACGTCATCTTTTGCCATTGTATTCCTTTACAAAAATTTGTTTATCTATGAAGCTTAGGCTTCAGTCAATATCACAGCTTTACCATCTACGATGGCTACTTGGTGTTCATAGTGAGAAGACCGTAGTCCATCTTCACTGAGTACTGACCATTTGTCTTCAAGTAATCTAGGCAGACCACTCTCTTGACAGACCATAGGTTCTAAACAAAATACCATACCATTCTTGATTTTAGGACCTTGCTTTGGTTTACCTTCAAGATAGTTGGGAATGTTTGGTTCATCATGTGGTTTTGTACCAATACCATGTCCACAATAGTCACGTAAAGGCACAAATCCAGCATTTATGATGTAGTCTTCAAGCAGTTTTGTTAGCTCTTTAAAACGCATACCGACATGAATATTTTCTATTGCATGGTACAACGCTCCTTTAGAACATGCTATCAGTGCTTCATCTTTAGCAGAGATAGTACCTACAGCCATAGTAATCGCTGCATCACCAAAATATCCATCTAATTTTGTACCAATATCTAAACCTAAAATATCACCTTCTTTTAAAACTGTATCATTAGGTACACCATGAATACATACTTCATTCAAAGAAGTACACACAGAACCTGTGAAACCATAGAGTCCTTTAAAAGATGGTACGGCACCTTGTTCTCTAACATATGCGTCACCTAAAGCATCAATTTGGGAAAGTGTCATACCAGGTTTTATAAGATTTTGAAGATATTGGAGTGTAAGACCCACGATTTGCCCAGCCCGTTTGAGCTTGGCAATTTCGTGTGGTTTTCTAATAGCTATAGCCATTATAGACCTACGTTACCTAAAGTATCGTATTGGTTCATTGTTCTTTGTGCTTCTATTTTTCTCATGGTATCAAGTGCAACTTGTACGATAATAAGTACAGCAACCCCACCGAAGTAGAATGATGCACCCATACCAGAAATCATCATAAATGGTACAGTAGAAATAATAGCTAGGTAAATTGCCCCTGAGCCTGTAAGTCTACTTGCTACTTCATTTAAAAACTCTTTAGTGTGTTCACCTGGTCTTACACCAGGGATAAATCCACCTTGACGTTTTAGATTATCAGCAATATCTTTAGCACTAAATGCAATAGACGCATAGAAAAATGCAAAGAACATTACCAGTAAAAAAGTAACTACATTAAATGTAATACCACCTGGTGCTAATGAATCAGCAATAGCCATCATCCAAGGATTGGTACTAGACTGAAGCATCGTCAGAGGAAACATCAATACAGCAGAAGCAAAGATAGGAGGAATGACACCAGAAAGGTTTACTTTAACTGGGATATAGTTCATAACTCTTTTTGTCTGATTCTGCATAATTGTTTTTCGAGAATAAGAGATAGGCACACGTCTCTCTCCTAGTTCCACATAGATAATAGCCAAGATAGTAATCAGCATAATAGCTAAAATACCAAGGACAACTAAGAAGTTCATCTCTCCTGCATTAACTGCTCTAATCGTATTACCAATCGCAGAAGGTAAACCAGACACAATACCAGCAAAGATAATCAATGAAATACCATTACCGATACCTTTTTGTGTAATCTGTTCACCAATCCACATGAGTAACATCGTACCAGCTAACATAGAGAAAGTAGTAATAAGCGTAAACATCATAGGATCAATCATCACGGCACTTTGTCCTGCTCGTCCAGTCATACTTTGAAGTCCCATAGATACACCAATAGCTTGTACTACAGTAATAAAAATAGTAAAATAACGAATGATTTGCATGTATTTTTGCATACCGTCACGTTCTTTTTTCATTTGACCTAAAGCTGGAAAAGTTGCTGAGAGAAGTTCCATTACAATCGATGCTGTAATGTAGGGCATAATACCCAATGAGATAATACTTAATCGTTCAACGGCACCACCAGAGAACATATTTAACATACCCACACCATTGTCTGAGTTGCTATCAAAAAACTCTTTGATAACACCCAAGTCAACACCTGGTGTAGGGACATAGGCTAAAACTCTGTACGCAAATAGGAATCCTAATGTAATTAGGATTTTCTGAGTTAAAGCGTTACCCATAATTATTTTCCGCTTGTTGTAACAGCTTCATCTTTGATTTTAGCAGCAAGATCTTTTGCACTAGCACCAATCAATTTTACTCTTGTTACAGACTTGCTAAGCTTATGAACTGACTTGATACTCGCAAGTGTAATTTCAGAAAGTGTAGCAATTGCTTTAATTTTTTCAACGTTGATTACATATGGTTTTTCTACTCTAGAAGTAAAACCAATTTTAGGTAATCTTTTATAAAGTGGCATTTGACCACCTTCGAAACCTCTTTTTCTGCTGTAACCAGATCTTGACTTTTGACCTTTGTTACCACGTCCAGCTGTTTTACCTGTACCTGAACCTGCTCCACGACCAACTCTTTTTCTATTTTTCGTTGAACCTGGTGCAGGTTGTAAATTATGTAAACCCATAACTACCCCTTACGCTTTAATTCTAGTAAGTGCTTGAATCGTTGCTCTTACTAGGTTATTTGGGTTGTTAGAACCGATTGATTTGCTAAGAACATCTTGGATGCCTGCAAGCTCAAGTACTGGTCTAGCAGCACCACCAGCAATAACACCTGTACCCTCAGACGCTGGTCTAAGTACAATTCTACTAGCATTGAATTTGTGTTCAATGTCATGTGCTATCGTTGTTCCTTTGATGTTTACTTTCACAAGATTTTTGTGTGCATCATCAACCGCTTTTTTAATCGCATCAGGTACTTCTTTGGCTTTACCAAATCCGTAACCTACTGTACCTTTTTTATCACCAATGACGACAAGTGCAGTAAATCTAAATCTTCTACCACCCTTGACAACTTTAGTAACACGACCGATATTAACGATTACCTCTTCAAACTCTTTTTCAATTTCTTCATTATGATTCTTATTTTGCATCATCAGTCCTTACAACTTAATACCAGATTCTCTAAGTGCATCAGCAAAAGACGCAACAACACCATGATAAAGGTAACCATTTCTGTCAAAAACAACTGTTTCAATGTTAGCTGACTTTAAAGCCTCACCCATTGCTACTGCTACTTTTTTCACATCTTCTTGGTTTGCTTTAAGTCCCATTTTTCTTCCATCTACAGAAGCAAGAGTAACACCAGTTGTGTCATTAATTGCTTGAGCATAAAAGTACTTATTTGACTTAAATATAGAAAGTCTAGGAAGGGTATCTGTTCCGAAGATTTTACCTCTTACTCTAGCTTTTCTTTGAGCACGAAGTTTATTTTTTCTTTTTTGAATACTTTTTAACATACTACCGCCCCTTACTTACCAGCTGCTTTACCAGCTTTTCTAATGATAACTTCATCTGTGTACTTCACACCCTTACCTTTGTAAGGCTCAGGTGGTCTGAATGATCTAATTTCAGCAGCTGCTTGACCTACAGTTTGCTTGTCGGTACCATTAATAGTAATGATATTTTTTTCAACCTTAACTTCAAGTCCCTCAGGAATATCAAAATTAACAGGATGAGAGAATCCTAATTGAAGTACAAGTACTTTACCTTCAACAGCAGCTCTATAACCAACACCGTTGATTTCTAAAGCTTTAGAGTAACCTTTGTCTAGTCCAATAATAATATTGTTAAACAATGCTCTGTATGTTCCCCAAAATGCTGCATCTTGTTTTTCTTCACCCACTCTTGTAAAAGTAACTTCAGCACCATCGATGCTGATTTCTACTCTTCCATGAGTTTCAAGTCTTTTTTCAAGATTGCCTTTCTTAGCCACGAGACATGTACCATCAACTGATACTTCAATACCACTTGCGACGGTAACTGGTCTTTTTCCTACTCTTGACATCTTCTCTCCTTACCAAATACTACAGATTACTTCGCCACCGATACCACGTTTAAACGCTTCATCGTTAGCAATTACACCTTGTGAAGTCGAAACAACCAAAGTACCGTAACCATTTTTAAAAGTTCTAATATCTTCTTTGCCTTGGTGAACACGTCTACCAGGCTTAGAGATTTTTTTAATCTCATTAATAACGCTTTTTTCATTTTCGTCATATTTAAGAACCACTTTAATTGTCTTTTTGTTGCCATCTTCTTTTACTTTGAAACTCTCTAAGTAACCTTTATCTACCAAAATAGATACTGTTGCTTCAATCGTTTTAGAGTGAAGAAGTGTTGTAACGTCTAGTCTTCTTTGCGCAGCATTTCTTATACGAGTAAGAGAATCTGCAATTATGTCTGTCATCATCTGATTATTTTCCTTACCAACTTGCTTTACGCATACCAGGGATAAGACCCTCGTTCGCCATTTTTCTTAAACATATACGGCAAAGACCAAAGTCTCTATATACCGAGTGAGGTCTACCACAAATGTTACATCTTGTATATCCTTGAGAAGAGAACTTAGGCGTTCTTTTCTGCTTAGCAATCATTGATTTCTTAGCCATTAGTTTCTCCCTTTAGCAAAAGGCATACCGAGCTTTTCTAAAAGCACGAACCCTTCTTTGTCAGATTCAGTACTTGTAACAATTACAATATTCATACCATGTGTTTTAATTACTTGATCAAACTCAACTTCAGGGAACATAAGTTGCTCTTGAAGACCGAAGTTATAATTACCACGACCATCAAAACCTTTTCTGGGTGTTCCTCTAAAGTCTTTTACTCTTGGAAGAGCAATAGATACGAGTTTATCAAAGAAGTTATACATATTAGCACCTCTAAGTGTTACTCTAATACCTGTAGGAGCGCCTTCTCTAGCTTTAAAACCAGCAACAGACTTTTTAGCATTAACCACTACTGCTTTTTGACCAGCAATAAGGGAGATAGTATCTGCCATGTTAGCGATGAGTTTATTATCTTTACCCTCTTCACCAGCACCTACAGAAATGACTATCTTTTCAAGCTTAGGTGTCTGCATCGGATTTTTGATACCACACTCTTCTTGGAGTGCAGGAACGATGTCATTGTACTTTTGCTTCATTCTACTCATAAGATTATGCCTCTACTTTTTTTACATTTGAGATGTGGATTGGCATTTCAACATTGTCAAAACCACCCTCTTTGTTTTGTTCACTTGGTTTCACTGCTTTTTTAGCCAATTTACACCCTGCAACAATTACTGCTTCTTTTTTAACAAGTACTTCAAGCACTTCAGCCGTTGTACCTTTATCATCACCAGCGATAACCATTACTTGGTCACCTTTTTTGATTTTGAATGTTTTTGCCATTACCATACCTCCGGAGCAAGTGATACAATTTTCATGAATCCTGCATATCTTGTTTCACGACTTACAGGACCAAAGATACGTGTACCTATTGGTTCTCTTTTGTCGTCAATGATTACCGCAGCATTGTCATCAAAACGAATAAGTGAACCATTTTCTCTTTGGATCTCTTTTTTTGTTCTAACAACAACGGCTTTAATAACCTTACCTTTTTTCACTTTTCCTGTTGGAAGTGCTTTCTTTACAGAAGCTACGATAACGTCACCAACTGAAGCGTATCTTCTTTTTGATCCACCAAGAACCTTGATACACATGATTTCTTTTGCACCAGAGTTGTCTGCTACTGTTAGTCTTGTAAAACCTTGTATCATACTGCTTCCCCTCTCTTCAAAATTTCAAGAAGTCTAAAACTTTTTGTTTTTGAAAGTGGTCTACATTCGATAGCCGTGACAGAATCACCTACATGAATGTCATTTTTCTCATCATGGATAAGATATTTTTTAAATCTTTTTACAGTCTTGTGATATCTAGGATGAAGGACACGTCTTTCAACTAAGATAGTTGCAGTTTTGTCTCCAGCTTTTTTAATCACAGTACCTGTTATTTGTCTTTTTGACATAAATGACCCCTTACTTCGTAGCAGCTGTAATAGCTGTTTGAATTCTAGCGATGTCTTTTTTCGCTACTCTTAACTCTGAAGTGTTTGTTAATTGCATCGTTTTTTGCTTTGCATTTAATGTAAACAATTCAAGTTTTTTCTCTTTAAGCATTGCTGTCAAATCAGCAATACTTTTGTCTTTTAAATCAATATAGTTCATTGGTGTCCTTTAATGCAACGATTTTACATTTAAACGGCATTTTATGAATGGCAAGTGTCAATGCTTCTCTAGCTAGAGTTTCTTCAACACCAGTCATTTCAAAGATAATTCTACCTGGTTTAATATTCATGACCCATCTATCAACTGGTCCTTTACCTTTACCCATTCTGGTCTCAAGTGGTTTAGCAGTCAAAGGCTTATCAGGGAAAACTCTAATCCAAGTCTTACCTGTTCTGTTAATTTTTCTAGTCATTGTAATACGAGCAGCTTCGATTTGACGTGAGTCAATTCTACCACCCTCTGTTGCTTTTACAGCAATATCACCAAATTCAATTTTATGACCGTTGAAAGCTTTGCCGCGATTACGACCTTTCATTTGCTTTCTCCACTTGGTTCTTTTAGGCATCAACATAGCTATTCCCCTCTTTTTCTATTAGATGGTTTTCTACCACCTTTTTTTTCATCGGGAGCGTCTGCTTGAATACCTTTAGCAAGTACTTCACCTTTGAAAATCCATACTTTAATACCTACAATTCCATAAGTAGTATGTGCTTCAGCAAAACCATAATCGATTTTTGCTCTAAGTGTATGCAAAGGAACACGACCTTCTAAGTACCATTCAGTTCTCGCCATCTCAGCACCACCAAGACGACCTGCAACGGCAACTTTAATCCCTTTTGCACCAGATTTTAATGCACCTTGAATTACTTTTTTCATTGCACGTCTAAAAGCAGTTCTTCTTTCTAATTGTGTTGCTACATTTTCAGCAGCCAATTGAGCAGAAGCTTGTGGACGTTTTTCTTCTTTGATGTTAATTGCAACATCTTTTCCAAGCATTTTGATAAGTGTTGCTTTCAATTTTTCAATATCTGCACCTTTTTTACCAATGATAATACCAGGACGTGCTGTTACAATGTTGATTCTTAATTTTTTAACAGTTCTTTCGATGATGATGTTAGAAACACCTGCATAAAAAAGCTCTTTTTTAAGGAATTTACGGATTTTATAATCCTCAGCGATAAAATCTGCTGTTCTTCCTTTAGCTGGAAACCATCTTGATTCCCAATTTCTGTTAATTCCAAGTCTAAGACCTATAGGATTTACTTTTTGACCCATATTATGCGTCCCCCTCTTTTTCAATTACGCCAACTTCAACAAGGATATGTGCCGTTGGTTTAATAATTCTAGAAGCAGTACCTCTAGCTCTTGGTCTCCATCTTTTCATGACTGCAGCTTTATCAACTCTACAAGAAGTAATCGTCACTTCTTCTGGTTCATAATCACCATTTGCTACAGCAGAAGCGATTACTTTTGATATAATTCCTGCTGCTTTGTTTGGCATAAATTCAAGTGAAGCCAATGCAAGTTCAGCATTCATACCTTGAACTTCTCTAGCAATTAGTCTTGCTTTAATAGGAGAAACTCTTACGAATTTTAATAATGCTCTACTCATATTAACCTACCTTCTTCTGAACCGAGCCTTTATGACCCTTAAATGTTCTTGTTGGTGAAAATTCACCTAGTTTGTAACCTACGTGATTTTCAGTTACGAACACTGGTACAAATTGTCTACCATTGTGAACATTGATTGTCAAACCAATAAACTCAGGAAAAATTACTGATCTTCTTGACCAAGTTTTAATTGGTTTATGAGAACCTTCTTCTTTTGCTTTAAGCACTTTTTTCATTAAGTGACCATCGATAAATGGACCTTTTTTTGTCGATCTAGCCATATCTTAGCCCCTTACTTTTTACGCTTAGAGATAATAAGTTTATCACTAGCTTGTTTTTTACGTGTTTTGAACCCTTTAGCAGGAGTTCCCCATGGAGATACAGGATGTCTACCAGAGTTCGTCTTACCTTCACCACCACCATGTGGGTGATCAATTGGGTTCATCGCAGAACCACGAGTCTGAGGTCTGATACCTAAATGTCTTGAACGTCCAGCTTTACCGATTACTATATTTGAAAAGTCTTCATTTCCAACTGCACCAATGGTTGATAAACACTCATCAAGGATATATCTCATCTCACCTGAAGGTAATCTAAGAGAAACGTATTTACCATCTCTACCCATGATTTGTGCATATCCACCAGCAGAACGAGCAATCTGACCACCATGACCAGGACTCATTTCGATGTTATGTACCAATGTTCCTACAGGAATTGATTTGAGTTTCATCGTGTTACCAGTTTTGATATCAAGACCAGCGTCTGCTGACATGATTTTATCACCGACATTAAGACCTTTTGGTTGAAGAATATATCTTCTATCACCATCAGTATATTTTACAAGACAAATTCTACAGTTTCTGTATGGGTCGTACTCAATAGTAGCTACTGTACCCTCTACATTGAATTTATTTCTTTTAAAGTCAATAATTCTATATAGTTTTTTTGCTCCTGCTTCTCTATGACGAGAAGTAATTCTACCGTTAGAGTTTCTACCTGCAGATCTTGGAAGATTTTTAAGTAATGCTCTTACACTTGGTTTAGCAGTAATGTCACCACTATCAAGGTTCGTCATATAACGTCTTGAAGGGGTGGTTGGTTTATATGTTTTAATTGCCATCTTCTATCCTTATACTGCTAGGCTTTCGATTTTAGCATCTGCAGGAAGTGTGACATAAAATTTCTTTGTGTCAACTCTTTTTCCTTCGATACCTTTAAATCTTTTCACTTTACCATTGACTCTCATTGAGTTTACTCTAAGTGGATTAATCCCAAAAAATTCTTTAAATACTTCTTTAAGACCATTTTTAGTCATTCTTGGAGTAGTTTGCACTACGATGACACCATCTTCTTGAAGAGCCAAACTCTTCTCTGTATACATAATTGCTTTAATATCTGTAATATCTGCCATACTAAGCCTCTTTTGTCAATTTATCAAATACTGCTTTTTCAATCACAATTGAGTGATATGCAGCAGCAAGGTAAGCATTAAGCTCATTTGGTTCGATAAGGTATGCATTTTGCAAGTTTCTAAATGCTAAGAAAGTCTTATCATCTATCATCTCTTTTACTACAAGTACATCTCTTTGCTCTAAACCATTTACAAATGCGATAGCATCTTTTGTTTTACCAGATTCAATTGCAATTGAATCGATAACCAAAAGTTTATCATTTGCAGCCATATCAGCAAGTGCATGCATAAGTGCAAGTCTTTTTTGCTTTTTATTTACTTTTTGGTCATAGTTTCGGTTGGTACTAGGACCAAATGCAACACCACCACCTACAAATATAGGAGATCTTATTGAACCTGCTCTTGCACGTCCTCCACCCTTTTGAGCCCATGGTTTTTTACCACCACCACTTACATCAGATCTAGTTTTAGTCTGTGCTGTGTTGGCTCTAAGTCCAGCTGCATACGCTTTACAATAAAGGTAAAGATTGTGTGGGTGCACTTCCAAGAATGCTTTTGGAAGGTCTGTTGTTTTAATTACTGTTGTATTCATTATTTAACTATCCTTACTAATCCTCTAGCCCCATTGTGACCAGGAATTGAACCTTTTAATACTAAGATACCATTTTCAGCGTCAAATGAAAGTACATCATTTTTAACTGTTGTTTGAGTGTTTCCGTATTGACCAGGCATTTTTTTACCTTTTTGAACACGTCCAGGCCATTCAGCATTACCGATAGAACCAATACGTCTACCAAATCTGTGACCATGTGATGCAGGTCCACCACCAAATCCGTGACGTTTCATACCACCAGAAAAACCTCTACCCTTAGTGTTAAGAGAAGTTTTAACCAATGTTGTTTCAGAAAGGATTGCTGTACTTAAATCGCCAGCTTCAGTACCCTCTGCTACTTCAATTGTCATAAATTTGTTAAACTCTTTAGAAACATTAAATTTAGTCTGTTGACCTTCAATGCTTTTATTTAGTTTTTTACTTGAGTTGTACGCAACAAGTGCTTTTCCGTCCTCTTTGACTTCACAAACTTTCGTTTCAATGACTTTCAAAAGTGTAACTGGAACACTTGGTACATCAACAGTTCTGCTCATACCAATTTTTTCTATAATAAATTCCATCTCTACTCCTACTTGTCCATTGAACGAATTTCAACTTCGATTTCAGGTGCTAAATCCAACTTCATAAGTGAATCAATAGTATCTGAAGTGGCTGAAACGATGTCAATCATTCTTCCGTGAATTCTAATCTCAAACTGCTCACGTGCATCTTTGTTTACGTGTGGAGATTTAAGAACCGTATAACGCTTCATTTTAGTTGGCATTGGAATTGGCCCTCTAATTTCTGCACCTGTACGCTTAACTGCATCTACGATAGCAGCAACTGATCTGTCTAACACTCTATGATCGTAAGCCTTAAGCTTTAATCTTATTTTTTCCATTTTTACCCTTTAAAGAACTCGTTAGCCTAAGACAAAGTCTCGGGTGCCTAAACACAGGGATACCCCTCTAACATAAAATTAGGAACGAGTATTATACCTAAATTTATTCAATTCCACCATACTTTTAACCATAAAATAGCTATAATAACTTAGTTTGTTTCCTTTTTAAAAGGAAACAATAAAGGATAGTTACATGGACTTACTCGAATATTATCATAATCAACGCCCAAATAATGAACATTTTGTTATTAGAAAACTACAATTACCCCTACTCCCTTATACACACCATATCAATCTCTATGGTGTACGTGGGTCAGGCAAAACTTCATTAGTCTTAGATACTCTCACTCAAATCCAAAACGAGCCTATCTTATATATAGATATGCAAGACCCTAAACTGCTTTTTCATACATGGCAACCCCTCACACTACAACAGTATATAGATACGCACAACATTAGCGTATTGGTACTAGATCATTACGAAGAATCCCTACTCCCTCACTTTCCAAAAGTAGCCAATATCATTGTACTTACCCGTATAGCCTTAGCACAAAAAGACATCACCTCCACAAAAAGTTTTCTTTCCCTAGAACTTTTCCCTCTTGATTATGAAGAGTTCTTAGCATTTGATGCTAGTGCTGCCCAAAACAAAGGATTCAATCACTTTTTACGTTCAGGGACACTGCCTCTTCTAGCCCATTCTCAAAAGACCAGTACCCAAGCGATGAAACTCTTTTTTCAAAGTGCTTTCCTACCACAAGAACAAAAACTCTTACTCCTTCTTGCTAGATACCATACCCAACACCTGAGCGTTCATCAAATCTATACTTTTGCCAAAGAAAGATTTAAGGTCTCTAAAGATTGGCTCTATAAAACCATAAGGCTATTTGAACAAGAAAAGCTTATTACTTTTATAGAAGACTATCAGCAAAAATCTGCTAAAAAGATGATACTTTTTGATTTTGCCTTTGCTAAGTATCTCACACTAGGACAACCCTTTATACTACAATTTGATAGCATGATAGCCCTAGCCCTCATCAAACACAATATTCCTATACAAACCCTAGGTATCCATGGCTATATCACCCAAAAAAATACCCTTATCATCCCTGCCCCTTTTGAAAGTGAAGAGAGTCTATGGCTCAAGTCTCAAAAAAAAATTTCTCTGTATAAACACCATGGTATCAGCAAAATCATCATCATCACAGTAGCCAATAGCTATCACTATCAAATAGAAAAGCTACACTTTGAAGCCCTACCCTTTGATGAATGGTCAGTAATTAATACAGAAGAAGAGTAAAACATTACTATTTCACACAAAAAATAATATTAAGCAAATATTAAGTATCTTTACTATTGCATTTTTATACAATCTTTGATATAATGGAGAAAACCCATCTAAAAAACATGAAGGAAATAATATGTTTAAAATGCTAACACGTAAATCATTCACTATTTTATTAATAGCCATGCTATCCTCTACAGGAGCCATCTCTGCACCAACCAATACAGAGATACATGCTGTACTTAGTGTTATCACCAATTTTATTTTAACTAGTAGTCCAAAAGTACTAGCACTTAAAAAAGTAGGAGAATATGCCGATAATAATGGAACGATAGGTACATTAACACTCACAGACTATGAAGACATAGGAATTATAAATATGGAGAGTCGTATCCTAGACCCTCTCAATGCTCAAATTGCCTTACTTACCTCCTCACAAGTAGATAGCACAGAAGAGATACAAGCGATTGTAAATACACTTATCAATGGTATCCCTGTGATTACACTGATAGGAAGTGACCTTATACGCTTAGGGCTAGGTAGCCAATACATTGAAGACAATGCAACGGTTCAAGATAGTATTGAAGGAGATATTAGTGAAGATATTAATATTACTGGTACAGTAGACATCAATACAGAAGGCAATTATACTATCAGATATAATGCCAAAGACGAAGACAATCATAGTGCCATAGAACGCACAAGAGAGATACGTATCAGTGCTACAGCAGATACGACTGACCCAACTTTTAATGATCTTGGTCCTGATTACAATGTAAGTGTTGATGAAAATCAACTTTTTGCGATAGACCTAAATGCCTCAGATGATTATACTCCAAGATATAGTATCCGTGATGGTAATAGTAGTTTATTTGAGATAGACCCTGCTACAGGTATCGTTACTTTTATTACTGCCCCAGATTATGAAAGTGGTATCATTAAGTATACCTTTACAGCCGTAGCTAGTGATGGAGTACACGAGACAACACAAGCCGTAACTATCAATATCAATGATGTGGAGGATACACCTCCTCCTGTCTTTGATCCTAATCTCAACTTTACAGTCTCTGTCAACGAAGGAAATGAAAGTGTGATTACTCTTCTTGCTAGTAATATAGACACATCTAGGAATACAGACAGATATAGTATCAGTGATGGAAATAGTACATTGTTTGTCATCAATGAAATAACAGGTGTTGTCATATTTGATATATCTACAGATTTTGAAATTACTACTACTTACAGCTTTCTTGCAACCGCTACAAATATAGGGGGTTCTGTATCACAGACTGTCATCGTCAATATTTTAAATGTTGATGATGAATCACCTATATTTGTGGAAGAAGACAATATTACCGTAGCAGATGAATACAACGTCACAGTACTAGAAAAAAACACAACAGCCATTACGCTGTATGCTGTAGATATAGACAGTAACCGAAGTACTATAGAATTTAGTATAGAAGATGGTTTAGATAAAGCCTCTTTCAATATAGATAGCAGTACGGGAGTAGTGAGCTTCAAAATAGCTCCAGATTATGAAAGTGGTAAGATTCTTTATAGGTTTACAGCTGTTGCTCACGATGAGAATCAGAATGAGAGCGATATTCCTGTCAGTATAAATATCGCTAATATATTTGAACAATTACCTAAAAAGACAGGTCAGACTATTAGTTATAACGAGGACGGAGATATCGTTGATATTAACGATACATCCGATTCTCTTGCCCTAAGAGATGATGGACTCTATGAATTGGGTCAAATTTATGACCATAGTTATAGTAGAGATCCTGCTACCAATATTGTGACAGATGATATTAGCGAACTAGACTGGCAAGATGATATTAATATCTCTAAAAAATGGATAACACAAGCCAATTGGGATTTAGCTACAGATGAGAGCTTAGTAGACACAAGTGGTGATACAGCCACCACCTACTGCACCACATTAACCCTAGGAATTTATGACGATTGGAGACTACCTTCTCTTGTTGAGTTGGATTCCCTAGTTGAGTATCATCATACTGCTGGTATAGCTACCATCAATCCCATATTTTTAAATACCATAACAGCAGGTTCTTATTGGAGTGCAACAATTGATGTCGATCCAAACACTTCAAATAGAACATGGGTACTACGCTTTGATAATGCCAAAGATTCTAGACAAGTAAGAAATGCTAACAATTATGTTCGTTGTGTAAGAACAAGATAAGGAGATAAGATGAAAAAAATATTTTTACTATGTATCGTCATGAGTAGCCTAAGTATGGCAGGATTTAGCAGAACAGCTGATAAAATTGTCATAGACAGTAACACTACCCTGCAATGGCAAGATAATGAACTCGAAAATTCGGAAACAGAAAAAAGTTGGGAATTAGCAATAGATTATTGTGAAGACCTTGTTTTAGGTGTATATGATGATTGGAGATTACCAAATATCAAAGAGCTCAAAAGTATCATTGAGAGAACAAGAGTAAATCCTGCCATTGATCAAGATCCTGCAAAATTTGTTTGGACAGCATCAGGTAATCCTTATTGGAGTTCTACCACATTTAGCTCCAATCATGCCTATGCATGGGCTGTATTTTTTAATAATGGCAATTCAGGTGATGTTGCTAAAACAGCTGTCCGTTTTGTACGTTGTGTAAGATAATTTTAGTCAAAAGTAAGCCTTAGCTAAAGAATTTTTAGATACAATTCCCTTGCCTCTTTTTAGACCTGTGCAACGGTACAAAAAGACAATGGGTCAGGATGGGAACATAGCAGCCCACCTTTTTCTACTGGGTGCCGCAGGTATCTGGAAAGAGGTACTACAATTCTAATCAATAATCCGATACTTACTTTTTTATTTGATTTAAGTATTTAATGTGACTAGTCACATGAGCCTACTGCTGAAGTAAACTCAGTGTTAGCGTAGCTTTGTTGAACTCCGTTCAAAAAGCGTCCTATAAATGTTGAGAGGTGTCCGAGTGGTCGAAGGTGCAGACCTGGAACGTCTGTGTGGGGCAACTCACCGAGGGTTCGAATCCCTTCCTCTCAGCCATAGAAAAGCTAAAAACCCATCTAAGCCCCTATGTATCTTTTTACTCAATTTAATTGAAAAAATCTTAACAAAATAATTATTATTCTATTACCCCTTCAACTTCGCCTGTTCCAACTCCCAATACTCCATCGCAAAACTATCAGCAATAGAAATACTTTGATAGCCACCGAGCTTATCGGCACGAAGTACTGCTTTCATCGTGTGTGTGATGACATCGTTAATGACATCGGCTTCTTTTTGGGTTTTGCCAAAGGTGACGATGCCGAAATCTTTGATGACGGCGTATTTTGGACGGCTGTCTAGCATGATTTCATCTGTTTTATAGGCAGAAAAATAAGTCTCATAATCTACTATAAAATGTCTAATCGCATCTTCAATATCCCAATCTTCTATGACCAAAGGTATGCGTTTGGTTCGGATAATATGCTCAGGAGTGAGAACGCCTCTTGTGACTTGTGTTCTTAGGTTTTCTTGTGAAGCATAATGCACGGCTAGAGGGCTTTGGTTGATATGTCTAAACTTATCTAAAGATAGGTCTTCAATATCAAAAGCTTTGGATATTTTGTGGTCTAAGAAAATAGGGGCGTGTTTGTCTAAAAATGCTTCTGCTAAGCTTACGGCTTCTATCATTTTTGTATAAGATTTCTTTGCATCATCATCAAAGGTAAAAATACCATGATTGTGTAAAATTAACCCTTCACAAGACTCCCAATCAAAGTTATTTTGCGTCATTTCATAAATTTTTTGTGCCAAAATAAACCCAGGCATGACATAAGGAATGATTAAAAAATTGGGATAAAGGCTCTTGATATGCGTTTGACCTTGCTTAGAATTGCTAATGGTCACAATGGCATCAGCATGGGTATGGTCAACAACTTTAAAGGGAATAAGGGCATGAAGTATGGCTTCTACGGAGGGATTTGGAGCAGACTTGTCTATCATCGCCTCTTTTTGCCCTGCTACCATATCTATATCACTTAGACTCTCTAGCTTTGCCATTTCCAACAGCGTCGCCATCTTCACAGGAGCAAAACCCTCTGCTTTGATAGACACCAAATCCCATCCCGAACCTTTGACAAAAAGTATCTCTTCGCCATCAACGCTAGATTTTACAGAAGTATTTCCCCCACCATGAAGCACAAGCTCATCACTCTGCCCCAAAAGGTTAGAGCTATAAACTCGCAATTCCAAATCACTCTTACACGCCAATGCTTTGGCATCATCCCATAAATTATTCAAGACTTAGCCTAACACTTCTAAATTATCAGAATATTTATGCTCACAATATGGCTCATAGCTTGATTTGTACACAGCATAATGAGCCGAAGCTTTATGCCCATCTAGTGCTTCATCGCTTTCCCAACTCTCATACGCCATAAATTTTCTTGGATTATCAGTATATTGAAATATCTCATAAAAAATGACCCCAAATTCTGCTTTACTAGGCACAACCATCGCAGAAAGTAGCTCTTTCATCTTCTCTTCACAGCCCTCTTTGGCTATGAAAGTGACTCTTTTTGTTATTATCATTTTATTTCCTTTTGTGAGTATTCTCTATTGTTTATCAAAACTAAGCTTATATTCTAGCCCTATTTTACTTTTTAATGACTAAATTGCTATAGCCAACCCAAAATCTAATAAAATTTAGATATAATCGCCCTCATATTTATCTATTTTATCTTAAACGATAAAAAATCTTGATAAGGAAGGGGGTGCTTTCGATGCCAGGAATTATTTTAACTTCACGTGATTCATTTGATGATGCGTACAGAAAATTTAAAAGACAGTGTGACAGAAACCTAATCGTTACTGAAGCAAGAGCTCGTCAGAACTTCGAGACTCAAACTGAAAAGAATAAAAAAGAAAAAATTGCAACTCGCAAAAAAATTCTTAAAAAACTCTTCATGCTTAGAAGATACGAGTCTAGACTCTAATCCATCTAAGGCAGGGCTTCGGCTCTGTTTTTCACTCTACATTCTCCCAAAACTTTACATATAAAGTATATATTACTCAACTTTTCGCTAAAATACTCTCATTATTTTATAAAGGTTTTTCTATGACATTTACAACAACACTCCAACCAACTGCTATCAAAATCATGCTTTTAGGCTCTGGTGAATTAGGGAAAGAGGTCGCTATAGAAGCTCAACGACTCGGTATTGAGGTCGTAGCTGTAGATAAATATAAGAATGCTCCTGCTCATTTGGTAGCAAATAGTGTGTATGTTATCGATATGCAAAATGAAAAAGCTGTGATTGAAGTGATAGAAAAAGAGCAACCTACGTTTATCTTGCCTGAAGTAGAAGCTATCTCTATCTCGGCTCTTTTTGAAGCAGAAAAAAGAGGTTTTCATGTTATCCCCAATGCTGAAGCAGTAAGCAAAACCATGAACCGTAAAAATATCCGTGTTTTTGCTTCTGAGGAGCTAGGGTTGAAGACTAGTGCTTATGAATTTGTGACGACATTAGAGGGTCTTCAAGAATCGGCAGAGCGTATCGGTTTTCCTTGTGTGATTAAGCCTGTGATGAGTTCATCTGGTCATGGTCAGAGTATCGCCAAAACAGCTGATGACATAGCAACATCATGGGAGATAGCCAAAGAAGCTAGAGGAGACGCTAGTGAGCTTATAGTAGAAGCATTTGTGCCTTTTGATTATGAGATTACCTTGCTTACGGTACGCAATGAAACAGGGACGACCTTTTGTGATGCTATTGGGCATATCCAAAAAGATGGAGACTTTATCTTGTCATGGCAACCGATGGCTATGGGTGAAAAAGTGTTACAAAAAGCCAAAGATATTGCAAAAGCTGTGACCGATGGTCTAGGGGGTCGTGGTATCTTTGGGGTAGAATTTTTTGTTAAAGGGGATGAAGTTTATTTTTCAGAACTTAGCCCACGTCCACATGATACTGGCATGGTCACACTCATTACACAAAGTCAAAGCCAATTTGCCCTACACGTGAGGGCTGTCCTTGGGCTACCTTTGGACTATATTACCTATGGTAGTGGTGCCTGTGGTGCGTACAAAGCCAAAAATGCCAACAGCACCCCCACCCTAGAGATACCCAATGATGCCTTTTCATCAAACTCGTATGTACGTATCTTTGGCAAACCTGAGTCTCATGTAGGTCGGCGTATGGCTGTGAGTCTAGTCCTAGATGAAGTCGAAACTGCCAAAGCAAAAGCTACTAAGATAGTTTCTCAAATCAAAGATAATTAAGGATTAAATATGCATTTCTTTTCTCGTGTTTTTTTACCAATACTGCTACTAGGATACATCGCCACAGAAACCTATCTCAAACTACAACACAGTTCACTGTGTGATGAAGTTGGATGCAAACTCGCAGGTGAGCTTTTAAATTTTGATGCTATTTACCTCAACTATTTTGGATTGGTTTCTGTATTTTTTCTTATTATTTTAGGCTATTTATCGCTTAAAAATAAATTTTATGAAGCACTATTTTTTATAGGTCTTTATACAGGGATAGCCTTTGAAGCCACGATTATTAGCTATCAATTTATAGCCAATCCTGAGCCTTGTATCTTTTGTTTGGGTATCTTTTCTTCTTTGTTGCTCATCGCATTATTTAGCCAAATCAAACATTTTGCCATCACCTTAGCGATGGTAGGGGCTATCTTTATTGGACTTCATACCCTTAGCATAAGTAAAAACAAAGTCTTTACCCCTTTGGCAGGTAATTATCTTATACAGTCTAAGACCTGTCCTCACTGTATTAAAGTCAAAGCCTATCTTAGCAAACATCAGATAGAGTACACAGCCATCTCTACACAAGAAGCCTCTGCTAGGAACTTTTTGAAATTTGCAGGTATTCAGAGTATTCCTGTGCTTATACTCAAAGAGAAAAGACAAACTACTTTACTCACTGGTGATAAAAAGATTATTGCTTATTTTGAAAACCAAAAAGTAACACAAAAAACAGATATAGAAAAAACTGTCATAAAAAAAGTAGCTATACCTGCACAATCTTCTATCTCTTCTGGATTTTCTACAGACTTTTTAACAGCAGGAGATGAGGATGCTGGATGTGCTATCTCAGTTGTAGCCACACCATCATGCGAAGACAATAGTAGCCATGGACAACCATAGCGATGGTTGATGTACTCATCATTGGCTCGGGAGGGGCAGGACTTACCTCTGCTCTTTTTGCCAAAGAAGCAGGTGCTTCTGTACTGATTGTAGGAAAATCTTATCCTACAAACTCTCAAACTTCTATGGCTCAAGGGGGTATCAACGCGTCTCTTGCAAATAATGAAGAAGACCATGTCTCTTTACATATTGCTGATACAATCAAGTCTGCACATGGTCTTTGTGATGAAGATATGGTACGTCAAATGTGTGCTGATGCCCCTGAAACCATCGCATGGTTAGAACGTATCGGTGTGCCTTTTTCTCGTATTGACAATAAAGGAAAAGGGATAGACTCTATCGCCCAACGTCAAATGGGTGGGGCTTCTGCCAAACGTGCCTGTTATGCCCAAGACTATACAGGATTAAAAATACTTCATACCCTTTATGATACCTGTCTGAAAGAAAATATAGACTTTTTAGAGGAGTATTATCTACTCAATCTTATCACTTTTGAAGGCACAGTCAAGGGTGCTACATTTTTAGAATTACGCTCAGGAGAGGTCAAACAAATCAATGCCAAATCGGTTATTATTGCCACAGGTGGATATAGTAGTCTCTATCATGGTTACACTACCAATGCCTATGGCTCTACTGGTGATGGTATCGCCTCTGTCCTTCGTGCAGGTGGGGCTGTGAGTGATATGGAATTTATACAATTTCACCCTACCTCACTCAAACACTCTGCTATTCTCATCTCTGAAAGTGCCAGAGGAGAAGGTGGCTATCTACTCAACTGTGAGGGCAAACGCTTTATCGATGAACTCAAACCACGTGATGAAGTTGCACGTGCTATCTTTGCACAATTACAAAAAGACAAAGAAGTATTTTTGGACTTACGACACTTAGGAGAAGAGAAGCTCATGCACCTCCTCCCACAAGAAGTAGCCCTTTGTAAACTACACGAACATATAGACCCAGCTACAAAGCTTATCCCTATCAAGCCAGTTGCACACTACTCTATGGGTGGGATAGATGTGGATTATGCCTTAGAGGTCAATGGTATCAAAGGCTGTTTTGCTGTAGGAGAATGCTCCAATGCCAAAGTACATGGAGCAAACCGTTTGGGAGGGAACTCTCTTTTGGAGATTACAACGTTTGGTAAATTTGTAGGAGAAAATGCCTACAAACATGCCGTCTATGCATCCAATAAAGAAGCCGATGATAGCCAACTTATACAAGACAAAGCCCATATAGCAAATATTTATGCCCAAAAGAATAGTATTAATTTCTACGAAAAAAGAGATTTTTTAGGAAAGCTATTTTATGAGAAGGTAGGGATAGTAAGAGACAATGAGCAATTAGGAGAAGCTCTAAAAGAAGTTATCTTTATACAAGTGAATGCTTCACTCATGGGTATAGGAGACAAAAGCCCTACACATAATAGCAACCTTATAGACTATCTTGAATTTAGCAATGCCCTACTTCTAGCCCCTACTATCATCTCTTCAGCCATCGCTAGAGATGAGAGCAGAGGGGCACATTATAAGCTAGGCTTTGAAAAAGAAGATGAAAACTTACAAAAACATATTGTACTTCAATGGAAAAAGGAAGCCTAATGCAAATATCTATCTTACGTTCCCAAAGCAATACAAAGCAGTCTTATCTACTCCCTGACCAAGAGGCAACGCTTTTACATACGCTCATGCATATTAAGGCTACACTTGATACAAGTCTTACATTTTCAGCAGGGTGTCGTGCTTCTGTTTGTGGGACGTGTGCCGTGCGAGTCAATGGGAAAGAGGTGCTTTCTTGTGCCTATAAAGTCAAAGATGGAGATGTCATAGAGCCTTTGGCATATCATCCTGTACTTCGTGACCTTAAAGTAGATAAACGTAGTGCAAACAAGACACTGTCTCAAAGTACGGCATGGCTACATCGCTTCCAAGAAGCCTCACTCGCACCCAAAGATGAAACACTCTCAGAGATACAAACAGATTGTATCCTCTGTAATTCTTGTTATTCTGCTTGTCCTGTGTATGCAGTCAATCCAGACTTTTTAGGCCCTTTTTCACTCACTCGTACATATAGATATAGTATTGATAAACGTGAGAGTGATACCAAAGCTATCATAGATAACATTCAAAATAATGGTGTGTGGGATTGTACTTTATGTGGAGAGTGTACCATCGCATGTCCAAAAGGGATAGACCCAAAGATGGATATTACCATGCTTCGTGGTCTTTCTATACAAGAGGGATATGATGACCCTAGCTTTGCAAATCAAGACTTTGGGACACCAAGTTTTGGATTTGACCCCAATGCAGGGTTTTAAAAAAATATTCTAAAAGCCCCACGTCACACCAAGACGTGCGGCTGTTCCACCCTCAGCTGAATAGACCAAACCAAAGTTCAACAAAGCAAGGTCATCAATATAATGAAACATTCCAATAGCCACGGCTATTTCACTTTCATAATAGCCTACGCCCATACTCAACTGTGTATTGTTATCTAATTTTGCATTAGGTATCATCCCAGATAATGCTCCAGACATCGCACCTACTGCACTGATACGTGCATCAACTCTATCCAATTGACGCATATTAACAGCATCGTAAGGGTTGATACCATCGGCTACATTGGTGACACGTCTTTTGAGTGTATCATTACCCATTGACACGGTATTAGATTCACTAGCTACGGAATTTTCGCCCAATGCTACAGAGTTATTAGCCCCTACTAAAACCGAACTATTTGCACCAATGGCTACAGAGCCATACGTACCTCTAGCTGTTGTGGCATGATAACCTATGGCAATCGCCCCCACATCAGAAGCCACTGCTCCACCCCCTAGTGCAACATTTGTCTGTGTCACATCCACATAACGTACTTTATTTTCAACTCTAGAAATACGTTGTGTATTGCGTGTGATTCTACCAGAGTTTACGGCGATACCTCTTGTATTGGTATCTATTTGAGCTGTGTTGACGGCTATACCTTTTGTATTGGTATCTATTTGAGCTGTGTTGACGGCTATACCTTTTGTATTGGTATCTATTTGATCTGTGCTGATTGATATATTGGCAATATCCGTTGTATTTTGTGTCACGGCTGTTTCTACTGTTTGTAATTGTCCTACATTGACAGCATCATTGGTATTGACCCCTGTGGATACATTGACAACTCTTCGTTCTGCCCCTACATTTCCAACAGAGACGGTATTGGCTTCACTCGCTACGGAGTTTGCCCCTAAAGCTACAGCATTAGAAGCAGTAGCTTGTGCATCAGTACCCATAGCCACACTATCTGTAGCAGAGGTAGTAGCACGTGTTCCTATCGCTACACTATCATCTCCCGTGGCACGTGAACTTGTGGATATAGCAGTACTACGTGAACCTGTGGCTCTAGCATCTGTACCAACAGCTGTACTATCACTGCCTGATGCTTGTGATTCTGAACCAATAGCTGTACTAGGATTTGAAGGGCTACCCGATGCGTTAGCATTATTACCTACTGCTGTATTTTGACCTACTCCATTATCAGTAGCATTTAAACCTAATTGTGTAGCATGAAGTACTCCCATAGAAAAATATGAAAAAGTTAAAGAGAAAATAAGAAGTTTAAGTTGTGTCTTTTGTAGCGTAATACTTTTAAGAGCCATAAGGTTTCCTTTTAGATGTATTGTCTTAAAACAATAATTATATAAATTTTAACATAAAATAACTTAAAAAATTACTTTATATTATACTTCTTTATCTACAAGCCCAAGGACTCTCCTTACATAAAATATCCAAATTATTTTGTGCCTCTATATGGCTTTTTTTAGCTGCTTGTATCCAGTATTCAAATGCTTTTATCTTATTTTGAGCGACCTCTTTACCCTCATAAAAAAGTAAACCTAAAAAATAAGATGCTTTTATATTGCCTTGTAACGCAGCCTTTTTATACCAAGAAATAGCCTTTTGGTAAGATTTCTTTACGCCCTGAGCTTCACTATACATAACAGCTAAATTGTATTGTGCTTGTGTATCATTTTGTTCAGCTGATTGTTTAAACCATGTAAATGCTTTTGCATAGTCTTGTGGTACAACTATCCCCTTATAATAGAGTGAAGCTAGATTATATTGGGCATTGACATCTTTATTTTCGGCTGATTTGATATACCATGCTAAGGCTTTGCTAATATCGGCTGTCACACCTTTGCCCTCTACATACATGACTGCTAAATTGTATTGTGCTTGTGCATCATTTTGGAGTGAAGCCATTTTGAAGTATTCAAATGCTTTGTGATACTCTCTTTTTACCATTTCACCATTATAATATAGTATCCCCAATGTATACTGGGCATTGACATCTTTATTGTCTGCTGCTTTGTTGTACCATTGTAGTGCCATCGTCATATTATTTTCTGTACCTAACCCTTGTTCGTACATTGTAGCTACGGTATATTGTGCAGAAGCATCCCCTTTTAATCCTGCTTGTGTATACCAATAAAGGGCTTTATCATACGCCTGTGCTATACCCTTGCCTTGGGCATACATCACTGCTAAATGTATCTGTGCTTCCACATCCCCTTTGCGTGCAGAAGTACGTAGTAAGCTTTTGGCTTTTTCATACTTCCCTTGACTATAGGCTTTTATCACAGCTTTAGGCAAGGGTGTCCCATAGAGGAGATTTCCTAGACTCAATAAGACTATGATTGGTACAATAAATTTCATATTTTACACCTCTTCCATGAGACACAAGATTATATGTTTTGAATATATATTGGTATTATAACGATAAAGTAAGCAAATATCAAATCTAAAAAATATGTCAATTTGACATATTTTTCTCTTTTTTCTAAAAATTACACTAAACTACCCCTATGACTAAATAATATCTATTTATTTAGCTAAAATGTATTATTACGCTTGAAGGAAAACACAATGGCAATGGACGCAAACAAACAAAAAGCACTAGATATGGCAATAAAACAAATAGACAAAACTTTTGGTAAAGGTACACTGATGAGATTAGGAGATAAAGAATTTGAACCTATCGAATCTATCTCTACAGGCTCACTAGGCTTAGATATGGCATTGGGGATTGGTGGTATTCCACAAGGGAGAGTGATAGAGATTTATGGTCCAGAATCTTCTGGTAAAACCACTCTAGCACTACAAACTATCGCTTCTGCCCAAAAGAAAGACATGGTTTGTGCCTTTATTGATGCCGAACATGCCCTAGATGTCGTCTATGCCAAAAACTTAGGCGTGGATACAGACAATTTATTGGTATCTCAACCAGACTTTGGAGAACAAGCCTTAGATGTATTAGAGACTTTGACACGTTCAGGTGCTGTGGATCTTATCGTAGTGGATTCCGTAGCAGCACTTACCCCTAAAGCAGAGATAGAAGGAGATATGGGTGATACACATGTTGGACTTCAAGCAAGACTCATGTCTCAAGCACTTCGTAAACTAACAGCAATTTTACATAAGACCAACACAACCGTGATTTTTATCAACCAAATTCGTATGAAAATTGGTACGATGGGATATGGTAGCCCAGAGACAACCTCAGGAGGGAATGCACTGAAATTTTACTGTTCTGTGCGTATTGATGTAAGACGTATCGCCACACTCAAACAAGGCGAATCTAGCATCGGTAACCGTGTCAAAGCCAAAGTAGTCAAAAATAAAGTAGCCCCACCATTTAGACAAGCAGAATTTGATATTATGTTTGGAGAGGGTATCTCATTTGTTGGCGAACTCATTGACTATGGTGTCAAGATGGATATTGTAGACAAGTCAGGAGCATGGTTCTCTTATGGTTCGGCCAAACTAGGTCAAGGAAAAGAAAATGCCAAAATTACTATCAAAGAAAACCCAGAAATGATGGCAGAAATAGAAGCTAAAATTAAAGAAGCACTAGGATATGGTGAAAGTCTCACAGTAGATGAAAGTGAAATGAAGGAGTCATAAAAAGAATGAAGCATCAAACCATGATAAAAGGTAAAGATAGAGATTTAGAATCTTCTATTAAACTCATAAAAAGCGATTTAGCACTATTAGATATGAAAGTCAAAGAGGTATCGGCTTTAAATCCTCTGCCTTTTGTCTATTCTACATTTATTCAAAATGAAGCGTCTGCTCTTATCTTTACCAATGGGAAAGGTGCTTGTGAAAAGGCTTCTTTAGCCAGTGCCTTAGGGGAATACTTTGAACGCTTAAGTTGTAACTACTTTTTTGCTGATTATTATTTGGGTCAAGAGATTATTGATGGAGATTTTGTCCATTATCCAAATGAAAAGTGGTTTAAACAAGAAGACAATACACTTCCAAAAGGCTTACTTAGCCAAGCATTATGGGCATATTATAACTGTGATAATGAACTTAGCATAGATGATTTGTTTGATTTTAATATTGGTATGGATAAAAGAGGTATTTGTGCCTTGCCGTTTACCTTACAAAAAGAGAATAAAGAAGTATATTTTCCTGTCAATATTTTAAACAATCTTTATGTAAGCAACGGTATGTCAGCAGGAAATAGCAAAGCAGAAGCCAGAGTCCAAGCACTGTGTGAAATTTTTGAGAGATTTGTAAAAAATAAAATTATTGCTGAGGGTATATCCTTACCCAAGATTCCTCAAAATGTTCTTGATAGGTATCCACACATTCAACAATCCATAGAAAAACTCATAGCCTTTGGCTACTCTTTACATATTTGTGATGCTTCCTTAGGTGGTATTTATCCTGTCATTAGTGTGACACTCATCAATCATAAAAATGCTTCGGTTTTTGCCTCTTTTGGCAGTCATCCATGTTTTGAGATAGCCCTAGAACGCACCATCACAGAACTTCTTCAAGGTCGCACACTCACTACGATGAATGATTTTTTTCCTCCATCCTTTGATGAAGAACACATCGCATCTGCACATAATTTAGAAGAACATTTTATCAATTCTAGTGGTCTAATCTCTTATGATTTTTTTAAAGAAAAAGCAGATTATGATTTTGTAGATTGGAATCATGACGCTAATAATGTATCTCATTTTGAATACCTCAGTCAAATTGTTTATGATATGAATCTTGATATTTATATTGCCAATTATGAATATTTTAATCTATATGCCTGTAGAATAATCATCCCTAAAATGTCTGAGATATACCCTGTAGATGATTTATTATGGAGTAATAATAATGAAGGAGCCTATTTTAGAGAAGCAATTTTATCTTTAAAAACACTCTCTTGTAAAGCCCTACAGAGCTTATTAGAGGGCTTAGAAGAGGGAGGATATGATGACAGAAGAAGAGTTATGGAGTTCATCGGTATAACACCTGATGCAAACACTTGCTATCAAACACTTCAAATAGGTGAGCTAAAAGCCATGATATATCTCGCTTTAAAAGAGTATGAGGGAGCAAAAGAATGGGTATCATGGTGCATACATAGTAGTAGTTTGGACGATACACAAAAAGTACTTTATCATGCTTTGTCTGCGTTCATTGAGATAGAGCTTGACGAAGATAAAAAACTCAGTGAGTATAAAGAGTCACTCATTTTGATATATACCAAAGATATTTTTAATCTTGCTATGGATATTATAGAGACAAAAGAGACTTTTTATGGGCTTGATAATGATGATTTAACGCTAAAGTACTTTAAAAATCACCAATCATTACTCAATGAATATCAAAAACTACAAAAGGCAAAAAGAAGAAAGAGTGACGCTTGATTTTTAATTTTCTATTATCAAGGTCAATGCTATTTAATAGTATAATCCTCCTTATATTAATACACTAAGGTTACACTAATGACAAAACATTTTTTATTTCTCTCTTTCTTTGTGGTATTCACTTTTTTGGGCTGTAGCAATAATACGCCTACGGTTCAAGGAAAAGAGGTTATCGATACTAAAAAAGAGTACTTTACAGGGGGGCAAATCAGTAGTGAGTTTTTGATGATAGACAAATCTGGACTCAATGGAAGACTCAAAAGATATGGCTACAAGGGTAATCTAACCTCTATTGTAGATGTAAGCAATGGGGTAAAAAATGGGATGGAAGTGTTGTATGATGAGAAACAACGCCCTATCAGACATGTCCCTTACGTCAATGGTCGTATCAATGGTACGTTTACAGACTTTTATCCAAATGGGGATATACTTGCTACGATACCTTATATCAATGGTGTTCGTGAAGGTGAAGCATACTCATTTAGAAAAGATGGCTCTATTGCTCGTACCGTCATATTTAGTAAAGGTAAGATAGTAAATTAATCAAGGCTCTTTATGCTACCTCAGTATATCCACATCATCAAGCCCACGTTAAAACATATTTATCTAAGCTTTGATACAAGGGGAAACCTTGTAATCAAGTCTCCTAAAATATCACAAAAACGTATTGAACAACTTTTACTCAAAAAGGCTCAGTGGATTAGTATATCTCGACAAAAGTTTTTAGAAAAAAAGGGTCAACGTGTTGATTTCTCTGACTCTTGTACCCTCTATTTTTTAGGTCAAGCCTATCCTCTTTACCTCATCCCTTATGAAAAAAAATATACAAAGCTTCACTTTGATACAAAAAAATTTAGCCTTTATTATAGTCACTATGATGAGACGATTTTTCAACAGCATATTGATAAGTTTTATAAAAAAGAAGCCCAAGCCCATCTCCCTGCTTTGATACAAACATGGTCTAAGACAATGGCACTACTACCTAGAAAAATACGCTTTAGAAAAGCCTCACGCCAATGGGGAAGCTGTAGCATACATAATGACCTAAGTTTTAATACCATGATGATGAAATTACCTTTAGATATGATACAATACATTATTGTACATGAACTCGCACACATTAGCCATAAGCACCATCAAAAAAGCTTTTGGGCATTGGTACAACACTATTTACCTGAATATAAAGTACAGGTCAATGCACTCAAACAATTTACCACATAAAGGAATATTATGGACTTTTATCTTTTAGCATTTATGCTTATCATACTCGTAGGCTCTGTGATGGTCTATATCTACTATCTCAAAGAAAAAAAAGAGCAACTAGACAGTATCCGAAGAGGGTTTTGTCCTCGTTGTAAACAAGATGATATAGAGCTTACAGACCAACGCTCATCAGGATGTTCTGGCCCTAAGATGCTTACTTTTGAGTGTCTCTCTTGTGGCTATATCAATAGTTTTGCTGTGGATAGTTCTGATAGCTGTTGTAGTGGTGGTAGTTGTCGCTAACTAAAGTATAAGTATGCTATAACTCTAAAAAAAAGGTATATTATGACTTTTAGTACTTCTACGTTAGACTTCTCAATCCTCCCTTATACAGAAGGCGTTACCATTCCTGTGACCAAGCCAAACCCAACATTTTTAAGCGATATTGGCGAAGAGGGTATGCGTGATTTGTTGGATAGATTTTATATGGGGTTATTTACTAGCCCTATTAAAGATATTTTTCCTCCCTCTGAAAAATCAATGAAAATAGCAGGACAATACTCTGCTGATTTTTTTATACAGATATGTGGAGGCACAGCATATTTTAGTCAAAATAGAGGTGCTCCACAGATGAGAAAAAGACACGCCCCTTTTCATATTACCCCTCATGCACGTTTACATTGGCTTGTCACTTTTGAAGAAGCTTTACAACCTATTGTCGAACAAAAGTTAAGCACTCAAGCCAATATACAAAGCTTTTGGAACTATCTCAATACTTTTTCTCAATGGATGATAAACAATAGAGACTAACACTACTGTGTGGTATAAATGGTCATATATAAATCTAGTGCATTACGCTTTGAGTGGCTGACATCGCCTTGAAACACATTTTTGTGTGTAGGCTGTGCTTGGTAGTGTTCTCTCCATGAGATAGGAATCATTGTTTCTGCTACTTTGCGTAAATTATCTTGAGAAAAGCTTGGCTTTTGGCTAGAAAGTACGAGTACATATCTGATTTTAGAATACTTTTCATCAAGGATAAGAGGGCTAGAATATTGGGATACTTTGATTTTCTTCCATGCTTTGGCATTGATTTTGCGTACACTAAACATCCGTGAGACAAAAACTTTGGCATCATATACCCCATTATGACGCTCATAGCGTATCCCATTATCATACACCACCAAAAGAGGATTGCGTCCTACCTTTTGGTATATCCATGTAAATACTTTGTCCGAATTTTCCAGATAGGCTTCAGTGCTTACGATATAGCCTACTTTGAGATTGAGAGAAAAAGCAAAGAGGCTAAGCATCACTACCCCTAAAGCCATCACTCTCACAAGCGTATCTTTGATAAAAAAATGACTCATCGTGTACCATGCTTGAAACACTAACCCTAGCCCAAAGAGGTGTACCATCATCAAAATAGAAAAGTAATATCTATTCCAATACAAAAAGAGTTCATGAGGGTCATAAAATGTCACTCCTTGCATCACAAAAGGCAGGTCAAAAAGTGCATACATTACCACAAGAAGCAAAGCAATCCTCTCTCCTTTGAGTGCATAAAAATGTAAAAGCAAAAGACCTACGCCTATAAGCAGGGTAAGGGGTAAACCAAAATTCCCTAAGACAATGCCATATTCATTTAAAAATAAAACATCTTCAAAAGGAAGTGATTTCTTTTGGGCAAAAAGAGTGGCAATAAGGACTTTAAAGAGTATCGCCAAAAAAGTAATGACTAAAGGCAAGGGGATATGAGAAAACCCTTTTTTGATAAAATAACTCAAAGACAAAAGAAGCAAAGAGAATCCTGCTGACCCATACAGGATACTCATCAACTGGAACTCTGTAATATGGGGGATAATACGGCTAAACTGCCATCCTAGTAGATAGTGTTCACGAATACCCAAGGTCAAATGAATACTCACAGCAAGAACTACAAGCCCTAGCATGAGTACAAAAGCAGACTTCAACTGCCCAAATCTCCAAAAGTGATAGAAACTTAAAATAAAGACCAACCCATAATAAAGCACCCCTTCGCCTCGCAAAAAAGGGACAAGTGCCAAAAGTAAAAACAGCCCCATGATTTCTGTAAATTTTAAACTTTTTTTGGAAGTAATTTGATAAAATAAAAATACAAATATAAGTAATAAAAGTTGCCAAAGAGGTTCTGTAAAAGAGGTTTTAGAAAACCATATACTTAGAGGATTGATGATAAATAAAAAGAGCATAAATAGACTTACCCCTACATCTAAAGACATTTTCCTCATGATAAAATACCCCACAGGCAAAGAAGCCACATAAAGCAATACATGGATAAAAGGGGCATACTCACTACCAAACATACTATAACCTAAAGCAGAGATAGATGCCGTAAGAGGTAAGAAAAATCCAATATCTTGCCCATAAGTCACAGAACAAACCCCTGCCACATAATAATCAGCCGCATCCCCTACCCCAAAGTCAAAACGAGAGAACTTAAGACGTAATAAAAAGTAAAGTAAGAGTAAAAAACCTAAGATAAATGCACTATAAAATCTATTGTTGAGTGTTCTATCTATATCAAAAAATACAGACATAAAAAGTGTGATAATCCCTAAAACAATAAAGCCAAAGGCGATAGGATGCAAGGAGATACCATGAAAATAATATGTATATAAAGCAGTACCTAGTCCAATAAGAAGCAGTACACTACCCCCTAAAAGATAAGAAAAGGAAGTTGCTGAGATATGTGCCTTTGTAAACATAATACACCTATGAAATAAATATAAGCCATTTTACCATAATTATGACGCTATATCTTTTTTATATCTCTTTTTCTATGATGTAACGGGGTCGTCCTTTGCCTTGTTGGAAGCTTCTACCAACATACTCACCGATAATACCCAAGCTCATCACTTGAATACCCCCTATAAAATAGATAGAAACCATCGTAGAAGCCCACCCCTGCACGGTATTTCCTAAGATAAACTTTTCTATCACCACCCACGTGATACCTAGCAAAGACAAAAGAAAAAGTAAAAACCCTATGAGAGTGATAAGACGTAAAGGTCTCACAGAAAAAGAGACGATACCATCAAAAGCAAACAAGAGCATCTTTATAAATGGATATTTACTCTCTCCTGCAAAACGTTTGGCACGGGTATAAGAGAGACTACAGGAGCGAAATCCTAGCATCGGGACAATCCCTCGTAAAAAAAGGTTTATCTCTTTAAACTCTGACAATGCCTCCAATGCTTTGGCACTAAGTAGCCGATAGTCAGCATGATTTTGCATACTCTCTATCTCCATAAAATGTTGAAACTTATAAAAAACCGTGGCTGTATGACGCTTAAAATAGCTATCACTTTTTCTATCTTCTCTCACCCCATACACCACCTCATAGCCCTCTTTATACTTTTGGACAAACCCTTGTACAAGGGTAATATCATCTTGTAAATCAGCATCCATGGAGATAAGAGCATCGGCATCATTTCTAAACTGCATCAGTCCTGCAATTAATGCATTTTGATGTCCAAAATTACGTGAGAGTTTTAGCCCCTTACACATCGTACTCTTTGCTCGATACCCTACTATCTTTTCCCATGTAGTATCATCACTACCATCATCTACATAGACGATAAAACTCTCTTTGTCTATCTGTTTTTCTTCTATCATGGCTTCTAACAGTCGTTGAAGCCTTTTTTGTGTCTCATCTAAGCCTAAGGCTTCATTGTAACAAGGGATAATGATACCTAGTTTCATATATGTACCCTTTGTTTTTTTATGTGATGGTGTATATTATAGAGAGATTTTAACATAAGTTATTAAAACCACCAAGTCCCAAACCATTTAAGCCACAGTGAGACATAGGCATTGTCTATCTCATAGCCACTAAGCACAGGATAAAAAGCCAAAAACAGGCACATCACTATCAACAAATACCCCCATAGAGCCAAACGCATAAGGCTAAAACGTTCTATCATATCTCTAAACATATAAACAATACCAAGCAATAAAAAAGGTAAAGCATAATAGATATGATAGATAAACATCAAACGTTCCACCGAGATATAGGGTAAATATAGACCCAAAAAGGCAAAGAGGATAAATCCTGCTTCCATACTTTTGCGTATCACTACGACCCCTATGAGATAAAAAAGAGAGACGATTCCCATCCAAAATATAGCAGGATTACCAAAAGAGTTGATAGAACTAAGCATCCCCTCTTTGAGTGCTTTATAATAGCCCATGGGCTTCATATCTAAAAGCCATGACCACCATGCAGAGCTATAGGGGTGTGTAGCTTGTAGGGTACTGTGGTAGTGGTACATATTGGTATTGTAGTTGATGATATACTCCATACTCCCTATCTCCCAAAAGCTCAACGTATAGACCAACAATGCCACAATGCCATAACTCAACCCACCATACAAAAGAAGCCTATATCCTGCAAAGCGTTTTGCCAAAGGGTAGCGTATCCATAGGAGGTACAAAGCGATAAAAACAAATCCCAAAGAGGCAAATACAGCAGACCATTTCACCGATGCTGACAAGCCAAAAAATACACCACTCACAAGTAAACGTGAAAGCTGTTGTCCTACGATAAAGCGATAGAGATAAAAATAAGAGATAAAAACAAAAAGCACCCCAAAAGTATCTATCAATCCTACCCTTGCTTGGGCTAGGTGCATAAAACTATAGGTCATCAAAAATGCTGAGGTAAAGGCATATTCTTCTCTTTTAAAAAGATGTAATCCAAAATAGTATGCCATAAAGATAAGTATCCCAGCAAAAAGTACATTCATAAAACGCCACCCAAAAGGAGTCATCCCAAAGAGCTTAATCCCTGGGATGATGAGGTATTTACCTAGATAGGGATGGGTATTTTCATACACATTTATATCATACATGATTTCATACGCTGTCCTACCAAAATAAATCTCATCAAAAAACATCCCCGTATAATACCCTGTGTCTATCTCACAAGTAGGCTCATCATTGAGATACTTTTTGCTATTGGTATACGCAAGGACTTCCCCTTGATACCTAAATCGTATTTCATTGAGCATCATCTGGTTTTTAGTAATACGCAGTAAGATTTTAGAGGTGTGAAGCTTCGTAGAGATACACTTCCAACGAAATGAATAGGGATAACTATTTTCATAGGTATAAAATTTTTTCCACCCTTTAGCACTCTGAGACTCTAAGGTAAAATTGACATTTTTATCTATGCCTACATAGTAGCACACCTCATCTATCTTTACAGAAGTATCAAAATCAAAAAGCGTCACACCCTGCCCATTTTTGAGCGTATGAAAAGTCTGAGGGGTCTGCGTACTGCCTAATCCATAAAAAGCATAAAGATAAAAACTCCCCATCAACAAAACCACCAAAGGGGTATTAAAAGGAGGATGTTTTTGACTATAGCGATACAATGACACAGCAATAAACATCAAAAGCAAAAATGCCCCTACCACAGCAAAGACATCTCCTATATAGATAAGCAAAAAACCTATCATAGGCAAAAGAGCCAATACCTGTAGCGTTAATCTTACTCTATGGGTGTTCATGATGGCTTACAGTCTCCACGTTGGATTTTCTACAATCCCTTTGACATCTATCAAGACAGGGGTATGGGTACTTATCTTTTCATAGATGCTTCTCTCTAGTAGCTTAAATTGTTGATGGGCTACTGCGATGATGATGGCATCGTATTTTTTATTTCCTTTTTTGTCTACCTGAAAAGGATTGTCAATAAAACCGTGTTTATAATGCTTTCTATGTTCATTAGGATTGATACAAGGGTCATACACATCGATATGACAGCCATAGGTTTTTAACTCTTCTATAATATCAACAACTTTTGTATTTCGCATATCAGGACAATCTTCTTTAAAGGTAATGCCTAGTACTAAGATATGGGCATTTTTTACTTTTTTATCATGGTATATCATCTGCTTAATCGTCTGTTCTGCGATATACTTTCCCATACCGTTGTTTATCTGTCTCGCACCCAAAATGAGGTTTGGTTTATAGCCAAACTCTTCAGCTTTATAGGTAAGGTAATAGGGGTCAACACCGATACAATGCCCACCGACCAAACCAGGGGTAAGCTTGATAAAGTTCCATTTGGTAGAGGCTGATTCTATGACTTCATTGGTATCTATGCCCATGACATCAAAGATAAGGGCTAATTCATTGATGAGAGCGATATTGACATCTCTTTGGGTATTTTCTATCACTTTAGAAGCTTCTGCTACTTTGATACTCGATGCTAAGTGTGTCCCTGCTTCTATGACCGAGGCATAGAGGGCATCGATACGTTTGGCTATCTTTGGCGTAGAACCTGATGTGACTTTGAGTATCTTTTTAACCGTATGTTCTTTGTCTCCTGGGTTGATACGTTCAGGAGAGTACCCCACAAAAAAATCTTGATTAAAAGCAAGTCCCGAGACTTTTTCAAGCTGAGGGACACACTCTTCTTCGGTTACCCCAGGATACACCGTAGATTCATAAATCACAATATCTCCCTTTTTTAAAATACGCCCTATCATTTGAGATGATGTGATTAAAGGTGTTAAATCAGGACGATTATGCTTATCTATAGGCGTAGGTACGGTTACGATATAAATATTACATGTAGCAATATCTTCGATACTTGTGGTAAGTAAAAGTTTCTCTTTAACCTCTAATAACTGTGCATTGGTCAATTCTAACGTTCTATCTTTCCCACTATGTAGCTCAGAAATACGGCTTTGATTAATATCAAAACCCACCACATCATACTTTTCAGCAAAAGCATGTGCCAAAGGAAGCCCCACATACCCTAACCCTATAATCGCTATCGTATCTTTCATCTATCACTGCTTTTTATAATTTTAACTATTATATCTAAAAAGCATGATGCCACTTATTAAACCTCTTCGCAAAGTAAAAATGAGTCGCAGAGTGAAGTCTTGACAAAAGGTATTATTTGCACTACCATTGTATCTATTAGATATAATTCAAAGGAAAAAAACAATGCAATATCTCATGGCAATAGACGCAGGGACAGGTTCAGTACGGGCTGTTATCTTTGATAGTAATGGCAATCAAATCGCAGTAGCACAACAAGAATGGACACATCTAACCGTAGCAGGTGTGGCTAATTCTATGACTTTTGATACAGATAAAAATTGGGAGTTGACACGAAAGTGTATTTCTCAATCTTTAGAAAATGCGAAGCTAAAAGGCTCTGATATTCTTGCTGTTTCTGCTACTTCTATGCGTGAGGGTATCGTACTCTATGACAAAGAAGGAGAGGCACTATGGGCAGTGGCAAATGTCGATGCAAGAGCCGATAAAGAAGTAAAAGAACTCAAAGAGACCTATCAAGGCATAGAAGAAGAATTTTATCAACAATCGGGTCAAACCTTTGCATTGGGGGCATTGCCTCGTATTTTGTGGCTCAAACATAATGAACCTACACTTTATGACAAAGTAGCCTCCATTTCTATGATAGGAGATTGGATATTAGCCAAGCTTTCAGGGGTCATCGCTACAGACCCTAGCAATGGAGGAACTACAGGTATTTATGACTTACAAAAGAGAGATTGGGTCGCTTCTATGGCTCAAAAGGTGGGGATTAAAGCAGATATATTTCCTCCATCTTTAGAGACAGGTACACTCATGGGGAGAGTCACAAGCGAAGCATCGCTCCAAACAGGACTCTCTACCCAAACCAAAGTAGTCATGGGTGGAGGCGATGTACAGTTAGGTGCAGCAGGATTGGGTGTGGTCAAAGAGGGGCAAGTAGCCATACTAGGAGGCTCTTTTTGGCAACAAGTGGTCAACATAAAATCATCCGTAAAACCGCCTAAAGATATGGGTATCAGAGTCAATCCTCATGTCATCGCTGGACTCTCACAAGCTGAGGGCATTACCTTTTTCTCAGGGCTTATTATGCGATGGTTTAGAGATGCATTTTGTGAGCTAGAAAAGCGTGATGCAACACAAAGAGGGATAGATACCTATACCCTACTAGAAGAAAAAGCCAAAGATGTACCTGTAGGCTCTCATGGTATTTTACCTATCTTTTCGGACAGTATGAATTATGGTAAATGGTACCATGCAAGTCCTTCTTTTATCAATCTTTCTTTAGATGCAAAGGTATGCAATAAAGCCTCAATGTTTAGAAGCCTAGAAGAAAATGCCTGTATCGTCTCTATGATTAACCTAGAAAAAATCAAAGCATTTACAGCACTAGAGATAGATGAAATTGTCTTTGCAGGAGGAGCAAGTAAAGGAGAATTGTGGTGTCAAATACTCAGCGATGTCACAGGATGCACCATAAAAATCCCCAAAGTCAAAGAAGCCACAGCCCTCGGCACAGCCATGAGTGCATCCGTAGGAGCAGGACTATACCCCACGATAGACAGTGCCTCCCTAGCATGGGTAAAATGGGATAAAACCTACACCCCAAACAACCAAAACCACACCCTCTATCAAAAGATAAAAACACAATGGCAAGAAGTCTATAGCACACAACTTGGACTTGTAGACAAAGGACTAACCACAAGCATGTGGATGGCTCCAGGGGTTTGATGAGAGGGTTTTTAGTATTTCTACCCATTAACGTACTCTTTGTGGTTATGCATCTCAAAGTAGTTGATAAAGTTAGGTGAATGAAGTGCCTTTATCAAGTTAATGGTAGTATAATTTTGGACAAGGAGTTTTGATGGAAGAAGGTACTAGAAGCAAGATAGAAGATGTATTTAAAAACCATTGGGAAGAAAAACAGAAGTTACCACCAATAACTGTTGCAGAGCAAAGTGGGGATATAGGCGAAGTAATAAAAGCGTATGAAGATAGAGTTATCTTTGAATTACTTCAAAATGCACTTGATAAAGCAGAAGATAAAATCTTAGTTAAAGTTATTGATAATGAGCTTTATATTGCTAATAATGGCAAGAGAATGACCTTCGGAGAAGATGGAGATAGTGATTTTAAAGCCTTATGTTCCATTCATAATTCAAATAAAAGTTCAGCAGACTCTATTGGTAACAAAGGTATAGGATTTAAATCAGTATTTTCTTCTTCCTCTGATGGTAGTGTAACTATTTATGCTAAACCTGATGATAATGAAGAATTTATAGTTTTTAAATATTATGGAAAAATAGATAAAGATATTGTAGAAAAAGAAAAAAAATATAAAAATAATGCTTCTATAAACAGACAATTAACCAATAAAAAAAAGTTTATAGCAGGATTTTATTATCCTATTCTTTTAGAAGATGAAAAGTTAAGCAGTGAATTTGATAACTATGTCACAGTGATAAAAATTCCTTTAAAAGAGGGGCTTGATATTGACAAGTTATTTGAGGAAATCAAGAAAAAACATTTTTATTTTGTTAGTACAAAAAAAGCTCATTCCCAAAATATAACAATTGATTTTCACCCTAATTCTAATGATGATTTTTCAAGGGAAACTAGCAATAAAAATTTAATTACTGGAGTATTAAAAAATAAAGACGAATTAAAAAAATTGTCAGAAGAAGCTGGATTGAGTGCTAATCTTCCTAATGTATCTCTATACTTTAATGAAAATGAAACTACAAATATCTATACTTATCTACCAACTAAAATGAAAAGCCCTTTTCTTCACTGCGACATAAATTCAGATTTTCAGACAAAAGAGAATAGAGAATCAATGGATTTTAATAAAAGTGGAAAAATTTCTCAATATAATACAGCACTTTTGACTGCTTGTATTGAATTACATTTTTTGTCATTATCCAAGTATATTGATGATTGTACTAATTGCTTTAATTTTGAATATATCGAAGATAAAAATAATAATATAGTTAATTTTGATGATAATAATTTGTGGAAATATTTACAGCTAAATAATGAGCCTTTGGTAAGAAAAGAGACTATTAAAATTATCAAAAAAATATTTAATGATGACTGGAATAATTTTGGAAACTTTATAGCCAAGTTAGCTAAAAAATATTTTGATGAAAAAAATAATTTAACTATTCAAAATTTTGATGATTTCTGGAAGGTTGTTTTTGATTATTTCAAATTAGAAAAAGTAAATCACATAGGGTCATCTTTATTTAGTATTAAATGGATTAGAAGAGCATTTAATAAACAGTATTTATCGAAACTAAAAAGTATTAGATGTATCCCCATTACGCAAGTAATTGAAGGGGAACAAGTTTTAGTGGATAAGTCATCCTTTGATATTGATATTTTTTTCAAAAAAGATACAGGAAAAAATGATGAAGCTAGTCTAGTTATTCCAAGCTTTATAAATACTATCAAAGTAACTAGCTATAGATTGAAAAACATTGATGAATTAACAGCATCATATCCTGAATTTAAAGATATAAAACTAAGGAATTTGACCAATTCTAATGCAATTTTGAAACATTTTAGGCAAATTCCAAAAAATATGCTTTCCCAAAATTTATCTGACCATAATTATACAGAAGAAGAACAAAAAGAAATTTTAAACTTTTTATATCAAGTATATAAGGTAAAAGAGAAGACAAAATATTTCTCTACTCATAGATACGGTAAATATATTGATGATAAATTACGAGATAATGCTAATGCAGAAAACAATGCTTTTTTCTCAATATCTACTATATTTTTAAAAATAAAAGGAGATAAATATAAACCAGCTCAACTTTGTAGACAAAAAGATTTAGAATTAGATTTAGAAGATGATTTTTATAGAGAATTGGAAGGTAAGAATGATTTTAATAATTTTTTACAATTTTTGGGCGTATCTTTTGATGATAAATATATTTTCTGTGAGGGTGAAATTTATGATAATTATAAAGATGGGTTGAAGTGTATTCCTGCTGTAGTTGAAGATGAGGGGCAATTACAAGCAAGTAAAATTATTCCCAATATTGCAATAGTTAATTTAGTAGATAAAGAAAAAAAGTTTGCTTGGGAATGTTCTAAGCATAAAAATTATGAGCCTCTATTAAAAGAGATAAAGACTAAAAATACGAGCTTAAATGAAAATACGAGCTTAAATGAAATAGTTAAATCTATTAACAAATATCCTAAAGAATATTTAGAAAAGTTATTGTCTAGTTTAGTAGAGGACAATACTAATATAGAAACAAAAAAGAAACTGTATCAAGGTATATTTAATAGACATCTAGAGATTGATTCTACAAGTAAAAAATACCTAATATACAATAATGGAACAGTAGAATTATCTGAATTAACTGATGTATTTGTGCCAAAAACAAAGAAAGATTTTAATCTTATTTGGAAGCATAAAGACCAAATTAAAAAGAAGTTTTTAATGGCTTTTACAGATAAACTTAATGCTGCTGAAGATTTAAAATTATCCATAGTTGAGGAGAATAAATAATGTTTAATATAAAGAATAAAATTGAAGAAAAGATATGCTACTTAATTTTAGAAATAGTAGAAAGTCAAGATAGTAAAATAAATGAAGAATCTTGTAGTAAAGAATATATAAACACCCATAGAATAGCATGGGAAGCTTTAGTGTTTGAAAAACAATCTGTCATTAAAGTAAAGATAGATAATCTTAATGTTGAGTTTGAACAAGATGAACCATTTTACGACAAAGAAAATAAAAAAATTTACTATAAAGAGGATACTGGACTTGATGATTTTTTTGATATTCTGATTGATATTCTTAAAGCACCACAATCACTAGAGGGTAAGTTTCAATATATCTTGAGTAAAGAGACTAATAAAATTAAGACACAAAATAAAATACTTTTTTATAGAATAAATTCATGGTGGATAAAAATAGATGAGGCAACAAAGAAGAAAATTGTTCAAGAGTTAAAAGATATTGGATTTAAGGACGAGATTATTTTTAAATTACATTATACACAAGATGATTTTTCTTGTATTAAGTGTAAGGATAAAACTGAAAATGATATTCAAATATTGATAGATGATATATTAATTGAAGAAAAATTGGAAAAGAGATTTATTCAATTTGATTGTGAAACAAAAAATAGATTGCTTATTCAGCAGTTTAAAAATAAGTACAACTTAGTAATCAAGGAACATACCGATATTCAACTAGACAATATTAATCTAAAACTACTTGACTTAGATATAAAAAAAGAATTTGCTAGTTATAATTTTGATGAAGAACTGGCTAGAATAAACCAAAACCAAAACCATATTCCTGAATCTAGGACAGTTGAAAATAGTATTTTAGAAGCTAAGAGCATTGGTAATAATTTTAAACCACATGCAGAGTATTCAGAAGAAGAGAGAAAAGAAAATGAAAAAGTACAAAAATTAATTAATATTGCAAAGTATTCAAAAGGTTCTTTGGCTGAAAAAATATTTGCTAAATTTGTATCTGAACAACTAGATACTAAAAATATAAAAGATATATTAGAAGATGATAATCTTGTTATTCAAAAAGATTGGAAAAAGACAATAGCAAATATTAATCGCTACGAAGGTGATAATTTTTTAAATCTTATAATTTCACAAAAACATACAGGGGCTGGTTTTGATGTAGTTGGTGTAGAGAATGCTAAAATTATTGCTTATGAAATCAAAGCTATAGATATTGATAATATTTATCTTTATTTAACAAGAAATGAGATTAATACTTTTAAAAGACTTGGAGACAGATGGAGACTAATAGGAGTTGATGAAAAAAAGGCTGAACATATTGACTTGACAGATAAAATAAAAATTTTAATTGATGAGGATGATAGCCCTTTGAAAAAGTTGAATGTGAAAGGTTTTGATATAGAAAGTTTGATTTGTAAAATGTCAAGAAGAGAAGATACTTAGTGAGGATAAAATATAATTAAAGACAACTAGTGTCTATGTATAATCCTATACTTCCGTATATTTAAAAATAGGAGTTCAAAATGACCCTCTCAAAATTCCAATATATAAGAGACTTGTAATGCCACCCGTCTCTCTGGCTTTACAAAAACAAACTAAAATTAGTATGAGAAGGTAATTTGAAATTCACTTTCAACTTAGCATATTCTTCAGCAAATTTATATCAAAATATACTAACTGATTTAGGATTATGAGGTGAGGCTATACAGTTTATTTTATAGTCTCAAAAAAACCCTCAAAAATCCCACCTTCAGTAAATCTAATTTTATGAATAATTTCTTCATATTAAATTACTAAAACAATTCAGAATGCGTACCAATACGCATTAAAATGACCTCATCATTATCATTATTAAGTACCTAACCAAAATAAATCATCAAAAATAGTATAATACAAAATGAGATATATAACAGACCTAAATAAAAAGACAATTGAAGCATTAGAAGAAATCATAAAAAATGAAGTACGCTATAAAAGTA
>Ga0256838_1000205_pt1 | contig 41526 bp, 49 predicted proteins | sample 4571419metaG_FD_185978 | JGI IMG/M metagenome (GOLD analysis project Ga0256838, IMG submission 185978) | Hydrothermal vent microbial communities from Guaymas Basin, Mexico - 4571-419 | ecosystem: Environmental > Aquatic > Marine > Hydrothermal vents | place: Mexico: Guaymas Basin | collected... | reverse complement strand
TAAAATTCTATGGGCAAAAAGTGGATGATATTTTAATTAGCAAGGCTATTAATCATATCGCCCAGTTCTCTATGATTTATAGGGATAGTGCTTGATGATTTTTGGGTTTTTTTGGCTATGGTGTTGATATATATAATAATATTAATAGCAAGTATAGCCCTTTGGGCAGACTTTAGTAGAAGTGGCAGTATTGTCAAAGATAATAGGACAGGGTTAGAGTGGCAAGATGATATAGAGGCTTTTAACATGTATTGGCAAGTTGCTATAGATTATTGTGAATCTCTAAGTTTAGATGGAGGAGGATGGAGACTACCAAATAAAAATGAACTTATTTCTATTGTAGATTACTCTGTATCTCATCCTAGTATTTATAGTGAATTTGAAAATACTACTTCTGGATACTATTTTAGTTCGACTACTGATGTAGATAGTATTTATTATCTGTGGTATGTAGACTTTAAATATGGAGATGTGAATAGTCATCATAAGAGCTATCATAAGTATGTGCGTTGTGTGAGAGCAGGACAATAGTTACTTTGTACCTTTTGCTCTTTTTTCGGATGTGATGCTTTAGCGTCGCCCATGATGAGACTAAAGTTGTGGTGTCCGAGGAGATAGATTTTTATGTGTTTATATAAATTATATTTTATCAGATATCAAGGGCGAACACTTGGGTTCGCCCCTACGGGTTTATTTTTTACTTAAATTCTTTATGTTATAATAATCCAAAGGCTAAATAATGATAACAAATGAAGAACTGACAAGTGCAATATCAAGACTAGAAAAAGCACAAGAAGAAACAAACGAACAGATGAAAGAGACACGAGCATATATGAAGTTACTTACAAAAGAGACAAATGATCAGATGAAAGAAACGGCTAAACATGTCAAAGCTCTTACTGAAAATATAAATGGCGTAAATAAATCCATAGGCTTAGAAGTAGAAGATTTCTTTTATTCATCCCTCAAAAGAAATCCAAGAATTGCCAATATAAACTTCGACTATGTGTATCAAAATGATATAAGAAACCTAAGAGGTGAAAGCCAAGAGATAGATATACTCTTGGAAAATGGCTCTAGTATTGGAGTGGTTGAAGTTAAAAATAAGGTTACCCAAAAGAGTATAGACCAGCTAGATAAAATTATGGATAGATTTGATTACTTTCATCCCATCTATAAAGATTATACAGTGATAGGAGCTATAGCAGGGAAGATATTCCCCAAGCATCTGCAAGAACAAACACTCAATAAAGGCTATAGTGTCATCACCCAACAAGGCGACCACATAGAGCAGATAAATCCTTGATAATTACAGAAACATTTACATAATACGGTATTTATAACGAAATAAATCTGATTTTCAAAATCAAACCTGTAGGGTGCGTTTCCCAACGCACCTTTAATTCAATATGAAACAAAAGCTTTTCTTTATGCAAACATTTGGTGCGTTAGGAAACGACACCCTACGGATATTATTTGCTCTACGAAAGTGGAGAGTTCACTCCTCCTATTAGTAAACTTTAGATAAAATATCTATAATTATATTAGCTTAGGAGAAAAAATGAAAGTATTATTGATAAAAGATGTAAAAGCATTAGGAAAAGCAGGAGAAATTAAAGAGGTCAAAGATGGGTATGGTCAAAACTTTCTTATAGGAAAAGGGTTTGCTAGATTGGCTACACCAGATGTAGTCGAAAATTGGAAACAAGAACAAGAAGATATGGCTCAACAACTCAAAGATGATTTGGCTAGACTTGAAGTAGAGAAAAAAGCCCTTGAAGCCACTACCATTAAGATAGAAAAAAGAAAAGCCCCTGTAGGTATCAAAGGGTCTGTGGGGAATGTGGATATTGCTAAGGCGATTGAAGAACAACTCAAAATTGCTATAGAAAAAAAGAGTATCAATCTCAAAAAAGCATTAAAATCAGAAGGTTTTCATGAAGTAGATATTAAATTGGGGCATGGTATTCATGCTAAGATTAATGTTGAAATAGTAGGCGTTTAATGTTCCACGCAACCACGATATTAGGCTATAAAGCCAATGGCAAAGCCGTCATTGGTGGCGATGGGCAAGTCTCTTTTGGTGATACGGTGCTTAAAGGCAATGCCACCAAAATTCGCACACTTGGCGAAGGTAAAGTCTTGGCAGGATTTGCAGGAAGCACGGCTGATGCCTTTAACCTTTTTGATATGTTTGAGACGATTTTGGCAGAGAAAAAGGGTGATTTGTTTAAAGCTGTGATTGGGTTTTCCAAGATGTGGCGAAAAGATAAGCATTTGCGACAACTTGAAGCTATGATGATAGTTTTGAATACAGAACACATCTATATCCTAACAGGGACTGGCGATGTGGTCGAACCCGAAGATGGCAAGATAGCCTCTATTGGGTCTGGTGGTAATTATGCGATTTCTGCTGCTAGGGCATTGGATAGACACGCAGACTTAGCACCTACAGAATTGGTACAAAAATCACTAGAAATTGCAGGTGATATTTGTATTTATACAAACAAAAATATAAAAATATTGGAATTGTAAATGAGCATAATGGATAATTTGACACCCAAAGAGATAGTAGCGTACTTAGATAAATATGTCATCGGACAAAACGATGCCAAAAAGACCATTGCCGTGGCATTACGAAATAGATATAGACGAATGCAACTAAGCCCCGATATGCAACAAGATGTAACCCCTAAAAATATTTTGATGATAGGAAGCACGGGTGTAGGAAAGACTGAAATTGCAAGAAGACTTGCCAAGATGATGAACTTGCCTTTTATCAAAGTTGAAGCAAGTAAATACACAGAAGTGGGCTTTGTCGGACGAGATGTGGAGTCTATGATACGCGATTTGTCTGCTACTGCTATGGATATTGTACGTGTAGAAGCCAATGAAGACAATAAAGAAAAAATTGCCAATTATATAGAAAATAAAATCATAGAAAAGCTTTTGCCACCGTTGCCATCAGGAGCGAGTGAGCAGAAAAAGTCTGAATACGAAGCATCATTTTTGCGTATGCAAGAGAAGTTTGCCAAAGGTGAGCTTGACCATCTCAAAATTAAAGTAGAAATGCCAAACAATATCTCTTTGCCAGAAGATGGACTACCTCCTCAAATGATAGAAGTCCAAGCGTCTATTGTCAAAGTTTTGGGTGGTATGAACAAAAAAGGTGAAGAGAAAGAAGTAAGCGTCAAAGATGCCAAAAAGATACTTGAAAATGAAGCCAGTGAAGAGCTATTAGACGAAGATGAACTCAAAGCCTTGGCAGTAGAAAAAGTAGAAAAGGGTGGTATTGTCTTTTTAGATGAGGTAGATAAGATTGCTGTAGGTGCAAATTCTCAAAGCCGACAAGACCCAAGTAAAGAGGGTGTGCAAAGAGATTTACTCCCTATTGTAGAAGGTTCAGCCGTACATACAAAGATTGGTACAGTCAATACCGACCATATTTTATTCATCGCAGCAGGAGCATTCCATACAAGTAAACCAAGTGATTTGATGCCAGAACTCCAAGGGCGTTTTCCTCTGCGTGTAGAGCTTGAAAGCCTAGACGAAGAGATACTCTATCGCATTTTAACAGAGCCTAATAATTCACTTATAAAGCAATATATCGCTTTACTAAATGTAGAAGAGGTTAATTTGGAATTTAGCGAAGAGGCATTAAGAGCCATTGCAAAATATGCCCTACAAGCAAATGAAAAAACCGAAGACATTGGAGCTAGAAGACTGCACACCGTCATGGAGAAAATATTAGAAGAGATAAGTTTTTCTGCTGATGAACACGCAGGAGAGACGATTAATGTAGATGAAGCATTAGTCAAAGATAAGATTGGAGCTGTGGTTGAAGATGAGGATACTACTAGGTATATATTGTAATGAAATTTTTTCAATATATATTAGTTTTATAGGAGTGAATGATGCACACATTATTTGATATAGATGACAAAATCAAACTAGCATTTTATGAAAAAGATGCTAATGCTTTTGAAAATTTTATTGTGAAGTTATATAAAATTAAATATCCTAACCTTATTGGTGTTAAACCACAAGGTTCAAAAGGTGATGGTGCAAATGATGGGTATTTAGCAGGTAAATTACTTTTACAAGTTTATGCTCCTGAAAAGGTTGAGGCTAAAAAAGCTATAGAAAAACTAGAACATGATTTTAAACGAGCCAAAGAAGAAAAGTGGAATTTCAACGAGTGGCACTTTGTTGTGAATGATAAGTTTAAGGATATTCATAGAGATGTACATCATAAAATTGATGAATTAAGAGAAAAAAATCCTACTATAGAGATTAGAGTAATTGATAATCAAACTTTAAAAGATATGATTTATGATTTGCAACCTAAAAATAGTTTAAAAATATATGTTTTATTAGAGATGGACAAAGATATTAGTTTGTTTAATGATTTTGAAAAATTTGAAATTATTGTTGATTTCCTTTCTAAAGAACAAGCTATTAAAAATATAAGTAATCATGATTTTATGAACTTCTCAAAAAATAATTTTTTACCAAATGGAATTGAAAAGCTTGATATAAATATAAAAGATGCCTATTTCTCTCAAACTTTTGGTACTTATATTGAAAAATCAGCAGGAATTATTGAGGATTTTAAAAAGAAAGTAGAATTTGATGAGTTTGAGTATATGGGAAAGTATATTCAAGAAGTATATCAAAAATATGAAAAAAAAATCATTCCTGAACAAGCTTTATTAAATACACATAAAGAGATATATTCAAAAATAGAGAGTGACCAAAATTTGGAAACTTCTTTATGGGTTACTATGGCATATTTTTTTGATATATGTGATATTGGTGCAATAGAATGATAATGGGGAATAAGATAGTAAAAATAGAAGATTCCTATATCTCAATGGGTGGATATATTTTATCTATACTCCAAGATGAAAGTATTTCCATTGATAATTTATATATAGAATTTAATAACAGTTATCCTAAAAAAGGAATTTCGTTTGAGTATTTTTTATATGCTATTGATTTTTTATTTATGATTAATAAGATTAAAATTAAAGAAGATGATATTTTAGAGGTAAAGAGATGAAACTTTTACAATTAACAAGTAGTGATAATAGATTTCATACATTAAATTTTACCTCAGGATTAAATATTATTGTAGGTGAAAAAGTACTTATTAAAGACAAAAAGCAGACTTCTAATGGTATTGGTAAAAGTTTAGCCTTAATTTGTATTGATTTCATGTTAGGAAAAAATACAGCAAGTAAAGAGATTAAAAATTTAAAAGAAGTATTGGAAAAAGAAAATATTAGATTATCTTTAACTTTTGAACATAAAAACAAAACTTATTCTATAGATAGAACACATAATGAAATTTTTATGAATGGAGATAAATTTAAAAAAGAGAGTGAGTATCTTCTCTTTTTGGATACATTAGTTGATAGTGAGCATAGTTTCAGAAATATATTGGGACGCTTTTTTAGAACAAATAAAGAGAGCTATATTGATGCTACAAGTCAAGTGACAACAAGAGAAAAATCTTATCAAAATAATTTTATAAATGCTTCTCTTTTGGGATTAGATTTAATTTTTCTAAAAAAGAAAAAGAATTTAAAAGAGAAAAGTGATAGACTTAAAGTATTAATTAAAGAATTAAAAGAACTTCAAAAAAGTCTTGATAAAGAGAAAGAATTTGAACTCTTAGAAAGATTAAAAGAGCTTAGTCAAAATTTAAATAATTTTGAGATAGCCAAAAATTTTAATGATTTAAAAGATGAAGCTGATACTTTGACAAGTAAAATACAACAAATAAGAAATGATATAGCCTATAATAATAGGCTGATTAGAAATAAAAAAGATACGATAGAGACAAATAATCAAACCGATATAGACATAAGTAAATTAAAAAATATGTATGCAGAAGCTAGTTTCTTTTTGGGAGAAGAGGTTTTAAATCATATTGAGGCTGTACAAGATTTTCATAATACACTTTTCAACAATAGAAAAAATAGAGCAAAAAAAGATATTAATATATTAAAAACAACTATTAAGAGTATTGAAATAGAGTTATTTGATTTAGATAAAAGAAGAAGTGAAGTTTTGAAATATTTAGAAAATAAAGGTGCTTTAGAGGAGTATCATGCATTAAATAGAGAAAAAGATATAATAAAAGAAAATTTAGAACAGATACAAAGAGATGAAAAATCTTTAATGAAATATAAAAAAGATGAAGCTAAAATTAAATTAGAAATAGACCAATTTAAATTAGAACTTATAGACTTAGAGAATGAATTAAAAGAAAAAATACAATTTTTAGGGCAATCTTTTAGAGAAATATCAGAAGAGTTTTATAAGGATAAGCCAGGTTTTTTGCATATTGAAATACTTGAAAAGTTTAATACCGAGAGATTATATAAGATTGAGCCAAAAATTGATAACAAAAATACAAGTGACGGTATTAATGAGATGAAAATTTTTATCTATGATATGCTTATCTATAAATTAAATCCAAATTTAATAGGATTAGTAGGGCATGATAATAGACTTTTTGATATGGTTGATGAGAGACAAATTGGTTATGCTTTTGATTATGCTAATCACAATATCTCACAATATATATGTTCAATTAGTGATACAAAATTTAAAGAGTCAAAACAATATAGTGAGCTTAATCTTGATGATTTTGTGATAGAAACATTAAATGAGACTAAGAAGCTGTTTGGATTTGATTTTGAGAAATAATTTAAAAAAAGGTAAAATGAAAAAATGAAAAATTACGAAGATGTAGAGACAAAAGCAGGGTTTGTAGCAGTTGTAGGGCGACCTAATGCAGGGAAGAGTACGCTACTTAATCATGTTGTGGGTGAGAAATTGGCGATGGTGTCTAAGAAGGCTCAGGCTACGCGTAAGCGAATGAATATTATTGTGATGCATGAGGATATGTATGGGACGGAGTCTCAGATTATTTTTGTGGATACTCCTGGGATTCATCAAAAAGAGAAATTGCTTAATAAATTTATGATGGATGAGGTTCTCAAAGCCATTGGGGATGCTGATTTAATTGTATTCTTAGCACCTATTACAGATAAACTTACAGAATATGAAAAGTTTTTGGCAATGTCTGAACGAAAGAATACTAAGCACATTGTACTTTTGACAAAGATGGATCATGTGAAGCAAGGGGATGTACTTAAAAAGCTAGGGGAGTATCAAAAATATCAAGATAGATTTGAAGCGATTATTCCTTTTTCTGTGAACAAAAAGGTGGGTAAAGCAGGGCTATTAAGTGAAATTTCTAAGCATCTTCCTCGTTCGCCTTTTTTGTTTGATACAGAAATACTTACGACTGAAAATATTAGAGATATTTATAAAGAATTGATTCGTGAGTCTATTTTTGAAAATCTATCAGATGAGATACCGTATGAATCTGATGTCACGATTGAGAAGATAGATGAAACAGATGCTATGGATACGGTATATGCTACGATTGTCGTAGAAAAAGATACACAAAAAGGGATGATAGTAGGACAAAAAGGTGAAGGAATTAAACGTGTAGGGAAACTAGCACGTCAACAAATGGAAATATTTTCAGGTAAAAGAATATTTTTAGATTTACATGTTTCTGTCAAAAAGGGTTGGAGTAAAAATAGAGATGGACTCGAAGACTTAGGGTATATTTTTTAAATTTTAAGATAAATAATTGATTTTTTACTTTTGTAAGATACTTTTAATATTATAACATATATAATCATTATACTAAAGAAGGAAGTGTATAAAATGTTTTCGAAAAAAAAATCGTCTAAATCAACTATCAAAAATGTTGTAACTCTGAATATATTTTCAGGGAAAAATTATATATTTAAAAGTGATTCGTTTCGACCATTAAAGAAACTCTCTTACAATACAAATAATTTTATTACTTCATATGTGACTAACAAAGAATTAATCTCAACAAGTGTGGAAATCAGTCGTAGTATTAGCGAAGAGGATATTCCTGATATTCTTGATATTAAAGCTTATGAAGAGCTTGGGCTAGACCAAGCAAGTAGTTATATCATCTCTCACTATGAAGTAGAAAGTAGTGGTGAAGAGAGAGAATTTCATATTTTTGTTTCTGAACCTGAAAAATTAGATGAATTATTTTTACCTATAAAGCCTGATATTAAGTATATTGATTTAATTATCCCTGCACCATTACTCTATAAAACACTATATACAAAAGAAATTTTACAAGACAATAGTACACATTGTTTTGTCTATTTTACAGAAAATGATGCTTCTATTACTTTGTATAGGAATGGAGATTATCTTTATACAAAATCTATCGAATTTTCATTAGAACAAATCTATGATAAATACTGTGAATATATTGGTGAGAAAATTGATGAAAAAGATTTTTTTACTATTTTGGAATCAGAAGGATTAAAAACAAGTAATAATGATTATCAACAAAATTTTATGAAAATTTTTGGTGAAATTTTTATTAGTATCAATGATATTATTATTTATGCAAAAAGAGCTTTTGATTTAGATAAAATTGACCAAATGTTTATTGGAAGTTCACGAGGTCCAATTATAGGACTAGATGAATATAGTGAAAACTATTTAGGTTTACATTCAAGTGACTTTAATTTCAATTATGATGTAAATAATGAAGAATGGTATACCGACCAATATCAATACATGATGTTATTGGCTTCACATCAATATATGGAAAATGAGAGTGATTTTGTAAATCTTACTATGTATCCTCGTGCACCTGATTTTATCAATCGTGCTAGTGGGCAGTTTATTATATCTATAGTCTCAGCAGTTTCTTTGAGCCTTGCGTATCCATTGATATTTTTAGTAGGTTCTTATGTGAATGATGCAAAAATATATACTTTAAATATCGAAAATACAAAACTAACAGCTGAATCAGTTAAATATAAAGGTATATTGAGCAAAAAAAGAACTGAAATTAATGGATTAGATAGTAATATTAAAAAAGTATCTAATATGTATAGTGGAAAAACAAAAACGCTTAAGGCTATTTATGATAAAAAAATAAATTATAAATTAAAATCAGGACTTTTTCATGTTATTGCAGATGAATTGGATCAATTTGATGTACATATAGATAGTTTAGTACTTAAAGGTAATACATTGTTTCTTTCACTTGTAAGTACAGATGATAGGAAATTTACAGAATTAATTAAATATATTTCTGATACACATTTTGATAATGTAAAAGAAATTGATATTAAAACAATAGTTAAAAATCCAGAGAATGGCTATTATAAAGGTCTCTTAAAGGTTGTAAGATGAAACTTATAGAAGATAAATTAGAAAAACTTGATATATATTTTGCTCCTAAAAAAGAGAGTGAAAAGTGGTTGTTAATAGGAGGGGTTGCTGGTGTTATTGCATACCTTGGGTATTCACTTTTACTTCCTTATACGGAAGAATTATTTAATCAAAGCGAACGTGATAAAAAACGTATTCAAACAAAAATTTCTGAAAATAATACATATTTATCTTCTATTACTATAGGTGGAGATAGAGAATATTATATCAAAACATATAATAAAGAAATTATGGGTAAAAAGAATAAAATTGTAAATATTAATGATAAAATTAAATTTATAGATTCTAATTTAGAAAAATTATCTGATATGCTTTTTAATCAAAAGTCATGGTCTATTTTCTTAAATTCCATTACGGCAAAGGCTTCTGTACATAATGTAGACTTGGAATATATTAGCAATCATTATGCTGATAATAATGGTAGTTTTGGACATGTATTAGAGATAGGTCTTGGTGTAAGAGGTACATATAAACAAATTACTACTTTTATGAATGAGCTTGAACAGAATACTTTAGTTACAGATATTTTTGAAGCGAAGTTGGCTTTAGATGGAAATTCATCAGATATATTAGCTGATATAAACATTTCAGTATGGGGGATAAATCACTAATGAAAAAAATAATATTATTAGTTATATTGTTGTCTATATTAGGCTATGCTGACCTCTCGGTTGAACAGATTCAATCTATGATAAATAAAATACATCAAAAAAGAGAAGGGGTTGACCTTAGTACTTTAGCTACTACAAAAGAACCTTTTGTCCGACTTCAGAAAGAAAATAATGTCTCAACTTTTGTTATCCCCAATATAAAAGAAGAAGTAGATGTTAAATTAAGTTTACATGCAATTGTAAATGGTAAAGCATATATTAATGACAGTTGGATAAAGGTAGATGAGAGTATTTTGGGTTATGAATTAAAGGCAATAGGAAAAATAGGAGTGGTGCTTAGAAATGAAAATCACATCAAAAAATTATATCTTCGTAAAAACAAAGATAATTTTATAAAGATTGAGGAGAAAAAATAAGATGATAAATATAAAGAAACTAGGCATGAAGTTTTTACTTGGAATAAGTATTTTTTTAGGATTTACAGTACATGTATTTGCTGATAATTGTTCAAGTAAACTATTTTCAGTGACTATTGACAATAAATTATCGGTTAAAGATGTAATTGATAATTTAGCAGATACCTGTGCTTTAACCGTGGTTGTCAAAGATGATATTGCTAAACTAAAAATGGATAAAAAACTTTATTATGTAAAATTAAAAAATAGTACATTAAAAGGTTTCTTAAATACTATTTTAAGAGACAATGATTTGAGTTATACTTTACAAGGTAATAAGTTAAAGATATCTTATCTCATTACGAGAACCTTTCGTGTCCATTATATCGCTGGAGGAAGAACAGGGAAAAGCACAGCTACTGTGACAATTGCCAATGGAGAATCTTCTGCTGGAAGTGCTGGGGCTACAAGTTCTGGTGGAGGTACAACAGGCGGTGGAGGTAGTACTAGTGGTACTGATATTAGCATAGAGAGTAAAAATGAATTTAAATTTTGGGAAGAAGTTGAATCTTCAGTACAACGCATCTTGATTGGTGCAGGTGATGGAAGTATCCATTACACTCGAAATGGAGATACTTGGACAGGCCCAGATGGCAAAGTATGGGAATACAATCCTCTTGCTCCTATTATTAACCCAGAAGCAGGGATGATTACTGTTACGGGTACAGATAGACAAATTCGTAGAGTAGAACGTTATATCAATATCGCAACAGCCCAAATGAATGCACAAGTGCTTATTGATGTACGAATTATCTCTGTCTCTTTTGATGATAGTACCACTTCAGGTGTAGACTGGTCTCAATTATATAAATTACAAAATGTTACCATTGATTCATTGATGATGGCTCAAAAAAATGTATCAGCATATACATTTGATGCCGAGTCTCATGCTTTTACAGAGATAGGTTTTGCTGTAGATACTGAACCTAGAAATGCACAAGTAGTCAATATTTCAGGAAGTACTGAAGTTAAAGATGTTGTAAAATTTTTATCCACACAAGGGGATGTTAAATCTATTTCGAGTCCAAGAGTGATGACACTCAATAATCAACCTGCACTTATCTCTGTAGGAAAAGAACTGTTTTATAAAATACAATCAGCAAGTACTGCTGGTGGGTCTGGTGGGGCAGTAGCTGCCCAAGGAGATACTGTCTCTTCTGTTTTTTCAGGTATTTTATTGGATATTACACCGGAGATTGATACCAATGGATATATCACACTTAAAATTAATCCTTCTATCTCAGATGCACTAGATGATACTGCACCAGGGGTGACAAGAACGATACCACCTGATTTAATAAGAAGACAAATCGCTTCTGTGATTAAAGTAAAAGATGGGGAACATGCTATACTTGGAGGCTTAATTGCTAGTAAGACAGGGTTTGAAAATAATAAAGTACCTCTTTTGGGTGATATGCCACTGATAGGAGATTTATTTAAACGTGAAGAAAAAATTAATAAGGTGGAAGAATTAGTGCTTATTATTACACCACATATTATTAAAAATTCAAAATCCATTTCTTTAAAAGATTTGGGATATGATGGAATCAATGAAGAATAGATATGAAGCTGCAAAGCATGTATTTGTTGACTCAATAGATATTGAAGATTATATTGAGTTAAACTCTTCTGTGACAGCATATAAGCAGTTAGAGCATAGTATGAGTAAACCCTTAAAAATGATTTTACTATTTGGTAGACCTGGGACAGGGAAAAGTATTTTACTCAATAGAATACAGACAAAATTAAAGCATCAAAAAGAGATTTATTACTTTGATACTCCTGCTCCAACAGAAAAAGAATTTTTACGTAAATTATTTAAAGTACTTACCAAAAAAGATTTACCTATTAACACAGAAGTAAATTTTTCAATTTTAATTGATCATTGTAAATCCTTAAGGGATAAAAGAGAAATTATTATCCTTTTAGATGAAGCACAAATGTATGATTCTAATATGATGGAAAAAATACGTTTACTTTCCGATACAAGATCTGTAAAATTTGTCATTTCTTTGCATAAAACAGAAGATGAAGATTTGATAGCTAAAGAACATTTTCAGTCTCGTATTTGGGAAGTGATTGAACTAAAGAATGCTTCCAAAGAAGACCAAGCGACGTATGTACATAAAAAACTTTTGAAAAAAAATCTTTTTGAAATTGCAGACAGTATCAAAACAAGAGAGATGAAGCTCATTTATAAATTTACCAATGGAAATTATAGAGAGTGTAATAAACTAATGTTTACTATTTTTGAAATTTGTGAATATTATGATAAAAATGAACCAAATAAAATTAACTATTCGCAGATTCCTAAAAAAATAATTGAGATGGCATCGTTGAAATTGGGGTATATTCATGTATGAAATGAAACCATTAGAAGATGAATGGATACAATATAAAAGAAACAAAAGAAAACCTTTACTTTTTACTCTTTTATTTACGATGATAGTCATTGTACTTATTGTAATATTTATTCCAAAAAATATGAATTTAGATCTAGTGAAAAATTATATTCAAAAGATAAGTAAAATTATTTCAAGTGAAGATAATAGTAGTAATGTATCAAAAGAAATAGTCAAGGTTAATATTGATAGTAACAAAGAAGAATTATTAGTTGATATACCTGTATTAGAAGAAGAGAATAATAAAACACAGTTAAATATTATAGGCACTTCTAGTGTTGTTGCTTATGAAGATGTTGAAAAACGTTTTGCACAATCACATGATATTGATGATGCACTTTTTTTAGCCAATGGTTATTATAAAAGAGGTGATTATATAAAATCAGCATATTGGGCATTAGAAACCAATAAATTGGACTCTGATGTGGAAGAGAGTATATTTATTTTTGTTGAATCTAAAATAAAATCAGGACAAGTGAATGAAGGTATTTCTATTCTTAAAAAATATATGAAACAATCTAACTCTGAGGAAGCAAAAAAATTACTTTTTAGAATTGAAAATAATTAATTTATAATTAAAGGCTAGACATGGTTAAACTTATTGAAATGATGTTAAAAGAAAAACTTCTTACGAAAGATGCAATTTCTACATTGGTTAAAAGTAGACCACCTAAAAAAATATCTTTTTCAAACTTGATATTAGAGAATATGATAGATCTTGATACAGTAGAGATTTTTTTAGCTAAAAAGATTCGAGAGAGTGTTATTACTTTAGCACATCTTGAAAAGATTGAAGGAATTAATATTATTCCTATTATCGAAGAGGTAGCCAAAGCACTACATATAGATTATATAGACTTAGATGATGCCGAAATTGATATGAGACTCTTCTCTCAAGTACCCTATAAACAACTTTTGAAATATAATATTATGCCTGTAGAAGAGACAGATTTAAATATTTTAATTGTATTTGATGACCCTCTTAATCTAGCAGCTCAAGATGCTATCCAAAGACTCTTTCCAAGAAAACCAATTCGTATAGCTATTGCCAAACCAAAACAGATTAGAGCACATTTACAACGTTTGGAAATTAATGAAAGTATCAAGGGTTTGGTCTCTAATATTCGTAGAGATTTAAGTCAAGACAGTGGTCCAAAAGAAGCAGATGATGAATCACCAGCTGTTTTGAAATTAATTGATGTAATTTTGAAATCAGCTATTTTTATAGGGGCTAGTGATATTCATATTGAAGCCACGGAAAAGAGTTGTATTGTACGAGTACGTGTTGATGGTATTTTACGTCAAAGTTTTACTTTTGATAAAGATATATTTGGTCCACTATCTTCTCGTATGAAGCTTCTTTCAAATTTAGATATTGCCGAAAAAAGAAAACCTCAAGATGGTAGATTCTCAGCCGTTGTTTCAAGTAAAGAGTTTGACTTTAGGGTTTCAACATTGCCTACTATCTTTGGTGAATCTATCGTACTTCGTATTTTAGATAAATCTAAAGCCATGATTAGATTAGAAGATGCAGGAATGAGTAGTCACTGTTATCAAAAATTTTCTGAAGCTATTAAAGTTCCCTATGGTATTGTTTTGGTGACTGGACCTACAGGTTCTGGTAAAACAACCACACTTTATGGTGCAATTAATGCTATTAAAGATGTAAAAGATAAGATTATTACGGTAGAAGACCCTGTGGAATATCAAATGTCTGGGTTACAACAAGTCAATGTAAAAGAAAGTGTAGGACTGGGCTTTGCCGATGCACTAAAATCGATACTAAGACAAGATCCAGATAAGATTATGATTGGGGAAATTCGTAACCAAGAAACTTTACGTATTGCGATTCAAGCAGCACTTACAGGTCACTTGGTACTCTCTACGCTACATACAAATGATGCCATTTCTTCTATTTCTAGGATATTAGATATGGGTATTGAAGAGTATTTAGTCTCTGGAGCTTTGGTGGCTATTCAAGCACAAAGGCTTGTACGAAAACTCTGTATACATTGTAAAGTAACTACCATACTTGACCCTATACTTTACAAAGAAATTGAAGAATATTTACCTGAAAATCCTACTTTTTATAAAGGAGAAGGCTGTAAAGAATGTGGAAATACTGGGTATTCAGGAAGGGAGATGATTTCAGAAGTATTAACTATCTCAGAAACATTGGCTCGTATGATTGCAAAAGTAGCATCTAAAGAAGATTTAACAAAACAGGCAATAGATGAGGGGTTTGTCACTATGTTTGAAGATGGTATTTCTAAAGCATTAGAAGGTAAATCAACGATTGAAGAAATATTTAGAGTAGCAAGGTTATAAGATGAAGTATTTTAATGTAACAGTCATGGAAAAAGGTGTAAAACGTCAAGAGATAATAGAAGCAGAAGTGAAAATGGGAGCAGTACAAATAGCCAAACAAAAGTTTCCTACTGCGATGGTTACAAGAGCAGTGGAAACTTCAGCACCTCTTGAAGACTCTATGGCTAAATTTTTTAAATCCTTAAAAAGACCTGCTAAAATTCCTATGCAAGATAAAATTTCAACGATTAGACAAATTGCTGTTATGACCGATGCTGGTATCCCTATTAATGATAGTTTAGCCGAAGTATCTGAAAATACTGAAAATAAACATTTAGCTGAAATTTATGCAAAGGTAAATTCTGATATTAATGCAGGTAAAAGTATGTCTGATGCTATGGAACCTTATGCTAGAGAATTTGGACATGTTGCTATTGCTATGACAAATTTGGGGGAGAGAACAGGTAACCTTTCTGAAGCATACCATACACTAGCAGACATTATGGAAAGTGTGAGAGACAACGCATCCAAATTTAAAAAAGCGATTAAAGGTCCTATTATTACACTTGTAGCAATGGGGATTGCTTTTACTGTTTTGATTATGGTAGTTGTACCTAAATTTAAAGATATTTTTTCTAAATTTAAAACAGAACTTCCTATGCCTACTAAAGTTTTATTGAATTTAGAATGGGCATTTTCTAATTATGGAATCTATATTTTACTAGGTATTTTTGGAAGTATTAGTATGACAAAATATATGTATGCTAATAATAAAGACTTTAAGTATAAAATGGATCAAGTACTGATTCATCCAAGGTTTATTCTTATTAACAAAGCTATTTTCCTCTCTACTATGCATAAATATAATTTGGTTTTTGGTGAACTTGTAAAATCTGGTATTCCTGTGGCTGAGGCACTTGATACTGCTGTAGGTATGGTTACCAATTCAGTCATGAAAGAAAAACTACTCACTGTGAATGCAAATATTGGAAGAGGTATGTCTTTGGCTGAAGCTTTCAAAATTACAAATCTATATGAAAATATGCTTTTACAAATGATTAAAGCAGGTGAAGCAGGTGGACAATTAGATGGAATGCTAGTAAAAGTAACGCAATATTATCACATGGAATTTCAAGATTTAATTGAAAACCTATCTGCTTACATTGAACCTATTATGATGTTTTTTATTGCTATTTTGGTCTTACTCATGGCCTTAGGAATCTTTATGCCTATGTGGGATTTAGGTAAAGCAGCAAAAGGCTAAGAACCATTAGACACTAGTTAGCTATTTTTTTAGCAACGAGTGTATCTGTATAAAAACTTCCAAAAGGAATGAGTGATAAGATACTATATATTCCTATTTCTTTGAGTGTAAGTCCTGCTTCTTTTTTGGCTTCTATAATTTGGTAAATGAATGCAAATACTAGCACACCATGAGCCATACCTACAACTTTGGTAGCGATGGGATACCCAAAGCTATATTTGAGTGGCATTGCGATGAAGAGTAGAATAAGAAATGATATTCCCTCTATTTTATTGATAAGTTTAAACTTTTTTAATTCAGACATATTGACTCCTATTTTAATTTTGAAGAGTATATCAAAAAATATTTAATAAAAACTATTTTTAGGATATAATTAGATATTAAATTGAAAAGGAAATAGTATGAAACAAAATAATCTAGAGACTACAGAAGAATATGATTTTGATATTATCGAGATAACAAAAGCAGGATGGCAATGGATAGATGGAGTCAAAGCACAATTTGTTATAGGTATTTTTATTTATATTGCTATTGCACTTATTACACAATCTATTTTAGGATTTATAGTATCTATTATTACAACAGAATCCTCCAATGTATTAAATCAGCAAATTATTGCTATTCTTAGTTATCCTGTGTTGATGCCTTTGATAGCAGGTTTGATGATGATGGCTCTTCAGCACACACGTGGAGAAAGTATCAATTTTAAATCTATGTTTAATTATTACCATCTCACTACTAAACTGGCTTTAGCAGGTATTCTTATTTATATCATGACAATTTTTGGTTTTCTACTTTTGATACTTCCAGGAATTTATTTGAGTGTAGCTTATGTTTTTGCTGTGATATTGATTGTAGATAAGGATATGGAGGTCTGGGAAGCGATGGAACACTCACGTAAAGCTGTAGGGAAACGTTGGTTTAAAGTAGGAGGGCTAATGTCTCTTTTAGGTCTTATCATGTTTTTGGGTGTTTTGGCTTTAGGGATTGGTATAATTTGGGCAGTGCCGTTGATGTTTGTTACGCTTTATGGATTACTTTATCCCCTAATGTTTGATGAAGCATAAATTACATCGTACCCTTGGGGCGATGTAATTTATTAGTGATACGACTTAGTCTATCTCTAATACAGAATACACAGGGGCATCTATCTCTTTACGTCCATTGAGAAAGCCTAGTTCCATGACAAAACATACTTCGACACACTTTGCACCTACTTTATTGATAAGATTAGTAGCAGCTACAGCTGTGCCTCCTGTGGCTATGAGGTCATCTATGAGTAAGACTTTCGCAGGAGTACCCGTTTGGCAACATCCATTGTCACCAAACGCATCAATATGTACTTCTACTTCATCAAAACCATACTCTAAACTATATTTTTCTGCTACGGTAGTGTAGGGGAGTTTACCTTTTTTACGAATGGTGACAAATCCTAGACCCAATCTATCTGCTAATATAGAGCCAAAGATAAATCCTCTCGCATCAATACCTGCGATATAGTCAAGTTCATAGGTCTTATAACGATTTTCCAAATGTGTCATTAGCGTATTTAGTGATTTTGGATTAGAAAGAAGTGTAGAAATATCTTTAAAGATAATCCCTTTTTTGGGAAAATCTGGAATATCTCTAATACTATCGAGAATTATTTTTTTGTCTTCTTGTGAAATAGTGTGCATAGGTATCCTTAATGGTTAAAGTCTGCACCAAAGGCACAGTTTTCTATCTTGGCAATACGTCCTGCATGTCTACCACCTTCAAACTCGGTATTGGCAAAGACTTCTATCATCTCTTCTATTACACCTTTTCCTACGACACGTTCACCAAAACAAAGTATATTGGCATCATTGTGTTGTCTTGTAAGTTTTGCTGTGTAGCCATCATGACATAGGGCTGCACGAATACCAGAGACTTTGTTTGCTGCGATACTGATACCAATACCTGTACCACAGATAAGTATCCCAAAGCTACCTTTATCAGAAAGGATAGCTTCTGTACATTTTTTAGCATAATCAGGATAATCTACACGGTCAGCAGACTCAGGACCCAAATCAATAATCTCATGCCCTAGCTCTTGTACATATTCTTTGACATACGCTTTGAGTGCATACCCTGCATGGTCAGTGGCTATATAAAATTTTTTCACTATTTTTCCTTATATTATTCTATAGGTTCTTCAAGTTCTATCGACTTTAGGAGTCGTCCTACACGTCCCCAACGTACTGTGTAGCGTTGCTTATTCCATAATGCTTCACACTCTGTAGAGGCGATGTTCATATCCGTGCAAATACGGTGAAGCTTGTCATGGTCTCGTCCTCCACCAATGCCATCAAAGACTTGGTCATACGAACGGAACTCTATACTCATATAAATGAGCCATGGTTGCCCTACGATAAGCTTGTACGGTACAGAACCCCAAAAACGACTATCATTAGAGTTGTCACGGTTATCACCAATCATATAGAAGTGGTCTTTTTCTACTTTTTTGTAAAAGAGATGTTCTTCTGTTCCATCATTGTGTGTGATACGTTTGATACTCATATCTATCTCTTTGTTATAGTTATACGAAGCAGTAAGATACTCATAGCCAGTATTCCCTTCTGGCGTGTATTGGATACCTGGGTATTTACTCATGTATGGATTGATAACCCATAGTTTATCATAGAGTTTGATTATCTTCTCTTTAGGATAATTCTTTTTGATATATTCATCCCCTTCATTAAAATGTATCATCAGTTTTTTTTCACCATAAAGAAGCTCATCACCTCCTGTGGCTACACAACGTTTGACATAGTGTATTTTATTGTTTTTGGGATAACGAAAAATGACAATATCTTCTCTTTCTGGTCTAGGTCCTGAGATAAGGTGTCCATTGTCATTAAAATCAGGCAATAGAGGTATCTCCAACCATGGTAAATGAGGTATAGGGATACCATAGGAAAACTTCTTTGCAAAGAGAAAGTCTCCGATGAGCTGTGTGCGTTTCATAGATCCCGATGGAATCACAAATGATTGTGCTACAAAAAAGATAAGAAAAAGTACGATAACAAATGTACCTGTCCAAGAACCTGCGAAGCGTCCAAACGCGTGTAAAAATTTCTTCATTATATTATTCTACCTTTTGCTGATTTGAGTGTATTACTAAGTAACATGGCGATAGTCATAGGACCTACACCTCCTGGGACTGGTGTGATGTATGCACATTTAGAACTGACATTTTCAAAGTCTACATCGCCTACCAAAGAGCCATCTTCTATACGGTTGATACCAATATCTATCACGATAGCACCCTCTTTTACCATCTCTTCTGTGATGAGCTTAGGGACACCCACACCTACTACAATGATGTCAGCCCTAGAGGTATGTGCTTTGAGGTCTTTGGTATGGATATGTGTGATAGTGACGGTGGCTTCTGCATTGAGTAAAAGTGAAGCCATCGGTTTACCTACGATGTTACTAGCACCCACCACACAGACATCTTTCCCTTTGAGGCTAATATCATAGGCTTCAAACATTTTCATAACACCCAATGGTGTACATGCAACAAAAGTATCTAGATTTGTTACCAACCGACCTACATTATAGGCATGAAATCCATCAACATCTTTTTTGGGGTCGATGACTTCTAGTATCTTATCTGTATCTACATGTGAGGGCAGGGGAAGTTGTACCAAGATACCGTCTATTCGAGGGTTATTGTTCATCATCTCTATGGTGGCAATGATTTCATCTTGACTAATGGTATCAGGCATACTATGGGTGATAGAGTAAAAGCCTACTTTTTCACAGGCTTTTGCTTTCATTTTTACATAGGCATGACTTGCAGGGTCATCACCAATAAGAATCACAGCTAACCCTGGAACAATGTTCTTTTCTTGTTTAAGTTGCTCCACTTTTGTGGCTACATTTGCTTGTACTTTATTAGACAAAGCTTTACCATCTATCAATTGCATAGAACGCCCTTATATTTTTTAAGGTATTATATCAAAAAAATTTTCTTTTATGGAGTAAATATTGAGACTATTATGGTTATTATACCCTTTTTTAGCATTTGGACAAGAGGCTTTTATCTCTCATTATGAATATGGAGAGATGCTTTATCAAAACCCTAGAGGTGTTAGTTGTGCCCAATGTCATGGTAAGAGTGGTGAAGGGATGATTATTGTTGAATATAAAGATAAAGAGGGCAATAAAATAGAACTTAGAGGTTCAAATATTCGTCACGATGCTCTTGCTACAATGATTCATTCAGTCAATACATATCATGAAGTGATGCCTCGCTATTATTTGACCAATGATGAAATCAAAGCTATTTATGATTATTTACAAATTAAAAATAGTCAAAGTGTTTTTATAGAAGAGTATATGGAAGAAGACAATACGAGTGATTAAAAGATAATACTATAAAAAATTAGTAAAAAGTGTAGATTAAAAAATAGGAAATAAAAAAGTAGACTTTACAGGCATAAAGCCCGTAAAGTTATAATTAACGTGCTGTAACGTTTTCTGCTTGTGGACCTTTTTGACCCTCACCAACTTCAAATGTTACCGCTTGACCTTCAGTCAATGTTACACGTCCACCACCATCGTTGTTTACTTGACGGAAATGTACAAATACATCGTCTCCACCATTCTCTTGTTGAATAAATCCGTAACCTTTTTCATCGTTGAACCATTTTACTGTTCCGTTTACTACTGTTGCCATGTTTGTACCTTTTGGTATTAATTTTCACTTTATTACAAGTGGATTCCAAATCAGAGAGAATTCTTTCGGGGTCTAGCGATAACACTTAACACACGATAGATGAAACTCGAAACTCATCTTTCATCGCACATATTATAGCTTACTTTTTAATATGCTACCTTATAATAAAAGAAATAATCAAAAATAAATCAAAAATATACAACAATCATTTTTTACTACCCTCTATTTACACCCAAAGGTATTCGTTTACCTCTGATTCCCAGCAAAAAAGCTAAAAGTAACTCTTCTATATATTTACTTAGATTTTACTAGCATTTTTAACATCAAGCTTATCCAAAGTCTTTTTTAAACTTTCAATTTTATCTTTTAAAGATACTGACATTGGTTTCGTATCTGCTAATTCATCTAAAATATTTTTAGTTCGTATATCTTTCCACTCATTTATAAAAGCTTTTTCAATAGTATCTTTAATCACTGCTTCTATATCTGCACCACTATAACCTACAGTCTCTTTTAGTAACTTAATTGTATCAATATTTTTATTCCACTTTTTTCGTCTTTTTAAGTGTAACTCTATAATATTTTTTCTCTCTTCATCATTTGGGAAATCCACAAAAAATATCTCATCAAATCTACCTTTTCTTAAAAATTCTGGAGGTAAGTTTGAAATATCATTAGAGGTTGCCACCACAAAAACAGAACTTCTTTTCTCTTGCATCCAAGTTAGAAAATACCCAAAAAGTCTAGTGGTTACTTCATTCCCTCCTGTGTCTCCAGCACCTGCAAATGCTTTTTCTATCTCATCTATCCAAAGAACACAAGGGCTAACTGCTTCTGCCATTCCTATGGCTCTTCGCATGTTTTCTTCACTTTCGCCGACATATTTACCTAGAAGTTTTCCAATATCAAGTCTAAGCAATGGTACATTAAAAAGTCTAGCCGTTGCCTTAGCTGTCAAGCTTTTACCACACCCTGGCATTCCAACGATAAGCATACCACTAGGTGTTTCTACACCAAATTCTAAAGCACTTTCAAGGTTATTAAAGATTTTAGATTTATTATCTAACCACTCTTTTAAATTGTCAAGCCCCCCAATATCATCAATACTCTCTTTAAAGTTAAGTATCTCAATCATTCCAGATTTTTTGATAATCTGTTCTTTCTCTTCAAGTATAAGTTGAGTATCTTTTTTTTCAATACTCCCACTTTCTTGATAGGCAAGATTTAAAATCTGAATGATTTCAAATTCACTAAATCCTTTTAAAGATAGTGCCAATTCATTGATAAGATGTGTATCAATAGTTATATCCATACTTTCGGAGAAATCATTAATCGTAGCTATAATTCTAGCTCTATTTGGTAAAGGTGTATCATAAATTGTGATAAGCTTTTCCAATTCAATAGGTATAGTTAACTTAGTAGAAACGATAAAAATAGTCACATAATAACTCTCTTCATAGATTGTTTTGAGTGCTATTGATTTGAGAAGAGAGATTATCTTATGATTATCTATCAAGTTATGCACATCTTTTAAAACCAAATAAATAGGTTCATTTTGTTCTGTTAAAAATAGATTTAAAAATTCTTCAAGAGAGTATGCCGTTTCTTGATTTTTGGTTTCAAAATTCACATATCCTAGACCTTCATTATATTCATAAATTTTACTCTTTGATGAAATATCTCTAATGATATTATCAAATGAGTTAAAATCAAAAGTAGGTATATAAAGTATAGGTCTAAGCGCTTCTATATAAGATGAAAGTTTATTTACTATATTCATCATTTATACTTTCATATATACTATTGATTCATAGTCATTATTACTTTTGTAAGCTAAACCATTCAAAATTAAAAAACTTCCATTTACATCTTCTGCTGATAACTCTTGTTTTAAATCATTGGCACTTCTTATAAATGTACCATAAGGTATTGATAAAATCATCACTTTTGTATCTGATGTTTCTAAATCTTTCCAGTAAGCATCAGTTTTACCATTAAATTCTATTAATCCTGTTTTTTCTTTTACCAATTGTAGAGCTTTTTCTTTTTTTTCTTTAAGATTCTTTTCTAAACTAATATCTTCTGGATTTTCATCATTATTTTTATTTAATAAATCATAGATTTCATTGCTAGTGTTTATACTGTTTATATTTCCAAAGATTGAACTAATCATTTCCTTTCTCCTCCAATTTTTTAAATATTTCAAAATTATCATAAAATAAATTATTGACTTTTGGCTGTGTATCTAAAATAAAACTTTTATGTAAACTTTCATTAATTTTATCATTGTATAAAAAGAAATCACATAATTTATTATTCATTAAAATCGCATATATCATAAATGGGGATTCTTTTTTATATAAATTATAGCTTCTTAGATAATCAAGCTCAAATAGTTTAAAATATTTATCACTTATCTCTTTTGAAGCCACTTTTAAAAATGCCATATTTTCTTTATGTTCGATAATAGCTTCTATAAGTTCTTCATACCCTTGATGATATTTAGCAATTCTATTTTTTAAATTATTATCTTTAGTATCAAAAATTTCAAGAGATTTTTTTCTATTTTCCTGAAATTCAAGTGAATAGATACTCTCTCTTATCGCTTCATCATCTTTTTGTATATCAAATATTTTGATAAGTTCAACTATAATAGAATGCTCTTTGTTAATGTTTCTAACTTTTTCTAAATACGCATCAAATCCACGAACTTTTAGCCATTTTTGAAGTAAACCATTTTCATACACTTCAAGTATATCATCTATACAAAAATTATTTTGTAAACTTTCTATATCTCTTACTGGATTATCGTCTAGTAAAAGATTAAATTTTATTGTTTTAGCCATTTTATTTTATCCTTATTTTAAAATCCAAAAAATGAAGCTACGCTACTACAAGCTGAACTTACTGCATTTCCTACACTACTCACTACTGATTTAACACCACTTACAACACTACTAGCAACAGATTTTGCTACACTTGCTACTTTTTTAACACCTTTATTTATTAAGCCACCTATCTTATTTCCAGCAAATTTTCCAACAACTGTACCTATTGCTGTACCTGTTACAGTTCCAGCTGGTCCAAATATACTACCGATAAATCCACCCACTTTTCCACCAATAGCACCCCCATATTTTGTAGTAGCCGTAACTATTGCAGAATTTAAGATAGCTGTATTTCTATCTATAGTATACTCAATTGCGTCCATAGCATTGAGTTCACCATTTGCCAATTTATAAGCAACTTTTGCAGAAGTTACACCTTTATCAACTATCATACTTATTTCTTCTGGAGTTTTATCTTTTAAAGAGGGTGGCAACAAGTCTTTATCTTTAGCTATCTCTGTAGCAACAGAAACAGCTGTTTTAAACTCTTTATCATAATCAGAATCAAGTTTTGCTTCAAAGTATTCTTTGACGGCTTTTATCTCTTTATGTTTAGTGTCAATTTCAAATTTACCATCTTCGTTAATTATAGCACCTAAAACTGTGTTGTCTTTGAGTTGTCGATTAAAATCATCTATAATGACTTTTTTATTTAAATCTTCATATTTAGTATTTGGTAGTTTTTTCGATAAATCAACAGTTTCATCAAATACCTCTACGAGCATATCATTATTGGCACTATCAAGGTTTGATTTTACTTCTTCTATAAATTTTGTTTTGGCTTCATCTGATAAATCTTCAACAATTATATCAACTTTATTTTGTAACCATTGCGTTCTGGTCTTTCCATCTTTTTTAGCTTGTTGTAAATCTTTATAATTTTTATCAACCAATTCAATAGTATCTGAGATGTCTTTAAGTAACTGTTTCGATTTCTGTGTATCTAAGTCTGTACTATCTTCTATTATTTTAGCTAAATTTTCTTGTAAATTATTAGTAGATAAAACATTAACACTTTCATCTACAATATCTTGAAATTCATTTTTTTTAGTATTCATTTTTTTCCTTAATTAATTGAAGAGAGTTGTGTCGCCCCTCTGATTCATAGCAAATCCCAAAATAGTTAACTCCCATAATGATACCGACAAGCCAATATATTAATCTGCGTATCAAAGACTTCATAGACGATACGATGTTCTTGGTTTATGCGTCTTGACCAACAATTTTGAAGTTCATGTTTGAGCTTTTCAGGTTTTCCTATGCCCTCAAAGGGTGTTCTTTTGATTTCTTTGAGAAAGGTATTTATTTTTTTGAGTATTTTCTTATCTTGACTTTGCCAATACCCATAATCTTCCCATGCTTCATCTGTAAAAAGGAGATTCATTATTCTACGAGTTCTCTTTGTGTGACTTTTCCTGCACGAGCATGAGAAAGAGAAGAGAGTAAACGCCTTTTATTATTTGGAGATGCCAATAAATAGCTAGTTTCTTGCAAAGCATTATAACTCTCTAATGAGATAATAACCACATTCTCGCCATTTTTACGATTGACTATGACTTCCTCACTATTTGTATAGACCGTATCACAAAGTGATTTAAGATTATTTCTCGCTTCTGTAAAATTGACTACTTGCATATTTTATCCTTTCTGTTCCATATTATGTACTTATTATAGTACAGAATTATTTTATTGTCAAGAGAGCAAAAAGCATTTCTATAGATTTAATCTCTAAGCTAACTTAGCACTCAATGCTTTACTAGTGATCACTTTAATTTGAGCATTTTTAAAATCTTTTGCATTATTTGTGATGAGTAGCGTACACTCTACTTTTAAAGCACAAATATATTGCATTCCATCTTCATAGTCATTAAAAATATGTTTTTTACATAAGTCTATAGTCTGGTCTATTTCTATCATTTCAGTAGAGACGATGTTAAAATTATTTTTGATAAATTCTAATTTTTCAATGGCATCATCAAAAGAAAGTTTAATATGACTTCGTAAAATATAAAAAAGATTTGTTATTGTATCCGTATTGATAAAAACATCTATCTCTTCATTTTCAAAAATAGTTTTAAAGACATGTAAAGACTCCTGATGAAAAGGTCTAGCAACATCAAATAAATCTACAATGACATTCGTATCAAAATATACTCTCTTATGCATCAAGTGTCTTTTTTACACGAGATGCTTTTAGGTCTAAGTCTTTTAGTGAACCTTTGGGTGCAATGGCTGTAAGAGCATCTAATGCTTTTAGGCGTTGACTTACTTTATTGTTTTTTTTACTTAAAAACTCTTCTAAAGCTAGGGCTATAACTTGTGATTGTTTTTTACCAAAATTTTTTGCATATTGTTCAAGTTCTTTTACGATGTAGTTTGGTAAAGTAAAGGTTTTTCTTTCTGATTTTGTTTTTTCTACTAATGAAATCATATAAATCCTTTGTATAATTAGTATGTAACTATTGTATCTTATTTAGCCAATAAATACAAATTTATATCTTACACTTCACCCACACTCTCCAAAATAGAATCTATACTCAAAAACATAGCCAAAGGTTCACTATGATTTATAGCAACAAACCCTAAACTTTTATAAAAAATGATGGCTTCTTTTTCTGCCAATAGATAAAGTCCTGCACACCCTGCAAGTTTAGATATGGCAACGACTTTTAATATAGCATCTCTAATCAGTCTTTTCCCTACACCTTGATTTTGCAAAGAAATATCTACGCCTAGCATACCTAATTTTATCACAGGAACAATAGGAGGTAGGCTACTTGGTCTATCTTCTAACGCAAATATTTCTCTTGTGATAGAAAAGGTATCAAGGGTATAAAACCCTACAAACTTTTCTTTCTCATCTAGCAAGACATAGGCTTGGCTAAAATGCTTTTTTACACGCTTTTTAAGTGACTTATAGACAAAAGTATTTATCATGCTATTGCCACAATTAAAGTTTTTTAATCCTTTGTAAGTCATAGAAATATCAAAGGTCACAAGTCTCAATTTAGGCATCAAAGCCTTTCATATTCATTAGTGCTTTGAGTTCTTTTGTAGCAGGTTTTGGATGCTTTAATGCTTTTTCAAAACTTTCCCACTCTTGCGTAATAAGTCTAAGCATTTTCTCTTCTAGTATCACATCTTTGGCTCTTTGTGTGGCTGTAGAGATAAGAAATGAACTCAAATCCATACCCAAAGCATTCGCACCCCTTTGTAAAAGGGCTTTTATCTCACTAGAAGTTTTAAACTCTATGCGTGTATCTTTACTATGTATTGTGGCTAACATAATATATCCTTTATACGGTTAATGTACGGATATTATATACTTTTATTGAGATGATGTCAACCCCTCTGATTCCCAGCAAAAAAGTTCCCTGCCAATCCCAAAGGCACAACAGTCCTATAAAATAAATAACGCCCACTTAGTTCACTCACTAATGCACCAATCGTAGCCAATATTAGCGTCATTATCGCCAAATTCATCAATCCACTTGCCGTAAAAAGTATCGCCAAAAGTGGCAAAGCTAAAGCAAAAGTAATCAAAGAATAGACCCTAAATCTTTTGATAAAGCCAAAATGCTCATTGAGTAATATTCTACTTCTATTATATTGATAATAGAGTGCGTCTTCTTTGTCTAAGTTTTTGTAAAAGAGTATCTCTTCCCAAATGACCAATACTTGCACCATGCCTGTTAAAAGTGTAATCGCTAAAAGTACCATCACGCCTTGGCTTCCATTGCTTATGAGTAGTGCTGTGGCGATGAGTAAAAAGCCTACATAGGATGAGCCAAAAAAGCGTTTTGTGGTGGACTTTCTGTTCCATGAGGGTCTAGCACGGATGCGATATATCATGGATTGTGCGTAAATTCCGTAAATCCCAATCATGAGTGTAAGAGATTCTACAGCGATAAGAGCGATGCCTTTAATATCTAAATAAACCATTATTACGACTACAGAAGCCAACGCAGTAAACGCACCCAAAGCAATCGCTTCACGACTCAGCCACGAAGTACGCCAATTTTTCATTGCCATCATTGCCATAATAGGACGACCCAAATGTAAAGCAGACAAAGGCAAACCAATAGCAGAGGGCAAAAATGCCAACATCGCCATGATTAGTGTAGGTTCAGGTAGATTAAAGCCTAAAGAGAACAAGACTTGACCTAAAAATAGAGCCAAAAATGCCCCTAAACTTACTTGTGTAAGTACCGTCATAAAGACCAAAGGCAGTTCAGCATGGGCAGGTTTGAGAAGATGCTCATCGGCTACACGAATTTCTGCATTTTCATCCATTGGGGGCAAAGTATAACGCGTGGTAGGCTTAGTAATTTCAATATCAGGCAGATGAGGTGCAATGCCATTTTTTGCCATATCTTCATCAAGCCATTCTTTGACATTAAAGACTTCAATCTCAATCGCATTAGAAGGACAAGCCTGAACACAAGCAGGACTTTGCCCTACTTCAAGCTTGTCATGACACATGTGGCACTTGGTCACAATCCCTCGTTCTTTGTTAAAAGTAGGCACTTCATAAGGGCAATTCCAAGTACAATATTGACAACCAATACAGCTAGGGTCATCATGCCACACCACACCATTATCAAACTTGATATAAGACTCCGTTGGACAACCGATGAGACATTCAGGCTCAATACAATGGTTACAAGACATGGAGTTAAAAAGCTGAAGCGTATCAGGAAATTCGCCCATCTCCATCTCCCCAACGCGTCGCCATTTTATATCATCAGGGTTCGCATTCTGCTCATTACAAGCCACCTCACAACAATGACAGCCCACACAAGCCGTCGCATCAAAATGAAAACGATACTGCTCTCCCTCTTGTAGGTCGGGCAAGTCTATGGAGTAATTTCCACATTGCATATTTGTGTTTGTTTTGTGGTTTATGAAGTCTTGTAGTGGGGTGGTTTTGCTTAATGTTGGCATTTATGGTCTTTATATATATTTTTGTTATTTTAGCGAAAATAAGACATATATTGGCATGAGAGATGATTTATTTTTAAGCATTAATTTAACTTCTTAGAAGTTCTAAGAAGTTCTAAAGATTAAAATAGATATACTTCTCATACCAAATCAAAAAGGATTACAATATGAATTTATACATATTAAGAGCAAAACCACATAATATCAATAGAGAAAAGCAGTTTTTAGATGGAGATATTAGTATCGGTTGGCATTGTGGTCAAAACTTATTAAATAAGAGTAGAAAAGAATTAGAAGATATTTTAGAGCATAATTATCCTAATATAAGTGCTATTAATATTAGTCAAGTAGAACAATTTATTAAGATACCTAAAGGTTCGATTGTGCTTACTCCATCTATTAGTAAAAAAGGTTTTCTACATGTTTTTAAAACCATTACTCTTTATACCTATAGAAAGGAGAATGATATTGATGGAATAGGAAATCCTCATATGATTAGGGTTGAGTTTCTTAAAACTATTGAAAAAACTAGTTTAGATAAAGCAATACAAAAATCATTATCAGGAGCAAGGAAAACAGTATCAAATATCTCTCAACATTCTGAAAAAATGGATGTATTTCTAAAAAGTAAAAATTCTACTCCAACTATATCTTCTAATGAAGGAAAAAAGAAAGCATTAGAGGTTTTAGAAAAACTACTTGACAGCGATGATGAAGAGATTCGTTTAAGAGCTTCGATTACTTTACTAGATAAATTAGAATAAATAATAGTTGTTAAGAGTGAATTTGTTAAGAATACGAATTCACCTTTTTATTGCTATCCAAATACTCATCTATCTCCAATTTAGAACTATCACCCACAGCAAAAAAGTTTTTAGGATTAAAGGTTTTATCTTCCATAGAAATAGACTCTTCAACTTGAAGCTTTACTTTATCTTTATGAAAACTCTCTAAAAGAAACAGCACTTTATCAAAAACATCATTACTTATATCTAGTCGTATGCTATACATTGTGTTTCTCCTTTGTTAATTGTTTAATCATAACATATTTTTAATTTTTGTTCTTTTTCTTAATATGATGATTACTTAAAACCCTTTTTCCACTCCAAATAACTCTCAATATTATTAAAGTGTGGACTGTCTCTACCTGCATCTTTTGCCATGCTTTTGGTTTCGTAATTCATCCAATAATTATCAAAGACTTTTTTACCATCTATTCCAAATTTTCTTTGAAAGAGACCTTCGCCTGATTTTAATCTTTGTATATTTAGTTCTGAACCGATGTTTTTGGTGTTTCCACTTCCTGCTCTATCTGTGGCTATTTTCCATTTTTCTTGAATAAAGAACTCAAAGTCTCTCACTACAGATTGAATTTGTGTAAAATTATCAAGCGTATGTATATCTGTTTCTTTCATTATAAAGCTATCTATTTTAGCTCTATTTTTTTGGCTTAATGCTATTTTATGGATTATATTTTGCCATTTACTATCACTATTTTCATTGATATACTCAACAAAAAGTTTTTTGACTGTAATGGAAATATTTATATCCAAAGAAGCTAAATATTCTTCAATTTGTGTAATATCTGTGCGTGAGTAGATAATGCCAAATACATAATGTTGATGATAGTCACCATAAGGATAGAGTGTATTTTTTGAAGAAGTTCTATTTCTAAAATAGCCTGTAAATGCACCCAATGTCATTCCGTTGATTTTGTCTTTTGATGATTTATAACTAGATTTCAAATCTACAGCATATTTTTTACCAGTAGAGTCTATAAAAGTGACATCGGGATAATAATTTTGATAGGGCGATAGTTTTAACTCTAAATCATGCCTTTGTGCAAATTCTAAAAGTTTGGGGAAAATCATCAATTCTATAATTTTTGAAACTACTTTGGTATCATTACTTATGGAATAAATATTTTGATGAACATCTATAAACCCTTTAACTGACCAATCTCTACCTTTAGGTACACTCAGTGCTTCGGTAAGTTCTGGAATGAATGCATTAAACTTTTCTTCAAATGACATCTTATTCTCCTATAATCAAAACTTCTTTTAAGTTCTGTTTCTTTGAAAGTACATATTTATAATCTATCATCTCAACCCTTACTTTTTTAGCATTTTTTTCTAAAATGGATACAATTTCATCAATACTAGGAATACCATCAGCACGATAAGAGATAACGATGATACTCTCTTTAAATTTTTTTATTAGGGCTTCAAAGCCTTTGAGAATATTTTTTTTATCTTCCCAAATATTATAGATAGATTTTAATTTTTTATGTTTAGAAGAACTATCTATCTTTTCTTGCCAATTGTGATAATCACTTAATCCATCTAAGAAATGATAAAAATCTCTATAATGTGTGAGTGAGCCTTTTTGTGGGATATAAGGCGTATCCAAATAGACTAAATCTACTTGAATATCTAGGTCAAAGACATCTTTATTATAGGCTTTATGCGTATGCTTATTATCAAAAATAGCCCTATTTATCTCTTTGATAAATTTATAAAAATGTTCTTCAAAGGGTTTGTCCCATGTGGTTTTATTGCCAAAATTTCGTTTGACATCAGAAGTTCTTACATAGAGGTTTTTACGATGAAATAGATTATACGGTCGTTTGGAGATACAAGATTGATACAATGCCCACAAAAACATATATTTTTTATGGGTATTTTTGAGTTGATGAATATTTTGTATCACTATATCTAACCAAGTATTTTCTTCCTCTAAAAAATAAATATCTTCAAAGGTATCGGCTATCAAAGAAGCATAATCATAAGATTCTTTTTTAACAAGAATTTGTTCAAAATCTTCTCTTGTTATCTGCTCATTATTATTAGTAATCAATGCTTGTGACATATCATAATTACATTTTAATATATCATTGGTATAAACTGTTTTATTCATTTCTTTAAGAATATAAGCAATAGAACTTGTACCACAAAAAGCATCTAATGCCGTATTAAATTCTAGTGTTTCCAAATGAGATTGAATCCACTCTTGAAGCTTATATTTACTCCCTTGATATCTCGTACGAGGGAATTTATGCTCTTCAAATAAGTTGGTATTGGCTTTCATACTTTTAGTCATGTAAAATACTCATTTATCATCACTCATATCTAATTGTATGGTTTGCATTATTTCTCCTTTGTTCATTGTCTTATAAGTTATTCTAAATTAAACAATAAAATATAAAGTTCATTGAAAACGATAGCTTTCACATCGTCAAAGGTTAAAATTATGGTTTAATTCAGTAATACTACTTAATAACATATTTTTACGCCACTACAGCATCACTATTATTTTTTATATCTTATTTTAGCATTGCTTCATACTGTTTAAGATAAAATTATTATAAAGTGTAAATGTATTTTTGTACTAAATAAATCTAATCTACAGTATTTAAGAATAATAAAACAGTGAATATTATATATATGATTATAGTGGATTAAAAAATATATTTAAAAACACTATTGAGCAACAAAATAGATAACAAATATATTTAGAATATGTTATACTTTAAAAAAATATAAGAGAGAAATGATATGTTTAAATTAGTCACTTTTTTACTACTATGTTCTATACTTTTTGCAGAAGATAGACCAAGTTTAGAAACACAGCTTCAAATGATAGAAGAAGAGCAAAATAGTATTCTTTTAGAGCTTAATAAGGTTAAGAAAAAACGTCAATTAATCGAGATGGAAGCTGAAAAAACATTAATAAAAAAACATAATGAAGAAGCAAAAAGTAAAAGAGTCCAAGAACAAAAAATAAAAGATGAAGCCAATCGTCTTGAAGTAGAACAACAAAAAAATAGAATAAAATTAGAAAAACAAGAAGAACAACAACGATTACAAGAAGAAGATGCTAAGAAAGTTTTAGATGAAGCCAAACAAGAAGAAGAACTTCAAAAAAGTAAAAGTAAAAGTAAAAAGAAAAAAGTAAAAAAGACGAAGTCTAAAAAACGAAAAGTAAAGAAAAAAAGAAAAAATACAAAAAAGAAAAAAACATTCAAAGTAAAATACCACAAAGTAGAAGCAAAACCAAAACCTAAGGTCAAAAAACAGTCTACGCAAGAGCGTTTAAATGCTATTTTCCAGTAGTATAAAATATATCTAATGTAGGGTCATACACGCTTGTTTGGACATTAAAAAGTCCTAAGAGTGTATGGAAAAGATTGTCTTGGGTATATCGTGCGTTACTTTTTATCTTTTGTGCTTGGACTTCTTTTTTGAAGCTTTCATTGAACCATATAAATGCAGGGATATGTGTTTGTGCAGATGGTGCCATAAAATAGGGTAATCCATGCAGATAAATACCATTCTCTCCTAAGCTTTCTCCGTGGTCGCTCATATAAAACATTGCAGTTTGATGGGTATTTTTATACTTTTTAAGTAGGGCAATGGTTTTACTGAGAAAATCATCTGTATAGAGTATAGCATTGTCATAGGCATTGCTGATTTCTTCTTGTGTACACTCTTCTAGCTGATTGGTCTTACATACAGGGGTAAACTTTTCAAATGCTTTAGGGTAGCGTTTGAAGTATGCTGGTCCATGGTTACCCATTTGATGTAAGATGATGAGAATATCTTTATCTTTTTGTTCTTCGATATAGCTATCTAGTCCTACAAGCATCCCTTCATCTCTACACTCACCATTTTCACAGATAGTATTTATATTGTTATACTTATAGCTTATATAAGGTACTCTAAGGGCTACTCCTTTGGAGTCTGAGTTATTGTCTCTCCAAAGTATAGAGATGTCATTGGTATGATTGAGTACATCTAAGATGTTTTCACTTTGTATGCCTTTTTTGTAGTTGTACTGCGATTGGGTATAGATAGAAAACATACAAGGTACTGAAACAGCTGTAGATGTACCACAAGAATGTATATTAGAAAAGTTGATGAGTTTTTCTTTTTGGAGTTTGGGTGTTGTCTCTTTTGCATAGCCATTGAGAGAAAAATGGTCAGCTCTTGTGGCTTCTCCTACAATCATAATCACTATTTTGGAGGGAGCATTGGCAGATTTTATGACTTTTGCATCCGTACCTATAGGCTTAATGATAACTTCTCCTGTATTCATGGTAGCACTGATATAATTGCCTATAGAGTATATCCAATAGGCAGGATTTACCATAAATCGTAAAGGTTTATGCTCTCTTACAAACGTACTATAATGCCCAAAAGAGCTAAAGACTGAAAGACCAATAATCAAAAGAAGTAAGACTATTTGTTTTATCTTTTTAAATAATTCTATCTTGATAGAGCCAAACTTTAAAGGGGTTTTATAGACAAGATAAGAGGGGATAAGCCCAAGAAAGACAAAGTAAAGCACTTGATTGAGTGAAAATAAATCCATAGTTTCATGTATATCGGTCTGTAGCATATTGCGTATCATATCATCATCTATCACGACATGATAGGTATTCATAAAGTAGTTAGTCATAGAACTCACAAGAATGATAGTCATCAAAAAGAACTTTACTGTCCATCTACTAGCAAGTAAGGTTAAGACCAAGGCACTTGTAGCAGACAAGACTATAAATAAAGAGATGAGAAAAATAATATTACTTTCTACAAAAGGATAGACTTTTAGGGTGTTGTCAAAAAATGTATAATTATAAAAAAGTGTAAAAAATACCGATACAAGTAATACCAGTCTATTTTGTGTTAAATGTTTGATAAAATTTTCCTTGATAAAATAATAAAAGTAAGTATAGCAAAAAAATCTTGATATACTATCACGTATAAAAATACAAAAGAGGAGTTTACTATGCGTTGTTACGCTTGTACGAGATTGAGTTATCGTATTATCTGTACACAATGTAAGCGTACACTTTTGGGTACAACGATGGGTACACGAAAGATAGGCTCACTTGATGTGATAAGCTTCTACAAATATGCTCATCTTGAATCTCTTTTACTCACCAAACATAAACCAGAAGGGTATCGTATCTACAAAGCATTGGCAGAGATGACGATGAAGCCTTTTATCAAAGAATTTATAGAATCAGATGATAGAATCGTCTATATCATAGGAGTAGATGAGTATGTAAGTGTGGGATATGCCCATGTAGCAATACTTACAAAATCGATGCAAACAGCAAATTCTATCCCTTTGTTTGCTTCTTTACTGGCACAAAATAGAGTCCATTATGCAGGAAAAGATTTGCAATTTCGTTTAGAAAATCCTAGAGACTTTAACTATACAGGCAAAAAAAATATTGATGCTATCTTGGTAGATGATATTATCACCACAGGTATCACACTACAAGAAGCACAACAAGTGTTGATAGCGAGTGGTGTCAATGTGCTTTTTGCTTTGACCTTGGCTGATGTAAATGAGTCTTAACCCTATTTTGTATTTTGAAAATAGAAAAATCCAGCAACAATAGCAAGGACTGTGACAACAGCAAAAGCAATTTTGACAATACTATAAGGGCGTTCTCCTACAACCTTACCTGTTTGGGCATTGATGGCATAATCGTAGATTTTTTCTTTCCATTTAAACGAAGATATCCATAGTGGAAAGAGGACATTTTTATATTTTAAGTCATTGTATTGGGTATTGACATGATGAATTTGTTGTTCATCCCCTCCAATGTCTTGGCGTATATCACGCTTTATCTTATAAGACATTTTGGTCTTGGCAAAATCAAAGCCACTTTTTAATCCTATCTCATACTCTTGGGCTTCAAATCCAGCAATGTACTCTTTTTCAAAGGCTTCTAACTTCTGACAATTCCATGGCTCTAACGTATCCAAAAGAGAGTGGGGGAGTGTTTTACTAGCACCCACTGTGACATCATCAAAATCTATATGCACCACACCAGAAACATGCGTCCATCTGATACGTCTCTCTTGTACATTTTCTTGACGTTGGTTACCCTCTTTGTCGCTCACAGTTCTAGTCACCGTAACATAATAAGCATCGCCTCTTTTTCCTTCATACTCAGAGATGGTATCACTATCATAACTCCAATGAGGTAGATAATACCCTTTGAGTTGATGGTCATTTTTGAGATACTTTGTAAAAGAAGTGGGTGCAAACCAACGAGACCCTGCCCATTTTTTAAATCGTGATTGGGCATCTTTTTTGTCAATAGTAAAAGGAAGTAAAGACTCAGGATGAATCTCTTTGATACATTGGATTAAAGCAGGTATCTTACAGTAAGGACAATGACTAGCAAAGACAAAGGGGGTCAGGCTAAAGACCCCTCCACATTTTTTACAGTTGACTTCTTTGTCTATACTATTATCATGTTTAGGGTCAAGACTATTGAGCTTTTGATGATAATCATGAGCAATAATATGTGTATCCTCATGCGTAATACTACGCTCTGACTCACAAAACTCACACCTTAGCTTCCCTGTTGTGGGTGAAAACTTTTGAGACCCTCCACACGAAGGGCAGGTAAAATGGGTAGCACTATATCGCATCATTATCCTAGTGGTGGAGGCATACTAGAAAATAGTGTAGAGACAACTTCTTTGGCTTCTTCCCAGTCAGACATACCTTCTTTCCACATTTTAGTGCTTCTGCTTATTTTTTTGCTTTTGATAAATTCTTTGATCGCTGATTCAAGGTAAGGTCCTTCGGATTTACCATTGATAGCCACAAAATATTCTGTCGCTGTAGGTAGGGGAGGAGGCATACTTGGTGCGGCATTGCTAGGAGATGAGGTTGCTTGTTGGTTGTTTTGCATAGCACCCATCATCCCTGCCATTTGTTGTCCCATGGCTAGTCCTGCACCCATACTTGCCATCTCTGACATGCCACTACCACTGTCTCCTAGAGCCAGTCCTGCTTGGTATTTGAGGTGGTCATCAAGATTACCTGTAACGGCACGACTAGAACGAGCATCTATCGCCTTTTCTACGGCTTCTGGTAGAGAAATGTTTTCGATAAGCATACGGGTAAGCTCTAGTCCATACTCTTTAAAAGCTGGTCCTATATGTTCTGTCAAATACTCACCAAATAAATCATAATTACCTGCTAAATCTAGGGCAGGGGTACTGTCTTTTCCTACAATATTGGCAAACTTAGAGACGATAAGATTTGTAAGCTGAGAAGTAATCTCATCGGTGGTAAAATGCCCATCTGTACCAACAATATCATTTAAAAATATCTTCACATCACTGATACGTATCTCATACGTACCAAAAGCACGTAAACGTACCATAGCAAACTCTGGGTCACGTACCATGATAGGGTTTTTAGTCCCCCATCTTAGGTTGGTAAATCTTTTGGTATTGACAAAATATACTTCAGCTTTAAAAGGAGAGTTAAAGCCATGGTCCCAATGGTTGAGTGATGTCATGATAGGCATATTTTGCGTCTCAAGCTCATAAATCCCTGGTTCTAAAATATCTGCGATGACCCCTTCATTGACAAACACAGCAATTTGAGATTCACGTACGGTGAGCTTTGCACCATATTTTATCTCATTATTATGTCTCTCAAAACGATAGACCATCGTATCACTAGAATCATCTGTCCAATCAATAACATCAATAAACTGACCTTTTGCCCAATCAAATAAACCCATCTTAAACCTCCTTACTTTCTATGCTTTTTGGCTCTATAACTTCTACTGTTTCTTCAGGTAATGCTTCTGCTTTAGCTTTGACGGCAAGTAGGGCATCTTTGAGTTCTTTTTCTGTCTTGGTTAACTCTACTAAAGCACTCTTTCTAGCATCTTTACCCTCTTGGGCAATACGCAATGAATCATCCAATGTCGCAATAAAAGTTTCATTGGCTTTTTTGATACTCTCTATATCGAAGATACCTCTTTCCATCTGTGTACGTACAACCACATTGGCATCTCTAAGTCCTTGCGCATTTTGTTCGAGGAGTTCATTGGTTAAGTCTGCTGCATCTTTGACGGCATTGGCTGTATCATAAGAACGAAAGATAGCCACCGTTTGTGCCAGTTGATTTCTCCATAGTGGTACGGTGTTAACCAAAGTAGAAGTAATCTTAGAAATGAGAGATTTGTCATTTTCTTGGATGAGTCTGATACTAGGGAGAGACTGCATAGTAACCTGTCGTGAAAGTCTAAGGTCATGTACACGTCTTTCTAATTCATCATTAAATCCTCGTATTTCTTTGACTTCTTGAATCGCCATCATTTCTCTCTCTTGTGCTTTGGCTTCATACTCAGGGATAATCGTCTCTTCAAGCTCTTCTAGTTTGGTCTCACCTGCTTTGATATAGAGTTCTAATCCTCTAAAGTAGTCAAGATTGGCATCATAAAGCTTATCTAAAGAGACAATATCTGTCATAAGTTGGCTCTTATGCTTTTCAAGATTATTAGAGATTCTATCTATTTGGTCTCTCACTTCTTCATACTCTTGGACAAATTTTACCAAAGGCTTGGCAACACCAAACATCTTTTGATACCATGCTAGTTTGATATTGGGGTCAAATTTTTCCATATCAAAACCACGGATAGACGCTACCATTTCATTGAGTGCAGCACCAGCTGCTCCTAAGTCTTTGTTTTGTACCCCCTCAATCATACGGTTAGAGATGTCATCAAGTTTTTCTTGTGCAGAAGAACCAAAATAGATAATAGAATTTCTATCATTAATATCTAATTCACTTAAAGCATCTTGCAATAAGGTCACTTCTTCAACGGTCACTTCTGGTACAGGTGCATTTTCTTCTATCGTAGCCAATTCTAAAGTCTCTTCTACTAGTGTCTCTTGTGTTTGTGTTGACATCTTTTTCCTTTTAATGATTGATTTGTTGTTTGAGTACATCAATATGTACATCAAGATCAAACTGATTGTTTTGTGTAAGTCTTTCTAACTCTTTGTCAAATCTATGGTTCAAATCTTCTATCAGTGTATGAAGGTTTTCTTTGCTTTGCTCTGTTACATCTACAGCATCCATAGAAACATAAGACTGCGTCACTTTGAGGACACCATCGATATAGACAATGAGAAACTTTCTAGCCACACGTATATCTTTTGGGTCATTTTGAATAATCTCTAAAATATCCTTTGCCTTATCTACAGCAACTTTAAATTTGTTATGCAAAGAAACATCTTTAATTTTCTCCATGTCATTTTCGATAGTATGAAGTTTGCTTTTTGCTTCATTGATAGTCTCTAATACAAAATCAGCAGAGACATCCCCAATATTATCAAGCTTATCCTCTTTGGGGTCAAAGCCATAATAGAGATAATATCCAAGAGTAGAAATCGTGGCCAAAAAAGCAGAAGTGATAAAAGACTCACCTCCTGCTAACCATGCTGTAAACAAAGTAGACCCACCTAATAAAAATCCTGCAATGGTTTTGTACGGTACTTTAGGTGCTTTGGTTAAAACACTGCTTTTATACTCATGCTCTTGCTGAAACCCTATACGAGATACTTTAACCGTAAGAAAGAAAAGTCCAAACGCAATACTATTAAAGATAAAAAGTTTGATATTGGTCTGTAATAAGGCTAAAAGAACAGAGATAAACAGAGGCACAAGAAATAAATAGAGCAATATTCCTTTGATAGGCGTATTTGAAGTGTTTGTATGGCTTTCTTTTTTGGGTTTATATGCTTTTGCTTTTGACATCATCTAGCCTATAAGATTGCCAAGTGGATACCACACAGCCAACCCCGAAGAAAATATGATAAAAAAGAAACCAAATGTTTTTTTATATCCTGACATTGTTATCCTTTATTTGAAAATATAGAATATTCTATCATAGTTATCATTAAAGTGGATAAATATACAAATAATTTCAAAGTACACTAAACACCTAAACTAAATGAAACAATAGAATATGAAATTTATGTAATAGTTATTTTAATAATCTCTTTTTCACATCACATTTTAAAAAACAATTTGTCCATCATTTTGCATACGTTTGATGATGCCTTTTGCCATTTCATGTCCTTGGTAGGCTGCTTTTCTGCACCATTGAATGGACTTTTCTTTGTCTTCTTCACATCCTAATCCTAAATCATACAAAGCCCCTAAGTTAAACTGTGCTTTGGCATTATCAGCATGGGCTGCTTTGGAGAAGAGAACAAAAGCTTTTTTATAATCTTGAACTACCCCACGACCTTCTTTAAACATCGCTCCTAGGTTATTGAAGGCATCTATATTGCCACGTTTGGCTGATTCTTCGTACCAAAAGGCTGATTCAGATTCATTTTTTTCGCATCCTTCACCATTTTCGAGCATTAAAGCGACTTCAAACTGAGCTACAGGTACTTCTCGTGTAGCAGATTCAAGGTAGTAATCAAAGGCTTTTTTGGTATCTTGATTGACCCCATAGCCTCTAAAATAGAGAAATCCTAGATAATAATAAGAGGTAGGTTCTTTCTGTTTTTCAAGTGCAGTATAAAGCTCTAATGCCTTATCATACTCTTTTGCCATCAATGCTTTATAGGCTTCTTGTACCATAGTATTACTCCAAAAGTTAAATTTTATGGATTATACAAAAAAAGTATTAATATATCGTTTTTGAGTCCAAGGGCAGGGGTTGCCCTTGTGACTGATTAGAGTAATTCAGCCATTTCTAGCATTCGTATAAATTCGGCTCTGTAGCCTTCTGTGTCTTCACCTTTGGAGTCTTTGGCAATGTTTATAAGGGTTGCATAGTCTAAGCCATTGGCATACTCAGATTTACGCAAGAGCATTCCAAATCCTGCGACTGCTTGTGCAAAATGATAGTCTTTACTTTGGATACTGTCACTATGAAGTGTGATGACTTGACTCATCAGCATAGAGGTATTTCCCTCAGGGGTTTTGTAGCGTATTTTGACCGTGGCTAGTTCATCACTGTTTCTCGTACTAGATGTTTGATACTTTAATGCATCTACTTTTGAAGTCAATCCTTCTTTTTGTAAGACTATTTCATACAAAGCTGTCACACGATGTCCCATGCCTATCTCTCCAGCATCTTTGCTATCGTTGTTGAAATCTTCATTTGCCATGACTCTATTTTCATAGCCTATGAGTCTATAAGAATGCACGGTATTTGGGTTAAATTCTACTTGTATTTTGACATCTTTTGCTATGGTGTAGAGTGTCCCACTCATTTGTGTGACTAAGACTTTTTTGGCTTCTAATAGCGTATCTATATAGGCATAGTTTCCATTGCCATGGTCTGCTAGTTGTTCCATCATATTGTCTCTCATATTGCCCCTACCAAAGCCTAATACTGAAAGAAAAATACCACTTTTACGCTTTTCTTCAATCAACGATATAAGACCATCATGCGAAGAGACACCGACATTAAAATCGCCATCTGTGGCTAAGATAATACGGTTATTTCCTCCCTCTATAAAAGATTTCTCTGCAACAGCATACGCCAATTGTATACCCCGACCACCTGCTGTAGAACCTCCTGCTCTTAGGTTGTCTAGGGCTTGATAGATTTTGTATTTTTCATCTCCTCTAGCTCTGTCTAATACCAGTCCTGAGTTCCCTGCGTAGACCACGATAGAAACTTTGTCTTTCTTGCGTAGTTTTTGTGTGAGGAGTTTGTAGGTCATTTTCATACAATTCTAAGCAATAACAAAGAATAAATATGTTTAAAATAAGCTATGAAAATAGAAATAAAAGAACTCATTGATATAGAGATGACCCTAGAGATATTAGAAAAGTTACCA
>Ga0256838_1000204_pt1 | contig 41602 bp, 40 predicted proteins | sample 4571419metaG_FD_185978 | JGI IMG/M metagenome (GOLD analysis project Ga0256838, IMG submission 185978) | Hydrothermal vent microbial communities from Guaymas Basin, Mexico - 4571-419 | ecosystem: Environmental > Aquatic > Marine > Hydrothermal vents | place: Mexico: Guaymas Basin | collected... | reverse complement strand
AGCTTGTTGATAGCAAAACATTCAAAAATCCTACAACCTTGCTTGTTGCTTTCACACTAGATTTTAGTGAAGCAAATCCGAAACAAGCTGGAAATGGAGACAGAGTTTTCATAAACGAAGCTGCTCTATTTCTAACCACAACAACTGATACATCAACCGTAAATTCGTTTATTATGCTTACAAGAGCAACATTCTCTACAGTAGAGAAAACACCGGATAGGAAGTTAGAGTTTGAATGGTTTATCTACTTCTAAGAGGGTTTACAAATGAAATTTGATAAGGATATATTGCATCTTTACGAGAAGTTAATACGGGATCCTAGTTTGGATCCCGTATTCGAAACACTTTATCTCACTGCAAAAGGTAAGTTTCAAGAGCTTTTCGATAAGGTGTTTACTATAGATCATTATGAGGATGTCTCTGAGTCTTATAGGAAACTCAAAGAGGTTTTCATAGATAGATATGCTAAACTTTACGCTCTTGCTTCTTATACAAGCAGGAAATATATGCCTCTTATGCAACTTCCTGAATTTGCAATCGATTCAATTTTCGAATCATTAGGTTTTTCTTTTCATAAACGATTGAAATACGATGATAAGAAATTAGTTGTTCAAAATATCACCGAATTAATTCAAACTAAAGGAAGTAAAAGTCTTGAATATGTATTGCAAATTCTTCTCAGATATACAGATATAAAGCTCATAGATCTTGATCTAGTATTGGACTCAGATGGTAACTGGAACTTAATTAACCCAAAAACGGGTTTCAGATACAGAATTCATCGAATGCAAGATAACCATTGGTTGACAGATCTAGATTCGTTAAAGAAAAGGGTTAAGTCCCAATCTCTTCCATCTCAATTCAGAACACCATTCTTTACATTGTCAGCAAGTAAGATCAATCCTGATGATGTTACTACCATAATCCTATTCATTAATGTATTGGTGAGAAACGAATTAAGGGACTATTTGAAAACTGGAGCATTCAAAAGCCAGATTTTTCTTGATGCATTTGATATAGTTATATCTCTAACTGAATTATGGTTGTTCGTTATTACTCTGTATTCAACGTACATTAAGCTTACTGTGGGCGATAATTATCTTGCTGATCATCCAGATAGTTTAGTTATCTTTGATGAAGATACAGAAATTAAAACAGAAGTTTTCGATGCTGTTTCACGAATATCGAACCAACAACTTAGAGAATTAACCTATGATTTCTTCATGAAAAATTATGATAGACTTGAAGATGTAACTTATGAGGAGTTTGATTCTTATCTTGCTTCTACATGGGATGATTACTATGCTCTTGAAGAAGGAATTAGAAAGTCATATATAGGTTCAGCCTTTTTCTATCTTAAACTTAGTAAACATAGAATGACGCATTTTTACATAGATCATCTTTGGAAACAACTAACACGTCTTCCTAAGAACTATATCGAAAAGTATGTTTCATGTTTAGAAGATCCATCAAAAGGCTTGTTATACGTTTTTTATGATCATTTTACGAAAAACTGGAATGACAAATCTTCAGAAATTGTACAAAAGATTGTCAGAAACGCAGAAGGGCAGTTAAGCTTAATCAATCCTAAACTGATAAAATTCAAAAACAAAATTGTTGAAAAGTATAATGATGGTGAAATAACAGCTGATGATATACAGAAACTTATTGTGTATCTTTTGCTAAAGATTGCAGAATATCTCTTTAAGCAATATGTCATAAAGTTTCCAATTGATATATACTTTGGTGTAGCTTTAAACTTCTATACCAAGGATATACTAGAAAGGACAATAGATGAGTTAAAACCAACATATGCAAGACCCATCTTTGGCACTAACGTAGTAAAGTTTGAATACGATAATCCATTATTGGAATCAATCAGGTATCTCCTAGAAACTTTAATGACTTTGCCTCAAAACTTGTATGATACACAAAAGTTTTCTGATTCAACTAAAACTACACTTAAACTTGTGTTTGCTGATTTGTTGAACAACTTCACTCATGTTTATAAGTTTTTTGATCCAAACTTCGTTACAAACATACTAAATCAAGGTAAAGCTATCAAAGTTAACTGTTGTAACGCATTAGATCCATATTGTTTATCAACCTATAAAGACTTGAAGGATAAATGGTTATGTTGTGATGATGAAAGAATCACACCTTGCAACTGGTGTGAAAGTTCAGCCTTTTATAATGAGTCAGTTTATGAAGAAGCTGCTTATGATATGCTTCCATCACAATCAACAAACGTACCATTTAAGGAAGTTATAGCAGAAAATCCAAAATGTATACGAAACTGTATGTATGATGGAGTTTACGATAAAAGTACTTATAATAAAGTCCTCTACGATAGATCTTCTGGTAAACCAGAGAACTGCAATCAATACTACATACATGATGGTTCTCTCATACAAACGATGAGATATTGGACACAAGAGAACCTTCCAGTACATGATGTCTATAATGAAGCAGTTTTCAACTATTCTCTCTATGATAATGATAAGTTAAAGGAGAATAGAATTAGAATTTATGGTTATGTAGAATTATCAAGTTTAAAGTACACAGACTATGTTTATGATACTTTTGCACAATCTATAGTATATAAGTATGAGGATCGCCCAACATATGGTATTTACAATGAAGCTATTTATGATTTTTCTCTTTATGATGCTTTTACACAAACGACCGAAAGTCTCTCAGTACATGGTATTTACAATGAAGCTCTTTATGATTTTTCTCTTTATGATGCTTTTACACAACAAACAACAAGCTATGAAAGTCTCTCAGTACATGATATTTACAATGAAGCTCTTTATGATTTTTCTCTTTATGATAATAATGAACCGAAGAATAAACCTGAAGTTATTCATAAAGATAGCGAAAATAGTGAACCGAAAAAGAATAAACCTAAGGTTTATATTCATAAAGAGAGCGAAAATAATGAACCGGAGAATAAACCTAAAGTTTATATTCATAACTATTTCAACAGTGATAGATACTACCCATTCAACACGTCATACTTTGACAAGTATGGAATTCTTTTGAATGATGATATTGAAAACTGGTTGTTGGATGCAATACAAAATAGGACCATCTACTCAGTTCTTGACGTAGTAGATGACCTTAAGAATCATCCAATTCTATCTTATCTTATGGTTCATGGAGAGATTCTCAATCAGATAATAAAACAAAGATTTCAAGAATCACTTACATATAACGATAAAGTTTGCATTAGTAATCAAGTTGTAAGATTCAAAAGTATCTTTACATATACAGAAAAGCAACAGATTTCGATAAATGGTTTGCTTTCTGATAAAATCCAAACAGATAATTATCTCTGGATATATGGCGTAGGACAAGGTCTTTATGATGACCTAGCATCCCGTTATGATATCGCGACCGTATACTGGTAGAACAAGTTAATAGACTTTAATCGTTAATTCTGTCGGAGGAATAAACTAAATGATAGTTGGAAATACGGCTGGTGTCTTCAGACAAATCATAGATAAATCCCAGTATCCAGAAACCGTAGGAGTTAGTACATCCGCAGCGATCGCATTTACATCAGAACGAGGTATTGATAATACCTGGATCCTAATCTCTGGTGGACCAAAAGAATTACTTGAAACATTTGGACAATTAGACGTGGTAAAACAAGGACAAGCTTATCTGAACGCATATAGATTCAGCTCTGTTTCTGGTGCTCTTTACGCTATGAGAGTTCTTCCAAATGCTGATGATCCTGGTATTGTAAATCCTGCAAGATTTGCCCACATAGTCTTAACGATTGCGAAAGATGCTGATCATAGTGAAATTCAAACTGTACTTCCAATCTACTATAACAATGACAAAACAACCTCTAACACTGTGAATGACGATAAAAGAAAGGAAGCTCCTACAAGGTTCACCACTTTAAAGTTTACTCTACCTGATGGCTCTACGACTAACACTAACATCTATGAATACATAGCTTCAAACTTTACGTTGGATGATACTGAAAAAACAGATATACAGAATGATACAAACTTAAAGGCTGCATTCCTTGATCCGAAAGGAATAAGTGAGTTAGACGCAACTCTAATTCCATTCACCATATTCTATGCAGTTGGTAGAGGTGATTGGTATAACAGAATAGGACTAAGAATTGCTGCTGTTCCTAATGAACCTGAAGTATTCTTGCTAGAAGTATATGTAAACACTGACAATGGTCCTATGACTGTTGAATCATTTTACGTCTCTTGGAATCCATCCATTGTAGATGGAACAGGAGAAACTAAATTTGTTGATCACGTAGTTAACACATACTCCAAATATATCAGAAGTATGACAAACAAAGATCTTCTTCCTATACTAAACGCTCCATCTTCTACAACTGTGGATGGTAGAACTCTCACAGTAATAGAAGATATCTTAAGAAATACAGCATTTGCTATTGATACTTACAATACTTCTTATCCTTTATATGATTTTCAACTTATGTATGGAACAGATGGAGATCTCTATCAGAATGGACTTCTTAACAGAAAAATCTACACGCAATGTCTTCTTAGTGCTTACAATGGCCTATATGATAGTAATATTCTAAATAAAGAAGAAATCGTAATTGATTTGCTTATAGATGCAAATCATGATATATCCGTAAAACAAGCAATGGTGAAACTTGCAGAAAAACGTGGAGATTGTTTTGTCGTTCTTGATTTATTACCAGCGGGTGACGTTAATGGAATACTCGATACAATGAAAACTAAGTTTAGCTGGTTAAATACTTGGATGGCAGCTGTTTATGCACCGTTTACAGTTATTAAAGATCCTATGACTGGGCAAGAGATCAAAGCTACTCCTTCTTATCATGCATGTTACGTTTATCCATTAAATGATCAAGCTGGTTTCTGGAAAGCACCTGCAGGATTAAATCGTGGTACTCTCACAGATATTGTAAGACCAGTAGTTGATATATCAGCATTACCAGATGTACTTGAAAAGTTATATACTAATAGAATTAATCCTATAGTTAAGAAACGTGGAGTCTATTTATTCTATGGTAACGAGACAGCCCAAAGAGTATCATCTGCGTTATCTGATATCAACGTTGTAAGAACTCTCTTAAGATTAGATAGAGATATTAGCAGATTCTGTGATCAATTCATCTTTGAAGACAATACACCTGATACTTGGTTGAGAATCGAGGAAGGTGTAAGAGAGATACTGACTAGATATAAAAAGGAAGGTGCGCTTTATTGGTACGACTTAGAAGTTGGTGCTACAGAATACGAAATCAAACATCATATCGTTCACGTTAATGTTTATGTTAAGATTGTAAGAGCAATTAAAGTTGTAAACCTTGTTTACACAGTTAAGTAAACAATGATGGAGACCTAGGTGAATAACTGCCTAGGTCTCCATATCCTTTTATCGAGGATAGTCAAATGTTTATCTCCTATCTCTCGCATGGTGCTCCTAAGATCGACCAGGAGTCAGACAAACTTGTTTATGCACATGATCCAGCAATACTTGGTTACTTTGGTGTTTACTTTGAAGGAATTAGAAACCTAGATTCAAGAATATTTGATAACACTGTAAACCAGTATGCAATTGAAACCAATTCTGATATTCGAAATCCAAAACTTGTTGAAGACTCTTTAATGGCTTATTGCGTATCTGTTGAAATCCCAGAGTTAAACCTGAAAATTATTGATAAACAAACAGTACAATATTTTTCTGTAAAGATTCCATCAACTATTGACTATGGTTCTCAAAATGTAACATTCAGATTTTATGATACATCATCTGGTATAGTTTCAAGGTTTATAAGAAACTGGTTTTTTGCTTTAAGAAGACCAGACAAGCAGTTTCCAAAGAAGTATGTTGCTAAACAAAAGATTCATGGGAAAATGATGCTTAAATGTAACGCCATATTGTTTGCTACCGATCCATCTTTATCAGAAGTAACCTTTGCATGTGGTTTCTTAGGTTTAATGCCTACAAACTTACCAATAACGCAATATGCATCTGATGTACAAACAAGAACTTTTGCTATACTATCCCAAACGTTTTCTTTTGACAAAATAGTAGTCGATGATCACATATACAATTTTGCTTACAACAAATTACTTCCAACGTTAGCTTCTCACGATGGAGTTGTACAATGGTCAACATAAACCAATCATTAAAAAGTGCATTCAAAAGTATCGAATCTCATGCCTCTAGTCTTGTATCAACAGCCAAGAATACATTCAAAGATATTGAATCTCATGCTTCTAGTTACTTATCGAATGTTAAAGGTGCAATTTCAAGTGCAATCAAATCAAACATAAATGCAGAAGTACTAGGCTCATTTGCTGAAAAACTAATAGCCTCCAAACTTGAGAAAATCAAGCGTAAGTTGGAGAATAAAATACGACATATTGATAAGTCGATTTCATCCTATATCAAGATGATAGAAAAAACTTTTGGTGTTTTTACACTAGCTTTTGGTACTCATGCTAAATGTGAATATCCACCTCATTTGCTTCAAGATCCTTACATCACAGGATACTATTATGTAACTGTAGATCCTCCATCTAGCATTGTAAAGCAAGTTAAATTTGATACACTAAAGTTTAGACAGAAACTTGGATTTCTTTGCAAAGATATGCAATTACCAACACTAACAATGAATCATGTTGAAAAGATTGGTTATGGGGGTGTTAAACAACAAGTAGTATCTAACATAGATTATGAAAGAAGTGTGACCCTAACATTTTATGATACATACAATTTGGAAGTGTATAAGTTTTTCAAAGCTTGGTTTCTATCTATAGTAGATCTAAAGACAGGATTGCATCTCTATGAAAATCAATCAGATTTTAAAACATCAATAGTTGTAGTACATGCCGATCCAAAGATGTCAGCTATCGACTTAGATGTATTTATAGGAGCTCACCCATCTCAGCTTCCTTTAGTATCTCAATCAAGAGATCCATCAATTAAAGAGATTCAAGTTACTTTTCAGTTTGACATGTGGCTACCAACTAGATAACCTAACCTAATAACCTTATACAACTTTATTACATTTTGAAACGTTTCCACTTATTTAATAGGAGGAACTTCGCTTATGGCAAGCCTTAAGGATTTCTTAAGAAATGGACTTACGGGTACATGTGAAAATGCTTATCAATATGATCCTTTTATCAAAGGTACATTCTTTGCATTCATTAGAGTACCAGAATCGATTGATTTATCAGACTTTGAAGATTTGTTTCCAAGAACAGTTTTAGCTGTAACTCTTCCGACACCAACTATTACAGAGCTTGAAGCAATTGGTCTAGGTGGACTAAGAACACTGCATCCTGGACAACTTAGTTTAGGAAACGACCTTCCTGTAAGATTAAGAGATACTTATGAACTCAGAGTAATCAAAGCTATTGGAAAGTGGCATGATACTATAAGGAGTTATTCAACAGGACTTGCACAAGTTGAACTAAGATCTTCTAATTATAAGGGAACTCTTGATCTAATCATTACATCACCAAGTGGAAAGTATGCACCATTTGGAGTCACATTCTTAGGTGTCTGGCCTACAACAAATCCTCTTAATGCTATCGGTGCAGATGTTAACGATGTTGCAATTGCTGAAGTTGATGTCACATTTAAATTTGACTTAATCTGTAAGATGGATCCTGCAAAAGTTAAGAAATATATTCAAGAAATAGAAGAAGTTGACTTCTAGAAACAAGGCAAGGGATCAAATTCTGGTCCCTTGCCTTTAACATTGTTTTAGAGAGGATGCATATATGATAGACAAAGTAATTACAAAGAAAGCTGGATTTGATATAAGTGAGACTGAAAGTATAACATATGATAATGTACCTCTTGTTTCAGGTTACACTTTCATTCATATACGCGTTCCGGAATGTGTGAAGAGAATAGTAACTAACTATGAAGAATTGGAATATGTATTAGCTGTAAATGCACAAGCTAGTGACTTACCTTCCAATACGATTATATATGAACCAAAAGAGCATGGGCGTGGTCTAAAAACAATGGTTCCAATAGGAGAAGATACTGGACATGAATTTTCCATCAGGTTTTATGAGAATGTTCAATTTGATGTATTCAACATTCTAAGTATTTGGTATTCATGTATTTTGAATCCAGCAACATATAGACCTTTGTTGAAGAAGAATTTTGGTGAGTCTTGGTTGGAGTTGACTAAAACTACAATTACGATCTATATTCTACCGCAAAACTTCTTGAATAATCCAGATTCATTACTAATCTATAAAGCATATGGTACGTCAATCACATCTTTAAACAACGCTGATTTCCAACCAGATATTTCTCAAAATAACATAGTTGTCCTTAATGCTACATTTCAATCTGATAGGTTTATACCGTTAACAAAATCTCTAGCAAATTTGTATGGTTTAAGTAAAGTTTATGAAAAGTCTGTGAAAGATTTACAGATAGGTCTCGAAGAATTAACTGATTATGCATATGATGCATTCATCAAAACCTTACTTGAGCTTGAAACAAGTATCAATAACCAAACCTAACCTTATAACCTTATACAACTTTATTACATTTTGAAACGCTTCCGCGATATGGAGGTTTAAAGTTTTGATTTCAAGAGATCAAATATTGCAAACATTGTTGAATGAATTCAAATCAAAATTTGGATTCCAAATTGACTTTGATAATCCCAATCTCGAAACTTGGTTGGTGCAAACTTTAAGCATTCTTGATGAAAATCAACTTATGTATCTTTCGTTGCTTATGAATGAATCTTTTCTATCAACAGCAATATTACCAAGTACAATCAAAAAATTTGCTATAGATTATGGTTACAAATACAAAACAGTCCAACCCGCTACAGGTTACGTAGATTTATACATAGCTTATGATAATTCTACTAATATTGATGCTGTAATAGACTATAACACGGAATTTCAAACTAATGACGATATTACTTATATTCCACAATACAAGGTTTATATCACATATTCAAAGTACACAAACATTGCAAACATAATTGCTTATGATATTACTGGTAATAAATTCGTACTTCCTTATACTTATGAAGTAATAAGCAAAGATGATACGTATTACAATGTGATACATTTTCAACTTCCAGTAATACAAGCAAAAAGAGAAATCTTATCCTTCATTGTAAGTCCCTCTGATGTAGTAAACTACAAGTTTCCAACGTATACAATTCCATTTCCAACAGAAGGACAACTAAGTGATATTAACGTTTATGTTTCTGGTGTTCCTGCAGAAAGAAAATCATTCTTGTTTGAATTAGATCGTGATAGATATTCATTTGTATTGCTTGAAGCAGCTGATAGCTATCAACTTATTTTCGGTAATGGTTTAATTGGAAAGAGTCTAAATCCAGGTGAAACAATTACAGCTGAATTGCTTATATCTCTTGGTTCTAAAGGTAATGTATATGCAAATACATTAAGCCTTAAGCAATCTATAACAAACAAAGCTACTGGAAATCCATTAAACGTCATAGTACATCATCCAGATATTCTTAATGGACAAGATGCAGAGAATCCAAATGATATAAGACTGAATGCAATCAAACAACTTCATAAAAACGATAGATTGGTTACCCACAAAGATTTCGAATTTTTAGCAAAGGATAAGCTTCCCTTTCAGGATGTAAAAACAATTTTTACAATCTCTGATTTATTTGTAAACGAAATATGCATGTTTGGATTCTTTACCTATAAAGGAAAACTTGTCAAAAGTTTAACAGGTAAGCTTACAACAGAAAGTGTTAAAATCAAGCAGTTTACAACTGTTTATCAAAATAACCTTGAATGTGTTGATCTATCGGAAACTAAAGAGAATGATAATGCATTAGAGTTTGTAGTACCATTTGAGATAGATATCAATACGGATACAATGGTTGGTGTTGTTTACTATTATCCTCATATGTCAAACATAAATTTCAAAGTTGTTCAAGAAAGCTATTACTCTGTGGATCATCAATCATATGCAAAACTAAACCAAGCCTTATTTGTGTATGATAAAGATGATAAACAACCAAAACTAAGACTTAAATATCTTCTAAATGTTAACGAATTTATGAGTCCTGAAGACAACATCCAAGTTGAAGTAAATCTTACGCAATCGGGAAAAAGTTACAATCTTTCATACAATAAAGCTTCATTCGATACGGTAAGCAATATTCTGACTGTTGATGTTAATTTACCTGACGATTTAACAGAGGATTTTATTACGGGACGAATTACTTTCAGGTATAAATACGCAACACAAACTGATTATGAAACGATAAACTATGTAGAGCTATCACCATTCTATGTGAAGTATAACGTTTCAGCCTATACCCCAATCAAAGTGAAATTCGAAGACAAAAAGTACGTAATCTACGGTGTTCCTGTTATAGAATACATTGAAGATATTATCGATCACCTTAATCAGCTTTACGTATCAGGTGTATCTTATATTGAAGAAAGAAAAATGCTAACTAATAAAGTTGCAATAGCTTTCGGTAAAACAGCTGGTTTATTAATGAATACCAAGCTATCAAGATCTCCTCTCAATTCCGCAAAACCTGGCCAATTTGAAACTCCTGTTAAATTGTATATCAGAGTTTACGTACATACACTAGAAGCTGCTACTACTATACAACAAAGAATTAAGAAACTTGTAACGTCGTTCATACGTCCTGGATTTGACGTAGATATTATTAGAAGCACAATTGTGAAACTACTTTATGATAATCTTGATTATCTAAAAGATGTAGAAGTTTACATAGTAGACAGAAACGGAAAACTTACAGAAGAAGATATAAGTATTCATGTAGATTCTTACGATATTCCAAAAGACCAGGTTCTAACATTTGTGCCTGAAGTCATTGGTTTACAAGAACCAGAAGTTGAAGTTATTTATGTTTAAAGGAGATACGAAATGAAAGAAAGGCTTTCATTCAAGTTTATAAGCAATGCTTATGTATCAAATCCGTCGAATTTTAGAGATCGTTTCTTCTTCACATTTGATGAAGAAAAGTATAAAACATATCTAGAACTTTACAGACAACAGATAGTAGCAGAAACTATGAAAACTTTGATGACAAATTTCAACCAGAAGGGGCCTGCTTTATTGGCACCTTCTGTTGTTTATCTCCGCGAATTTGAATACCAGTTTACAGAGATGTTTTGGAGAAATGTATTAGAGCAAGATCTTCTGTTACACAATATACCTATATCATGTGGTGGATGTATTGATTGTATCATTGATCAACTTTTCACGAACGTATGGAATCAACAAACTCTAGAAACTGTAGGTTCTCTTATTAATGAATGTGTTTCTAAAGGTTCTTCATTAGATCGTGATAAGGTTGGAATATTTTCGATAATGTATAACATGCAATATAGACCAATAGATTTCGCAATTGCTAATTTTCATGATTATCAAGCAAGTTGGATTTCTTTATCATCTTATATAGCAAACGCAGTATTTTATAGTTTGCTTGTTTTTTTGGATTCGTACATTACATTGGATACACTTAATCTACAAGTTCCTGATACTTGGTATAATATCATTAAGAAACTAATTGCGACAAAATTTGAAAGCAATATATACGATGAAGATTCACTGAAAAAGTTCCTTGTAGTTAAAAAGATTGTTGCAAGTATACAAACTTATATTCGTTACTTGTTTGACGTTTTGAATTCTGATAAGTCATGGGAGTATTCATACTTTGCAAAGATAGCCTTACATAAAACATTAATCGATTTAGTAAACCAGATGATTAATGCCTCTGATATAAAGTCAGTTATTGAATCATTTGATTTTAACAGTGTATTTACAAATCATTACAATAAGATTAAAAATGAAGCAGAATGGCAATTCAAAAGGTTTGATAAAACAAAAGTACAAGATTACTTCAATCAGATTGTTAGTAATTCTACGGAGGATAAGCATATTCATCCTGCATTATATCCCGTTTTTCAAGCAATTTGCGAAGGACAAGATATTCATTCTAAGGATGATTTCAGTTTCACCTATAACAGTTTAAAAGCTATACAGAAACTTTCTAACTTTGATAGTGTTAATATCGATGATTATATACTTGACGACGTTTCATATAACTACGACGTACCAAATAAGGATGTATGGTTGTCGTTTATTCGAGATGATCTATTAAACTACATTGATAAACAGTTACTCAAGGATATTGAGAAATATCAAGCTGAAGATTGGTTCTTTGAAATCTACAATAACGTATACAAAATAGTTGTAGATACACTTGCAACAAGCTTTACAGTTCTTACTCAACCGTTGATAGCTGAATTAAGAAACAAATACAACTTACCAGCCATTGAAGAATTAGAGCAAACGATTAACAGCGCTGTGTATGTTGTTTTATATCAGCATGCACAATCTAGTATTCCTAAGATTACCCAAGCTTTTCTTAAAGCACGAGAAGGTATAGATATTTCCCATGAACTAGATAATCTTGCAAATGGTGATAGCATTTATCTCACAAAAGTACTTCAAAACACGTTTTCAGATGCTATTAGTAGGTACAAAAGCTATATTGATTTCAATGATCCTAAATACGAAGTTAAACAAGCTATTATAAACGTACTTTATAACTTTGCAGGAAATACACAGCTACTGTTTGATACATTAGCTGGAAATCTAGATTTTCTCCAGGGTTTTGACAATTATTATGGACAATTTGAAAATGCATTTTTCAATAAACTTAAGTTTGAATTAAAGAAGTTTTATCATCAATTAGAGCATGCATACATAGGTCATTTCTATCTTAAGCTTGTTGAATTGGATTCTGTGTCGTATGTAATCTTTCCTATAATTGATCTATACAAAGAATACAAACTAATGGAACACATACTTATAGGTACAATCAATCTTGATATTTTGAGATACCATGCTATCAATACAACAGAATTTCCAATACATCTTAAGACAAATTACATTATGCATAACAAGATTAACGAAGATATGCTACATAAAGAGGATTACAGAAGAATAATGTTATCGATTATCCATACCTAACCAAACCTAACCTTATAATCATATACAACTTTATTACAAAATGAAACTCTTCCGAGGATTCTCCAATATGAGGTACTTCGTTCAAACCCTGATACATCCTTATGTACATCTTGAAAATCTACAAGTTGAATTGTTCCAAGAACTAGATCTTGATCATCGTATTAAACAACACATCTTGAATTTTCTGGTGTTGAATGTTTGGTTCGATAATTTTGAAAAACAGATCGTCGATTTAGGACTAGCATACTATACAATACGTCAATACTTCGAGAATAATGATGATTTCATTATCATCAACGATCCAGAATTTACACTAAGAAAAGAAGCGTTAACTCACATTAATAGATTCTTCCCATCTCTAGAGCTTAAGATACCTTTCTATATACAATCCCCTCCTAAAGATCGAATAATTCAATCATTTGAAGATTTCAAAGATGGTTCAAAAATACTTAATACTGCTCTGTATTTAACCTTAAAATATTGCAAACCTAATTTACAAACCGTAGATTATAACTTCATACAAGTTAAACAAGTAGGGAGAGTACTCTAATGTTTGATTATGTAAAAGCCGTTAAGCAGATTTATAAGGATTTTCTTGCTAGACAACAAGATTACATAGCCATCACATTGATTAACAATACAACAACTGATGCATATATGGCATCTATTAACAATCTATATCTGCTGAAATTTGATCCTCAATATCAACTAAGAACAATCGTATTTATCCCTCCTGATTTTCCTGAAGAAGTTTCTGTATTTCAAGGTAAACTCTTATCAATATTCGATAAACAAGAAGATATTCCGTATGTTAAACGCTTTCTTGTTGAATTGGATAGTATGTGCCAACAATATTCAGCATTGCAATCGCTACTTAATATAGCTTTGTTTAGGAAGGAGTAGAAAGTCATGGATCTGATAAAACCTGTAAAGAGTTTCTTAAGAAACTCTCCTTATATTGCAAAAGGAAAAGAAATATTACAGAAGACAGCTAAAAGTGTTTTGGCACCTGTATTGAAAACCACAACATACAAATACTTCAAAAAAATACTAACAGGCTCACTTCCGAATTTTCCACCATCTTACATACCAGGTGCTTCTTCTGTTCCACCTACTGTTTGGAACTCACAAGTAAAGCAGATACTCAAACCTGTTGGTGGAATCGTGAAAAGACCTACATTTCAAATATATAGACCACCTCAAGCTGCTACAATAGGTGATCTAGTTTTTGGTGTACCACCTGAATATCTTTATCCAACAACATTAGCTGGGAAAGAGTATATGGACAAACCTGAGGATCTCTTTAGATTTTTCATTATCAAGGATGTTGGTCAGATTCAGCTACCAGAAGAATTGAAAGGTGGTAAATCATTCTGGCAATTTGAATTTCAGTCAAAATGGGATGATTTTGCAGAATTAGTAAACTACATTCTTACAAGTGGTCAAGTACGCGATAAAGTTTATAAGCTTGGTGATAAGAAACCAGTCAAATTTGCTATTGATAACAATGAATTTCAGTTTAGTTTCAATAACAGTTATACAGATACATTTCTTGAAAGAATGAATAATGTATTATCTCAACCAGCAAGACAAATAGCCTATATGTATGGTGGTACATTACAATCGGCTATTAAGCAGTTTGGTGATTGGGTGAAACAACTCGGTAATAGCTCTGTACTATTAGCTCCTTTAACTGGAATGTGGAATGCTGCAGAAAAAATTGCTAGTTCAATGTCCAATGCAAACGTCCCAGAAGGTGTAAGACAATTCTTCACAGCGTTGAATACAGGTTCTAGAATTGTCTTTCCTAAAATTTGGCAAGGTTCAAATTTTAGTAATCAATTTACAATAAGGACAACATTGTTTGCTTTATCTGATGATCAAGATGAGATAAGCAAAAGAATTCTTGTACCATTAGCAATAATTCTTGTATTATCAACGCCCTTAGAACCTGAAAAAGACGGTAGTGGTGGATACTTTTATAGATTTCCATTTGTAATCAGATGCGAAATCGAAGGCGCCAGAGAAATAGAAGCTGCTGTGATTACTAATCTAAGAATTGGTTTAGGAGGAGAAAGATCTTTCTATGATGTTGAAAAACGGTATCTAGCGGTCGATATCGAATTTGAAGTAATGGACGTATATGATACAATGATTACGACAAGAACTGGACAACATCCTTCCATTGTACCTACAACATCTAAATGGTTCCAATATCTATCAAACTTTATTAGAGGAACAAAGGCTTAAGTTTAATTCTTTTAATCCTTACATACCAACAATGGTATAAGGGAGGTAGATTATGGCTGATGTACAATTCCACTATGTTGATGGTCCAATGATTTTTGTAACAACACCTTTATATCAGCTTGTAAAGAATCCAAGACAAACTTGGATGGGATTGCAACATACTTTAAGGATCTGTTACTGGAATGATATTGAAGACTATGAATTACTATTGCATTTTATTGTAACAGATCAAATTGATATTAGATCCAGAAGAGATTCATTTAGGTCAGAATTCAAGTTTCTTCTAAATTACGAAGAAGTTGTTACATTTGCAAGTGACATAAGAGAAGTTGTACCTCAAATTATGCAACCTTTAAGCGCTGGACAAACCACTTCAGTATTCATGATACCTGTTAAGAATAGAAACTTCAAAATACAAGGTTTTATCGACCCTGCAGGACGAGTTAGAGTTGGTATAGAGCTTGAAAAACCTCATGATAATCTAAAAGCAAGATTTTCAATGAGTCTCAATAAATTCAGAGAATTTATAGCTGCTGTTAATGCTTGTGTTAATAACTGGCATAATACTCTAACTTTATCCTACTATCAATTCTCAAGATTGGGGAAAGGTATTATCCACATTGAGAAAACCTTATCACAAAGAATCTCTCAGCTGGAATCTAAGCTAGAGTCTTTAACTACAAGCAATAGCATCACAACAAACATAGATGTTAAAGCAACTGATTCATCGATAGCTAATATTCAAAAAATAACAACGAAAAGTACTGAAAAGCATGAAGAAATCTTTGAAACAGATGTATCACAACAGATAATGAATGTTGACACAAATAAAGTCAAAGAAAACGAGCAAAAAGTTATAGACAAAATTGACGAAATATTTAGCAATAAGATTCAAAAGAAACCACAAGAAACTAAACTGCCTTTGAGTTTGATAGATCATATTTTACAACTTAAACCATACATATTTGAAACAGATAATCTTTTTGGATTTGTTACAGCTAACCAAGAAAAGCTTAAGGAAGTATTACTTAAGTGTGGTGTATCCGAAAGCTATATTGATACACAAAGCAAACTTATAGCTTTCATGTACTCACTTCGTGATCTTCTAAAAGGAAAGGAACCAAAGAGTCCTCTTGAATTCTTCATTCAAGAATTACTTCATAGCAAGGAGGTAAGTGCATAATGACAAAAGTACAATCTCCAAACTTCAAGTATATATCGTCAAGGTGTTATACACTTAAACTTAAACTATGGAATACTCCCACTAAGATTGTTGTATGTGCCAACAAAGTGGAACCAGAAATAGAATATGTGGTTATCAAAACAAAACATCCAGAAATTGATATGTTTCAGATACATGATGAAGAAACATTAAAAGCTTTCTATAAGCTCTTTGGTATCAGGTATAACAATTATCGTTCATCAAAACTTGATATAAGAATGCAATTTCTAGGACATATAACGAATCCCAAAAGCAAACTTGTTTTCAATGAATCTATCATATACAATTGCTACAAACCAAACAAGGACGTTATAATCCGAAATAAAACAACTCATTATGGAATATGGAATGAAGAATATGAAACGCTTTTCTTGATAATTGAAAGACAAATGTTTAAAGATGGTAAAAAGATTGCTAGGAGTACCGGTTGTCTAATTGCAAAACAAGATACAATCGTAACCCTTTGGAACGTTATTTGAAAGGAGGCGATAATGTACTTATTCGGTAACGAATTACCATCTCTAATAGTTATGGATATTCTGACATCTATTGCCGTTAAAGTTAAAGACCATCTATATCATAAGCCAAAACATGTAATACTTGGTCATTCAACAGCTGTACTTAGACAGTGGCAACAAATGAAACTTTATGAGAATGACGAAGAGAGGGAGAGAGAACTTACAGCTCCCTCTCTTCCTATTCTCTCTATTATACCTAACGATTTACAACCAGATCAAGCACCTTTTGCATGGCATAGAGATCTAGCATCTGTAAATAGAAGAATGGGATTTTGTGTAGTTAGAACAGATGACTTCATGATCAGGTATGTACCTTACTTATATACTATTAGATTCAGCATGATATTCACAGGAAGAAGTTTTCCTGATGTAACTGATGCTAAGATAGCTATAGAAGAACTGTTTTCTACAAGACAGATGAATGAATATGAGATTACAAGCCTTATAGCTCTCCCAGTTTCAGCTATTGAAAGTGTTGTAGATCCATCTATATTAACATCAATTCAATCCTACATACCGAAATCATTGATTAAGCTTATTGGAGAAGAAAGATATACTATTCCATTTCAACTTAGGTATTTCTTGAGGTGTATGGGACAATCTGAGAATTCACAACTGTTTGGTGAGCAAGGTTTGCCAAACTATTCAGTCAGCTTTGATTTTGAATTGATAGTAAATCTTCCAACAAAAGTCTACATGGAATACGCAGGTAAAATCTTACAAATTGATTGTAAGATACATACAAACATAGAAAACAAAGATGAATCTAAGAAAGAAGATCACGATAAAAATGATGTTACAATAGTTGAACAGACAGATTTAGAGGTTGATAGTGAAACTGGAAGTTTTATCATTCATACGATTCTTAAAGCGGAAGAACATTAATTAAGCCTTAATGGAGGTTTTAAACTTATGTCATTAGATGCTCTTACGGAATTGCTTGAATCTTCCAAGCAGCAACTAGAAAGTAACGAAAAAGATCTAACAGTTAAAGATACCAAAACTGGTATATATCTTGCTTTAAGAAGAAAGAATTTCAATGATGAAAGTGAAGAGAAGAAGTTTTTCAAAGCTGTTGAAAGGATTGTTAGAGGTTCTTTAGAATACAGAGAATGGGTATCTTTTGTGAAAGATACATTACAACTGGATGTTTGTGCATTTACAGGTGAAACAGATGAAGAAACTAACGATATAGAGATACATCATCATCCATTCACATTGTATGATATTGTACAAATGGTTACAGACACATATGTTATGAATGATAAAGAGTTTTGCTCTTTTGATATAGCTCAAGAAGTCCTGGATTTGCATTACAAGCTTAAAGTTGGTTTCGTTCCTTTAATAAGATCTTTGCATAAGAAATTCCACAATGGTTATCTTGATATACCTATTGAGCTTGTACACGGTGATTATGAATATCTCAAGAAAAAATACTTTATCAGACCAGAAACTCTTGAGAAGGTTGAGAAGTACGAGAAAATAAAGCTTGAACATGTAAGTCTTTACAAATGGGCTAAAGATAGATATAACATTCAGGAAGGTAAGACGTAATGTATACAACCAAATTAGATAATCTTGTTTATGAAATAGATAACGATTTGTATAACCACAAGCATTATAGACCTATAGTTGTTATTGATGGTGTAGAACTCCATCATTTGATTATTCCTGATGTAAGCTTATATATCTTTAACTTTTTCTTTGATTCAGCTAAACAACAGATTAATGATGAATCTGTTGATATTGATATACAATCCAAATCTAAGTATGGTTCACCTTATGCATATCCTTTGTTATTGTTTATCAATGGTCAAACTGGATTGCAAGATATACCTGGAAAAACAATGTATTTCCCAAATACTTTGAATGAATTTGCAAATAAATTTAGGGGCAAGTACTCCAATCATAAAGAAATAGCCATTGAATATGATTATGTTGAATTCGTAAAGGAACTACAAATTGATACTGTAACTTCTGCATATGAAGATGTAAGAAGTATATTTGGACCAATTTTTGCGGAGGCATAAGAAATCATGGAAATGCATAACATTGATAAACTTCATCTAAAAGCAATGATTAGCTCATACAACATAGATATACCAGATAAAGTACAATGTATTCTTGATGCATACAATCTTAAGCTTGTAGTTTTACATAACTCACAATTAGAAGATGAGTTAAAGTCTTTAATTGAAGAAACTAGAAACAGAAAAGATACGTTTATGATTTTCGTAATTGATAATGAACCCATGATGAAACATGCTTTGCAATTTACGGAAGAGAAAGGTGTTTCTGCTACAGCTACACAAACAATAGTTTATTTGATAGCTAGATCATATTACTTTTATGCTTTCTATTTCAACAAAGGTATGAGAGCTTATGCTTTAAACAATACAGAATTCATTAGAGCTGTTGTATCTACATTGATTACATTAGTTTCAGTAAGTGCTAGAAAATCTTATATTGCATTAAGGCCAGAAGATATGTCTGATATCAAGATTATATGCACCATATTTGCTCTATATTGTATACTTGGTTTGCATAAGAAATCTGAAGTATTGAAAGTTTTAAATCATCTCGATATAGGTGTATTCAACAAATTCAGAGTGCTTATATTCTACAATCATTTCATAAAACATTCCAAGAGCTCCAAATCTTTAGCTCATATTCTAGGTGAAATTCAAGGTTGGAACAAAGTAGCTCAAGATACTTTGATAATCAACATAACTAGAATCTTAGGTCCTACACTTACTCGTATTCTTGTAACATGTGATGCATTTGAAGATGAACTCATTACTTATGCATGGAAGTTATCAAATCTTTACTTCTATTACAAAATTGGCATAATTCATAAGGAAGCTAATGTTGGTTCTCTTAATAAGCTAACACAATTTGAATTTGCTAAGATTCTTAAAAATCTTGATAAGTTTACTAAGATGATTCATTATGGTAGGTGTTGATACTAGAATCCTAACCTTATAACCATATACAACTTTATTACAAAATGAAACGCTTCCGAGGTTTTCAATATGGCTATCACATTCAAAGATGTTATACAAGATTTGGTAACTAAAAACAACTTTGCTTTGTTTTCAAATCTCAATGAACGATATAAAGACTTGGTTAATGCAATACGAGAAAATGCAGATAATGAAATTCGACTTGCTGATATTTCTAGTGGTTCATTTGCTTCTAGGTTGAAGGCTCTTATATCTTTAGCAAGAGGGGCTAAACTTCTTGGTGATTCTAGCGACGAAGTCAAACTTGGAGTTCTGGATAGAATAGGTCTGACATTCATGTTTATTGGTTCAGTACATCTTCTTGCTGGATCAAGAGTGATACACTTCTTAAGAAATAAAGGTTGTGAGAACGCATCAACAGAGCAGTTTCTCAAAGAAGGTGTTATTGCTACTATACTAGGACGTGTAACTTTAATGATTGGTGAAAGAGCAACACGTTTAATCTGTACCAAACCTAATCTTGGTGGATTTGGAATACTCGTAATGCTTTCTGCTGGTATAGCATTTATGGATATTGGTTTTGCTCTCATAAGAAATGAAGAGTTACATAAAGCAATTCAAAGTTTCTATTTACCGTTTAAACAACAAGCAAAAGACTTTATAAATAGAGTAATACAACAAGCTGAAAAGCATAATGAATTATCGAGAGCCACAAGATTCTTCCTTTCAATGTATAAAGGACTAAAGTTTACATATGCAAAGATAAGAGCAATAGTTACAGCTATTTCTGGATTGTTTAGCAAAAATGAAAGTTATACAGCAAAAGATTATGTGGTGCTTCAGGAACAACTAGGTACAGCAATATCAAGAATAATTTCTACTATCTTTAAGATAGCTGGTGTTGCAACTCTTCTAGCTGTTGGTATAAAGGTTCTTGATGAGTTATCAGGTGGACAATTACTTAAGAAACTTTCTAATGAAGATACACCTTATAGTCCATTGTTTAAAAAACTAAAAGAATACTATGATACAAAAGTTGATCCAGTAATTAACAAACTATTTGGGAAAGAGGTTAATGTAGAGCAACAACCTAAAGAAAATCCAGAATCTTCTGATAAAGAAAGCAAAGAGGCAACAGCATAAAGGAGTTTTAGCTCATGAATTTCCTTAATGCATTATGTGATATGTGGTTCATTAGAAATGGTGAACAAAGATCTTCAAAAGTCTATCGTGCCAAAGTCGTAGATAATAAAGACCCATTAGCTCAAAACAGACTCAAAGTTTATATACCTGAATTAATGAAAGGGATATCTGGTATTTGGGCTAGACCCTCTTATCATTTTCGAAAACAAGCTATCACTCCACAAATAGGAGATGTAGTTCTTATAGTTTTTGAGAATGGAAATTTTCAGCTACCAGTTTACGTTGGTCATGTAAGACTCACTTGTCCACAAGGTGATAAACACAATCATTGTGGTTATATTAGAGAAAAGATAAAAGATTATCGACATACACCTGAAGATTACTGGTTGCTTGAAACACCTGACAATAGAAGATTTAGAGCAAATGACTATGGCAAACAAATACAGATTGAATCATTTAACACTAAACGTATAATTGAAATAGATGATCGTCATAAATATATTGAAGCTAGGTCTGAAAAAACATCCAGAAGAATCAGAATTGATGATAGCGCTAGAAAGATTATACTAAAAACTCCAAAAGGTATAATTGAAATTGACGATAATGAACCTCATATTGATGCAAGAATAGGTCATACAAAAGCTCATTTAACACCGTGGACTGCTTATATTTCATGTGAGTCGTCCCATGATAAACATGTGATAGAAATAAATGAACAACATGAATATATTGAAGCTAGGTCTGAAAAGACATCCAGAAGAATCAGAATTGATGATAACAACAGAAAAATTCTTGTAGAAACACCAAATAGCATAATCGAAATTGACGATAACAAGCCTTATATTGAAGCTAGATCTAAGAACACAAACAGAAAAATCAAGATTGATGATGCTGATAAAAGAATTACAATAGAAACTCCAAAAGGTATAATTGAAATTGATGATAATGAACCTTATATTGATGCAAGAATAGGTCATACAAAAGCTCATTTAACACCATCAACAGCTGATGTTTCATGTGGATTGTCTAACATTCATATGGATAATCATCAGATAAGAGCTAAAGCCTCTGTCATTATGCTCAATTAGGTGAGAGGATGGTTTAATGAAAACAAATACCTTAGATAAAGCATTTGCTGCTTTAGCTTATAGGATTAACATCTATCTTCAGAGAGATCCAAGACAACTTGAAAAATTCTTTGAAAGACAAAAAGAATTGTTCAACGAAAGACCTTTACTGAAAAAACTTCATAAAATGATGGTTCTGCAATACAAACTGCTACTAGAAACCGCTTCCCTACTTACATCATTGTTTCAAACTGCTAAAGCTGACCTTCCTGACGAATTGATGCCTATCTTTACTTCTGCTTTGAAAATTGAAAAACTTAAAGCAAACGCTATATCCGTTATAAAACGTTATAAAGCTTTTGGTATTTCAACCAAGGTTATTGATGATAATGATACATTAGCTCAAGCTCTTGCCCATCAAGATGTAGCAAAACATGCAGCTTTAGGAGATAGAGATCTTCAGAAAGTTATCAAGAAATATCATGAGATAATCAAGAAACAAAGACAAGAAATGGAAGAAGTTAGGAAAGCTGTCAACATTGTAAGAAAGGAATATGAGCAAAGATTACAACAACTTAAAGCTGAGAAAGAATCCATTCAAGTGGAAGCATTTGAAAGTTTCAAGAAATTGATACGTAAACTAGTGAACAAAGTTATGTCTTTTCTTTACAAGCTATATAAGCAAATTTCCATAGTAATTGGAACTGTTGATGCTTACATTCAAAAACTTCTAGAAAAATATCAAGAAAAGCTTATATCTAAGATAGCTGGAAATAATATAGCTGCTAGAATGATATACTCTGTAATATTTGCTACGTTAGTAGGAACTGTTGGTCAAAAAGCATGGACAAAGTTCATTTCAGCTTTACCTCTTGTTGGTCCAGTAGCTACAGTTACAATCATTATTAAATTTGTGAAGTCTTTTTCTAGCATTGAAACTACTACCTATCAAACAGCTAGTGCGGTTGTATCTATGACAAGAGGTTTTGAATCTGTTATCGAGCAATTTGATCAAGAATTTCAAAGCTTGGACCTATAGGGTTATGGGTCAATTATGGCCCATAACCCAGACCTTTTGTCCTTCCAAAACATCATCAAAAGGAGGAGATAGTAATGGGACAGTTCATCAAAACATGCAAAAGAACTGATGTAAGGCTAATGTTTGGGAATAATGAGGTTAAGTGGAAACCAACAGCTACAATCAGAAATAAATTTTGCCAAGTAGTAGCTCCTGCAATTGAAAGAGTACTAAATATGGTATCTTCTAAACTTGCTCAAAGATACAAAGATCTTCTGTTTGCGATTTTAGTCAACAAAGATAAATCAAAGATTGATGAATGGATTGATACTATAATTCAGATAACCGATCAAACATATGCTAAAATCGAGAAAGAAGATAAGATTGAATACCCTGATCTATCAAAGGATTTTGATGATCCTGTAACAGTAGAGGAATTCAGACAGTTTCATAAACTTTCAATTGCATTAAGATTGGCAAGTTTCGTTGTACATTACTACTGGGTGAATGAACTATCGATCAATACAAACTACATCGTTGATAGGATTGTAAGACATTACATTTCCAAGCAAACGATGAAAAAGATTCTTGATTTTATTATCATCACAGTTAACAATTCTCTTTATGCTAGAGAAGCTATGTGGAAGTATCTTACCGAGACAATTGGTATCACACCAGAAAGAAGAATTCAGATGGATCTCAACTACTTCTTTAAAGCTATGATGATATACTTTGATGCATCTAAACAACCTAATGTGATGTCTTATTTAGCAGCATTCATCAACCAATCTTTATACTATCTGTATACGGATACTTATGAAAGAAGTATGCAATACGTTAACATAATGAAAGTTAGATTTACAAAGCATTACAATTTGATTAAGCAACAAGCTGTGTTTCTTACTTTTGATCTCATTTCAAATCTTATGAAGAAAATCTTTCCTACACCCGCTTTTATAGAAAGTGATTTGCTTTCCAAAACATACAATATTACACCTTATGATGTAATGCAAAAAGGTAAGTTTGTCAATCCTGTAACAAAGTATGTAACCTATCCATTACTTCAATTCATTTATGAAATTGATGCAAACTATTACTCAGAATATAGAGATATCAGATATGTTGAACTTTATCTATCATTGATCACTGAAAACGTATTGAAACTTCCTTATCTTGCTAAACTTATGAGATCTGTAGCAGTTGACAAACATAAGAAGAAAGTCAAAATAGCCAGACAAAAATACGAATTATTTGAAAAACTTAAGTTTTCTGAGAAAAGAATATTCGATAAAAAGAAGTTTTTTATCAACGTAATTCAAGAAACTAAAAATTACCTCTATTATGATCCAGTACTGCATGATATATACATTGTTGACCCAGATCAGATGTCTGACGAATACTTACAATTCTATAGAATGCTTTTGATTGAAAAGGATAGATTAAGTAAACTTGTTGATCCAATTAGAAAATGGTATAATGTACCAGAAGCATTGAAATCAAGAACTTTAGAACTTGAAGCTATCTTTTAACATAAAAGGAGGAATAGTTATGGGTGTCAAGATTTCAATGGATGACATTATTAACCAAATTGTAGAAGAGCAACAAAAACTTAAAGACAAAAAGGAACATGTTAAGAAACTTATAGAGACTCTTGCAAGTAAGCTTGAAGATAACCATGATAAATCTTACAGAAAAATTTCTCAGCACTTGCAAGGTGAAATTATCAAATCACTCGTATCTGCTCATGATTTAGATATTAAGATAAGCAATACATTGCTCAAATCATATGAGCAATTAGCAAGGTTACTTAGGGAAATGGAAACTCAATCAGAAGTATCAGGTGATGAAATTGCCATGATTCTTCAAGCACTCACAGGAAATATACCAGAAGATTCAAAAACTGAAATCAATGTTAAGGAGTAGGTAGATGAGTGATAAGAAAATAACCGGTATTAACATTGCGGAGAATCTTAAGGATATAGCAAAAGATATATTTGGTGAAAATGCATTACAAGCAATTACGGAAATCATTCCAACTGGTATTGATGTTTTAGACCTTTATGCTGGTGGTGGATTCGCTCTAGGTACATTTGATACATTTGCTGGAATGCCACATTCCGGTAAATCAACATTGTCTATTCAAGTAGCAGCCAATATTCAAAGGCAGAATGAAGATGCAGTTGTCATATATTTCGATACAGAGAATGCTGTAACTGAGCAACGTCTAGCTGAATTAGGTATTGATAAGAATAGACTCGTATATATCTCTGGTGATGTAACAATAGAATCTATTTTCAGAACTATTGATAAGTTTATTGCATATAAAGAGCAAAATGACTTAATAGAAACACCATTCATCATCATTTGGGATTCATTAGCTTTTACTCCTTCAGAGAGAGCTTTAGCTGGACAAGAAGTACAAAATACAGATGGAATGATAAGAGCGAAAGTAATTGCAGAATTACTTCCCAGATATGAAGGTAAACTCAAGAAGTATAATATGGTTGTGCTTACAGTTAATCAACTTAGAGAAAAGATGCAATTGAATCCATATGCTGGTGGTGGAATAGCTATCAAAGGTATGGGTAACTTTACAATGCCTGGTGGAGCAATTGTATATTATGCTTCATTTCATCTGTTGCTTATGAAATCTAAAGAAATACTTGATCCAAACCAGTATGGTTTCCAAGGTTCAGTTGTAGAATGTACTTTTGTAAAGAATAAACTACAGAGACCTCTGAAACCATTTTTCTTAGTACTTGATGTTGATAAAGGTTTTAGCAACTTCTGGACATTCTATTACTACATGAAACAACTTAAAATACTGAAAACAGGTGCTTGGAATAGTTTACCAGGTTATGAGAAGAAATTTAGAACTAAAGAAGCATATGAATTATATCAGACAGATGAATCTTTCAGAAACGCATTTCTAGATGCATCAAAACTTGTGTTAGAAGAACTCAAGAAAGATTTGAAAAGTTCTGTTAGTAAGTTTGAATCTGTTGAAGTAATTGAAGAGGGACAAAGCTCTTAGGTGGGCTTTGTCCCATTTTTCTATTTTCCGAACTGAAAGAAAACGAACATACATCAGTACTTAATATGAAGAGGTGTGTGATGTGGGTGAAATCGAGATTCTCAAGTTGTTGCATGACTTCCCAGCCGTAATATTATTTATTATTGGTCTCTATACTGGAAAGAAATTCTCAGAAAGTAGTGTCGAAATATTTGAACAGAGGGTGGAGAGAATCGAGGCTAAAGTTGATATGATACATGATGACATTTGTAAGGTCAACGATCAAGTTAGAGAATTAACCAAAATTGTACATCAAGTATATGGGCAACTTAGTGTAAACAAAGATTTTAAAGGAGGAGCCATATAACAATGATAGAATACATAAAAACTAATCTACAAAAAGCATTGAAATCACAACTTACGTTTGCTATTGGAAATCTTGAACAGTTGCAAGAAAAGATTCCTAATGTTGATGTATATCGTTTAGCATCTACAAGCTATCGATTTCTTACAACATTATTACATGTTTACAGTGACCTTGTGGTTGAAATGATTGCATCACCTTATACTTACAAAGCTATTACATTCTTTGTGCTTGATACTAAGTTTCTAGTTTGGAAAGCTTGGTTAGAAACTTTATCTGCTTTATATAGATTCTACTTGCTAGATAAAAGCATTAACGGAAATTTTCCAAGCATTGTTTTAGATCTTACGAAATGTGCTAAACAACTTTATGAAGATATGCTTAGAAAGAAACAACATGAATTCGGTGAATATGGTGAATTGATTGACTACTTCTTGAAGTTGCATGATAAAACCTACAATACTTTCTATGAAAGGTTGTCAGCAATTGTATCTACTCCTATTAATAGTGAAATTGATGCATTCAATCAAATTCAGAAGATTGCTCAAGAAATCACTCTATGGATGCAATATACTACACTTGAAATCATATCATTAGATCGTTGTTTATATGGCGATAAATCTATTGTAGTAGGAGCAAGTACAATCACAGTTATATTCAAAACTGGCCTTAATATGGTGAAAGAAATCAAAGAGTTACTTGGTATTGATAATCCTATCATTAGATTTTCATCACCAGATCTTGCAAAATATGAGTATCTCTTTGCCGAGGAGGCTGTTGCTAATGAAATTGCGTAATATTGCTGAAAGTTACCAATCTCTTATTGATGAACTTTCTAAACATCTTAAAGTTGTAAACAAATCAACATTCAAGTATATGCTTAAAGATGATCACAAAGCTGTGTTAGAGTCCATCATTAAAGACCAAGAAACAGTAAATCTACTCACAGAAAGTACAAGCATGTTTAACAAGGATATCATATCAAATTTCATTGATATAGCAAAGACATCACTCAAGATTAAGTCAGAAAATCTTAAGAAAATTATCGCTGGAAAAGTTGGTAATGAGACTAATATTGAAGAGAAAGTAGATCTTTATATTGATATAGCTTTGATATATGAAGCAACAAGAATAGCTTTCAATGAAGATGCTGCTAAAAAACTTGTAGAAGGTGTTGTCGGTGCTTACAAAAGAAGGCAGGCATCCCTTAAGCATATTAAAGGTTATGTTGCATAACTATGGATGAAGGGTCTAGTCCTATTCATTTATATCGGACTAGACCCGAACCACTTTTCACTCAAAAAGGAGGCTGATATGGATTTCGCAGATCTTCTTGTAAAAGCTAAACTACCACAAGATGCTCCTCAGCCAACAACTTCCAAGAAAAAGATTGTTAAATCTGAAACTATTATATCTTCTCAAAAAGATAGTGTTACTAGGAAACAATCTGGTAGAATTTCTACAGGAAATCTTGATGTTGAACTAAACTCTGATGTATTTCTAAGTTTGCTTAAAGAAGAATACAAAAAGAATCAGAAGGTATCTATGTCTTACCAAAAGAAATGGATTTCTCCTACTGATATATGCAATCTTTGTCCAAGAAAAGTTTACTATAGATTCACAAATGCTGATTATGAATTACAACTATTCTATCCTTATAGTGAAATCATTACTCATGTTGGTAATGCTGTACATGAATGGGTTCAATCATTACTTGCAAAAGTATACAAAGATGTGCAATCGGAAGTAAAATTCGAAATTCCAGAAAAGAAACTTAAAGGCTACATTGATCTAGTATATAAAACAAACGAAGATAAAACTATCATTCTAGAAATCAAAACTATAGGTGATGAAATACATGACAAACAGTTCTATGGCAAAATTCCTCATTGGAAACAGTTAGCTACCTATTACTGGGTTTGGACAGAATTGCTAGGTAAACAATGTGATAGTGTACAGTTAATGTATTTAAAGAGAGATTTCAAACCTCTCAAATTACCAGATGGTACAAGAGACTTACCATTCAAGATTTTCACAGCTGATCCTGTTAAATTATGGGAAACTTACAAAAACGATATACTTTGGATGTATGAAACTATTCTTAATGCAATCGAAAAGAAACAAGTACCAGATATTCCACCCAACAGGTTACAAATCATTAAGAGAGATGAATGTGGGTTTTGTCCATATCAAAAGATATGCTCAAAAGATGGTTTTGCTCATCAACAACAGAGAATTCAGAACTCTATTGAATGGATATTCTAAACAACAATAGAGGTCATAACCTATGAAGAATGTATCTCATGTAATCTATATGGAGACCAAAAGTTCTTCAACAGCATCTAAACCAGTAACTCCTACTTATGTACAATCTACACCTCCTACAGATGCTAGTGTTGGTGATTTATGGATAGATACATCCAAACAACCACCAAAAGTATTAAGGTATGATGGATCAACTTGGAAAGAGGTTACAGCACTTGATCCTAATGTTTTCATTGGAACTACAGAACCATCTAATCCTTATGATGGTTTAATCTGGTTGAAAAATGACACGTTGAAGCTTTATGCTTATATCTCAGGTTCATGGCAAGAAATATCTGGTGGATCATCAACAGTTTCAATCACAGGCGATGGTAAAACGATCAAAGTAGATGGAAATAAAGTGTCTGTATTATTCAACAATAGTGAGAAGGATAATCCAGGCTACGTTTGGGATAATAAGAGGATACAGAAAGAAGCTCTAATCAAAGCATTAATATTTGGCTAAGAAGGAGTTCGAGGAGGTAACATGGCGGAGTTTCTTTCAATTGAAGATGAGAACACAGAAACTTTCATTAACTTAGATAATGTGTTATCCATCAAATTCTATGAAGTTTACAATCGAATAGATTTTCTTTATGCAAATGGTCAAGCATACACTCTTACTGTAACTGAAGAACAATTCAAAGCTATTAAAGACCGCGTGAAGTCTTGCATGTAATATTGTTGGTGGATGGACCATAGAATTGATCCATCCACCAATCATTTTTTTTTTTCGGAGGATTATGAAATGCCTGGTGTAGCAAGAATTGGTGATGTATTTAAAGCTATTTGTTGTTGTCATTCAGGATGTGAAGATGTTTCTGGTGTAATTGTGTCAGGTTCTGCAAATGTATTTGCAAACGGTATAAACGTATCATTCTGCAGTGCTATCGGTATAGCATCATGTGGTCATACAGCTATAATAGTATCATGCAGTCCTAATGTTTTAGTAAACGGAATTGGTTGTGCAAGACTTGGTGATATTGTCAGTGGTTGTCCTAAAGGGGTAATAGTATCATCAAGCGCAAATGTTTTTGTTAATGGTTAACTTAACGAGGAAAAGGAGGCTATGATGAAACCTAAGAAAGCTTTAGTACTTCTAGTTTGTGAGACAGCAACTAAGAAATTCTATCATTCTTTCAAACAAGAAAACCTAGAAACTATTACAATTGATAGTTTCCATGAACCTACATGGAGGAAACTTATAGGTAAAGATTGGAAGAAACAAGCATTTGATGTTGCTAAAAAAGCTAGTGGATTCTTTACAGTAGACGGTGAAAAGATTCAAATTAAAAGTGAAGATGTTGATCACCTTATTAGTTTAATCGAGCATAAAGGTAGAATGAAACCTTTCACATTGAAACAGATCAATAAAATCCTATCAGGAGAAAAACCACAACCTGATGAAATTATAGATGATTTAACAATACCTGAGCATCCTTTTTGGGAGGCAAGAGTAGCCACTTTAGCATTACATGTTTATCCTTGCTATCATGATCCAGAAGAATTTACAAGATTGGTTTGGACTGTCAATGATATTCTGTCATTTATGATTGGACAAAGACTTTGGGATGATCAAAGATTTGATGAGCAGTTTGCATCTGCAATAACTGATTTGTATGAAGATAGTCCTAATGTTATAGAAAGCTTGGTTGTGCTTCTTATCCCAGAATTCCTCAATTACTATGAAGTTCAAAAAGGAAGTTGGACAAATAAGTATGAAGGTATGTATAATGAATTAGCATTTCTTCTGGAGCTATTAGATGGAGTAATCTTTAAGTTTGTATTGCTAGATCGTTGGTATAAAGAATTCAAAGAGCTTAATAAAACTCTATTTCCAATGAATAACATTGAAGATCCGTTATCTGAAGCATTAAGTGATGATTTTCGTTCTATGTTTGACTTGTTTGGTTCAGATGAATTACCACCACTTTTCTAACAAAGATGTTGGGTCTAGGATCTAAGTTGATCCTAGACCCATAAAACTACTAAATTTTTTCATGAAACTTTCTTTAATAACTAACATTAACAAAGCAACATTTAAGAAGTAGAGTTTAGAACAAACTAATAGCAAACAATTGTAAAGATTTGGGGTCGTTTCCAGGAAAGTTTGAAAGCTAATTCTAACAAGGTTGGGAAAGATAACGAGTTTACAAGGCTGGTCTACACCAATAGAGATTGTATCGAATTAGTAGTTGGGGTCAGGCCCATCTTTGGACCCAACCCCAAAAACAAAAAACAAAGGAGGTAAAGAAACATGAAAATCACCAAAACATACAAAACACAAAAAATTGGAAAACTTATGACTCCAAATCTTTACATCGATAAACCTAGGTCTGTAGCTATATGGGAATCAATTGCTGCAGACCTTGATTTTAACTCATATGGTGTTCTTAAAGCACTTTCACAACACGAAGTTTATAAGTTTCTTGACATAGACATCAATGAAACAAATGGACATGCTCATGTCTTCTTAAACATCATTCCTTGTTTGTCTTTCAACTTCTTTGAAACAATGCTTATTGAAAGTTCCTATCTTAACAAAACTCTCCAACATTTCATCTCTAGAGTTGTTGATGAAAATGGACATCAAATCTCATTAGTTTATGATTCACTCGTAAAGATTGCTCATGAATCATTCAACAAATTTCTGAAATCTGACAAAGCTACAGCATCAACAATTAATCATACATACAGAATACCAGTTAACATAGATTCTGAAGCATCCTATGAAGATTCAAAAACTTATAAGAGAATCAAACAATCTAACCTAAAACGTGACATTTCACATATTCTTCTACACAAACAAGCATACGATAGAGTTATAGAAGACATCAAACAAAAGCTTATAAAGTATAAGCTTGTTGCAACTCTAAACTACCAAACAAAGAAGAAAGCTAAAGGGTTCACAAGAAAGTATGACATTCACAAAGGTTTAAGAATTCTCTTTAGTGAACCCGTATATCAGGAAGGCCGCAGACAGGATATTTGTATGATTGCTACTGGCCTTCTAAAGCGTTACACAAATCTTGATTATGATCAAATTGCAAAAGTCATCCAGCAGTATGTTCCAAGAACAGATGAAGAATCTTCAAAAAGGCTTGATCCTGTTAAGTATGCAAAAACATACACAGGATTCTTACCAGGATACACAAAGTTCAGAAAACTTGTTAAAGAAGTCACAGGTGAAGATGTTGATCTTACCACAATTCAACAAACAACAAAAGATGGTTATATCATAGTTAGAAGAAAAGGAATCACAGAAAAATCAAGAATCTTTGTTGAAGAAGTTGCACAAGGTATCACAATCCTTATGCTTGTGCTTGCTTACTTTGGACAAAAGGTTACAGATATTGATTCTGATACTTTTACAGTTACGTTTAATTCAAAATCCGAAATTGCTAAACTACTGAAATATATGTGGAATAAACAAAATGGTCTTGATAGCAAAGTAATCAACAGAGCTTTGAAGTTACTCAGAAAATCTGATATTTTTGAATTCATTCACGAATCATCAAGGAAAGTTTCATTCACAATATCCAAAAGCAATGCAGAAAACTTATTTAAAAGGTTCATGATTGATCTTGACAATGGAGATGTGATCTTATACCAATTCTACTCAATTCTTAAAGGAAAGAACGATATAGAATTCAAACCAGAAGATGAAGAATTCAGATTCAAGAGTGGTGCTCTTTTATGCACATTGCTTATGTTTCAAATCCTTTCAAATTATGAGGAGTTTAGAAGACTTTTCACAGAAGCTATACATGATTGGCTTTTATTTGGCCAGAATAAGCTAAATCGCTATGCTAAATTTCTTAATGCTTACAATGAGGTTATAAGGTACTTCAAACAACAAAAGATCTATAAAGCTTTTAACATACTCAAAATTGTTGATATAAGGAGATTTAAAGATCTTGCATTACGCTACAAGAAAACTAGAAAGAAACTTTTCTATAGAATCCTTTTTGACAATGTGAGATTCATTCTTGATGCTATAAGACGATTCTTTAGAAGCTATAAGATTTAGACATTGCTAAACTAGATATGCGTATAGCACAGTTATTTGCATATTCGATTCTTTTAGAATTCTCATGCATTCAAAGAAGCTGTCTATCATTTCGATTAAAGATTCTTTAAGCTATTTGAATTCTTTTTTGCATATAGAAGTAAGCAAGGTATCTATGTTTCTTGTTGTCCATTTTGTTTTCAGATAATAGATAGCTTTACTAATTTTATATAGATAATATTAGATTAACTATTTTGAAACGTTTCCACTCAATAGATAAACAAATCAATCAAGCTATTCATACAATACAGGATTGGAGAAGCTTTGCTAGATGGTTATTCATTGATAAGCATCTAGTTTACATAAGCTATGTTGAAGATTACCTACTTTGAAACTCTTTCTACATAAGCAAAATGTCTTTATTAGCTTCAACTATTGGGTCAACAGAAGTATGTTAGATCCATTTGCTTTTGTGTTAAGTTAGCTTTACTAATTTTATATAGCTCATAGTAATTCCGTTTTAATGAAACTCTTCCTGTATGATTCACCATACTATTTGAAGGTTCATTGAAGTTACAAAGATAAGATATAGCTGACTATAAAGCTTTGTTTTTTTTTTTGATTCTCAAGTATAGTAAGCATTACTAATTTTATATAGCTAATATTAGATTAACTATTTCGAAACGTTTTCGTGATTTTGTTTTAGAAGATTCTGTTAGCATGATGATTAAGCATTTTAGACTCTTCTTTGTATGATGTAAGGCTAAGCAAAGTTTTTGTGTGTTACTTGAAGACTGTTTGAGACATTGTTTTCTTGATATATGATAGCTTTACTAATTTTATATGGGTAATATTAGATTAACTATTTTGAAACCCTTCCACAATAACATTTCATATTCGAGTCTGCAGGAAGCATACGAAACATTTAATGACCTATCAATTATTAATGGAGGTTATGATGGCCAACAAAAACAAGAATAAAGGTAAGTATCTTGAAAATATCGTATCAAAAACAATACAAGAAGCATGGAATCTCAATGAGTTTGAAGTACATAGAAATCAAACATCAGGTATATTTCAGACAGAATTTGGTGACATATACTTCAAGGATTTAGATATCATAATAGAATGCAAAAATCAAGAATCATGGGACTTCAAACATATTCTCTTTTGGAGTAAACCTATTACAGACTTCTGGAATCAGCTAATTAAAGATGTTGAAAAATTCAGAAAGAAACTCCAAAAGGAACCCCTTTATTTTCTTGTAGTTGGAAAATCTAGATACCCTAAGTTTGCAATCTTTGATATAGTGAATCTTCACGAAAATCGAGTGCTAACAAACTTCAATCTTGATTTGTTTGTAAATCATACCAATTCATATACAATCATTAACCTACCTAATGAGCCAAAACTTTGTTGTGAATTGCAAGAATCATTGAAAGCACTCAAATTATTCATCAAGAGGAATGGATAAGATGCTTAATATTAGGCTATCAAATGAACGCGAAAAAAGAACAGTAATGATTTGTTTAGCTTTGTATGCTGCAAATTTCCTTGCTAACAGAATACCATCAAAAAAGATGGGAGTCATATATGGAGCTACAACAGCTGTAGCAGCTGTATTAACTGTAGCTTCAAGAATATCTGGTATTAAAGAAGCTCTTGGTGACTTATCTATTAAGTATAAAAGAAGTATGCCATATGATATAGTTGCTGATTACATTAACAATACAATGCTTGAAAACTTAGTTTCATATATGGTAAATATCATTGTGCAATCTTTCACTTTACAACCTTACAATACTAAAGCTCTAAAATCTATGATAAAAGATAAAACGAAGCAAAGCACATACTTTGTTGTTGGATTCATTGTAGGTGTAATCATTGGATTGATTATCATAAAGAAGTATTACAAAGCTTTATCAGGTAAAGATATCAAGAAAATCATTCAAGATTTACCTAAAGGTGTAGCATTAGCTCTTAATACAACCAAGAATAGTGTTTTTGTTGCGTTAGTGCAATTCATAGCTTTTGTATTTGCATCACTTGGTCTAATGCAGATAATAGTAGCATTTTTCAAAGCCTTAAAAGCAACCATCAAAGGAGAAAGAAATCTTGTTGATGCACTCAAGAAAGAATTCAAATTGAAACAGATTTCAATATCCACAAACTATCTTAAACGTTTGGCTATGATTTACTATTACATTAAATTCAGAGGTATTAAACCTAAACAAGCTTTGATGCAATTCAAACTTGTTAAAAGAAAATCAGCACTTAAAGATTTAAGAGACCTTAAAAAGGAACCAAAAACACCAGAAGGTAAGAAACTTTATGAAGCAATACAGTTAGTAAAAGAAGCTTTAAAAAGAGCTGGAAAGAGACTTAATATCCCAATCTATGCAGCAAGATATCCATACTTTAATGCATTCTTTGAACCTGTAGAAAGAATGATTGTTATACTTGTTGATAACCGTGAATTCAAGAAACTCACAGCAAGAGAAATTGCAGCTATACTTCTTCATGAGATTGGTCATGCAAATGAATTAGAATCTGTTTATGCAACAGCATTACTAGGTACAGCTGCTGTTGATGTCACTTTATCGTTACTTACAATACTTTTACTACCTTACTTTCTTAAGCAAAATCCTGTTAAAAGATCTGTTAATGTAGTATTAGAATCTTTAGCTATTTCACAACTTGGTTTGGCTCTTGATTCATTTGGAAGACAGGAAGAAATGGCGGCTGATGCTTTTGCTACTGCTTTAGGATTTGGTACAGACTTAGCATCCGCTCTTGAAAAGTTACATGCAGATCACAATATGGATCCATCTGTTGAAATGATGTATGCTGCCGATCCTCATGATATTCCACAAAGGCGTATTAGAGTAATTCGTGAATTAGCATATGAATTGGCTAAACAAGAGAAAGATATAGTCACATTTGCATAGAAAATGGGCCTGGAATCAGAAAATGGTTCCAGGCCCAACACTTTCACCGAAAAATTTAGAATACTTCTTTTATTTTAGTTTGAAAAATGATGATGAATGTCTCCACTTTTCGTAACAATTTTCATCCCATCTTTCCATTGTTTCGAAAAAAGCTACTGGAGGTTTCATAATGCCTGGAGAAATTTATGTAATCAAAAGAGATGGAAGAAAGGAAACTTTCAACTTCAACAAAGTAATGAAGGTTGTCGACTTTGCATCCAAAGGTCTACAAGATGTTGATCTGCAAGAATTCTATCAAGAATTTCAATTCGTATTCAAAGTAGGTATAACAACAAAAGAATTACAACAGAAGTTGATCTCTACTGCAAACAAACTAACCGTTAAGGATGGACAAGTAAATCCTGATTACTCTATATTTGCTAACAGACTTTTCCTTATGGACTTTTGGAAAGAGTTTAAGCATAGAAGGGAAGAAGAATACAATACAATGACGGATGAATTTGGTTTCTTCAAGAATAGCGATAAATGGATTGAGCATCTTGAAAAGTATGTTGAATTAGGAGTTTATGATGAAAGGATTTTGAAAATATCAAAAGAAACCTTAAGACATCTCTATACATATGCAAAAAGAGTCAATATCAAGTTTGATGATGGCATGATTGGTTGTGGTCACTTTATGTGGAATAACTTTTTCTATCAAACTTTGAAATTCTACAAATCATACCTTATAAGATATGAAAGTTTTCCAATTGAAAACTTTGATGAAGCATTACTGCTTATAAGCATAATGGGTTTCTATCCTGATTATAAGCAAGATAAAGAGTTGTTTATCAAAAATGTAAAGCAATTTTACTGGCATTTGGTAAGCTACCATTTTATACCAGCCACTCCTCAACTATTAAACTTAAGGAGAAAGGATGGTAATCTTTCCTCTTGCAACATCTTTGATATGAATGATAATCTAGAATCTATAATGTATACAGCATCCCAAGTAGCATTCATATCAAAAAGAGCTGGTGGTATTGGTGTTTATGGTGGCAGACTTAGACCTTCAGGTTCATATCTGATGGGTAATCCTGGTTTAGCAAATCATTTCAACATGTGGGGTAAGATCTTCAATGATGTTATTGTAGCTGTAAATCAAGGTGGTATAAGAAAAGGCTCTTGTACGATTGCTTTACCATGTTGGCATAAGGACATCATTGAATTCATTAACTGCAAAAATCCATTAGGTGACCAAAGACTTAAGCTATATGACATCTTTCCACAAATTATCTTGAATGATACATTTATGAAGGCAGTAGAAAATAATGATGATTGGTATCTTGTAGATCATTACGAAATACAAAGGCTTGATCCCTCTATCAATTTAATAGATGCAATAGGAAAAGAGTTTGAGCAACAATGGGAGAAAGTAAAGCAATACATTCAAGATGGTAAACTTAAGAATTACAAGAAAATCAAAGCCAGATCTCTACTCATAGAAATTGGAAAAAATGTAACAGCAACAGGTCTTCCTTATGTCTTTTTTGAAGATACAGCAAACAACTACTCCCCATTTAAAGAAAAGATTTACTGTGGTAATCTTTGTATGGAATCATTCAGTCCATTCAAAAATACAAATCCTGAGCATAGGAAACTTCATGAATGTATCAAAGAAAATGAGCAAGGTTATGCACATTCATGTAATCTTTTCTCATTGAACCTACCAAAGCTTTATGAAGATAGTATTCTATTTAACAATGAAAAGTTACAAAAGTTAATGTATCTTGTTGTTAGATATATGGACAATATTCTTGAAATGTCTGTACCACCTGTTGTGGAGATTAAAAATCATAATAAGCTTTACAGAACCGTTGGTATTGGATTCTTAGGATTAGCAGATCTATTTGTCAAGCTCTCATATGATAGAAATACACTATACACCTATAGATTCACAACGAGAGGTATGTCTCAAGCAGATGAACTAAAACTTAAAACTCAAACATTGATAATGGAAATCTTTGGTCCTATCACATTTTATGGTATTAGAGCTTCTGTTGATTTAGCTAAAGAGAGAGGACATGCATCAGGATACAACAATACAAAATGGAAAGATGGTATAGCTTTAGGTCGGATTGATTTAAATAACATAGAGGATGCAGCTGAAAGTTTCCTTGTTGATGTAAGTAGCGTAAAACAGTTGAAAGAAGATTTGAAACTATATGGTATTCGTAATACCATGTTATTCAATTGTCCACCGAATACATCAACATCCATATATGCTGGTACCACTGCATCAATAATGCCTGCTTACGCACCATTCCAAACAGAGTCTCAAAGGAATGCTACATACTTTGTCTTTCCTAGATACATCAAATATGGTCCTCTTATGTATGATTTCATTGTAACCTACGATGATAAGGATACGTTGGATCTTGTAGATATCATAGCTACTATTCAAAGATATATAGATTCTGGAATCTCATTTGAATATCCAATCAACCATAAAAAGATCAAGAATGTACCTGTCTTCTTCTATCAGTTTCTCCACAAATGTTGGAAGTCAGGTATTAAGACCTTGTATTATGCAAGAAATATCACAATTCAAGGTTCACAGGAAAAGGATGAATGTATTGGATGTGCAAACTAAAAACTATGAATATATGAGGTGAATGATGTCAACATTATATATAACTGTAGCAATTGTGATATTCGTTTTAACAACAATTGGTATTCTTTATTCGATTTGCAAAGATTATGGAAAAGTTACTTTAAGCGATTTAGGTCTAACATTAACCATAACAGCTACTCTTTCATATTTCTGGCTACCTGTGTTATGTGGTTTGATTGCATTAGCTATTTTTGCATTAGTTTACTACATTGATGCAAAATATTTTGGTTTATTCGAGAAACTTTCGAAATGGATGGATAAGTCAATTTTCACTTGCAAACTAAAATAGAAAAGGAGGGAACTATGAAGTTTAACATTGAACGAGTATGTGTAAATGCTCTATCGGAAAAGAAGTTTGAGGAATCTCTTCAAAGAATCAAGTCTATCATTTTTGAATCGTCTAAAAATGTAAGCGTTATAGGCATCAACATCAAGAACGAGAAACAATTCATTATCGAAGTTGCTGATGGTGATAAACTTGGTGAATTCGTAACCATGAAAAACATTGAAAGTATTCTTAGAAAAATGATTGAAACATCTTCTGTTAAGAGATTTGATGTTGATATTGTGATACCTGTTTCTTTTAGCCCAATTTCATTTAATACATGGGATAATAGAAAAATCCTATCCAAAACACCAGATCTTTGTAAGAAGATTTCTGATTACGTTGTCAATCATGTAACGATTATTGCTGAAGAAGTTTAACGAAGAAATAAATAGGGAAGTGACCTAGTTTAGGTTGCTTCCCTTATTTGGAGGATGATTATGCTTAAGATTTATTGCTCAACACCTTTTAAACATTACAAAGAGATGGAAGATTTAGTTTATCTTGCATTATGCAAAAGTAAAACGGTTGACAATCATTGCAAATTCATACTACCACAATGTTTAGAATCTGAGTTAGAATCTTTTGTGTTTTCTGATTTAAAAATGCTTGAGGAATCTGATATACTTCTTATTCACATTCCAGAACCATCTGTAGGTGCTTGTGCAGAACTGGGATATTTTAAAGCATGTAATCCAACCAAGCCTATTATTGGTTACAAGTGCATGATTCATCCTTGGATAAAACACCTATGTAATTTCCAGATTGATCATGTAGATCAATTGGTTGAAATCTTAGAAACAATGATTCTTGGGAAGAAAGAGATTTCACCATACAAACAGGGAGGTTAGCTAATGAATCTTATACCACAATTCTTCAACAGGGACGGTAATGACGATGTTTCTCTAAGAGAATTGCTTTACTCAGATCAAGCTATTCAAAATAGCACAGGAACATGGAACCTTAACAAGTCTAAAAGAGGGTTTGCTGATAGATTCTTTGAAAGCCAATGGGCATTTTTATGGAGACCTGACGAAATTGATATGTCTCAAGATGCATCACAGTTTCATTCATTAGATCCAAGAATTCAATTTAGCATTGAAACTACATTATCCTTTCTTCAATACATAGAATCATGTGTGGCTGAAAACCTAATCTTAGTAAAACTAGTAACTAATGATTATGAAATCAAGAGAGCTTTAGCTTTACATGAAATGATAGAAGCTGGAATCCATACAGAATCTTATCAAACTATACTTAAAGCTTTATGTGGTGAAGATGATAAAAGAATCAATGAAATCTATTACAGATTTAAAGATTTCAAACCATTAGCAGAAAGAAACTATCTAATTTCAAGAGAGTTTCAATCACTTAGAGATCTTGTATGGAATGGTTCGTTACATGCAGATGAAAAGAAATTCAAACAACAAGTATTTAGAGCTCTAGTACAAGATTACTTTATAGAAGGTGTAGTATTCTATGCTGGTTTCAATCTATTCCATTTTATGGAAGTGGAACATCAAATTCTATCAGGAGCTAATAGGAATATAGTACTTATCAGAAGAGATGAAGAATTACACGTACCTCTATTTGCAAATATTATAAGTACATTCAAAGTTGAATATCCAGAATTCTATCATGAAGATATCATCTATGAAATAGCTGAAAAATCTGCTAATGCTGATATCACATTCTATTCTGAAGCTTATGGTGATAACATACCAGGACTCACAACAAAAGTCATTGAAACATATATTAGATTCTTAACAGATAAGAGATTAAAGCTACTTGGACTAAAACCATTATTCAATGTAGATAAGAACCCATTAGAGCATATCGAACTTATTGCAATGGGTTCTGAAACCAAAAAAGCTTCTTTCATGGAAACAGGTAATACTGATTATCAACATGTATCTGCAAATTGGGATGAAATTTTGAATCTATAGAAGGGGTTGTTAAAATGGCAAATAAGAAACAAGTTGAGAAAGTTGTGGAAAAAGTTATCAGCGTATCTTTTGATCCTGAAAAGGTTTACAAGTTTGCATTGGAACTTCTTGAACCAAAAGGTAACATACAAATCGTACATATACTACGAGCAAAAGATCCAAAAGAACTTTATGCTAAACTTGTAAAAACTGTAGAAAACACGCTTCTCAAAGATGCTTCTGAAGATGAAAAGAAGAAAGCTGCTAAAATTGCATCCAACATAGTCAAGAAAATACAACTTTCTCAAGTAAAACCTGCATATAAGCAAGAGGTACAGAAATACAGAGATGCACTTCAAGTTGATGTAGCTAAGACATTAATTACTGGTATTGCGCTAGTTATAGTTGGTATTGCATTAACAAAGAAATTTGCAGAAACATTCAATCCTATAACAGCTGTTAAGAAACTAGTACAACAAGGACAAAAACTTAAAGCTGCTGTATTGGCTATTATACTACTCTTTGGAATTGGATTGATTGTACTTGCATCTTATAGGTACTACAAGAAATACAAAGCTAAGAAAGAAGCAAAAGAAAAACTCCCTGAGATTGCTAAAGAAATTGCTAAAGATCTTCTATTCCAGAAAGGAAACAAGACAATCAAGACTGATTTTGAGATTAAGCTTGATAATGAATAGTGTAGAATTCCCGAGGATCTATTTTTGCTTTGGTCCTCGGGAACGCCAACTTTATGTTGAAAAAGCATTTATATTATACCGATGGCTCTAGGATCATTTTTGGTCCTAGAGCCAACCATTTCATTCGGGGGGGGGGGGTTGATT
>Ga0256838_1000203_pt1 | contig 41685 bp, 46 predicted proteins | sample 4571419metaG_FD_185978 | JGI IMG/M metagenome (GOLD analysis project Ga0256838, IMG submission 185978) | Hydrothermal vent microbial communities from Guaymas Basin, Mexico - 4571-419 | ecosystem: Environmental > Aquatic > Marine > Hydrothermal vents | place: Mexico: Guaymas Basin | collected... | reverse complement strand
TTATAAAAAGTTCATCAATCTTTGTTACTGCTGTTTTTTCTTCTTTCTTCTCTCCCTTCTTAACCAATATTCTGTAAGTTCCATCCCCCCTATCTTCAACTTTTATTATTTCATTACCCATTCCTTTTAAACTCTCAGTTAAATCAGTTAAGGCATTTTTTCCACAGATGATTTCTAATACTTCTCCAACTTTCATTTTATCTAACATGTCAGAAACCATCATTATAGGTCCTGGACAGGTAGCCCCAACAACATTAATAGATTTATCTGCCTTAATCTCCCCAACATAGATTTTAACTAAATCCCCATCAACTTCATATTTTAAGTTATACTTTTTCAGTAACTTTTCAATATCCTTAATTTGCTCCTCCCCATCAGTTTCAACAATTAAAATTCCTTCTTTTGTGTCATTTAAAATCATATCTATTAACAATGAAGGACTTCTCAATCCTTTAACCTTAAACTTTCTTATCATTCTTATCACCCATACTATTTATTATGCAATCTAAAAATTATAAAAATCAATAATTCGTGATTGTGTTATATCTATGAACAATCGTTAACACTCATCATATATAAACTTTTCGATTTTTAAATCAGAGATTATAAAAATCCCTTGCATTTTTATAAATTGAATCAATTATTTTCTCTTCCTCAACACCAATTTTCTTCATATACAACTTAGTTCTTGGTAGTGCATAAATATCTGACTTCAAACTCCCCAAATCACTGCTTAAAATAAATTTTTTGTTATAGTTCTTTATTATCTCTGCCGCTTCTTCATGGGTTAATTTCATCGACGGTTGAACAGTTAAGCCGATATAAACATCCCTATCAATCAAATCAACCGTCTCTTTATTTATGTGGTCAATCATAACCAGGTTATCTTTTATTTTAACTTCATCCAAAATCTTTAAGATTTCAATTAATGCCTCTTTCTTATTTTTCTCTGGCGTGTGGATGATTATTGGCATCTCATAGTATTTAGCTAAATACAACTGCTCTTTCAAAAGATTTTTCTCACTCTCTGTTATGTAATGCAATCCTGTCTCTCCAATGGCAACAACATTCTCATTCTCTAAAAATTCAGGAAGCTTTTTTATTAAGATTTCCCAATTCTTTGGATATCCCATAGGATGAACTCCAACTGCCACTTTAACCTCAACACCAGCCATCTCTCCTCTCTTAACCTCTAAGTTAATCAACCTATCCCAATGGTCTAAATAAACCTCTGGAACACTCATTTTGTATGGGTCATGAGCACAGGTTATTATTTTTTCAATTCCACTTAATGCCATCTTTTCCAAATCTTCAAAACTCCTAACATCCAAGTGAGTGTGTGCATCTATCACAAAAATCACCAAAATTGTTGATTTATAATAAAATAAAAATTAATAAAAAACAAAATATTAAAATATTACATTTTAGTCAAAAAATATAAAAATCTTTCATCATCAGATAGGGAGTGAATAACTGCCTGTCTAAGTCCAAAGTTAGTCCCCAATTTTTTGGCTAAAAATCTCTCCAACTCAATGGTTTCTTTTAAGACATCTATAACATTGGCATTTATATCAATCTCTGCCTTTACGTTTGGTTTTTCATTAAAATAGATAAGGTATTTTTCATATAAAATCTCTAAATTTCTCATCTCAACATCAAATAAATCCTTAAAAATCTTGCCATCATAGTCCTCAATTGATTTAAATTTTGCAATTATTAAAATTTTTATCTTATTTTGTAGTATTTTAACTAAATTTTCTTTTATTTCCTCCATAATTCCATCCTCATCATTGTTATCATTCAAAATAAAAAATAAAAAAGATTTTAAAAGTTATCCTACTAATCTCTTAATATCTTCATCAACCGTTGAGATTGTTGAAATTCCAAACTTTTCCACTAAAACTTTTGCCACATTTGGTGATAAGAACGCTGGTAGTGTAGGACCTAATACTATATCCTTAACTCCCAAGTAAAGCAAAGCTAATAATACAGTAACTGCCTTTTGCTCATACCATGAAATGTTATAAGCGATTGGAAGTTCATTAACATCCTTTAAACCAAATGCATCTTTTAAAGCCAATGCAATTCTAACTAACGAATAGCTGTCATTACACTGTCCGGCATCTAAAACCCTTGGAATTCCATCAATTTCTCCCAAATTCAGTTTAATAAACCTATACTTTGCACATCCACATGTTAATATAACAGTATCCTTTGGAAGTTTCTTGGCAAATTCAGTATAATACTCTCTTGTTTTATGCCTTCCATCACATCCAGCCATTACAACAAACTTCCTTATCTTTCCACTTTTAACTGCTTCAATAATCTTATCTGCTAATGCTAAAACTTGGTTATGTGCAAAACCTCCAACAATCTTACCATTTTCAAGTGGTGTTGGTGGCTTACACTTTTTAGCATGCTCTATAACCTCTGAAAAGTCCTTAGTTCCATCCTCTTTTACTGGAATTCTCTTTAATCCCGGATAGCCAACTTCATTAGTTACATAAACCCTATCCTTGTATGAGTCCTTTGGTGGAACTAAACAGTTTGTTGTCATGATTATTGGACCGTTAAATTTCTCAAACTCCTCTCTTTGGAATGGCCATGAACCTCCATAATTCCCTACAAAGTGCTCATACTTCTTGAAGAATGGGTAGTAATGGGCTGGTAACATCTCACAGTGGGTATAGACATCAACTCCAGTTCCTTTGGTTTGTTCTAATAACTCCTCCAAATCTTTTAAGTCATGACCACTAATTAATATTCCTGGTCTGTCTCTAACTCCTAAATTAACCTCTGTTATCTCAGGATGTCCATAGGTTTCAGTGTTTGCCTTATCTAATAACGCCATCGTTTCTACTGCATACTTTCCTGTCTCCATTGCTAAGTTAAATAACTCATCGGCATCTTTACTATCAACGATTTTAGTAAATGCCCTAATCATAAACTTATGGATTTCTTCATTGTTGTATCCAAGATGCATTGCATGGCTTAAATAAGCTCCAATTCCCTTAATTCCATAAGTTATGAGTTCCTTTAAAGACCTTATATCTTCATTGTCTTCTGCTAAGACGCTGACTTCTTTTGCTTTTGATAACTCTATTATATCCTCATCAGTTTCATAAGTCCAAGTAGCACAGTGAGGAAGTTCTTCTTTATTTATATTGGTTTTTTCAATAATTTTTTCTCTTAAAGCAACTCCCTTCTTTATCCAATCTATTACATCCTTATCATCAAAATTGACATTAGTTATTGTTACAAATAATGCCTTTGGAATGTAATCCATGACCTCATCATCTAAGTAATTGCCCTTATCACAGACGTAGCATAAACCTTTTATAGTATAAATTAATACATCTTGAAGGTTTGCTACTAAATCATCTTTTCCACAAACTCCTCTTATTGTGCATCCCTCATTTTTTGCAGCTTCTTGGCATTGGAAACAAAACATTTTAGTTGGTCTTGGCTCAAAATTCATATTATCCCCTCTTATTTTTGGTTAAATTACGCCTCATTTAATATTTTAGCATATTGATTTACATATTTCTTTTTTATCTTATTATATAAATACATTTTTGACATTTTTATTAGGGTAGTGGAGGTAAATATTATCCCAAAGATGTAAATTTAAGATATAAATATTATGAAAAATATGTTAAAAAATAATAATCTTGTCATAAATTTTTCCATTAATTTTTCCTATACTTTCATAAAACTTTGATATATCTTCTGAATGCCCTTCAACAATAAATATCTCAACTTTGGCATGCTTTCCACAAGATGTTACTACATACGCTTGGTTTATAGATTTTATAATACCATTATACTCAAAATAAAGCTTACTCATTTTTTCCATTGCTTCCTTTGTAGGATTATATACAACAATTATAATTCCACTAACATTTTCATTTTTGTTTAATGGATTATTTTCCAAAACATATTTTCTTACAGCATCCCTAATTAACTCACTTCTACTCGAATAGCCCTTCTTTTTAACAATCTTATCAATCTCCTTTAAGAGAAATTTTGGAAATGAAATACTTATCCTTTCAACATTAACCATTATAATCACCAAAAAATGTTTTTATTAGGTAGTATTAATAATCTTATAATTAAATTTAAAGTGTGATATGATGATAAAAGAAAAAAGAAAAGTGGAAGTTATTGGATTAGAACTCCCAATTTTTAAAGGTAATGAAAATATAGATTTAGCTGAGTTAATTGCCCAATATCCAATTGAAGATGGAGACATTATTGTTATAGCGGAAACATTAATTTCAAAATTAGAAGGAAACGTAATAGATAGAGATAAAATAATCCCTTCAAAAGAAGCTATTGAATTAGCTAAAAAAACTGGAAAGGACCCAAAAGTTGTGCAAGTTATATTAGATGAAGCAAAAGAGGTTGTTAAAGTTGGAAAAAACTTTATTATAACTGAAACAAAGCACGGTTTTGTTTGTGCCAACAGTGGAGTTGATGAAAGTAACGTATATAATGGCATAAAAACACTCCCAAAAAATCCAGATGAGAGTGCTGAAAAAATTAGAAGAGAGATTGAAAAATTAACTGGAAAAAAAGTTGGAGTTATAATATCTGATAGTGTTGGAAGACCTTTCAGGAAGGGAGCTGTTGGAATTGCCATTGGCGTTAGTGGAATATTAGCATTGTGGGATAGAAAGGGAGAAAGAGATTTATTTGGCAGGGAATTAAAAACAACAGAGGTAGCTATTGCTGATGAGTTAGCAAGTATGGCAAATGTTGTTATGGGGGAGGCAGATGAGGGTATCCCAGTAGTGATAATTAGAGGAGCTAATGTGCCTTTTGGCAATGGGAAGGGAAGAGATTTAATTAGACCTAAGGAAGAGGATGTCTTTAGAAATTAAAAATCAATTTGGTGAGTTAAAATGGTAAAAAAAGTTTATGGTATTGGTGTTGGAGTTGGAGACAAAAAATTATTAACGTTAAAAGCTCTTGAAGTTTTAAAAAAAGTGGATAAAATATTTGTTCCAATATCAAAAGAAGGAAAAAAATCAATTGCCTATGAGATTATAAAGGATTATGTTGATGGAAAAGATGTTGAAGAGCTTTTATTTCCAATGATTAAAGATAAAGAAAAATTAAAAAAATATTGGGAAAATGCTTTGGAAAAAGTTTTAAAAGAAAAAGGAGAAGTTGCTATAATAACAATCGGAGACCCAACACTATACAGCACATTCTCCTATGTATGGAAACTTTTAAAAAATAAAGGCATTGATGTAGAGGTAATTAATGGTATCTCATCAATATTTGCCTCTGCTGCTGCTTTAAATATGCCATTAGTTGAAGGAGATGAGAAACTTTGCATATTACCACAAGGAAAGGACTTAGAAAAATACATTAATGAATTTGACACTATAATTATTATGAAGACAAAAAATTTAAAGGAGAAGTTAAAGAAGATAAAAGATAAAGACAAATATATAATTGGGTTGGTGAAAAGAGCTACATTTGACGATGAAAAAATATCTATTGGCAAATTAGATGAGATAAATTTTGATGAATTTAATGACTATCTTTCCTTAGCAATAATAAAAAGGGTTAAAAATGAAAATCATTAAGGCAGTTCCAGAAGAATTTTTAAACGGGCTGTATTTAATTCCAACTGACAGGGGGAATTTGTTAGAGTTAGATGAAAATGGAAATTTTGAAGTAGTTAATAATATACCAATAATAAGGGTCTTAGCAACACCAAATCTAAAAAAGACAATTGCAAAACTTGCCTATCAAATTAAAGACAAATATTATTTATTCAAAGATTATGAAAAGGCAACTTGGTTAAAAAACCTCTTAGAATACATGAGCAAAAAAATAGAACTTGACAAATATTACAGAGCCAAAAAGACATGGTATAGAGGAATTGGGGATTTATTTAAAAACATAAGAAAATGGGAATTTGAAAAGGTTGTCGGAAAAATAATATCCTTACTAAAAGTTTTAAATCCAATAATCGTCTTTGATGTCCATGATATAAGAAAGTGGCACTATAAAAAAAGTTTTTTGAATTTTATTAAAGAGCTAAGGAAGAATAACATAAGCGTTGTTATAAGGTATCCTATTGACTGTCATGGAGAAATTTTAAGGAATTTCCCAGAAGCAATTTTAAATGTAAAAGCAGCCATAAAATACTTTGCAAAAGCTCATGGTTATTACATAAGCGATAGAGTGGCTGAATACCTCCTAAATATAACAAATGGAAACTTAGACATAATATATTTGATATTGAGACACTCAAAAAGAGAGATTAAAAATCTTAGAGAACTAAAAATTCCATGGCTCAAAATATTGCCTTATATAGTTGATGCGAAATATCGAAAATTAGTTGAGGTTATAACAGAGCTTAGAAAATTCAAAATCGAAGATATTGCCTACAAGGTCAATTACAAATTACCCACACTATATAGATACTTGGACGATTTGGTTAAGTTAGGGATACTGACAAAAGTAAAATACAAAAATAAAATTAGGTTTAGAATAAGGTTAAATAGAAATATATTGTTATCACTTCTCAAAAAATCTAAGCACAACTATCTCCACTGGTTATCTATTTTTATATTAGACAGTATACCTTGGGATATACAAATCTTCGAATTTTCGAAAAGTATATAACAAAAATTTTAAAACTACGCTTCACATTAGACAGTAGAGTAGTATTATTATTTATTGGTTGTGTATGGTTATGACATGAGCTTGTTTTCTTTTTTTACATAAAATTAACAATATAAGGAACATAGTTTATATATGAATTTCTTATAAGGTTTTCGAGTTTTCGAGTTGCATGTATGTATATGCGAAAAATTCCCATCACAAGCACTTAATGGTTGTGATTATCACAAGCACAAGCATTATATTGTTATATTTTTTTACACAATATAAGTAAAAACAAAACAAAAATAATAATATAAATTATAATACAAAATAATATATGATATATAACAAAAATAACATTAAAATACGGTTATTTTAATAAACAAAAACACAAAAACAGTTATTTGGCTTTTATATCTGATGTTAATCGTTTATATCACAAAATAGGATATACTATTCCCTATTTTAATTTTGTGATAATTCCGTCCTTGAAAAATTTACCTTACTTTCCCAACCATATACATACATGCAACTCGAAAACTCGAAATTTATTCATCTTGATTTTTTAATGTTTTATAGAGCTTTTTCAAGTAATCGATATGTTTGCATGAATCACTCTGACATATAACACACCACCAATAACCTTTATTATTTCTAAAAACGTCTCCTAAATGCTCCCCGTTGCAATCAAAGAATGAAAAAATTATTCCACCAAGTTTATCCTCTTTCCACTTGATTTCAAACCCTATTCTATCTACTGGGTAATACTTGGTGGCAATTTTCTTTTTAGGTAATTGTTCGAAAACACTCGAAAAACTCAAATCAAATATTTCTGGGGCTAATCTTTTTAATACTGCCAATCCCTTCGAGGTAAATGAATATATAACCTTATGACCTATCCTTTTCCTTTTCATTATGTTTAAAGCTGAGCATAACCTTAAAAAAGAGCTTGCAAGACCTTTCGATATATTTAAATTTTCTGCCAGTGATTGAGGATAGGTTGTGCCACGTATTAACACATAATGTAAAATTGCCTTCCTAAATATTGTTGATACAATTTCGTATGGTAATCTATCCATTTATTATCCCTCCTGCAAATGTTATATTTGATTTTGATTTTTTAAAATTATTGCGTTCAATTATATTCCATTTTTTGGTTTATAAATTTTTTGATTCACGAGATTGTTTTACCATATTGTTTTTGGGTAGAGTATTACTGACATTTTAAGGATTTATATTTGATTATGTCTTATGATGGAGCCAATATTTATTTTTTTCTAAATTGTTGATATTTTTGTATTTTATTTGATACATTTTATAAATTTTAGGATTATGTTAATTTGATTATAATCTTTGATTCATAGTTTTTTATTGATTATATAATTTGATTCACGTTATTTTGTTTTTTTGGTTTTGTAGTTATTACGATGAGAAGAATTCAAATTAACTTTATTTCATTGAGATAGTATATATATTATTTTTATTTTTATTCAAGTTTATTTCTGAGGATTTTGGTTACTTACACAACCAATATAATTGTTTGATTCACGATATTTTTTGTATTTTATTGTTTGATTCACGATTTTTTTATATTAAAAAGTTTGCGTTGTATAGTTATATATTTACATAGTTTTGTGTAATAACATAATTGAATGTTGAGCGTTGAGTTATTTATTCGAGTTTTCGAAATCTATATAATACACTATCAACAAAAATCCGAAACCAATGAAAAACATAATAGCCATTTATTTAAATTAGTCAATATTATTGTTGATGGTGGAAATAATGGACCCAATAGAGTTTATACAAAAATCAGCGAATTCAATAGCAAGCACTATGCATAAATTAAAGCTAAAATACAACCCATTTTCTGAAAAGCCGATAAGAGGAAATACGAAGTTTTTTGTTGGTAGGGTTAGTGAGTTGAGAGAAATAGGGGAGATTTTGGGTTCTGCTCAGCATGGTAGTGTAGCAAATGCCGCAATAGTTGGAACTAAGGGTATAGGAAAGAGTTCAATGCTTAATATTATATATTACGCTACAAAAAAGCAGGGACACTGGGTTGTTGAGATGACTGCCTCCCAAGTAACACCAAGACAGTTTTTAATTCAGCTTTTATACAATATATTAACTGAGAATATTCTAACTGTGAGTGGGACTATAAAATCTGATTATATGGAACATTCAAATAGAATTTTAGATATGTATAGGAAACTAAACAACTATGGGGATAAAGTTCCTATTCATTATCCAAGGGAGAGGATTGAGAGGGACTTAGAATATTTAATAAATGAAGTTAAAAGCCATGATAAGTTGTGTATAATTTTGATTGATGAAGCAGACCAATTTGCGAAAAAGAGTTGTTTATCTTTATTACAGTTCTTTCACTCATTCTTGTATGAAGAGGGAATTTTAACCTTTATGGCTGGTTCTCCAACATTGATGGATGATTTAACAAAGATATCCCCACCAATTAAGGATAGAATTCCAAAAATAATAAATATGCCGCCTTTATCAAAAGATGAGTCGTATGATTTAATTAGGAGGAGGTTAGAAGATGCTCATATAGATGGGGCTGAGGAATTTGAGCCGTTTACTGATGAAGCCATCCACAAAATTGTTGAAGAATGTGACGGCATTCCAAGAAAGATAATAATGACATGCTCTGAATCAATATCAATAGCCATAAGAAAGGGCTTAACTATGATAGATGAGCATATTGTTAAGGAGGCGATGCATTCCCTTGGCATTAGTGTAGGGCATCAGATATTAAACCATTTAACTCCTGCTCAATCAGAGATTGTTAGGGCAATGGCAAAGCTTGGAGGTTCAGCAACTGTAACGCAGTTGGCTGAATATCTAAAAAAATCACCAAGCACCATTGGAACGCATTTATCAGATATTTATGAGATGGGGTATATTTATAAAGAAAGGGAGGGTAACAACGTATATTATAGGTTATCCAGAGAACTTAGAGATGTTTTAATGGGTGAAGATGATGAATTGGAGATGTGATGTTCAAAATTTTGAGCCGGATGTTAAGATATCATTGACAAGGGTTGGAGTTACAAATTTGAAAAAACTTGTTAGATTAAGGAGAACAAATAAGAGACCAATAATTTTGTTATCCACATTTGAGGTTTTTGTTAATCTGCCAAGCTCACAGAAAGGAATACACATGTCGAGGAATCCTGAGGTTATAGAAGGAATAATAGATGAAGCATTGGAAATGGAGAGTTATGAGATGGAAACCATTTGTGAGGAGATAGTTAAAAGGTTGTTTGAGAAGCACGAATATGCCACAGAAGCAGAGGTTTTCATGGTTAGTGATTTTATGACTAAGGAGAAGAGCCCCATATCTGGGAAATATTCTCAGGAGATTCATAAGATTATGGGTGGAGCCAAGGGAGTGAAAAAGGATGATAACATTGAATTAACGAAGATTGTTGGGGCTGAGGTTGTTGGCATAACTGCCTGTCCTTGTGCCCAAAATTTAATAAAGGAGATGTGTATAAAAAATTTAAAGGAAAAGGGATTTTCTGATGAAGATATTGATAAAATATTAGATTCTGTTATTTTTGCCACTCATAACCAAAGGGGAATTGGTAGGATTATCTTAGAAGTTCCTACTGGCTATGATATTGAGATTATGGATATCATAGATATAATTAAAAAGTCCATGAGTGCTGAGATTTATGGGATTTTAAAGAGGGCTGATGAGGCATATGTTGTTGAAAAAAGTCATAAAAAGCCGATGTTCGTTGAGGACTGTGTTAGAGAGATGGCTAAAAGGTTGGTGGAGAAGTTTAAACACTTACCAGATGAAACAAAGGTTTTAATTAGGCAGGTAAATATGGAGAGTATTCACAGGCATGATGCATTTGCTGAAAAAGTGGCAACATTGGGAGAGCTAAGGAGAGAGCTTGATAATATTTAGATAATTTAATTATTTAATAACTACATCTTTTTAGTAGATTTTTGATTTATTTGCTTATATTTTTAATAGGTTATTTTATTTATCTACTATTTTCAAAATTTTAGATAAAATGATTTTGTGGTGATAATTTGAAGGCACTGGTTTTGGGGGTTAATACAAGACCCGTAGCTAACTCTCTAAAAAAATTGGGTTTTTATGTTTATTCTGTCTCTTACTATGCTCCAGAAGATTTAAATGCTGATAAAAAATATTACTTAATAAATCCTCTATATCATGGAAGATTGAAGGAGAATTATGATGAAAACAAGTTAATTGAGATAGCTAATACATTAGCTGATGATGTTGATTACATCTTTATAACCTCTGGTGTTTTTGAATTCGAAAATTCGAAAATTCCGAGATGGGATAATGTTGTAGGTAACGAGCCAAAAAAGATAAATGAGATTAGCAATAAATATAAAACATACAAAAAATTAAAAAATCTTGGTTTTAATATCCCAGAAACAAAGAAAATAAATAATAAAACTCAATTATATAAATTTTTGGAGGAGTTTAATACCTGTATTTTAAAACCTGTTTATGGAAGTGGAGGGAATATAATAAAGCTGGATTTAAATAATTTTAGTGATGAGTTAATTTATGAAATTAAGTTCCCAATTATTGCCCAGGAATGTATTAGAGGGAAAAGTTTCAGTGCCAACTTCATAGGCAATACATTTATAACCTTTAACAAACAAATTATAATTAAGGGAATGTATGCTGGAAATCTAACACCATATATTAATTTACCAAATAGGTTTATTGAAATATTTAGAGAAATTATAGAATCTTTTGAATTAAAGGGAATGAATGGTATTGATTTTTTGATTAAAGATAATGAGTCATATATTGTTGATATAAATCCTCGCATTTTAGGGACTTATGAGACAATAGAGATGAGTGCATCTCAAAATTTAGCAAGAGCTTTATTAAATAACAAGTATACTAATGAGATTAAACTAAAAGAGACATATATAAAAAGAATATTGTTTTCTAAGGAAAAAATTACTGTAAATATTTCAAAAAGGGACTTTGTATATGATATACCGAAGAAAAATGCAGTTATAGAGAGAGGAGAGCCCATAGCTACAATAATTGCAAAAGAAAACATTAAATCAATAATAAACAGCGTTTATAAGGAGTGTGTAGAGTATGAAAAAAGGAAAAATAGAGATGATATATGAGATGTTAAACGACCCTTTGGTTCAAGAAGTTCTTTTCAATATATTTGAAGGCAATGAGAAGGGATTTGAAGTTATTGACGTCCTTTTAGAAAAGGGCGAAACAACAGAGGAAGAAATTGCCAAAGAGCTTGGAGTAAAGCTTAATGTAGTTAGAAAACTTCTATATAAATTATACGACGCAAGATTAGTTGATTATAAAAGATGGAAGGATGAAGAAACCAACTGGTATTCCTACACATGGCTACCAACACTTGAAAAACTTCCCTATGTTGTAAAAAAGAAAATAAATGAGTTAATTAAAGACCTTGAAAAAAAGTTGGAGTTTGAAAAAAACAACATGTTTTTCTTCTGTCCAAATTGTAATGTGAGATTTACATTTGAGGAGGCAATGGATTATAACTTTGAATGTCCTGCCTGTGGAAACATGTTGCAGGAATTTGATAATCGTGAATTAATTAGGGACTTAGAGGAGCAAATAAAATTTTTAAAAAATGAACTTAAAAATAATCCTTTTTTAAATTTAAAATAAAATTTTAAAATTATTGGAGTGAAATTATGGAGTTTGAGAAAGTCCTTTCTATTTTAAAAAACCTATGCCCTGAGAATGTGGTGGAGCATTGTCTGGCAGTTTCAGAGTATGCTTATGAATTAGCATTGGCTATAAAAAATAAAGATTATAATGTCGATGTTGAGCTTGTTAGGTTGGGAGGTTTGTTACATGATATTGGTAGGAGTAAAACTCACGGTATAGAGCATGGTGTTGTAGGAGCTGAAATTTTGAGGGAGTTGGGTTTTGATGAAAAAATTGCTTTAATAGCTGAGAGGCATATTGGGGCGGGGATAACAAAGGAAGAAGCTATTGAGCTTGGGCTTCCACCAAAAGATTATATTCCAATAACTTTGGAGGAGAAGATTGTTGCTCATGCTGATAATTTGATATTTGGGACTAAAAGAGTTGAGATAGATGAGGTTATAAAAAAATTTGAAAAAAAACTTGGAAAAAATCATCCTTCAATTAAGAGAATTATTCTGCTGAATGATGAAATAAATAATCTTTTAAAATAGAATGAAAATTTTTAATATTTGATTATGAGAACATTCCTGGGGCAACTTTTAATATCATGTAGTATGTTAAAACTCCAATAGTAGAGGTTAATGTGGAAATCATAACCATCCTTCCGATTTTTAAACCAAACAAGGGAACTGCAAATAATGCTCCAATTAATGTTGTTCCTATTTGTACAATTTCTAACCCCTTTTGAATGTCTTCTGGTTTCACTGGGGGGATGGGTGAAGACACTCCCGCTGTCATTGTAGATATTGCGATTAAGTAAGCCCCTAATAGCCCTCCTATGGCTGGAACAACTCCACACAATATGATAAAACCAACTGCCAACCCCTGGGCTGTGACACTCAATAACTGCCTTTTATATAGTGCAAAATCTTCGAGAGTTTTTGCTAATATTTTTAAGGAGTCTGCTAAATTTCCTCCATATCTTCTGTTTTCTATCATAATCCTTGCTAACATTCTTAAAATCTTTGAGTCATACAATGCAGATATGACATTAAATGACTCTTCAAAGCTTAATTTCTGTTTTTCCATTAAATACAGAACTTTTCTAAATATATCACTAATTTCGTCTATTTTACTTTTAACAACTTCTTCCAAAGCTTCATTTATAGACCGCCCTGATTCAAGGGACAGTATTATAATATAAAGTGCCTGTGGTATATTTCTTTCTAACTTTTCTATTTTGTTTTCATACATTATTTGTGGTAGAGCCAATGCTGTCCCAACATATAGTATAACAAAAAGTACTAAACTTTTGATAGTGGTTTTTAAGTACAGGCATAACAATGTAACAATTACAGCGATAAATATTAAAAATATCACATATTTTTTTTCATCAATGCTCCTTCCGAGTTTTCTTAAAATAATGACATTCTTTTTAATGGTCTTAAAGTATATTAACTCTAAATATTGCCTCATATCATTCACCATAATAAAAAATCATCTTTATTTTGTGATGTTTTTAAATAATATGATTGGTAATGGGAATAAGATTAATAGAGGGGAGTGTATAGTATGGTATAGAAATATTTACTCTATTTTCATCTTTACGAATAGTCCAAAGATTAAAGTTAATAATGGACCAATTTTTGTCAGTAGTAAGTCCATAGTATTTAGTATTCCAGGGAATCCTTGATTTGCCATCATTGTTGATAATATCATCCCACTAAATGGAAGAATCAATCCTGTTCCAAATGCCAAGTTTCCCATTGTTTGTATTATAAATTTTGATGATTCCAACTTAGTCATTGACTCCCTAACGATATCTTCATATAGCTTTTCCAATAGAAGGGCTAAATTACCTTTGTTATAGCCAATTAGCATTTGGTCATATAGTTTTTTTAATAAAGGTATTTCAGTTCTTAGTTTTGCTCTTTCTAATGCCTCTGCTAAGCTATATCCCGACACATTAACATCTCGAATTATCGTTTTTGCTTCAAAAGATACTATTCCAAATTCGTCACTTTTTGAAATCGCTTCAAGGACCTCTGGAAGTGAAGCCCCCGCCCTTAAAATAGATACCATATATAACAAAGTAAATAGTATTTGCATTTTAATTTCTCCTCTAAATAATATTAATCTAAGTTTTGGGTAAAAAATCGATAAAATTAACACACCTACTGAGGCAAATACTCCATTAATTAACCCTCCAACAATGTTTCCATCTAATGCGTTAAATAAAAAAACTGCAATAAAAATAACAACCATATATACAATTACTCTCTTAAAATATTCTACTTCATTTTCATAACCAATATATTTAAGTAGATTCCTTGAGAATATTCTCGAACGACCTACAATGTTGGATATTGACTCTGCGGATTTTCTTATAAATTCCTCATCATACAATAAGTATTCATAATCTTTATATCTTTGGAGAATTATTACTTCATCTGGCTCCATATATGCCCCATAAAATTCAGAGACCTCAATTCCCAAGTCATCACTCATTTTTTTTATTTCGGATAGAGTATCGGCATCTAATACAACAATCCCCCATTTGTATAGGGTAAATATAATTTTCATTTTAATTTTTTTAATTTTTTCTTTTAAACCCGACATCTCAATCCCTCAAAAAGTAATTTAGATGGACAGGGACTTTAAAAGTTTTTCAGGATTGGCTTGATATGCCATTATATATTTTCCAACATCTTCAAGTTTTCTAATGTTATTTTTGTATAGATAATTTAACACCTTCTTTCTATTTTCTCTATCTTTTAGTAATTCCTCCCTTGAAATACCTGCAATTTCACATACCTCTTCTTCCCACATACAAATACCTTTCCTTACTAAGGTATCTTTTAGACCATCGTATTCATAAAGGGTGGTTTTAGCCAAACCTCCTCCACCTTCCCCACCTCCTCCTTTTACAATCTCCACAATTCCAAGGATTCTCCTTATTGTTTTCCCCCCTCTTCTAATCCTTTGCTGATTTATTATAAAGTCCAATGCTGTTAGCATAATCTCTGGGACATTCATTGGAGGGCTTTTCAATCTTAAAATTGCTTCCTCAGCACTATTAGCGTGTAAGGTTCCAGAACAGTTTGAAACAGCAATTCCTCCATTAATTCCAGCAATGTAAGTGTGGTTATCTTCTACTGTTAAATCATATATGTGCCCGGTATATTCAATAACTTTTATGTCTTTAATGACATCTACCTCTAACTTATTTAAATCTTTTGAGATATAGATATGGTCTCCAACTTTTGCCATTTCAGCGTTTAATTCAAAAATTATACTGTCTTTTACGACATATATTGGATGGTCATGAGTTAGAGTTATCTCTCTCCCATGTTTAGTTTTTATTTTTAATAACTTACCCTTATATTCTTTTCTCCAAATTCTTGTTATTTTTTTGTCTTCAATATCCCATGTTGATTTATTAAAACTCTTTATGAATATATCCTCACTCTCTATATTTACCCATTTGAATCCATTATATTCTTTTTTTATACTGTCTTTATATTTTTTAAATAATGCATCTACAAAATCGCCAATCTTTGTTATAGTTCCTTCCGATAGATAAATGGGTTCATCATGAATTAAAGCCCCATCGTGCCCTGTATTCATAGCTACTAATAAAGATTGAGCTTCTTCTCCCCTAACCTCTCCTACGAATATCCTATCTGGTCTCATTCTTAGAGCGTTTTTAATTAAATCGTTCATTGTAACCTCATACTCTGGCATTCCGGGTCTTGCAGGTCTTGTAATCATCTTTATAACATGTTTGTGAGGAATCTGCAATTCTGGGGTGTCTTCTATGGTAATGATTCTCTCGTTATACATTGAGAATAATGACAAGACATTCAATAACGTTGTTTTTCCTGAACCCGTTCCCCCGGCTATTAAAGTGTTTGCGGGTTTTGCTCCGAAGTAACCTTCAACAGCTTGCCACAAAAAAGCGGCAACATCTAAATTTAATGACCCAAAGTTTATTAAATCTATAACTGTTAGTGGATTTTTTGAGAATTTTCTTATTGTTAATGTTGCTCCATTCATTGTTATATCTGCTGTTGTAGCGTTGACTCTACTCCCATCTGGTAAAAAAGCGTCAAGCATTGGAACTCTTGAATCAATCGGTCTATTGACTAAGTTTGCAATACTTTCGATAATTCTATCAACTTCATTTCTATCCAATATAATATTTGTTTCACACATTTGGTGCTTTCTGTGGAATACAAACACTGGGACATTATACCCATTAACCATAACTTCCTCTAACTGGTCATCGTGAAGTGGGATTTCCAATAATCCTAACCTACCAGATATTAAATAAAAATATTTGGCTAAGGAATCAATATAAGGAATGTTTAAATTATATCTTGTGGAGAAGTCAGATATATAATCTTTTATTTGTTTATATCCGGTTAGTCCAAGTTCTCCAATCTGCATTTTTATCATATTGAGGTTTTCTTTTGAAATTTTTGAAAGTGATGCGTTAATTTTCTCTATTTCTGGGATTATGTAATATACATAACCCTCTTCTTTTTTTATTACCACATCCATATTTATCTCATCAACTTCAACATTGTATACATCTAATATTTCCTCATTTTCCTTTTTAGTTTCAATATAATTTGATACTAAATTACTCGATTTTTTAACTGAAATATTTTGTTTGTTGTCTGACAATGTTAGTTTTGGTTCTTCTTTTATAGATATTTTGCTACTTTTCTTTTGAATCTTATCAAACAATCCCAAATGCATCACCATAAAAAATTTTTAGAGTAGAAGTTTAGAGTTAAAAAAATTAGCTAAATACAATTGGTAAAAATAAATTATAAACTATAAAAAATAATTATTAGTTAAACAGCTATATATAAGTTCATATAAGTTCAATTATACATAACAATTATAAAGTTACATCAATATCTAAGTGTTCCGTCAGTTCTTTATATCTATTTCTTATGGTTACCTCTGTCACACCGGCAACTTCAGCAACTTCCCTCTGTGTTCTTCTACATCCAAGGAGAACACTTGCTATATATATTGCTGCGGCAGCTACCCCAGTAGGACCTCTACCACTTGTTAGTCCCTTTTCAGCCGCCTGTTGTAATATCTGTATTGCTTTGGATTCAACCTCTCCAGGTAATCCAAGTTCTGAGGCAAATCTTGGCACATAATCAATTGGGTTTGTTGGTGTTAATTTTATATTTAATTCTCTTGCTAAAAATCTGTAAGTTCTACCAATTTCTTTTCTGTCTACTCTTGATGCCTCAGCAATCTCATCTAATGTCCTTGGGACTCTACATCTTCTACAAGCAGCATAAATAGCAGCTGCAACAACTCCTTCAATACTTCTACCTCTTATTAATCCTTTCTCAACAGCATTTCTGTAAATTATAGCTGCGTTCTCCCTAACATGTCTTGGTAAGCCAAGCTTTGACGTAATTCTATCTAATTCTGACAATGCAAATGCTAAGTTTCTTTCAGCAGCGTCACTGACTCTAATTCTCCTCTGCCATTTTCTTAACCTATAAAGTTGAGCCCTTTTATTTGCAGATAAATCCTTTCCATAACTGTCTTTATTTCTCCAATCAATAACTGTTGATAGACCTTTATCGTGGATAGTGTTGTGTAATACAAATCCACCAAATCCAGCAACGAAGTTTTCAGCATTTGGAACTGTTAAATCGTAGGCATATCCATTAGTTGGCTCTACTTTATTAATCTCTTTGATTTTTAAGAATATAAAATCAGAGTTAATAAGTTTTTCGAGTTTTTTATCATTGTATTTTTTGGCAATCTTTAATGCAAGGTCTTTTCCTATTTTATCCCTATCTCTACATTTCCACTCTTTTTTATACTCATAAGGAGCTGGGATTAACTCAGAAATTGGCGGCTTTTTGTTTTCTTTCTGATAGTTGTTTATGTATCCCAATTTTTCAATGTCTTTTGGATTTGTTATTGTTAATGTATAGGAATGACTATCTTTAACATGCTGTCCAGTTTTTTCAATTACATGCCCTTTAATAAATTCCTCTCCATAGTTTGCATTAATTCCTAACTGCAATAATAAGAATGCTAAATCTTCAATAAGTTCTTTTGATGCAGAAACTGCCTTTAATTGGACTGTTGAATACTTTTTGTTTATATATAAGTTACCGTCTCCATTGAAGTATCCAATGAGGAACGCTTTCTTTAAGTTTGCTGGGAATTTGAATACAATTGGAGGAACTCTCTTATTCTTAGCTCCACTTTTTATATTTAGCTTTTTGAACAACTCAACCAATATTTTACTGTTTATTTCAATTTGGACGCTTGAACCTTTGTCATAAACTATTGGATTTAAGTTTAATGACTTGAAGTAATCAACAACTTCCTTTATGTATTCTTTTTCATGAGAACCAAAGGAGAAGACAATTTTTCTTTCATCATAATGTCCCTCAGCAATGAAATATCCTAATATTTTAGCGAATCTTTCGTCTACCTTTATTTTTACTGGAAGGGCTTTACCACTTCTACATCTAATTGTGGCATTGTCTGGAATTGGGATGTTGTTATTTAAAATATATTTCAATGGGGCAGATTTTCTTCTTCTCCAATCTTTATTCTTGAATGGGTAGTCAAATTGGACATAAATATTCCTTAAATCTTTTACAACATCAATTAAGTTAATTTCAATTTCTTCTTCAATATTAGGTAGTTCTTTTGCTAAAACTAATATATCTCCAACTTTTAACTCATCAACTCTTATTGGAACTACTTTATTATTTTTTATGGTAAAGACGCTATGACTTCCAGTAACTCTAACCTTCTTATTTCCTTCAACAACTATTTCAAACATCTCACTAACTGGATGCCTTGAAACCTCTGAAACAGGCATGAATTTGAATTTGTAATTGCTATCAAAGGCAATGACTTCAATATCCTTACACTTTGCTATCTCTAAGATGCCTTCTCTTCTAACATTTTCTGAGTTTTCAATAACCTTATCTATAAGTTCTCCGATTTTAACAACCTTTATTTCTCCATGTTCTCTAATGATTATTGGTTCATTGTAATCAACACTATATGTCATAGGAGCTCCAACTCTACATCTCTTAATCTTTTGTTCATGGTCAAATGCTCTCCATTCTGGTCCAATATCAAATAATTTTTCTTTAATAACACATCCACATTTTGCACAAACAATTTCAGCCCTTTCATAGTCTTTAACAACTTCTTTACTACCGCAGATTGGACAGACAATTTCTTCTTCCTTAACATTATCTTCTTTTTTTTCAGATTTTGTTATAATTTTCTTTTCTTTAATTTTTTCATTTTCTTTAGTTTTAAGAACTTCCATAAGCCACACCGAAGAGTTTTTTAACTTTTTCTCTTAGAATTTCTATATTTAGATTTATCGTTTTTTATATATGCAGTTCCAGAAATTTCTATATTTTTATCAGTAGGGAGTATTTTTATATACGGCTTAGCAACCGGTCCAAAAATATCCACGACCTTACCAATTTTCCTATTATTAAAAATAACTATTGAACCAATCTTTATCTCTCTCTTTCCTCTTGCTATCAAGAAACCCTTTGGCGTTTTATGTAGTATTTTCACTTTCAAATTGCTCCCTCTATATATGCTGATTTATCTTTATTAATAACTACTATATATAACTTTCGAAAACTTTATATATATGTAGTTTGAGGAGGTATTTATATTTAATGATTATATATTTATATATGTAAAATTACGGGTGAGAGTGTGAAAATCGTTGATTTGACTCAGCCATTAATTAACTTTCCATATCCAGGAGACCCTGAGCTGAAAATTATTGAAAAAAGAGTGGATAACTTTATAATATCACAAATAACCATGGGTTCTCATCTCTCAACCCACATAGATTACCCAAAACATGTTGGATTAGAAAATAAAATTTCATTTGAGGATGGAATAATTAAAGGAAAATGTTGTTGTATAACTTTGGATGATTTTGAAAATGATGAGTTGCCTGTTTGTGATATATTACTAATTTATACGGGATTCTCTAAATATTGGTGTAAAAAAGAATATTTTAATAGATATCCAAAGATATCAGTTGATAAGATTATAAAAAGCAAGATAAAATGTGTTGGAGTAGATGCATGCACGATTGGAAACTATGAGGAGCATAAAAAGCTTTTATCCAATAATATTTTAATTATTGAAAATTTGAATGAAAATTTAAAAGATTTGATTAATAAGGAGTTTTATTTTTTAGGATTGCCATTAAAGATTTATGATATTGACGCTTCACCAATTAGATGCATTGCAATTATGGATTAAGATTTTTATATTAGCATTTAATTTTGCTATACCAATATAGCTCCAACACAACAAACGATTTGCGGTTCTTCTGGAATTAAAAGTTTTTTATTTAGTTTTTTCTTGAACATTTCTACTAAAACTTTATTTTTAGCAACTCCACCACTAAACACTATATTTTGTGTTTTAAGCTTATTCACCATTGGAATAACCCTATTTATTATACTATCATAAACACCCATCAAAATTTCTTCTTTTGGAATTTTTTTAGATAATAAACTTATTATCTCACTTTCAGCAAAAACAGCACACATTGATGATATTTTTGCAATATTATCTGATTTATATTTATCTACTTCATTTTTATTAATTTTTAAGATATCCAATGCCTTTTCTAAGAACTTCCCAGTTCCCGCGGCACATTTATCTGATAGGATAAAATCAATAACCCTCCCCTCTTTATCAATCTTTAAGACCTTTGTGTCCTGCCCTCCGATATCTACAACTCCATCTGCATCGTTAAAGAAATAATTAGCCCCCTTTCCTAAGGCAATAACTTCTGGAACAACTCTATCTGCAAAGCTAATCTTATGCCTTCCATATCCAGTTGCTATAATTTTATCTATTGAATATTTATCTTCAAGATCTTTAACCATTTTTAATAAAATATCTTCTTCAATAACAACCCCAATATCTTCAACTTTATACCAAACCACTCTGTTATTTTCCATTAGAACCATTTTTGTGGTTGTAGAGCCAACATCTATCCCTAAAATCATTCCATCACCTTAATTTTACAATATTTATAAATGCTCCATAATCTTCTTCGTTTTTTGGATATTCTATCGCTTTAATGTTAATATTTAATTTTTCAACCTATTGGAGAGTTTCCTATCCCAATTAAGATAAATTTAAAATCATAATTCTTATACTCACGTAGATACTTAGTTACTGGATTTAAAAGTTCTCTGCAAAGTTCTTTTTCTGCAAACTCGTTAACAATTGATAAATTTTCAATTAATAGCTCTTTATTAATATCTCTATGTTTTCCGTTGTGTAAGTGGATTGTTAGACAATCTCTTCCTCTAATCCCATCAATAATATTTTTTAGAATAATAATGCTCTCCTTTTTATTCAAATCTAAAATTGGAGCATGATAGCCATAATGTTATTGTCTTTTACTATCTTTGTGTTGTAATGAAATCCCCAATTCATTAACTTATTGTTAAAAATAAACTCCTCCTTGGAACGCATGCAGATGCCTTTATCATACTCTCATAAAAATGAGCTAATGTAATTAAAATATATAAAGGTATATATTAGAAAATCTAATATCTAAAAGTAAAAAGAAAGAATTTAAATCATCTCAATAAACGCCTCTAATCTTGTTTTTAATTGCTCTCTATCACTTTCAGAATAATCTGTCTCAATTCTTATAATTGGGATTCCTTCCTCTTTTAATGCTTCCTCTACTTTAGCTCCTTCAATATTGAACGTATGACAGCATTGTAACGTATAATAAACAACCCCATCAACATCTAACTCTTTAACCAACCTTTTTATGTTCTCTATTCTCTCATCATTCTTAAACCTACAAGCACAAGGAATTTTGAAGTATCTTTTTGCTATATCCTCTATATTGTAACCTTCAACATAGTTCTCAAAGAATCTTGTTCCAGTACAGCTTTCTTCACCAACAACAATCCCTCCAACTTCTTCAATAAGTTCAACAATTTTATTGTTTCCAGCAACCATAGGACAGCCTGTTATTAAAATTCTTTTACCTTTATAACCTTCTCCTTTTTTAACTCTATCTTCCAACTCCTTAATTAAATCTTCTAAAACTTCTATTGTGTCATCAATATCCAATAAATAAGCAAACTGGAATATTTTTAAGACATCTAATCCTTTAATTGGAACTGGCTTATTTTTTCTTAGCTCATAAAGTTTATAAAACAGCTCTCTAACTTTATTTACTTTATCTACTGATTCTCTTAATTTCTCTTCGGTTATCTTATTACCTGTTTCTTTCTCAACTAATTCTTTTAATTTTTCAACTTCTTTAATCCAGATTTTTAAAGAATCTTCATCTTTCATATGAGGGAGATGCATTATATACATTGGCACTAATCTTTCCATCAATTCAAACATCTTTTTCTTTCCCTCACATGTTGTTTCTCCAATAACAATATCTGATGCCTCAAAGTAAGGGCATGACTTTGCTTTTTTAAATCCATAGGATGATTTTATTAAAGGGCAAAGGTTTCTTGGCAAATCCTCTTCTGCTATTGGGATTGTATCATTTTTACCTCCACATAAACTAACAGGAATTGCATTTGCTGCTAAAATTATTTCTATTGGAACATAGGCACAGAACATTCCAAAAACTTTTCTTCCTTCTTCTTTCTGCTTATATAGTTGTTCTTTTCTATTGGCAAATTTTTGCATTAATTTTTCAATTGCCTTTAATTGCATCATATCACCAAATCTAATATATCATTAGTTATTAGATTTTCTAATAACTTGATAATAGGTCTGGATTATTTTATTAAAAACTCATTAAAAGAGTGCATTTTAAATAATAAAAATTTTATCTTCAAAATTTCTAATATCTTAGTAATTATTAGAAAAATTAATAATATTAAATAATATAGTTGCCTTGTTATTATTGTATTAAATATACTAAGAAAAGATGTAATATTTTATATTTACTTAAAAAAGGAAATTTTATAAGATTTTTTAATTCCCTTCCATTTATTATTTTCAATTTTTATTATTTGCTATTAAAGTATATAATACCATAGATAATACTTATTTATAACTATTCACTACTCTGATTCAAATAGATAATTTTATATATTACCAACTAAGCAAAATAATATTACCAAAATTATTAACAATATTAACAAAAGGTGAGAGGATGAAGATAGCAATCTTAGGAGCAGGATGTTACAGGACACACGCAGCAGCAGGTATAACCAATTTTATGAGAGCTTGTGAAGTTGCTAAGGAAGTTGGAAAACCAGAAATTGCTTTAACACACTCAACAATTACAATGGGAGCAGAGCTTTTACACTTAGTTCCTGATGTTAAAGAAGTTATTGTTTCAGACCCATGTTTTGCTGAAAATCCAGGATTGGTTATTATTGATGAATTTGACCCAAAGGAAGTTATGGAAGCTCATTTAAGTGGAAATCCAGAGAGTATAATGCCAAAAATTAGAGAAGTTGTTAAGGCAAAAGCAAAAGAGTTGCCAAAACCACCAAAAGCAAATATACACTTTGTTCATCCAGAGGATGTTGGTTTAAAAGTTACTGCCGATGATAAAGAAGCGGTTGCAGATGCTGATATTGTAATTACCTGGCTACCAAAAGGAAACAAACAGCCAGACATTATTAAGAAATTTGCAGACGCAATTCCAGAAGGAGCTATTGTAACCCACGCATGCACAATTCCAACGACCAAATTTGCTAAAATCTTCAAGGACTTAGGAAGAGATGATTTAAATATAACTTCCTATCACCCAGGATGTGTTCCAGAGATGAAAGGACAGGTTTATATCGCTGAGGGTTATGCAAGTGAAGAAGCCGTTAACAAATTGTATGAAATCGCTAAGATTGCAAGAGGTAAAGCATTTAAAATGCCAGCTAACTTGATTGGTCCTGTCTGTGATATGTGTTCAGCAGTTACAGCAACAGTTTATGCTGGTTTATTGGCTTACAGAGATGCAGTTACAAAAATCTTAGGAGCTCCAGCTGACTTCGCTCAGATGATGGCTGATGAGGCATTAACTCAGATACACAATTTAATGAAGGAGAAGGGAATTGCTAACATGGAGGAGGCATTAGACCCTGCCGCATTGTTAGGAACTGCTGATAGTATGTGCTTTGGTCCTTTATCAGATATCTTACCAACAGCTTTAAAGGTCTTAGAGAAATACAAAGTAATTGAAGAAGAGGACAAAACAAAATGTGAAATAATGGCTCAAAAGAAGCAATAAAATAGTAAATTTTTTATAAATTTTTTAAATAGTTCTTTTATTTTCCATTTTTAATTTTTATTTTAAAATTTACAGAAAAATATTTTTCTTTTTTATATTATATGATAGGGAATAAATATTTTGGTGATTTTGATGGTATTTGAAAAAATAGAAGAAAATTTTAAAGAATTAAAAGAAGGAAATAAAAAATTTATAAAAAATGGACTTATAGATGAGGATGAGGCATTAAAACTATTTAAAATAAATAAATGGAGGGATTATTTAAAGTTATTTGACATTGCTTCAAAGGTTAGAGATTATTTTAAAAAAGAGATTGAGATTACCTCAACAATACACATAACCAATATTTGCCATGTAAATCCTAAGTGTTTATATTGCGGTTTTGCCGCTGGAACTTCAAAAGAGGGCTATTATAAGCCGTTTAGATTAACAGATGAGGAAATAAAAAAATCGGCAATAGCCATTGAAGAGAGTGGGATAAAAAGAGTTAGCTGTTCTTCTGCACATGGTTATCAAGGTAAAGAAGTATTAAGAGCTTTAAAAATAGTTAAAAAATACACAAACTTGGAGGTTTTAGTCAATGCTGGGGCTGATTTAACAGAAGAAGCAATAAAGGAATTAAAAAAATATGGAGTTGATACAATTTGCTGTAATTTAGAAACAATAAATGAAGAGTTGTTTAAGAAGGTTAAACCAGGAGAAGAACTGGAAGATAGGATTGGGGTCTGTAAGTTGGTTAATAAATATAATATTGAGCTATCCACTGGCTTATTGATTGGCATTGGGGAAAGTTATGAAGATAGAGTTAATCATCTGTTTTATTTAAAAAATGAGTTGGATGTTGGAGAAATCCCTATAATGGGATTTAACCCTTACAAAGGAACGCCAATGGAAAATCATCCAAAATGTTCTGCCTTAGAGCAGGCAAAAACAATAGCCATAACAAGGTTATTGTTTCCAGATATAAGGATAACTTCACCAACGCCTACAATTGGAGCTGAGTTAGTGCAGTTTGCTTTGTTTGGTGGAGCAAGCAATATAGCCACTGTTATCCCTAAAAATCATCCAATGAATGTAAAAGGAGTTGGTAACCCAAAAACTGGGAATTTGGAGGAAGTTGTTAAGATGATTATGGATTTGGGATTAAAACCAAAGTTAGATTGGAAAAAGTATGAAAAATATTTAAAAATTTATGAAAATAAAGAATAAGAAAATCTGTGGAATTATGAAGATTGGAATAACAAAGATGTATAAGGAGATTGCTGATTTGATAGGTTTAAAAGATTATGAAGTAGTTAATCCCTACAACAGCAAAGTTGATTGTGATTTTTTAATTATATCCAAAGGTTATAAGGAGAGAGTTAAAAATCTAAATCCAAAGGCGGAGATTTTTGAGGTTAAGTCAGCAACTTTTAAAGATTTGATTGAGACGTTAGAAGAGTTAAAAAAGTTGGATATAGGAGATGAAGAGAAGATAAATAAATCAATTAAATTTCTAAAACATAAAGAAAGAGAAATAAAAGAATTGGTTAAGGATTTAAATGTAAAGGTTAATCCAAAAACAGAGTTTGTTAAAAAGGTTATTGAAGATTTAGGTCTAAAAATCTCAGATAATGGTATTTTGATAGTTCCAGATTATTTATTCAATGGAGAGCAGAAAGAAAATATTATAATCTTAAAAACGCACAACTATGATTTAGGATTGGTTGAGAGGATTGAAGATAGGTATTTGCAGATTATAAATAAATTGAGGGATTTTTATGAGAAAAGAAGCTGAACTTTGGATAAAACAGGCATTGAAAGATTTAGAAATGGCAGAGAAAAATTTTGAAATTGGTGGATATTATATAACTGCCTTTTTATGTCATCAGAGTGTTGAAAAAGGTTTAAAGGCATTGTATATTGTGAAATTTAAAAGAATGCCAGAAAAAATGCATTCTTTAATTGCATTAGGTAGAGAGGTGGGAATTCCAGAGGAATATTTTCATATTTTAAGAGAGATGACCCCAGATTTTATAATTTCAAGGTATCCTGATGTAATTGGAGAAGTTCCTTATGAAGTTTATGATAAAGAAACAGCAAAAGAAAGGTTAGAAAATGCAAAGAAGGTGGTAGATTGGATTTTGGGGAAAATGAAAAAATTAGAAATTTCATCAATAAATTAAAAGAGAAATTTAAACCATATAAAATAATTTTATTTGGTTCAAGGGCAAGAGGAGATTATTTAGAAGAAAGTGATTATGATTTAATTATAGTTAGTGATTACTTCAAAGGTATGCCATTTTTAAAGAGGATGAAGGAGGTTTATGAGTTGTATGATTTGGATGTTAATGTTGATATAATTCCTCTAACAAAAGAAGAATATAAGGAAAGAAAGGATGAGATAAGTATAGTAGGAAAGGGAATTAGGGAGGGAATTGTTATAATTTAAGTTTTGGTGGAATTATGAGGGATTTAATAAAAGAGGCAGTTAATAATTTAGATTCAGCATTAAAGCTAAGGAAATTGATTATAAAAAAACTAAATGATAAGAAATTAAAAGAGAAGGATATAATTGAGGTTGTTGATGCCGTTGATGATTTATCCTTGGAAGAGATTCAAAAATTGGGTAGTAATTTGAGAAAATTTCCAATGGGTTGTGATTTAATAGAAGTTGCTGTAGGGCCGTGCTCATCATCAATAACATTAACTCAGCTAATTGAAAATTGTATTTTAACTGATTATATGGGATTCCCAATTCATATTTGTAGTTATGCAGTGGCAGATATTGCTGAAAAAGAGGGATTAAAGCCAATAGAAGTTTTAAAGATGATTTTAAATGAGGTAGATGTGCCAATAGATATAGACCACTTTGGGATGTATGGACCTATGAGATTCCCAAAGGAGATAACGCACTGTTATGGGGACTGTTATTTTAAAGGACCGCCATTTAAGGGCTGTCCAAGAGATAGGATTCATAAGAGATTGATAGAGAAGGAGAAAGAGCATGCCGATGAGTTTGAGGACTGGATAAAATTAGCTTCAACTGTATGCATAAATGTTGTTGAGGAGCAGGGTGGGGAGGAGCATGCCGCTCCATTGGAGGAGATGAAGATTGTTGCAGAGACAGCTAAAAAGTATGGTAAGGGTTTAGAAGGGATTTTCCACATTGGAGATGGATACGATGATTTGATAACGGGGATTAAAGCATGTATTGATTTGGATGTTGATGTGTTTGTTGTTGAGGGGGCTCCATTTAACAGGGCTAAGGATAGATTAAAGGCATTTGCCAAGGCAATAGCTGTTTCAAGAATTTTAGTTAAAGGGGGTGTTGTAGCAACTAATGGGGCTTATGAGGATGAATGTAGAATTGGATTAAGAAGTGGGTTAAACGCAATATTAACTGGCTTTCCATTAAATCATCATGGGTATATGTGCGGCTATTCTCCAAAAACTGCAAAGAGGGGGAATTTTGGTTTAAGAAGAGTTATGAGGATAATTAGGGAAGAGATAAAGGCAGGGAATGTTAATGCAAATTTTGCAGATAAGGAAATAGTTAAAGCAATTGCATTAGGAAATAACTTTTTAAAAGGAAATATTTATCCTTATAATATTGGAGGGTTTTATTTGGGAGATGCACACTGGGCATCTATAAAGGAGAGTAATTTATGCAAAAAATTGAAGGTAAATAAGACAATTGATGACATCTCTGCTGAAAGGGTAGGATTGATTGGAGGAAGATATATAAGTTGGGCAATTGCTGAAAGGGCAGAGGAGGTTTATATTTCAGATACTGATAGTTGGGTAGAAAAAGCCACCATCAAAATTTTAAATGATGCTGGAATTAATGCTTATCCATGTAATGGAGATGATAAAAAGACATTGGAGGCAGATAAAGTTTATATAACAACCTTTATTCCAAATATTGCTTTGAAGATATTAAATAAGCTTAGAGATAGTAGAGTTGAGCTTCTGATTTAAAATTTTATCATTAAGGGATTCTATGAGATGGCTCACACCATTCGGTATGTTGTTCATAAGTGGGACGTATTATGGATTAATATTTTTTGGCTTAATTATGGAGGTTGTTCATAATGCATTGATTAGTTTAGTTTTAGCATTTTTTGTAATATTTATATGGGATTTAATTTTATCCATAATATATGGTTTAAAATTTGTTAAAGAAGGAGAATATCTATATTTAGAATGGGATGGACAGTTTCCTGACCCTTATGGATTGTTTGCAAGCACGTGTCTTTCAGCAGTAATTTGGACATATGCAGATTCATTATTATTGGGTTTAATTGTCCCAGTTATTGTTGTATTCTTAGGAAAGCAGTTAATGCGTGGATTATATAAAAAATTGACTAATTAGTGCAAACTAAAACACTCCCTTATTAGATATAAACGACATTGGATTAAAAGAGGGAGAGGTTGCAATAGGATAAATAAAAAAATAAGTGATTTTCATGAATTGGAAGGGACACACAATCTTAGGGATTATCTTCGGATTGCCTTTTATTTCATCACCAGAACAGATATTTTTAGCATTAGCTGGGGCTTTATATCCGGATTTAGACCATGATGTTAAAGAAGACATTGTCAAAAGAGGGATTTTAATATCGGGAGGGATTGTTTTTTTAAATGTTTTACTTTATTTTTTTGATAAAAGTTTATTTAATATTGATTTGTTTATTTTAGGAGTTGCAGTTCTTTTAATATATTTAATCCCTTATTTTTCAGAGCATAGAACTTTAACTCACACATTTTGGTCTATGCTATTTGTTTCTTTTATCTTAGGAAATTTATACTACAAGCTTTCATTCATATCCTCAATTTTTGCTGGAATATTGTTATTATTAATGGTTACTAATGAGACATTGCTTGGGAAAATAATTATTTACGCCATCTTTGCATGGGTTATTTTAGATATCTTAAAATTAAATCCTGGAATTTATGGGGACTTTTATTACTTACTACCTGTTATTGCTGGGTATTTATCCCATATTGTTGGGGATACAATGACACCAGCAGGTGTAAAAGCTTTTTATCCACTATCAAATTATAGATTAAGAAAAAAAGAAGGGTATATTTTAGTGGCAATATGGATTTTAATGGTGATTTATGTTTGGAAGGATGTGTTATTAAATTTCATAAGATAAAAGATTTTCTTTAACCTTATTTATCTTTTGCATTTTTTCATTAACCTCTTTTTCATATCTATCCAATCTTTCCCTAAATACCTTTATCCTCTTCTCAACTTCCTTTGGAGCAGGTCCCCCAACAACATCCCTCATCTTAACATTTTCATAGGGGTCTAATGCCCTTCTTATTTTTTCTTCATCAACTTTCAAATTGTATTTTTCTAAGACCTCATAGATGACCTCAATCATATCCTTCTTTTCTTCAATACTTCTTCTAACAACCTCTCCAACAATACCATGAGCTGTTCTAAATGGAATTCCCGTCTCTCTGACTAAGGTATCAGCCAATTCTGTTGCAGTTGAGTAATTTGCGTTAGCTAATTCTTTCATCCTCTCTTTATTAACTTTTATTGTTTTTAGCATACCATGAATCATCTTAATGGTATCTATTGTTGTATAAACGCTATCCCATAAATGTGGGCTTACTTCTTGCAAATCTCTATTGTAAGTATTAGGAAGAGCTTTTAAAATAGTTAAAACAGTAACTAAATTTCCATTTAATTTGGATAGCTTAGCTCTTGCTATCTCTGCCACATCAGGATTTTTCTTTTGAGGCATTATTGAAGAGGTTGAGCAGAACTCATTGGCAATTTCAATAGTTCCAAACTCATAGGTGGAGAATAAAATTAACTCTTCGCAAATTTTTGATAAGTTTGTTCCCAATATTGATAAATCAGCCATAACCTCTAATATAAAGTCCCTTGCTGAAACGCCATCCATAGAGTTCTCTATTAAAGCATCAAAGCCCAACAATTCCTTAGTCCTCTCCCTGTTTATATTGAATCCAGTTGTTGCCATTGCCCCACAACCTAATGGAGAGATATTTATCCTCTTATAAGCATCCAATAACCTTAAAATATCCCTCTCAATTGCTGAAACATAGCTTAATAAGTAGTGAGCAAAAGTTACTGGCTGAGCGTGCTGTAAATGTGTATATCCAACAGTTAATGTCTCTTTATGCTCCTCAGCCAATTTTAATATATCTTTTAACATCTCAATTAAAGATTTGGCAATTATTAAAACTTTTTCCCTTAAAGCAATCCTTAAATCAGTTGCTACCTCATCGTTCCTACTCCTTCCAGTGTGCATCCTTCCAGCTACATCCTCACCAAGTTTTTTAATTAATTCACTTTCAATAACCATGTGTATATCATCCAAGGAAGGGTCTAAGTTTAAATTTTCCATGCCTTTTTTGTAAATTTCTTTTAAACCTTCAATAATCTTTTTTGCATCTTCTTTTTTTATTATTCCCTGCTCATAAAGCATTATTACATGAGCTATGTCGCATAAGATATCTGCTTCAAAAATTTCTTTATCAAAATCTAAGCTTGTTGTGTATTTTGCTACATCTTCCTTTATTGAATTTCCTAACCTTCCCCTTCTTAAAATGTTCATGTTTTCACCAAACACATTTAATTATCAATTAGGTAGTAATTATTGGTATTAAAAAAACTTCTTCATTTATTTATAAATATTCTCTGAAAATTATTGATATTATTGTCAAAAAGTAAGAGATTTATTATAACAGTCCCTTATTATGAAGAATTGTAAAAAGAACTTTAAATGCTTTTTTAAGTGGAATAACATTCCCAAAGAATTCTTAATTAAAAGGTTGAGGTAATTAAAAATAATAAACTACTTTACTTTTTGTAAATATTAAAAATTCCAATAAGGTAAAAATTTTAATATATATAGTTTACTATTTGATTTAAATTGTAATTATATATATAGTGTTTTGTATTAAAATTAACTATAAAAAATTAAAAAATAGTTGGCGATGACGCTCCTATATGGAGCTGAGCCAATATAAGGGCAACCACCAATAAAAGGTGGCAATATGAAATTTTTAGAGAAGGGAATATATAAGATTTTTGAAGCAGTAGTTTTAGTAAGCATGATAGGTGCCTTAGTAGCTGAACCAGCTGCTTTGGGAGATGTTGGGGGGATTGTATTATCAATATTGTTTAAAAGATATAAATGCAGCTAATTCATTGTTATAATCAAGCATTTTGGGCATCTTTTGAAGGAACTATTGCATGTATTCCATTAATGTTTTGTGGAGGGTAGGAGTTGCATCAATGGCTTGGAGTAGTCACATACTCAACTGTTGTTTTATAATATTTATAGTTCTTTTCAAAATATTTTGGAAAACGATTTTAAACTTGTATTTTTGAGTATATCGTTTATAAATTTCTTTGAATAGCTTAATTTTGAGCTTAGTTTGTGGTATTCGTTTATACACTGTCTTACAATCTCTTCCGTATCTAATATGGATAGTTTCGAGATAAATCTTTTTAAGCACTTCCATATAAACTCTATCGGATTTAAGTCGGGACTGTATGGTGGGAGATAAACTAAAAACACGTTTAACTCTTCTGCTAATTCTTTAACCATCTTCGATTTATGGGATGGGAAGTTATCCAAGATTATGATGATTGCATCGTATTTGGAATTTTCCTCCTTTATTTTCTTTATGGCTTTGCAGATTTCGAATTTTCCCGAGTTTTCTATTTCGATACAAACATCATTCCCTACAAACGCATAGAAGCCGAGCAAACTTTTTCTTGTTTTATCACTATTCACTCTTTTAACGAATTTTTTGAGTTTAGTCCAGAATCTAACAGTATTTGGATTCGATTGAACATAAGTTTCATCAAGAAATCCAATTGCTACATTTTCTATTGAAATGCCCTTTGATAAGATTTTACTAACTGTATTTTCGAGATTTTCAATTAATAACCCTTCTGCATTTTCAGGTCTTCGATAATCGATAGTATAAGGCTTTTTTAGATGATAACCGAATTTTCTCATATATCGATGTATTGTAGGGGTTGATAAATCCTTTCCAAACTCATCCATTATTCTTTTGCGTATTTCTCCCGTTGTCCAATAACTCCTCTCAGACAAAATCGATTTAAGCTTATCTATCTCCTTGTTAGATAGTTTCTTTGGTCTTCCACAATTTTTTCCGAGATTTGACGTTAATCCATTTTCTTTTTTTCATTCCATTCGTTAATCCACGTGTAAATTGTGTTCGATGGAATATTCGTAATCTTTGAAACCTCACCAATATCTTTATATTTCTCGACCAACAATAATACTAATGCCTTAAAGTCCTCACTTTTGATACGTTTGTTCTCGATAAATCTCCTCAATCGTTCTGGCTCGTCAATCCTCTTTCGCATAGCCATTTACACCACCCTCTAAAATTTTTATCGATATTTCTTGTTAATAAGTGTTATATATCTTTTTCCAAAACATTTTGAAAAACACTATAGTTTCATTCTTTTATTTGATGAGCAATAAAATAACTAAAATAGCAAATAATGAAATTATTAATAGTGATTAATATGGAGTCATTTATTTTTTTAAATCGGCGTGCAATATTAAATTTATGGACAATGTTTATTGCTGGTTTAGCTATTGTATTATTAAAACCTAAAATAGTTATCAACTTTAAAAAATCTGCGACTATATTTGTTAGTTGTACAATTTATATATTACTAATTATATTTGCTTGTTATGTTATAGATAATATTCTAATTTAATAGTATTATCTGAAGTATTTATATCAACAATGTTCTTTGAACTTGGGATTATGTAATATTAATTGGGGTGGTATCATGTATAATAACAATTCCTCAAATATTCATATACCGTTGTGGATTTTTTTTAGTGGGTTTATAATAATGATATTTTTATCATTATGCGAATATTTTGGTTTGTATATGCATAATACATTAATTAGAACTATATGTTTAGTTTTTGGGATAGCGATTAGCGCACTGTTCTTAGAATACATTCTACAATATAAGATATTCAAAAATAGCGAATATCCGATATCTAAGATACTATATAATTCAATATTTGTTGGTCTTATATTATACCTTGTAATCTACACTACAAACCTCAGTACATGGATTTTTATTGTACCATCGATTATTATAGTCATATCTTTTATGAGATATAACGATTTTACATATTTAAAAGAGAAGAGAAAAATTAACATAAATAAATAGTGAAATCATGAAGGTACTTATGGAGATACCGATAATTCTAACTCTGCTAATCTTCTCGTTAGGTTTTATTTCTGGATGAATAGCCATAACTGATTTATCAAAAATTAACGATAAGGACTTATCCAATTACAAACCTAAAATAAACTTTAACTTCCCTACAATCTTAACAAACAACTTAAAAGTTATCTTCCTAATGTTGGCAGGAGTCATAACCTTCGGATTATCTACTTTTATAAACTTATTGTTCAATGGTTTTAACGTTGGTCTATTAATCGGCTCTACTTTTCTAACTAAAGAGCCGTTAAAACTTATTGCCGGTTTTATCCTTCCACACGGCATTTTCGAAATTCCTGCTATGTTAATATCAGCAGCAGCTGGATTTAAAATTCCTTACAAAGTAACTCTCTACTTATTAGATAAAAAAGAAAAACCACTTACAGAAGAAGATATTAAAGAGTTTTTAAAATTATCTCTAATCTCAATAATTCTAATCATCATAGCCGCTTTTATTGAAGTTTATATCACTCCAAAGATAGCCACTTATCTACTAACTAACGTAAGATTTAAATAAAAATGGAACTTAATTTTATATTATGTTTTTTTTTGGTGGTTAAAATGTCAGATATTATTGAAGTTATTTATGAAGATGGTGTTTTAAAACCATTAAAACCATTAAAAATAAAGGATAAGAAGAAATTGAAAATTAAAATTATCGATAACAATGTGGAAGAGTTTTTAAAGTCATTGGTAATAAAAAAGTGTAAAACTATTGATTATAAAAAATTAAAAGAGGCATATTATGAATCCCTCTAATGTTTTTGTAGATTCTTCGGTTATGGTCGGATTGTTTGTTGGAGATGAGAAAGCTCATAAATTATTATCTAAACTAATAAACGATGATTTCATGTTGTGTATAAATCCAATTGTTTTTTCTGAAACAATGTTTAAGGTGACGTTTAATATAGCGTTGGAGGATGGAATTAAAGGAGTTTATGATTTGAAAGAGAATTTAAATAGATATTCTTGGGTATATAGAGAAGTTAAAGAAAAATTTGATGAAATGATTAAAATGTGCTATTTAAAAGTGTTAGATACTAATTGGGAAGTTCTAAAATTATCTTCTGAAATGGGTGAAAAATACAACCTTCTAACGAATGATGCGATAATCATTGCTACGTGTAAATATTACGGAATAAATAAATTAGCTACTTTTGACTCCGACTTTGAAAAAGTAGATTTTATTGAAATAATTTACTAATTTTACTAATATAAACTACTTTAATTTTTTATACTTATTAAAGTTCTTGATGAAGTATATATTTCTGTATAAATGCTTTACTATTTGATTTAAATTGTAATTATATATATAGTGTTTTGTATTAAAATTAACTATAAAAAAATTAAAAAATAGTTGGTGATGACGCATTGCTATATAGGTGTTTTTGTAGCGGCTTAATGCTTTATATTTTATTTTTATTTTTTATTCGAGGATGATATTATGGATGATAGAAAAATAGATAGATATGATGGTATTTTGATTATAATAATTTTAACCCTTTCTATATTAGAATATAATTTAAAACACCCATATGAGATATTGGTAATGGAACTGACAATATTAGTGATTTTATTAAATATTATATATATCGGATATAAATTTTATTGTAACAAAACTATGCAAAAATATAAGTAGATAAATTAAAACATCAGTGAAACCATGAATAAACTACCGATAATTTTAACTCTTACAATCTTCTCATTAGGTTTTATTTTTGGCTTGATATCAATAAAAAACTTATCAAAAATTAATGATAAAGAGTTATCTAACTACAAACCTAAAATAGAATTTAACTTACCTATAATTCTAACAAACAACTTAAAAGTTATCTTCCTAATGTTAGCTGGCTCTATAACCTTCGGTTTATCTACGTTTATAAATCTAATATAAATGGTTTTAATGTTGGTGTCTTAATCGGTTCTATCTCACTAACTAACGAACCGTTAAAATTAATAACCGCTTTAGTCCTTCCACACGGTATTTTCGAAATCCCTGCTATTTTAATATCAGCAGTAGCTGGATTTAAAATTCCTTATGAAATAACTCTCTATCTTTTAGATAAGAAAGAAAAACCTATAACAGAGGGAGACATAAAAGAATTCTTAGAACTATCTTTTATTTCAATAATTTTAATAGTTATAGCAGCTTTTATAGAGGTTTATATAACTCCTAAACTTTCATTATTATAATTGGAGGGGGGTGATGATAATAAATTTAATATTAAATCCAAAGGAATTTTTTTCTAAAGTTGTAGAACATCCAGCTAACTTAAAGATTCCATTTATTATTATATTAGTATTTGGATTTTCTATATTTTTTCAGTCCTCACTACCGTATATAAGATTTTTGAATTATATCCCGGATACGGGTGATAGAGTTGTTGTATTGATTTTATTCACAATGTTTTTTGTTTTTGGAATTTTAGTGTCTTTCTTATTGTGGATAGTTTTGTCAACAATATTTTGGGTAGTTATAAAAATAATATTTAAAAAAACGAGAGATTTTAAAAAAACATTGGAAGTTGTTAGCTATGGATTTCTTCCATTAATATTTGGTAATGTTATTTATTCAATTGTATGGTTTATTTGTATGTTAAATATTCCCCATGAAATATTACATATTGTACAAAATCATCCACAATATATACTTGCAGCAAGTACATTAGTAGTTTCTAAAGAGGTTAGTTATTTATTAATGATAATTATTATACTATCGCATTTATGGAGTTCTTTACTTTGGGCTGAGGGATTAAAACAGCTATTCAATGTGAGATTTCTAAAAGTACTGGTTATTACGGTAGCGTTGTCATTAGTATGGGTAAGTTTTTATATATTAATTTAGTTTAATTTTTTCTTAAAGAGAATATATGCAACTACTGACTTCAAAATTCCTTATGAAGTAACTCTCTATCTCTTAGATAAGAAAGAAAAACCAATAACGGAAGAAGATATTAAAGAGTTTTTAAAATTATCTCTAATCTCAATAATTCTAATCATCATAGCCGCTTTTATTGAAGTTTATATCACTCCAAAGATAGCCACTTATCTACTAACTAACGTAAGATTTAAATAGTTAAAGTAACAAATACAATCATTGAAAAATCTAATAGGTGGTATTAATGAATATAATAGAGGCACTAACAAATCCAGAGACATTCTTCAAAAAACTCTCTCAAAAAGATATCTCTCTAAAAGAGCCATTTTTAATTGTTTTAATCTTTTCTATATTAATATCAATCTCTGCCTATATATCAACCTCATTCTCATTTATATATAAAATCTTCCCTCCACAATATCAGCAAGTATTGGCATTTACCAAGATTATTACTTTAATATCAGCATTTATTGGTGGAATTGTTTCATGGCTAATTATAGCTGGGGTTATGCATCTCATTTCAATAATATTTAAAGGAGAGGGGAGTTTTAAGAAAACTCTATCATTTACTGGCTATGGATTTCTACCAAACATAATTGGGGCTATAATAACAATCCCCATTGCTTATTACTATTTATCTCAAATTCACATCCCACAATTAACTATATCTCAACTACAAAATCCAGTCATCATTAAAATGATTATGAAACAAATATTTCCAAAGACATTGATATATACTAATGCAGTAATTGGTTTTGCTGTAACCATATGGAATTTGTATATATGGACTTATGCAATTAATTATGCAAGAAACTTGGATTTAAAAAAGGCATTTATAACTGCCTTAATACCAACAGTTATATTTGGGTTGTATCAACTTTATAATGTATTGAAATTCTTATAAATTGTGGGGGAGATTGTGAAATTAAAAAACATATTTGTAATTTTTTTATTTTTATTTCTTTTAACTCAAAACTCAGCTTATATAATCTTTAAAAATATTGATTACAAAGCACAATACTTAGAACCGTCAAAAACTTATGATTTATACATAACAATAGAGTCAGATAAGGAGATAAATAACACAGTCGTTTATATTAAACCAAGTAATCAAATATCTAAAAAATATATTAAAATTATTAAAGGAAAACAATGGATAGGGCATATTTTTCCCTCAGAGCTTGAAGTTGCCCACTTTATAATAAAAATAAAGCCAAATACTCCAAATTATGATTATAAGATGATAGTTTATTGCAACTACACAAGAGATAAACAACAATACTCTGAAAATAGAATCTTTACCCTTCCAGTTAGAGGAAAAGCAAACTTAGTTATAGAAAGCAATAATAACATCTTAAAAGTTGGTAATAATAAAATCCTTTTACTATTAACAAACAAAGGAACTGGAACAGCAGAAAATATTAAAGTAGAATTTAAGAACTCAAAAAATATAGTCGTCTTAGGGAATAATGCTTTTACAATAACTTCTTTAAATCCAAAAACCTCAACCTATATCCCATTAACGGTATTTGCAAAAAAAGAAGGAGTTTATTCTATAACTTATAAAATAACCTACAAAAATCCTTATAACTTATTGGAATTAACTCAAAAATCAGAGACAATAAACGGGGACTCAAAAACAGAAACCATGACTTATAAAAATAAAAATATAGTTGAAGAGACGGGAATTTTAACATTCAATGTATTTCCAAACGATTTAATATCATTAAATATAAAAAATCCAATAATTACAATTGGAAAGATAGAAAATTTAACAATTTCAATAAAAAATAATTACAAAGATTCCCTTTTTGTAGTCCAAATAAATAAATACTTTGTAGGGGATAACCAAAAACCCATATTTATCAAAAAGGGGGAAATAAAAAATATCTCTTTCCAGATAAAAGTAGATAAAGAGGGAATTACCTCCCTTCCTATAATTTTATACTTTGATAATAATCAAATTAGGAAAAACCTAACTATAAATGTCATAGGAAAGGCAGATTTAGTTTTAAGTGGGGTTAATGTAGAAAATTCCTTTAATGAAGTAAAGATAACAGGTGATATAGACAATATTGGAACTGGAAAGGCGAAGAGTGTTTTAATCTCAATTGAAAAAACTAAAAACATTATTCCAAAAAAGCCATATGAAAACTATTTCGTAGGGACATTAAATCCCGATGATTATGGAAGTTTTGAACTACACTGTCAAATTAAAGGAGTTGTAAATGAGATTCCACTTAAAATAACATATAGGGATGAAAATAACAACTTAATATCCATTTATAAAACAATAAAAATTAATAAAAATATAATCTCTTTAAAAAATGGAAATAAAGATGAGGTTAATTATTTAGTTGTTGGAATAGCTGTTATGTTTTGTATTGGAGTTATATATTTAATTTATAGGGGATTCGTAAAGAAAAAGTGAGATTATGAAGTAAATGAATTCATTTATTTCAATTTTGGCATAAATACCAATATTTTTATTGTAATAGAATAATTTAAAAATTTTAGGGGAAATTATGATTAAACTCAAAAATGTAACAAAAACATACAAAATGGGAGAAGAAATTATCTATGCTCTAAAAAATATAAACCTGAATATAAAAGAGGGGGAATTTGTTTCTATAATGGGACCTTCTGGCAGTGGAAAATCAACAATGTTAAATATTATTGGTTGTTTAGACAAACCAACAGAGGGAGAGGTTTATATCGACAATATAAAAACAAATGATTTAGATGATGATGGATTAACAAAAATTAGGAGGGATAAAATTGGTTTTGTCTTTCAGCAATTTAATCTAATCCCAATATTAACCGCATTGGAGAATGTTGAACTTCCACTAATTTTTAAGTATAGGAATTCAATGAGTGAAGAAGAAAGAAGGAAAAGGGCTTTAAAATGTCTAAAAATGGCTGAGTTAGAGGAAAAATTTGCCAACCATAAACCAAACCAATTAAGTGGGGGACAACAGCAAAGAGTAGCAATAGCGAGGGCTTTGGCAAATAATCCACCAATTATATTGGCGGATGAACCAACTGGTGCATTAGATAGCAAAACAGGAGAGAAAATAATGCAATTATTAAAAAAACTAAATGAAGAAGGAAAAACAGTTGTTGTTGTAACTCATGACATAAATGTTGCAAGATTTGGAGATAGAATTGTTTATTTAAAAGATGGGGAGATTGAGAGGGAAGAAAAGTTAGGGGGAGATTGATGTATTTTGAACTGGCAAAGAGAAATTTAAAAAGAAATTTATTGAGGAGTATTTTAGCTTTATTGGGAATAATTATTGGAGTTGCGGCAATATCTTCATTGGGAATATTGGGGGGAGGATTAAAGCAGGGAATTATGGAAAATTTGGGAAGTATATCCAATTATATAATTGTCTTTCCAAATTATCAAAATGGATACACTTCTTTTGATAAAAAAGATGTTGAAAAACTAAGAGTTTTAAATTGTGAAGTTATTCCTATCTATGCCACTTCTGACTTTGTTTATATAAAAGGAAAGAATAGGAGGATTTATACAAATATTTTTGGTATTGATAAAGATGATATAAACTATTTAAATCTAAAAGTAAAAATCTCAGATACATCTGCCGCTGTTGATACCTTTTTTTCTAAGGCTAATGAAATAAATATTGGAAATCAGTTAGTAATTAAAAATATCTCATTTAGAGTAAGTGGAATATATAACAGCACCTATTTATTTCCAGACAATTCTTTAATCTTAACAGCAAAAACATATAAGAGATTATACGGAGAAAAGAAATATTCAAGAATAATCCTATATGTTAGGGATATAAATAACATAGATAAAATAAAAAAAGAAACAGAAAGAATTTTAAACAAAAAGGAGAAAAAATGCATTATAATAGCCCTAAATTCTATATTAGAAGCAATTAATGGTGTTATAACTAAGGTTTCTTACTTTTTAATGGGAATTGGGGCAATTTCTTTATTGGTTGCGGGTATTGGGATTGGAAACGTTATGTTAATGAGCGTTGTTGAGAGAACAAAGGAAATTGGAGTAATGAGGAGTATTGGAGCTTCAAAAAAAGATATTATTATATTATTTTTATATGAGGCGTTAATTTTGGGGATTATTGGTTCTTTAATTGGTGCATTTTTGAGTTTATTCTTTGGTTATTTAATTGTTCATTATCTATTAAAAACTTCATTGTCCTATTATGCAATAATATACATGCTCATTGGAATTTTCTTTGGAATTTTAACGTCTTTAATCTCTGCCTTATATCCTGCCTATAAAGCATCGAAATTAGACCCTATAAAAGCATTAAGAAATGAATAAATATAAAGCGAAAATTCTATAAAAAGAGTTGGAAAATTTGGTGTAAGTATGGAAAGTTTTGAATACGAGCTAAAAATGGCTATAAATCATTTATTAGAAACAAACTATCCAAGAAAGGCATTTTGGCACTTTGATGATTTAATTGATGATTTAAAAAGTGGAATTAAAGCAGGAGATGATGCAGTAGTTGTAAAAAACATGGTTATTAATATGGAAGGACCTTATCCTTTAAAATTAGGGGCTAAGACAGCATTAATTCACACTGCCTGTGATGTTGTGGCAATGGGGGCTAAGCCAAGATTTGCATTAAATGCCATTCAAGCAAAAAATGAAGATGAAATAAAATTGGCTGTTGATGGTTTAAGAAAACAGAGTATAGGTTTAAATATTCCAATAATTGGAGGAAATACACAGACAGTTGAAGAACTAAAATCTTGCATTTCAGTAGCTGTTTTTGGGGAGTTAATTGATGAAAATTTGATAATAAGAGATGGAGGGGCTAAGGGAGGAGATTTATTAATTATGCTTGGAGACCCCGTAGAGGGAGATGTTGGGGAGAGAGTTTATAAAGCAAAGAAAAAATTTAATACCTATTTAGAAATCTTAGAGAATGGAATAAAAATAAATGCCTGTAAAGATGCAT
>Ga0256838_1000202_pt1 | contig 41688 bp, 37 predicted proteins | sample 4571419metaG_FD_185978 | JGI IMG/M metagenome (GOLD analysis project Ga0256838, IMG submission 185978) | Hydrothermal vent microbial communities from Guaymas Basin, Mexico - 4571-419 | ecosystem: Environmental > Aquatic > Marine > Hydrothermal vents | place: Mexico: Guaymas Basin | collected... | reverse complement strand
TGAGGCACGTCTACGAGAAACCCTACATGACAGCGCTAGGCCAAGGTTTGACTGGGAGTGCCGTTATTGCCCCTTCCGTAAACTCTGTCCTTATTCGGGTGCTAATCGTTGAAGAAGCCTGGGCGGAACACTGAAGGTCTTCGAGGCGACATGCATCTACACACCACCGTAAGCGACGGCCGGGCGTCACCAGAAGAGACAGTACTGACAGCCGTGGAGAAAGAGCTGGACTTCATAGCGGTAACAGACCATGACACGTTCCGCGGCAGCCTACTAGCACAGAAAGCCGCACGCTCAATGGGCGCCGAGATAGTAGTCTTGACGGGGGCCGAGATAAGGACCACGCATGGCGACATTCTCGTCTACTGCTCCGGCGAGCCGCCCAGCCGCGTGCCACGCGACCCTCTCGAGCTGCGTGACTACATGCAGTCCGAGGGCTGCCTAGTGGTGCCTGCCCACCCCTTCGATAAGAGGCGAAAGGGGATAGGCGAGCTAGTCTACGAGGGGGGCTGGGACGCTATAGAGGTCTTCAACGCCTATAGTGATCCGTGGTCGAATAGGAGGGCTGCGGAGGCGGCGCGCCAGCTGGGCCTCCCAGGCCTCGCCAACAGCGATGCCCACGTACCCGAGGCTATAGGCGCGGCCTATAACCTCGTCCAGGCTGAGCCCGACGCCGGGGCTGAAGAGATACTCGAGGCGATAAGACGCGGCCGCGTAGTTCCTGTGCCGGGGCGGCCCGATGCAGGTGCGTATCTGCGCACTCTTTCATGGAGCATTGAGCGCAGGCTGAGGCGTAGGCGCGGCGGCCCGAGCCGGCTAGACTACCTGGAGGAGGAGGGTATACCCTACGAGGGGTAAGAATAGAGGGTTGCAGGGCCCTAGAAGGGGGGAGGCTCAACGTAGTCAAGTACTCGGTCCTTTGCCTTCTCTAGGCGGCGCTGGTGTTCTTCGAGGAACTTCGCTAGCAGCTCTGCGGCGTACTTCTTATCCTCGCCACAGAGGAGGCGGCCGCTGCGACAATCCTCATATATTCTGGCTAGCTCGCGGTCGTCCTGGATGAGGTGGTAGACGTAGAATTCATAGATGGTGCACTTCTCCGGCACACCGCCTAGACGTCGCTGTTCCTCTACTGTTGCTCTGCCACCAGTTAGTGCTCGCTTGAGTTTTCGTACTGCAACCTCGGGCGGATCGGTGAGGAATATCGTGTAGTCGGGCCTGCTGCTGCTCATCTTGTTGCCGTCGAGTCCCGTCTGGAACCTATGATATGTTGATGCCGGGCGAGCGAGGCCGAGCTCGTGCTCGAAGCGGTCCGCTATGTCCCTGGTCAGCCTCAGGTGGGGATCCTGGTCCGCGCCGACGGGGACTACCACGTGCTTGAAGCCGCCGAAGTGCTCGAGCTGCGGATGAAGTATATCGGCTGCCTGCGTTAACGCCGCTATCACCTTGCTTGGCTCTATCTTTCCATATATCGCCTCCATCTCTGCCATTGTGACTTTTCGGGAGAACATTTGTATCAGTCGGTAGTATGGGGTCTCGTAGTTTGTCTGGAAGTATATGTGAGTATGCTTGTTCTTCTCTAGACCAAGCGCTATTAGGTTAGCTACATACTCGTACAGCCCTATCTCAATGACTTTCTTTCTGTCAAGCTTTCTCACTGCGTATGCCTCCGCGTCAGCTATCACTACGAATATCTCGAACCCAAGCCGCTGGTAGTAGATTATCTGGTCAGCGACCATCTTGTGGCCGAAATGGAATTTCCCGCTAGGCATGAAGCCCGTTACTAGTGCAACCCGTTCACCGCGCTCATACGCGTCAAGTATCTTTTCGTAGTCGCGATGGCCGAATATCACGCCACGTCTCATGAGGTGTAGGGGTTCGCCGAAAACTTGCCGTACCCGGGGCAGGAGCTCGGAGAAGGGCTTTACGCCGAAGTAGTGGAAGAGCTTCTCATACTCTATGCGGACTGCTGTGCCCCAGGGGTCTATGCGGTAGTCCTCCGCCCTCTTCTCGTCCTCCGCCACAATAACTCCCACCCACGCTCCGTCAGCTGCGGCGAAAGCCTAGCGATTGGCAAACGAAAGCGTGGAGAGTTAATACCTTACCTAGGCGGGACGTGGCTATGCCATATAACAGATGTTGGAGTATCGGGGGGTGTTGATTCTAGGCACAGCGGGGTGCATGGCTGGCTTGGTGCGTATAATTGAAGCCAACGATCTTCTGTCCGCGGTAAACAGTGTGGCTGGATCGTTTCGCAGCGTGGGGGATGTGCGGCAGCTCCTGCTAGAGAGGGGCCAACTGCTGCGTCTAGACTCCGCATGGGCCCCCACGGGGCTTGCAGCGGTTGACACTGCTTTCCCGAAATCCCCCGTGTATCTTGTAGGTGCCTCTCTTAGCCTGGTAGCGCTTGCATCCATAGTGAGCCGCGAAGATGGTCTCACGAGGAATGTACGGACATGGCTTCTGTTCGAGGAGCAGGGGGAGCTCGACCAGGACTATGTCGCTGCATTTGCACGCCTTGTTGAGCGCCGTGAGGCTATCCGCATCCTAGACACACAGAGAGTCGAGCTACTCCTCATTGATGGCGAGGTGGTGCCGCGCAAGGGTAAATCACCGCTCTGGGAGGAGGTGGTAAACCTATCAAAACGACTCATAGCCAGGAGAGGGCACTGCATCGTAGGCGTGCTCAAGCGCAGCTACTCTTCATCAATAGCGCGGAGGCTTGGGCTACAAGTGAGCGACCGCTCTCTCGCCTCAATGGCGCTCAAGCGCGGTGAAGCCGTCTACGCCGGCCACGGAGTACCGGAACTCCAAAAGAGGGGCTGCCTAGAAGCCCTCTACAAACCACTCCGCGGCCTACCCACGGCTGTGCGAGTGGAGATGTGTGGCTGCGACCCGCTCACCGTCCTCTCCTGGCTCGCGAGAGCCGCTGGCCCTAGCGGTCTTCCCTGGCCCGTTGATCTTGTCGACACACTTGCAAAGAGAGAAGCATCGAAAGTCTCTACCGTGGAGGCCATGTTGCTCTCCAAGCTTGCTAGACGAGAACTGCAACATATGGCCTACACGGCGAACCCCCAGGAGACCATGAGGAGAAGGCGTGAGACACAGTAAGGAGACGAAAGAAGACAAGAAAGGAAGAGAAGGGGCCCTTGTGCCCCCTGACCCCCAGGAACGGGTAGAGGATGGGGCCTCCGCTCATCCAAGGGGTTATGCCACGCCCCAGCGCGGCAACGGGGCTGTCGCGGAGGAGAGCTCCGCCGTGTTCTCTTGGTGTTCACGCTATTTCTGGGACTAGAGGGTTACGGCTGTATGCCTAGGGAACACAGCCGCTCTCAATAAGCGCCCTATGTCCCGCGGCTGCAATGTTGCGGGCCTTCTCTAGGAGCACCTTGTCGCCGCCGGCAGTGTGCTCTATGCAGTCTAGGGCCGCCATCAGCCTGTGGTACCATTTTGTCGCCTCTAGGCAGTCCGCGGCTGGCCTTTTGCTCCAGAAGCGTGTGCGCGTATACGCTATCAGTAGCTCAATAGTGCAGCCTAGCGCCCTGGTATATGGCGCGGGCTTCCCCGCCACGGTGACCTCTATAGGCTGCATGTATAGGACTAGGCGCTCACCGCTTCGCCGCCGCCGCGCGGCTATCACTGCCTCTATCCTTATCTCCGTCCAGGCAGGGCACGGCGTCGAGATCGCTGCTGGGGGCGCCAGCCTGTGGCCTCCAAGCACAGCCTCTATGTAGCTCGCGGGCTCGCTCGTGAAGCCTATACATGCCTCGTAGGCATCGGCGGCATACCCCGATAGCCTTGTGCCAGGGTATATTGCCGCGAGGAGTAGGTCTCCGACACGCCACACGCCGAGCGGCGTTAGGAACAGGCCGTAGGGGGCGCGTAGGGTAGTGACTGACTCGTATATCCTGCCTTCGGCAAGTACTTCTTCGACCAGCCTGGCGGGGTGCCCCTGGCTGCTCTTCTGGGAGGTGCTTGAGGCGGTAAGGGCTGTCATGGGTTTTAGCCTCGCCGAAGACTGTGAAGCAGGGAGAGCCGCCTATAGGCTGGCGTTAGCAGCGCACGCTTCAGGCAGGCTTGTCGCCGTTGATGAGCTCTGCTCTAGGCTAAGCGCTAGGACAGTGTGTGTAGTCGGTTCGGCCGCAACACTGCGGAGAGATGCTTCGCTGCTTGACGAGTGCGACGCCATAGTTGCAGCCGACGGCTCTACGGCCTTCCTAATCTCGAGGGGCTACATGGCTGACGTGTTAGTGACGGACCTTGATGGCCCCATCTGGGCGCTTGTGAGAGCAGCCAGACTGGGTGCGCTCCCCCTTATATACTTGCATGGAGACAACTATGTCCACGCAACGATGCTTGCCGAGAAAATATTTGACCGTCTTGCCGTGTCGGCCCAGTGTATTCCAGGACCCTACCGTGGCTCACCCTATGAGCGGCTCGTACTACCGGCGACGGGCTTCACTGACGGCGATAGGGCGGCCTGGCTAGCGCTATGTTGCGGTTCCCGCCGCCTTCTACTCTTAGGCATGGAGACTAGGGCGCACTCGCTTGCTGGCACCAAGACGTGGCTAGCTAGCGACACTCCCCCAGCGCCGGCTAAGAAGGCGAAGCTGGCGATAGCAGAGAGGCTTCTACAGCTAGCGCTCGCTAGAGCAGCCCAGGCGGGGTAGAGGCTGCGATGCGTGTAGCCGTGGAGGCGCCCGTTAGGCTCCATCTAGGCTTCTATCGCCGTTGCTCCCCCCTCTCGGGGCTAAGGCTTGGCGGGGTTGGGGTAGCGGCCGATCTAGAGGGCCTTACAACACGCGTAGTTCTAGACGCCGACAGTGCAGCTGGAGACAAGCTGCGCGTTGAGGCGCCAAGCAGCTGTCTTAAGGATGCGCTAGAGGCGGCCCAGAGGGCTGCAGGGCTCTACCGTGTAGGGGGTAGGCTGCGTGTCGTAGACTGCCTCCCGCGTCATGTTGGCCTTGGCTCAACAACGCAGCTTGTGGCATCTATCTATGCAGCCTTCGGCGCAGCAGTCGGTGTCGATGTTGAGGAGGCTGTGATGGCCTCAGGTAGGGGACGGTTCAGCGGGGTTGGCGTGGGTGTCTTCCTGCGCGGAGGCCTAGTGGCCGATACCGGGCTGAAGCCAGGCACACACGTAGCCAGACCCATGGCATGGTCTTGGCCGCCACCCTGGGGCATAGTAGTTGCGATACCACGTGTAGAGCAGAGTAAGCTCGTCGCAGAAGGACCCGAAGAGGATGCAACTATGGAGGCCGTTCTTGGCTCAAACAAGTGTAGCCTCCATAACAGCTATGCAGTTCTCCTCGACGCTGTCTTTGCTGGCGCAGCGATGGCGGATTTCGAGCTCTTCGTGCAGGGAGTAGAGCTGCTTGAGGAGGCGACAGCAGAGTTGTTCGGTGAGAAACAGGGAGGCGCATACTGCTGTAGCGAGGCAGAGGAAGCAGCAAGGGCCCTAAGAAGCATCGGCGCCCGGGGCGTTGGACAAAGCAGCTGGGGCCCCACCGTCTATGGCTTCTTCCCCAGCCGCGGCAGCGCCGTCGCCGCCGCTGCCCGCCTCCGCAGCATCCTGCCTAACGCCTTCGTCGCTGCCGGCGCTATCCGGAGGCAGGGTGCCACTATCAAGCTCAGCCTCTAGCCCTGGCCGCACTTCTGGACTCTCCCTCTCCTCGCCGCCAGGGCCTTGCTGGCGCTTTCTCCGCCTCCAGGGCAGCGGTACAACGTAGACATCTTCCCGCTCCAGAAGCTCATTAGCCTCAAGCCCTATCGGGGACTCTGAGCTTATCCCATAGTAGTGGCGGAGTATCTTTCTCGCTATCTCCTTCAACCCTACCATGACTGCATGTGGCTTTGTATGCAGCTCAGCGGCTACCTGTTCCCAGCTCTTGCCTTGCAGCACACGAGCGAGCGACATGTACTCTTCGCGCTTATTTAGGCTCACGCCGCGTGTCTTTGGATATATCATCCAGTAGGCCTTTATGAGCTCATGGAAGATGTCTGCGACAGCCTCATACGTCATAGGACCATAGGCGTATATCCACAGTCTGTCCACTTGTATGGGCGTGAGTCTCGGATAGTTGTCGACGTCAATAGGCGAGCCGTGTTTCAGTATTAGGAGCGCCACCTCTGTCTCGAGCCCACGGTATGGGTCGTGAAGGCTTTCGAGCACCTTACGCTTGAACTCCCGGTTGACTATGTCGACAAGTTTCTTCATTTTCTCGCTTATAGGATTCAGTACGAGAAGCGTGTACTCTCCGCTAACGGGGTTACGGTCCGGAGACATGTGTACCGGCATGTACTTGTTCTTTAGCCAGAATCTGAGTAGCTGCTCATTCACGCCAAAACCGCTTCCAACCCAATCGAGGCCCTCCTCTACAGCTTCTCTGTAGAGATTTTCAAGCGCGAAGCTACCAATACCCTTGCCCTGTACATCAGGATGCGTAGCTATTCTCACCACGCGTAGGCCACGTGCACGGCCGAAGTCGCGTATCCTGCTATGCTTAAGCAGCCTGTCTGGGATTATGTTACCCGGCGTCTTACCACCACGTAGAAGGTCCTCTATGAGGTCGTCATCGAGGCCTCCCTCGCGGGCTATCTGTAGCGCTGAAACTATCTTACCGGAGTGCTTGACGCGCACAGCACGGATTATGTGATGAGGCGCGTCGGCCAATATCGCCAGGTCGTCGGGCTCGTTACGGTAATGCGCCAGAACATATATGCCGAATAGCTGACGGAGCTCCTTCTCGCCTTCCTTGCTGAACAAGTACTCCGCGCTATAACGTACGTACTCTAGTTCGCCTCTCTTTATCGCCTCGATATCGTCCTTGTCTAGGTCTGCTGGCTCAGCGTTAAGTAGCAATGCGTCAAACAGCCACTTCTCTATGGGGTCGTTGCTAGCGTAACGTATAGGCTCATGCATTTTGACGAGTATTAGCTCAGTGCGTGGATCATTCTGTAGTACTGGGAGAAACCTTACCGAGAACCCGCGGCCGGCCCCCTCGTAGCCATGTATTGTTGAAGCAAACACCATACGTTTATGGTGGCGCCATATATCCAACAAGAGAGGTACATGCATACCTGCAGCCTCATCAACTATGACAATATCAGCTTTCATCTTTGGCACGTATATCGGCTCCCAGTATTCTATCGTAAACTTGTCGCCATGTAGCTCTAGTATCTTGTCGCCACGTTTTACCGTCTTAACATTGAGTTTTAGAGCCTCTGCAGCACGCAAGGCAAGCATAAAGAATGTCTGTACATTAAGCAGGTTCGGCGCTGTGACTATTATACGAACACGGCCTGGCTTCTTAATGAGCTTGGCAAGACCTATTGAGGCTATACCGACAGCCCCAGACTTACCGCGGCCACGGTCCGAAGTAATAACAACTGCCCTCTTTTTCTTCTTAGGTTTATCTATTAGTTTCTCTAGCGTGTAAATCACGTTTACCTGGTCTTGTGTAAGTGCAAGCTTGTAGAGCTCGTCAGGAAAACGACGTTTCGGCGGTAGCTCTATCTTTCTCTCGCCGGTCTGCATGAGAGGATAGTCGTCAGCCTTAATTATCTCAGCCTCGTCAACGTCGTATATGAATATACCCTTATGTTCTAGGAGTTTTCGCTTGAACCAACTAATGAAGACGTGACGAGGTTCCCTATAGCCAGGCACTACCAGGTTCTGCTTAAATATGGTCATCCATCTATCCCATTTACTCCATGGCGGCACCATGAATATTATTAGGCCGCCACCTTCGACTATTCCAACCAGCCTGCCTACATCGTTAGGCTTTAGGTCATTAACTAGGTCTAGGACGAGTATCTTCGCTGTCGTGCCTAGGAATCTGTCGCTTTCCTCGTACCTAGCTATTGTATGCGACACAAGGTTGGCCCTTGCCTTTATGGTGCGTTTGACTATCTCTTTTCTCAGCTTTGCATCCTTGAATTCGTCGTGGAACATATATAGCATTTGAAGCTCTTCTTTACCCTTTAGACGTCTATATACTCGTTCATAGAACAGTATCGTCCGGGCAGCGGCGGCAGCCATCCGCACATAATCCTCGCCGGTAAGCACAAGTAGACGTCGGTGCCGGGATAGGACTGCACGCTCAATGGCTTTGCTTAGCTTCCTCAGCAGGCGCGTATAGCCGCTTGGCACATAGCGTTTTAGATCCTCTGCAACCTGGCGCCCTATTTCCTCTATGTCCTTCTTTGTGAGCTCCTCTATGTCCCCTAACTCGATAGTCAAACACTGTCCCCTCCATGACGCACCGCAAGGTTTCTTCTATGCTTCTCCCCCACGGGCCCGCGGATAGCCGAGGATGGAGACCGGAGCTACCTAATACTATGTGGAATATGGGGCAGGATGTGTCCCTCAGCCCTTACTAAGCCGCGGTGCAGCAGAGCGCTTTGGTGTACTCGCCTGGTTCAAGCTAACAGTTCGCTCAGCTCGCTTACTTCCTCTATATCTTTTACAGGTACTGTGACCTGCTTTCGCGCGGCGAGGTCTCTTATTGTTACTTTTTGTTCTCTATACTCTTGCTCACCTACGATAATGGCGTAGTCGTAGCCTTGTTTGACTATACGTGTAAGGGCTTTATGGAGACGTGGCGTGACGACAATCGTGGTTACGATATTCTTCAATATAAGCATGTCCTGTATTCGAGCTGCGTAAGGTACATGCTCTCTATTCATCACTATTAGTGCCGCTCGTCTGCGTTTTTCGAGTAGATCCTCAGCGCGCCCTAGCTCCTGCATGGCTGCGAGTGTACGGTCAAGGCCTATAGCGAAGCCGGTGCCCGGGACATCTTCGTCGCCGTAGATCTTTATGAGGTTGTCGTAGCGGCCACCGCCTGCTATGCTCACAGGGAAGCCCGGCACCTTTACCTCGTATATTATACCCGTATAGTAGGCTAGACCTCTTGCAAAGGCTAGATCAATTTCTATGTTGAGATTAGGCTCATATTGTCTAAGCATATCATATATAGCGTTTAGTTCGCTTATGGCTTTCTTAGCTTCCGGCACTACGTTTTCTATGGCCTTTACCGCGGCGTCTATGCTATCACGGTGCTCCCATATCCTGCTTAGGAGCACCCCTAATTCGTTGAAGCCTTTTTCATTTATCTCGTTGAGAGCTTCCTTGTACATGCCTTTATCCATTAAGTGAAGTATGTGGTCCTGGAAATCCTCTGGGACGTTATACTTTGCGAACAATATACGATAGAGCCGTGTAGAGCCAAGCTTCAGTACTATGTGGTCCATCATCCCTATCTTTCTATAGAAGTATACAAGCATCTTTATTGCTTCGAAATCACCGTAAATGTCTGGCTCTCCGATTATCTCTATACCAGCTTGCCAGAACTCCCTATACCTCGCCCGCTGCGGTTCTTCATACCGGAAGCAGTTAACCACGTAGAAGAGCCGGATGGGCTTTTGCCGGCCCCTAAGGAGACGTAGATATATGCGTGCGACACTGGCTGTCGCCTCGGGCCTAAGTGCGACTTCCCGCCCAGCCTTGTCGCGGAAAACATACATTGATCGCCGTATCTCCTCACCCGACTTTACGGCAAAGAGTTCGAATCTTTCAAGTGTTGGCGGCTTAACTTCCCCGTAGCCGTGAGATAATGCGATCTCGCGGAATATCTCGGCAAGGCGTGTAAGCATGCCGGATTCAGGCTCAAGTATATCTCTGAATCCTCTCAGTGGTTCAAGGGTTATTCTGGCCAACTTGTTCGAGCCCCCGGTGTTGTTCGCTCCTTTGGCGTGGTAGGCGACTTCAACCTATTGCTGGCCCACTGCAGGCGAAAACGACTCTCCTCTATAATTCTGTCCATGAGGTGACTCTGGTATGCCCCTGGTATCAACGAGCGCGTCGGGGATAGAGTGGCCTCATACTGTAGTAGGTTATGTCGCCGTATCTGTCGACTATGGCTACTATGGGCTCCCACTGGTTATGCATCGCTTCCTCTACGAAAGAGAATAGTTCCTCTATAGGCAGCTTACGGCTTTCCTCGAGGACTAGGATGTAATGGCTATATCTTAGCGCCTTCTTGCTTCTCCTTACCAATAGAGAGTGTGGCCTTGGACCAGGAACTGGTATTTTACCACGCTTACGCAGATCGTAGTATACTTCGAAAAGTACCCAGGCGTATGCCGAGCGTTTTAGCGCTATGCTTATTACATCGCGGAACGTGAGCCTCTGGCCGTCCTCGGTAAGTGCCTCTGCATTACCTATGTAGATTAGGTACGCCGCCTCTATTAGGGATATCTTGCGGGGCTCGTTGGGATAGCCTAGTAGTCGGGCTGCTTCTTTTGCACCATCTCTTATAAGAGCGCCATCCCCCTCGCCGCTGATAACTAGCACTATGCTCGCTGCCATGAATGCCCATCCCTCTTGCCGATTATTGACTTAAGATTCAGGTAGGCAGCGGCCTAGCGGGGTAAGATGCTTCTGGTAACACGCTGTCGCGTGGCGCCATACTCTTAACTTTTCTATATAAGCCGCTGGTTCTCTGGACAAAAGCCGCGTAGGCTGATGATTTATGAAGAGCAGTGATGTGCTCGAAAAGCTACGTATAAGGCCTTTAGAGTGGGTTGAGACGTCCGAGGGGCCTCGGTTCCGCTGGCTAGATACAAGGCTCATACCCTGGGATGAGGTCTATAGGGAGACCACTGATTACAATAGAGTAGCAAAAGCTATCAAGAATATGGAGATACGGGGTGCGCCGGCAATAGGCGTCGCAGCAGCTTACGGTCTTGCCCTCGCAGCCTACTATAGTAATGCACACGATGCCAATGAACTGCTAGATACGCTCGAGAAGGCGAGGCAAGTTCTTGCTGCCACACGCCCTACCGCGTACAACCTGTTTTGGGCCCTTGACCGTGTCATGCGAAGAGCTCGCGAGGCAGCTGCGCGTGGTGTCGACTCTATAATAAACGCTGTCATAGATGAAGCTAAGAGTATCCACATAGAGGATGTAGTTACTAACATGGAGCTTGGCAAAATCGGTGCCAAGCTTATAGACGATGGGGACACTATACTGACACACTGTAACGCCGGCGCACTCGCCACAGCAGGCTACGGTACAGCCGAGGGCATAATGAGGGCGGCTGTCGAAGAAGGTAAGAGAATACGAGTAATAGCGACTGAAACTAGGCCTTTGTTGCAGGGCGCTAGACTAACAGTGTGGGAGCTAATGAAGGAGGGTATAGATGTCCACCTTATTACCGACAATATGGTTGGCTACATCATGTATAAAGGACTTGTTGACAAAGTAGTTGTAGGTGCTGACCGCATAACTGCAGATGGCTACGTCGCTAACAAAATAGGAACATACATGATTGCTTCGGTTGCACATAGGCACCGTATACCATTCTACGTGGCCGCTCCTGCATCCACCTTTGATCTGGGAATAGAGGGCGACGCTATCCCCATAGAGGAGCGCAGCCCTGAAGAGGTACGAACTGTGCTGGGTAAACTCTTGATAACGGTTCCCAACGTGCCTGTCTATAACCCGGCATTTGATATAACTCCGCCAGAGCTTGTAACCGCAATAATAACTGAGAAAGGGATACTGACGCCACCATACACAAAGTCCATAAAAGAGGTTATTGGAAGTAAATCTTAGTATCTCTTCAATGGTACCTACTCGTTTAAGATTTATTTCCAAGTCCTCCGTATGCCAGATCGCTAATGCTAATGTATGGTACGCGGCTCTTCGTTCTCAGCGAGGCTAGTAGGGATACTTCACTGCCACAGGCTGTATAAGGTGTAGACCGCTAGTACGAGGGGCGGCACCGGCGACGCGAATGTACCCGCAATAGCATAGCTAACAGCCATGGAGGTAATTGATACCGTTACTGCATTCACGAGCATTAGTAGAGAGAGCATATCGCCGCCTGGGATGTTAGGCTGGAAGAAGAGTTGTGCGCCGCTTTGTTCCGCCACCATATTTGCCTTAAACATGTTAACTATTATTGACCCGCTTAACCCTGCCGCAATATATACAAGCAATAGCATCGAGTCTAGCTGGACGATTGTTCTCACTATGTCCTTCACAGTGTCCGCGAGTGACTCGAGAATTTCTTCTACTACCTTGACGTGGCGATATGTGCCTCCGTAAATGAGGCGAGCTGCAACTTTCCTAACAGCCTCGTAGAAAGGACCTCTAGCGGCGTGTTGGCTCTCGACGTCTACCCCTTTTAGGGTTGCAACCAGGAGCTTCTTCTCGGGGTCATTTATGGCTTCATGTGGTGCAGCTATCTTAGCCGTAACTGCATAGATGTCGCCTATCTCTCGAAGCAACAGCTTAATATCTAGGAGTTCTCTTGACTTAAGGTATAGCTGATAGTAATTGATGTATAGTGCAGTAGCGAAGCTCGCCATGCTTAAGCTAAGCACGATATAACTGTAGCCGTAGAATAACGCCAGTAACGCAAGTCCTATCATTAGCATGTATGTCAAGTGCTGATAGACTACACTACCTTTCCTATGTAGCCACTTCACTACAATCCTAATGTCAACGACTATGGCGAGAACTAGGGCAGCTATTACTGCAAGCAACATTATGCTTGTCAACGCCGTAACATTAATAGATATAAAGGCTGCCAACGAGACGCTAAGTATAACCGATGCTATCATTATTACCACTACCTTTACAACCTCTTTCGCCAGCATCAATTTCCCTCTAATATATTGATTAAATATATCTATTGCATATTTTGTAAATTCTGTGACTGCTGCTATCTTACTACCTCGTACATTATAAGCTATTATGTAGTTCCTTGCAATTATCTTGCCGACATCGCCTAATAGGTCTTCTAGCGTTTTCTCAAATGCGCGAAGACTATCACCGAACCTGGCGACATGTAGTTTATAACAGACTACTATTTCATCTATATCTTTAAACTTAAATATTTTATTAATTGTAGCGATTATTTTATGCGGCTGTGCGCGTCCTATACTTTCGGCTACCATGAGTAAGGCTAGGAAGGGCAACACAACTATGTATCTTGAACGCTGCCTACACTTCATGTTGAGCGTAGAGCTTGTCTTCGTATGCCTAAGCCGTAGAACGCACACTACTCAATCACCTGCAGCACCCGCATATAATATTCTTTTACACGAGATAGCAATTCATTTCTATTTAATGAAGAGTTCAATATAGTTATTTTTTCTTTAATAATATTTTCAAGAATATTTTTATTTATATCTAATCTCTTTAGCAATATGCTGTTGTCTATTATTGTTTCAAGGCCAGGGCTTCCCGGGTCGCCGCATCCCTGCCCTACACTATACACAGGCACCAAGGTTAGCGTGTCAGCACCACTATCATAGCTTATTTCAGCCACCTCAATGACGCGCCTACCGCAGGGCAGCCTCGCAACAACAAACACGGTGTTAATATTTGAAAGCATTATCTTTGGGACAGAAAATGGTTTATTAATAAGCCTAGAGACCGCCATCCATGCGCTCTCTGCATGCAACGTCGTATATGCCGCATGGCCACTGCTAGCAGCGTACGCTAGAACCCTAGCTTCCTCGCCACGTATCTCGCCAATAACCAAGTAGTCCGGGCGTCGGCGCAGAGCAAAGCGTGCAAGACTATAGAGATCTATATCCTCAACCTCCTCGCCCATACTCATCCTCGTTATGAGGCTGTCCCAGTGTGGATGGTGTGAAAGATTCAGCTCTGGCGTATCCTCTACGCTCACAATGCGAGACCATGGCGGAACAAAGTCAAGCAAAGCCTGCAGAAGCGTTGTTTTGCCGGACGCCGTAGGCCCGACGATTATCGCAGAGCCCTTAAGCTCAATGAGTAGCCAAGCATAAGCTGCAATCTCAACAGGCAATACCCTCTGCTTTATTAGCTCCGGCATGCCTAGCGGCTCGCTTCTATGCTTACGTATAACCATTGATGAGCCGAAGCGTGTTACCTCGCGGCCCAGCGTTGCAGCTATCCGGTGACCCTCGGGCAGTAAGCCCTCTATGAACGGGTGGGCGAGGCTAAGGTCTCTTCCGCTTCTCCGTGACAGCGCTATTATTAGCTGCTCGGCTTCCTTGGCGGTTAGTTTGATGTTTGTACTTATCCATATTGGCCCTGTTTGGCGGGCAACAATCTTTACAGTGTATGCCGGAGGATCTATCGCTATTTCCTCGATATTGGGATCTATTATCAGCGGGTATATCGGGCCGTAGCTATAAAGCCTGCGTGCTGTATAGTAGGTCACTAGGTCGACAATATATTGGATGCTGCGATGACCACAACAGTTATCAATATCAAATTCTTCATTACTAAGTATATTTTTCATAATGTTATTAATAATATTATTATCTAATATCTCTTTATCTTTGACTATATGCTCGTAGAGGGCTTGTCGTGCCAAGTTCTGCGCTACTCTAGCACAGCAAGGCTTAATATTTTCCTCTATACAGTAAATTATATTATATTTATCGCTTAATATTATTCTAACATTAATAATATCTTTGAACAATTTATAATTGTCTATCTCTTCTTTGATCACCTCATGGCAGCGTAGAGGTTCGCTAAGTGCTGTTTCCTCCTTTGCCTTATCGAAGAGTGTCTGTCTCCTAAGCATGCCTATATGAAAAATATTATTTATTTTTCTAGAATTTAGAATTTTTTTCTTAAAAAATATATATTTGTGCATGCCTATCACCTCTCCAACCGGGAGGGAAACATCAGTGTGTTGCTAGCTGACACGTATCGGCTCTGTGGTGTAGGGCTTGCCTTTGTAGAGATAATGGAGCACGATTACCGTAGGCTGACATGTTACGGGTATCCGTATAGCATAGCTACTTCCAGCCTCTATAGCGACGTCAAGGTTAGCAGTAGTTAGGGAGCCGTCTGTACACGTAATTTCAGCCTTAGTGACATTAACCACATAGTCGCCATTGTTGTCAGCGTTTATGTAGACAACGCCGATCTCTGGGAGATAGCGTGCATCGTAAACATAGAACATTGGTTTATCTGCCATATTTCTGATTGTGTTCATGAAGTACTGGTACATTATTGCACCTGCTGCAAGTGTCGCCATTATCAATATTACTGTGGAAAGTATAGGTGACAAGCCACGCATGCTCCATGCACCTCCTGCTAAGTCTCGGTTTGTTCGTGATCTGTGGCGCTTTGTTTGAGCCTAAAAATGTAGAAAGACTTATATAGGAAAAAATAGTTTCGGGTTAGCTATTTAAGGCTCACCTAGCTTGCTGTGTTGTAGGGGCACAAAATGGCCAGAAGACAGCAGCTTCGGCAACAAGCCGAGAACTTTCGAAGCATGACGCCATCTCAGTTCTTCTACGAGTACCGAGAGGTCGCCGGCTTTGGCAGCCCCTCGCGGGCACTGTACCAGACCGTGCGTGAGCTCGTGGAGAACGCTCTAGACGCAACGGATGTACATGGCATACTGCCAAACATATACCTAGCTATAGAGCGCGAACCCGAGAATCCGAACTATTACCGGGTCACAGTCGAGGATAACGGGATAGGCATTCAACCACACCACGTACCATACGCGTTTGGCCAGGTCCTATATAGCTCAAAGTACAGACTTAGACAAGCTAGAGGCCGGTTCGGCCTCGGCGCCAAGATGGCCATACTCTACGGCCAGATACGGACGGGGAAGCCCGTTGAAGTATACACGTCACCCATAGGCTCTAACAAGATATACTTTTTCCGTATAAAAATAGATATTGAGCATAATCGACCGATAGTATTGACGAGAGCCGAGTACCCAAACCCTTCAGGCTGGCACGGAACACGTGTTAGCGTCGTTGTAGAGGGCGACTGGCCACGTGCAAGAAGCCGAATACACACTTACGTACAGCGCACAGCTATAGCGGCACCCTACGCCAATATAGTGTTCAAGGATCCTGACGGCAACATAACTATCTACTCGAGGAAGATAGAGAAGCTGCCACCTATACCGCGCGAAGTTAAGCCACACCCCCACGGCGTAGACATAGAGCTACTGAAGCAGCTCATAAAGAAGACTAATGCTCAGACGATGCTAGAGTTCATGATAGAAGCGTTTCAGGGCGTCGGGAGAAGGACCGCCGAAGCGTTCCTAGAGTACGCTAAGATACCTAAAGACCTAGATCCGCGCAGCCTCGATGACCGCAAGCTTGAGTATCTTGCGCGAAAGTTGCGTGAATATCCCCGCTTCCGCGCACCCAGCGCCGATGCCCTATCACCTTTCGGCCCAGAAATAATCCGTGCAGGTCTGCAAGCCATCCTGAAGCCCGAGTTTGTTACAGCCGTCACAAGGCGCCCAAAAGCCTACGAGGGGCACCCGTTCATAGTCGAAGTGGGCATAGCGTATGGAGGCAACATCCCGCCATCAAATGAGCCGATATTGCTGCGTTACGCGAACAAGATACCTTTACTCTATGACGAGAAGGCCGATGTAGCGTGGAAGGTTGTTGACCCGAGAAACTTTGATTGGAAAGCATACCTCGTAACCTTTCCAGCCCCTATAGCCGTGTTGACCCATATAGCTAGCACAAAAGTCCCCTATAAGGGTGTTGGGAAAGAGAGTGTTGCGGACGTTCCCGAAATTGAGCAAGAACTGCGCAACGCATTGCGTGAGGCCGCACGTCGGCTAAGAGACTACCTACTTAAGAAGAAAAAGGAAGAAGAGGCTAAGAAGCGCATTGTGACTTTTATGAAGTACACTCCAGAGGTCGCTAAGAGCCTTGCAGTAATACTGCACCGTATGGGCGTGAAGGAAGAGGATATACGGCAGAGACTATTAGAGGCTATGAAGAAGCGACTAGGCATAGAGGATGATAAATTCGAGAAGCTCGTGAAAGGACTTGAAGTATCCGTCGAAGAATAAGCACTAGACACTACATCAACGACCATGCTAGCGTAGAGACACAGCCCCGTATACCGCCTAGCGGCTTGTAGAAGCTACATAAGTGGGCCCCTGGTAGATTAACCGAAAAGTTAGGTAGGAGAACAGGTGAGTAATATGAGCCTAGAGGAGTACATTGACAAGGCCGACAAGGAGGCGCGAAAAAAGGCGCTAAAAAGGTTCGAGGATACATTCAAGCAGATATATGAGCAGATTTTGCGCGGCGAGAGGCCGTACATGATGCTGCCCAAGAGAACTCTCGCTAACACAATATACGACGAGAGCCGCAAACTTCTCCTCCTCGGGCCGGAGAAGCTGAAAAGGAGCTTCTTCGACTTACACGAGTCCAAGAAGTTCATGCAGACACTCCTAATGGCGCGTATAATATACGAGGCGCTTGAACGAGATGAATACCCAACGATACGTGACCTCTATTACCGAGGCAAACACACAATAGTCTATCGTGAACCCGGCGGCAGAAGGCACGAAGAAAACACTTGGGACGAGCAGCGTGAGTCAGACGCCGTAATACGAGACATTGAAGTCCTAACTGGTATGCTCCGTGAGGAGATGCTCATACTGAGCAAGGAGAAGGGCAAAGTGGTCGGCAACATGCGTATACGCAGCGGTGGTGACGTTATTGATCTGAGCAAGATGGGGCACGGTGCATACGCTATAGAGCCTACTCCGGACCTCATAGAGTTCGTTGACGTAGACGCAGAGTACGTGCTCGTAGTGGAGAAGGACGCGGTGTTCCAGCAACTACACCGTATAGGCTTCTGGAGGCGCCACAAAGCTATACTTATCACAAGTGCTGGCCAGCCGGATAGGGCTACAAGAAGATTCGTTAGAAGGCTCAACGAGGAGCTTGGCCTACCAGTCTACATACTCACCGACGCTGATCCTTACGGATGGTACATTTACAGCGTGTTCAAGATAGGCTCAATAACATTGAGCTACGAGAGCGAGAGGCTCGCAACGCCAAACGCGAGATTCATAGGAGTTAGCATGACAGATATATTCGGTTATGGTAAGAAAAAACCATACCTCTCCGAAAAGGAGCGCAAAAACTACATAATCAAGGCAAAAGAGGCAGACATTAAGAGAGCACATGAACTCATGAACTACAAATGGTTCCAGACAAAGAAGTGGCAGATAGAGATCAAGATATTTCTTGACAAAAAGGCCAAGCTTGAGATAGAGGCACTAACAAGCAAAGGTCTCCGATTCCTAGCTGACAAGTACCTACCAGAGAAGATAGAGGCAGGCGACTGGATAGAGTAGCCTCCAGAGCCAGCTCCGCCACCGCTTTAATGCCAGACGCCAAGCCCGAGACGCAAAGGGGGAGCCACTTTTGAACACGCTTAACGTACCGATGCTTCCTCCGTCCGAGCTTGCGAGACGTATTGACCACGCTGTGTTAAAACCCTCTTCAAGTCTCGAAGAACTCCGGAAGGCTGTAAGAGAACTCGAGGAACTCAATCTAAGATGCCTAATTGTCACGCCGACGCTCGCACCAGAAGCCCGCGCACTGACTAAGAAATGTGTTGGCGCTGTAGCAGGGTTCCCCTACGGGTACCACCCGATCCAGGCAAAACTTAAGGAAATAGAATACCTGGCCGCGCTAGGCTTAGACGAGATAGACTATGTCATGAACACACAGATGCTGATGCTAAAGAATGTTGAAGCCTACGCCGCAGAAGCCAGAGCAGTGTCTGAGCTCTGCAAGAACCTAGGCGTAAAATGCAAGCTAATAATCGAAACACCCTTATTAGACAACATGCGACTAATTATGAAAGCTACAGAAATAATACTTGCTAATATCGACACAAGCGCGGTGCGCTATATAAAGACTAGCACGGGGTTCACAGCCAGACCCACATACCCCGAGGACGTGCTTGCTATAAGAAAAGCTCTAAACAAGCACAATGTCGACATGGGAGTAAAGGCTGCTGGCGGTATACGCACGGCCCTGCAGGCACTTCTCCTCATAGCTGTAGGCGCCAACATAATAGGCACAAGCAAACCCGCCACAGTGCTCTCGTCACTGAGCGAGCTATCAAACCAGTAGCTCCTGCTCCCAGAAACCAGAGGCCCATAGCTGTAGGGGGATGAGGAGACGACGGTCTCTCGAGCCCCAATGCTGTGAAGAACATTCTCCTTTCTGACCCCACCAGCGGCCTTCTCAAAATACTCTAAGCCCTAGCCATAGCGTGGAGTCTGAACGCTTTGGTAGTTTCCGTAAGCGAGGAGCTTGTTACATGCATTAGTTGTCGGCTGAGACAGGTTACATCATAGGGGCCGTGCGGCCCCTCGGCACCCCTTTCGTCGTCATCCACACCTGCAGCCCAACCATTTCATGCACTGAATGCTACCACGAAACCAGCGCGACGGGACAGTACAGTCCGTTTGGGCAATCGTGGGGGCTCCGCGCTTTGGCCCCTCAGCACACTGGAGGCCCGAGGCTCAGCTTGCCCGGCCCCACCCATAGGGCCGGGTTCGCTGTATACTGCTGAGCTAGTCTAGACGTCACTGCCCCCATCTGTGCCTTACCGGGCGGGAACAAACGCTCAGATAAGGATTAGCTCATATGGTCTCCGTTGCTGACCGAGCCAGGTATGCAAGGCTAGCTTATAGCTATGTTGCTGAGTTTGTGCTGTTAATCTCGGGGCGATGGAAGTGACGAGCGAGCAGAAGAGATTCCTTGGACGCCACCTAATGGTTAAGGGCGAGTATGTTGACGATATACTCTCAGGGCGTAAGCGTGCAACTATAAGGCTTGGACGTGTCCAGTTGAAGTATAACGAGCTTATAGTTCATGGTGGCGGGCGGCCTATTGCGAAGGTACGGGTCGAAAAAGTCATTTATAAAAAGGTAAAAGACTTAACTGTTGAGGATGCGCGGAAAGACGGCTTTAGGACCGTAGAAGAGCTAATAAGAGCTCTTGAAAGAATGTATGACAAGAAGATTAGCCCGGAAGATGTAGTAACAATAATAGAGTTCAGTGTTGTCCAGGATCTCTCCAAGCTTGAACCTCAAGATCCTTATCTCGGCTTACAACCATCGGATATAGCAAGACTAGCACTGAGGTATATTGCAGACGCGCTAAGCGAGGAAGAGAAAAGGATCCTGCGGGACCTTACAATGACCAACAGCATAAGGGCAACCGCCTACCGCCTCTATAGGGACCTGGGGAAACGATGGCGTATCCGGAGGGCGCTGAGAAAGGCGTTACGGGAACTACTTACACGGGGCTATATTAGGGCGCAGAGCGGTAACAATGAGACGGGCGCACGGCAAGTAAGGAGAGCCGCTAACCGTAGGAGAAGGGGTGCACGTCTTTGACCAAATGGCGGCTGAGGTGTACAAGCTGCGGACGCGAATGGCTTCTGGAGGTTAGCTTTGATCTAACCAAGCTCAGCAACAGGAGGCTCTACCACTACTGCCCGGTTTGTAAAAGAAACACCTTCCACGACGTCATAGAGAGGATAGAGCCGGATAGCGACCCATAGCCGCTGTCTAGCTGCTTTCTCTCCCCGTATATATAGAGGCGGGCGGTATAGTCTCTCTATAGCCTGTTGAGGCGCCGGCAGCTATAACACTACCAACCTTGAGCTTTTCGAGAGGATGTGTTGACATTATCACTACCTCCCCACTTAATCCCTCGTATGGCACGTTCAGGGTGACGGTATACGGCTTCACCTCAGCGCGGAGGCCGACTATACTGTCAGCTATGTAGCTATAGGAGTACACCCTCGCCTCGTCGTATATTATGCTTCTTTTGATTTCACTAAAGGCGCCTACCACAGCGCCCTCAAAGATGGCCGTACTGCCACGTATGAAGGAATGAGCGCCTACGAAGACGTTGCGGCCGAGATAGACGGGTCCTTTTATCACAGCACAATGGTCTATACGCGCATTGGGCTCCACCACTACCGGGCCCTCGATGACCACATTACGGCCTATCACTGCACTTGACGATATTTTTGTATCCTTTATTTCCTTTAGGTCGAACCTTACTGCAGCCATGTAGTCCCATACCGTATCTATGTCTACCCACACACCTAGCCAGATGTTAGCCTTTAGCTTTCCAGCATGCGCGAGCCTTCTAATAAGCTCATGCACGCTCATGCCTCCACTACAGAGCTGTTCACGGATAACGCTTGCCTGAACGGAGATTATGCCCGCATAGACATAGTTGCCTGCATCAACCTTCTCAACTAGCGATGAGACGGGGTCAACAAGTAGCCGTAAGAACGTGCCGCGAAGCACGAGAGGACGGGTCACTGTTATCGTAGGCTCAAAGTCTGAGAGGAGGCTAATGCTATGCGACTCGATGAAGCCTCTAGATGCATAGATGTCGCCATATATTATTGTCACAAATCCTGAGTCGCCCATACCTACAATGCCCGAGCATATTGCAGCCTCAACACCCCTCCCGCTCTGCTCAACGAAATCGCAGCCAGACGAAGCACAGAAGGACGCCACGGAAGAGTCGTCAGAGACTACGACTACCTTGTCGTAGAATCTCTTAGCCTCGTCAACTATCCTGCTAAGGAGTAGCCCGCCAGGAAATCTAAGAAGACTACGAGACCCGTCACGTCCCATGACGTATTTGAGCTGCTTTGCTTCACCGCCTGCAAGAATGATTGCTCTCAAAGCGGGCGCCCCTCGTTTCCCTCTTCCATGTGTTGTAGGTTTCCCGCCATATTTTACAAATTACATTACGTATTCCGCACGCTTCCACTCGGCTAGAAAAATTAGGCACCAGAGATACGTCATTCGACAGTCACCGTCTTTGCAAGGTTACGAGGCTTATCGGGGTCATGCCCCAACGCTACAGCTAGCTTGTAGGCGAGTAGCTGCATGACAGGTATCGTAGAGTAGGGCGCTGTATACACACTATAGTCAGCTACCGGCACGGAAATGTCTACACCTTCAAGACCGCCTAGGCCCTCGGGCTCAACAGTAATAGTCAATGCTCCCCTCGACTTCATTTCTAGTATATTGCTCTGTATCTTCTCTACGTGGCTACTATCAGAAGAACCTAATATGAATATAACTGGAAAGCCGGGCTCTACAAGCGCTATGGGGCCATGCTTGCTTTCACCCGCAGGATAAGCCTCCGCATGTATATAGCTAACCTCCTTAACTTTTAGTGCAGACTCGTAGGCTAGTGGCACGCCATTACCACGACTAAGAATATACATGTTCTTCTTCCTATGCAATATTTCTACTAACGCATCAACTACACGTACCGAGGAACGCAGGCTCTCACCTGCAAGCTTGCCCGCCTTACCAAGCTCGTCAAATATGTCTTTGAGCTCACTACCTCCTATAGCGCCAACATCAAGGGCATAACGTGCAGCCAGCATCGTCAATGCTATTACTTGGGTGAGAAACGTCTTTGTCGCCGCCACGCCTATCTCCGGCCCGGCCCTGGTATAGATGACACTATCAGATTCCCTCGGAATAGTGCTTGCCACTACATTACTGAGCGCTATCACCCGCGCACCACGTTTCTTAAACTCCCTGACAGCTTTCAAAGTATCAATAGTCTCACCGCTTTGACTGACCGCTATCAGTACGTCCCCCTCTCTAGCAAGCCTTCCATACACTTCATACTCACTTGATATGAACGCGTTTACAGGACTTGAAGCCAGCAACGCCATGTATATCGTGAAGAGGAGCCCAGCGTGAAAACTCGTACCCGCCCCCGTGACGAAAACATTACGCGCATTAAGGAGAAGCCTTGATGCATCCTCGAGCTCCTGGCTTGAGAGGAGCCCCTCGTAGGTTTCCCTTAAGACACGGGGCTGCTCCATTATCTCCTTCAGCATGAAGTGCGGGTAACCCCCCTTCTCCGCAGCGTCTATGCTCCATGCGACGTGTGTTATCCTGCGCCTCCACTCTACGGCCCTACCCTCTCGCTCAATGTAGACATTATAAGGCTCAATATAGCCGTACTCGCCGTCGGAGAGCGTTATAACGCGGCGCGTGTAAGGCAAAATAGACGGTATATCGCTCGAAACCATGTTGAAGCCTTCACCGAGCCCAATTATCAATGGGCTCACGTTACGCGCAAAGTATATACGATGGGGCTCACGGGCATAGATAAGGGCTATCGCGTATGCACCCTCAAGTAGCATAACAGTCTTTCTAAATGCTTCGAATGGTGCATTACCTCTGCGTACAAAGTCCTCAAACAAGTGCGCTATAACCTCAGTGTCTGTATCGCTCCTAAAAAGATGTCCACGCGAACGAAGCATATCTCTTAGCCCGGCAAAGTTACGTATAATACCATTATGTACTACAGCTACCTCACCGCTACAGTCAACATGTGGATGCGCATTAACCTCATTAGGTTCACCATGTGTAGCCCAACGTGTATGTGCAAGACCACTCAAACCACACATGTCAAGCACACGGTACCTAGCCACAACCTGGTCAATCCGTCCACGGTCTTTCACAGTCAGGAGCTTGCCCGTGCCACACTCCACTATAGCGAAGCCAGCGCTATCATAGCCTCGATACTCCAGCCTCTTTAAGCCATCAACCAACATCGGAACAATGTTCTTAACAAGTTTTCCATCAGCAACAACGCCCACAATACCACACAAGACTCCACTGCCCCCATGCCCTCTGCTCCAATACAGAAATAGCCGTACCCCCTATAACGGGAGAGGAAGGAGAGCCCACGCAGCCAGCTATCCAGACTCAGACGCCGCTACAGGAGGATAGCATCACGCTCCAGAGAGAAGACTATGATGTATGAACCCCGATGAAGACCCCCTAAACGGGGATGACGTATAACCTTCAGCGAGCTGAGTCCCAGCCGTTAACGTTCTTCCTTCGGTGCCCCTTTAACCTCAACCGCGAGTCTATGGTACTGCTCTACTGCACATGAGAGCCCGACTAGCCTGGCCAGCTTTCCGGGCATCGCCTCAAGTAGTAACAAGTAGAACTGTGCAGGTGGCAAGTCTAGGGCGCTTACCAGCGCCTGCGAGATGTACGAGAGTTTCTCAATGTAGCTCTGGAGGCTGTAACAGAAATCGAGCCTTGAGGGAGCCCTCTTACAGGCTGCGGGTACCTGGGGTTGCCCGTATAAAAACTCTTGCAATGTTAATGGGCCTTGTGTTGTGCGTTACTCCTTCTTGACGAGGACTATCTCTATGGTGCTGACCCTGCTCTGGCGGCCGTCGGGGCTCTGTATGACCTGGCTGTCGATCTTTATGTCCTTTATGTCGACCTTGCCGGGCAGGAACCTCTTCCTCACTATCTCGACAGTGTCGACAGCCTTGCTTATAGCACGACCCCTAGCCTTGATGACGACCTCGTTCACGCCCTGGTTGAGCAGGGTCAGGGTTGCCAGGACGTAGTTCATTACAGGCTTCTTGCCCACGAGGACCACATTGCTCGGAGCCGCACTTGCCTGCGCCATTCTCAACCACCTCGGGCCACTACTGGCCTCGTCGGGGCCTGCCTCAATCAAGCCGGGGTATTTAAGCACTTCCTCCGAGGTGTTACCGGCCCACCGCAGCGATAACACGGCACCGCCGCCAACTCTACCAACCGTATCCTAGAGGGGTAACCCACCACATTCACCGCCTCTACGTCACCAGGGCCCTCGGCGAGGAAGATGCACAATGACACAGAAGTACGGCACAATGCCGGACAACAGCCTGGAGCCTGTCTATGTAGCTATGTGCCCCAACTGTGGAGGCCCCATAAACGCCACAAGGCTAGCCCAGGGCCTGGTGTGCAGAGCCTGCCTTAACGACGATGAGGCAAAGGATATTATAACGCAGAAAGACTACTACGAGACCGTAAAACTAATAGGCAAGAAACTAGCTGAAAACGGCAAACTAAAGGGCTACTCGCTACTCTACACAAGCGTCCTAGAGATAGACGAGTTTAGAAAGTTCTTCAAGAGGGTCACCGGCTCTGATCTATGGAGCGCACAGCTCACGTGGGCCAAGAGGCTTCTCCAAGAAGAGAGCCTAGCAATAGTCGCACCTACAGGAGTCGGCAAGACCACGCTCCTATCCGCATATACCATCTATCGTGCCCGAGAGGGGGCCCGCGTCTACTACATACTACCCACTGAGAACCTAGCACGCCAGGTTGAAGAAAAGCTCCGGAATTTCCTATCTAAGGCCAGCCTTAACGTCAGAATAGTTGCCTACTATTCCGGCATGCCTAGAAGGGCTAAAGAAGAAGCCATTGAAGCTATAAGACGCGGCGAGTTCGACATACTCGTTACGACTACCAGCTTTCTCTCGCGGAGATGGGAGCTGCTAGAAGGAACACGCTTTGACGTAGTTATAGTGGATGATGTTGACGCTGTACTACGCAACTCAAAGAACGTTGACCGTCTACTCTATCTTCTCGGCTTCGACGAAGAAACTGTTGAAAAAGCCTATATGCTTGTTAAGAAGAAGATAGCTGCAGTCATAGCTAAGGTAAACGGCAATATAAAACGCTACGAGAAGCTACTAGAGGAGATAAAGAGCCTTGAGGCCTTTATAACCAGCAAATTGTTGACTACCATGCCGGGCCAGCTCGTTATCGCATCCGCGACGGGCAGAGCCTACGGAATAAAGCCTAAGCTATTCAGAGAACTTCTTGGCTTCGACATAGGCCGCGTGTATGACTACACACGTAGCATAGAGAACTTCTACAAGATAACCGACGACCCAATCAAGGAGGCGGCGGACCTGGTCGCAACGCTAGGCGGAGGCGGCCTCGTATTCGTATCGAAGAGGTACGGCAAAGATGCAGCTAAACAGCTTGTCGAGTTACTCCGCAAGTACGGCCTAAAGGCCGGCCTTGCGCTTTCTGGCCGCAAGGTTCTTGAGAAGTTTGAACGCGGTGATTATGATGTCCTAGTAGGCGTCGCGAGCTACTATGGCGTCATAGTTAGAGGAGTAGACATGCCTCATAGAATACTCTATACAGTATTCGTGGGCGTCCCAGGCTCTTCTATGGATGCATTGAAGGCTCTCTCCTCTCCCTATCGTATAATACGGGCCGGTCTTGAGCTTGAAATAATTGATCCCAGAGACGGGCTCGTTAAGAGCGTCTCGAGGCTAAGCCCCGGCGAAAGCACCGCATTACGTATCGCTATTAATGAGGGCGCTAAGCTTGAGGGCCGCTTAGCTGAGCTGCTGGAGTCCCTCCTGTCTCTACGGCGTAAGATAGTGAAGGTGCTAGAGGAGCGTGTATGCAGTAGTGGTGGCGCAGTAGAGGCTGCAGGGCTTGTGTTTCGCTGCATCGATGATACCTTGTTTGCTGTGTCGGTTGACGCAGCCACTTATGTGCAGGCTAGTGGCAGGGCTAGCAGAATGCTAGGCTCGCGCATGACGCACGGATTAAGTATCGTTGTTGAGGATAACGAGATTTACATTAACGTTTTAGAGAAAAAGCTAACGCGATTCATTGAAGGCGCCAAGTTTAGGCCCTATAAAGTCGAGGAGGTAATGACTGAGCTCGAGAGGGCGCGACGTAGCCGCGTGGACCCGGCAGCAGCTAAGAAAGTCGATATAGAAACCAGCCTGATAATAGTTGAGTCGCCTACTAAGGCTAAGACCATAGCATCCTTCTTTGGGAGACCCGTGAGGAGACGCATAGGCTCCCTAGTAGTTTACGAGACTACATTCTACAACGAAGTTTCGGGTAAGATACACGTGGCCACTATAACTGCCTCCACCGGCCACCTCATGGATCTCAGTATCGACGATGAGGGAATCTATGGTGTAGTCGTTGAGGAAGAAGCAATAAAGCCGATATACAAGCCTATAAGGCGCTGCCTTAACTGCGGGCATCAGTTCTCCTCAAGCCTGCCTCATTGCCCCCGCTGTGGTAGCGCAAACATAGCCTCAAAGGAGGAGGTGATTGCAGCCCTAAGACAGCTAGCTGTCGAAAACGAGCTAGTATATATAGCCACCGACCCTGACATTGAGGGCGAGAAAATAGCATACGACCTCTTCCTGGCACTCAAGCCCTACGCGCGCGAAGTAAAGAGGATAGAGCTTCACGCAATAACACGTAGAGAGTTCATGCGTGCACTCGCCTCTCCACGAGACGTGGATACCCGGCTAGCAGCTGCGCAGATAGTGAGGAGGATAGAGGACCGCTGGATAGGCTTTGGGCTAAGCCAGAAGCTGTGGACAGTGTTCGGTAAGAACTGGCTCGGCGCCGGCCGTGTACAGACACCGGTACTTGGCTGGATAATCCGGCGCTACCGGGAATGGAGAGCAAATCTCGGCTACAATGTCTACGTGAAGCTCGGCGAAGCCAAGATAAAGTTCCACTATGACTCAAAGAGAGGAGCCGAGGAGGCTGCAAAGACCGCAGCAGAGAATGGCATAGAGGTGCTTAACGCCAATACCGAGTTGAGAGAGGTGGCGCCAGCACCTCCCTTCACGACAGAGGCGCTCATACTTGAGGCCTCAAGGCGCTACGGCTACTCCGCCCAGAAGACCATGAGAATAGCACAAGAGCTCTTCGAGGCTGGCCTCATAACCTATCATAGGACCGACTCAACGTACGTTGCGCCGGAGGGTGTTAGCCTAGCCAAGCGCTATTTAGAGGTAAAGGGCTTAGTGAATGATTTCCACCCACGCAGCTGGGGCACACCCGGCCACCATGAGGCGATAAGGCCTACGAAACCCATCGACACAGAGACGCTGAGGAAAATGATAGCTACGGGCGAGATACGACTCTCAATAACTTTACGGGAGAGCCACTACAGGCTTTACGACCTAATATTTCGACGCTTCGTAGCGAGCCAGATGAAGCCCGCAAAGATAGCGTACACCCGTGCAGAGCTAGGATTGCTCAGCGCTAGGCGCGACGTAGAAGCGGCCGTAGACATACAGAGCCCTGGCTGGACGCGCATCTATCCCGTAAGGCTAGTGCCTACGCTAAAGAACGCCAAGAAAGGTGACCATCTAAAGCCGGACAATGTACGGGTAGTGAGGGGTTCTACGCTCCAACTATACAGCCACGGCGATGTTGTAGCAGAGATGAAGAGACGCGGGCTAGGCAGGCCAAGCACCTACGCAAAGATACTGGACTCCATAAGGAGACACGGCTACGTGATTGAGAGCAGGTATAGAAAGAAGCTTGTCCCAACACGGCTCGGAATTGACGTCTACGACTATCTAGCGACAAACTACGCAGAGCTTGTGTCTGAGGACCGCACAAGGAGACTACTAGAGGAAATAGAGGAGGTCGCTGCCGGGAGAAAGAGCCCCACATTGATAATAGCCGAGCTAATGGAAGAGCTGGAGGAATTACTGAGAGACAGGCAAGTGTTAACAGCTACAATGCACACATCGACACGCGAGTGGGCCGGTAATGGGGCTGGCAGCTTGTGAAGCACAGGCAACAGCTATAGTTGAAGCGTTAAGCTATGGTGCGTCTAACACGTATCTCTATTATCGGTATCAGCCTACGGCCTCTTTCAAGGCTATCAATACGCACCCCAACTAACTCTATACTGTCTTGGAGTCTACGCTTAAGCGCATTGTAGAGATCCACTGCCTTACCAACGTTAGGTCCTTGACCTCTAATCACTACCTCGTCATAGCCCTCGTTGAAAAGCAATATCGCCTCAAGAACGTAGTCAGGGAGAGGTTTTCGTCCAACAACAACGACGTTCTCTTCGGGCACAGTTAACACACCCCCGCTGCCCTAGTGCTTGCAGCCGGGAAATCCACCTTTCCTTGATACCTGGAGCCCGGCAACGAGGGCCTACTCAATGCTCTTTAAGCATTCCCGCCAAACGCTAGTTATTAGCCAGCCGCTCGAAACAGTTTCTAGCAGCCTCTATGAGGACGTCGAGCCTCTCTGCGTCTTCAAGACTAAATGTGCACAGGCTGGTAGGCATCTGAGCCGGATCTACAAGTGACGCGCTGCGACATAGCTTTAGCAGGAGCTTCCCTCTACTGAACTCGCCCCGCACACTCCAATCGTCTCCGCACTTGTAGTAGAAGAGCAGCCTGTCACTATACCTAACCACGCGTGATCCTGGTGGAGGCCTAACTTCCTCCACCCGTCGCGCCGCAGCCTTCACTTCAATAACACTACTAGAGGCATAGCTCTTCAAGAACAGCGGCAAGGTGGCTATCTGGCTCCCTTCAGCCCTGAACACTATACGGCGAGATATTTCGTCGAAATCAACAAGCTTATAGCCGATATCCTTTACCTTCTCTATGACTGCCGGGAAGGCAGCACCAGGCCTCACGGTAATAGTTGCTGTAACGAAGACATAGAGTCTCCTAGCCATTAGCAGGTCACCTCCCGCACCAGGCAGCCATGCTTGATGCAGGCGGGGCTCAGCCGGGGATAACGTCCTCATCCGCCCCATTCTTCTTGGCCCCTACGGCGTCGGGTAGAGCGCTCTCCTCACCGCCAGCTACATACCACCGCTCTTTGGCTTGCGATACGGGTAAACATTACACCCGTAGACAGTCGATATTGGCTCGGAAACACGGACCTTCTTCATCGTGTCTACACTCGGTCATCGTGGCGACTCCTCATCGCCAAGGGATGGAAAGAGGCACTAGATAAGCGGGTTATTCATCTGCGCTACCTGTATCAGTGTCGCCGCATTCAATAGGAGGTATGGTACTATGTCGCGCGGCACATTATTGAACTTAGGCACCCTGCCTTCGTAGTACCCCGTGAGAGGCACTATGCGCAGCTCGTGTATCTCCTTAAACGGTATCTGCTCCAGCAGGCTTTCTGGGTTTTCAAGTACATCGGATAGCTTAACCATAACATGTATTGTGCTGCCGCTTTCGCTCTTAACGAACAACATGTAAAGGGCATCCTTGTTTGGCGGAGTGAATGACGCTGCAAACTCCTCCGACTTCGCTATATCTGCCGCATCCTCTACAAGCGCCCACCTTGTCTCGCCAGTGTCGATATCGATAAAACTGAAGACTCTGTATTGACTTCCCGGCTTACTCATTTCCTTAAGTTTGGCTTCAACTAGTTTCTCGGGTATATCTAGTGCGTCTGCAAGCTCTTCAACGGTAAATGCCATTCCCTTTAGCGTCTCCGCTATTACCTCGTCTATGTTTCCGAGCCACGGTTTTTCAGGTGCTTCCTTGACTACCTCGCGTGCATAGATTGATGTTCGCCGCATATTCGGGACAAGAGAGACGCGCTTCTTCTTTAGCTTCTCTATGAGCGCCCATGCGCCATCTACATCAAAGTACTCAGACATCGTCTGGCGAAGTGCTTCCTCATACGCTAGTCCGTCGCTGGGTCTTACCCTGTGCGTTATACCAAACACTAACTGAATATTATGTGCTACATCGACCAGGTAGGGTGAACGTGCGGCAGCTTCACGCGCCTTAGCGTAGAACTCTTCTCTTGAAAGGCTCGCTAGGTATTCTAATGGCTCTATGTCTATGTTTAGCGGCATCGCGAAGCCGTAATGAGATACTTTGACGTACACGTTCGTGTTCGACCTATACGCTTCCATCATTGCTATATAGGCTAATGTCCTAACTATCTTTGAGCTGGCAAGCGTAACGTATATCTGCTCGTCGCCCACTCGCTCTATGATAATCTTGTTTGGCCTTGGATAGGGGTACTTGTGCCTCGTGACCTCAGTGGCTAAGTCCTGGAGCATCTTTGCTGCCTCAGGAGTCAATCTAACCTCATTAGGTAGCTCTATACTACCCCTACTGTGGAGTTCCTTTACAACCTTAGCCAGCTCTTTGAGTACGAGACTACTTGTTTCGGGGCCCTTGCCGCGCCAGAATGGTGTGCTCGTAGCCTCCCTCTCAGATTCAACAACTACAACCTTGTTCGTGTGTTCGTCAATGCCTATTATCTGCCAGTTTCTGCCACCAAGGCGGATTACGTGACCTACACGAAGAGAGCGGACAACAAAATCACTATCGAGTTCACCTATTATCCTGCCGTCATTTGTTTTCACTATGAAGCTCTTGCGCTCACCCATTGTCGTGAAGAATTCAGAGAAGTTCCGTACCCACCATGTGTAACGGCTCTCGCCGGCATTGAACCTCCATATTCTATAGAACTGAGCGCTTATAGCCAGCTTGTTGCCTTCAACTACTTTTATCATCTTGCGTTGTCGTAGATACTCTACGAGTCTGTCAAACTCCTCTCTTGTCAGCCCACGGAAGTAGAGAACGTTACGCAAGACTTCGTAGGCTTCATCAACTGTGTACATGCCCGAGAGCGCCATTCCGAGCAGGGCGCGCGCCGCCATATCGAGGGGCTTATCGGGCAGCTCTGGCGCCTCGACCTCTCCCCGTGCCGCAAGCCTAGCCTCAGCTATTGCCTCCAGAAGCTCTATCTCATCTGTCGCAATTATTACGCCCTTTATGATGCCTTCTAGGCTGTGGCCACTCCTACCGAGCCTCTGAATAAGCGAGGCAACTTGTCCCGTTGGCCGGAACAGTATAACCTTATTGACTGAACCTATGTCTATGCCTAGTTCTAGAGTCTTTGTCGCTATTATCATATTGAGTTTTCCTTGGCGTGCCTTCTCTTCTATCTCTTGTCTTTCCTGGGCTGAGATAGAGGCATGGTGAACTATAGTCCCAGTCACGCCCATCTTCTCTAGCTCTCTATGCAAACTTTCCGCAACAAACTTCGAGTTAACAAAGACTATGGTTAGGGGCTCCATGTGCTGTAGTAGTTTTTCTGCCGCAGTTCTCCAGAAGCTCGTGCTAGGCGCCTTAACTGCGTCAATCTCTAGGCGTAACTCTTTGCGAGCATTAACTGTGACTACACGCAGCCTCCTACGTGAGCTTCCAGCGAACACCTTGCCTGCTAGGAGCGGCGAGCCTATAGTGGCGGAGAGGACTATTACTTGGAAGTCGCCTGCAAGCTTTCGGAAACGCTCAAGCAGCACAGCGAGCTGGACGCCACGCTTGTTGGAGACTATCTCATGCGCCTCATCGACTATAACCCATTTAAGGTTGCGGTAGTGTTCCCTAAAGCGCGTAGCCCAGTCAAGGTCTATTTCGAGGCTCTCTGGTGTTGTTACGAGTATGTGCGGCGCCTTACGTAGCCTCCGCGTGCGCTCCGAGTGCGGCACATCGCCGTGTTTTCTCGCGACTATGAAGCCGAGCCGCTCAGCCCACCACTCTATTCTCTTATATATGTCGTTAATGAGTGCCCTCAACGGAGTAATGTAGAGGACTGTTACAGGCTTGGCACCCTCCTCAAGCATCCTAGAGAAGACAGGGAGAAGGGCAGCCTCAGTCTTACCATAGCCTGTTGGCGCGACAATGACAGTGTTATCGCCCCCAAGTATGGGCCTGAGGGCTTTCCGCTGTATCTCAGTTAGGCCTCTCCAACCCCTTTCCCGGATAAGCTCGACTAGGCGGGGGTGAAGCCCCTGGAACCCCTCCTGCAGGGCACCTTCCCTACCCTTAGCTGTGACCGCCTTGCTCATACTGCACCATACACCTCCCTATTGTCTCTCGTTGTGCCCCCACGCCGGACCAGGCCAACGCTCCTCGGGGTCTGCGGAGACATGCCTCTCTGCGACGAGCGCAGTATATGGAGGAGTGTCTTACTCCTCCGTGAGACCCTAGCGGAGGCTAGAGAAGCTCACGAAGAGGGTTTAATATAGTCTAGCATACGCTGGGGGGTGCAAGAAGCGGGGAGAGGAGTTAGTGCCGACACGCAGAGAGTACATATGTATTGTCTGTGGCAGGAAGTTCCCGCAGGGACAGGGCATAGTCATAAAGAGGGCTGGGATAGAGCTGGCCTTCCACAGTAAAGCATGCCTAGCCAAGTTCTTTCGTCTCTTCGTTGAACGCATTGACGAAAAAGAGTTCAAGAAAGCCGCACGGGAGCTCATCCGCGAATTTGAAGAAGCTAGAAGGGCTAGAATGAAGCAGAAGATAATATGATACTAGTTGTTTCTAGCTTTCACTGTTTCTAGACAAGACCTCTACAAGCTTTCCAAGCTGGAGCTCGTTCACCATGCTTTCTGCTTTCTTTAACGCTTCGTTGACGTTCTCGGCCGCTATATTAATGTATATGCTTGTACCTTTTATCCGTAAGCGATATCTCTTCTCGCCAAGAAGCTCATACTCTTCAACGATTTCAAACTCGTAGCCCGTGGCCAAAGGCTTTTCACCCTAACTACTGGGTGTCGAGGAAAGAGCGGCCATATTAGCGTGTTAGACCATGCACCAGCAGAGTCTTGAGGATTATTCCATGCCGGAAGACAGTATGATGAATATAGTCTAGCCCTAGAGGCCTCGAGGAAGGGCTAAGCGTCCTAAGACCGGGAGGCGGTTACTCCATGAAGACGTCGGATGCCGTGAGGGCCGAATTGCGGAGGATAATTATTCAACGTCTTTGCGAAGCCGGTAGACCCCTCACTTCCGATGAGCTCTTTGAAGGTATTGGCGATAAACGTGAAGCTAGGAAAATACTAGGTGAGCTAGTTAGGAATGCACTTGTCTTGAGGCAGCCGGACCATGCAAGGAGAAGGATGGTTTTTAAGCCGCAGGAGAGGCTCTGTGACGCCCAGCCACGCGGCAACACGTGATAACGCGAAAAAAGCGGCGGAGAGTATTCGTGAGATTATCTCACTGATCATGAATAGTTTTGAGGAAGCTCTCCTCTCTGGCGAGCTTGAAGAACGGCTTATGCTGCTTGCAGAGAAACTGGAGAAGCCGCAGCCCAGCTTAAGTGAGCATGTAATTCTGCTCTATAGTTATGTGCATGCATTGCGGGTGCGCGTCACCACGCTCCGTAGCAGACGCGGCCTTAGCTCTGCTAGGGATAGGTTGGTACGTGACCTCTCCGGTCTGCTGGCCATTCTAGAAAATGAAAGCAGATAGAACCGGGCTAGGCGTCATGCTGAGCAATAATAGTCACGCACTGTTTTTCGTTACTTGTTGCCGCGTTGGTGCCAGTACTTCTCAGCAAGCGGCTTTAGGCTCCTGTAGGTCTCCTTTACATCCTGCGATAGAACCTTTACACCGCCGATTATAGGCATGAAGTTTGTATCCCCGTTCCAGCGTGGCACGATGTGTAAGTGTATGTGTTTATCAATTCCTGCACCCGCAACACGTCCTATGTTGAAGCCAAGGTTGAATCCGTGTGGCTTCAATAACTCCTTTATAGCTTCAATGACCGCTATAGTCATTTTGTGCATTTCGAGCGCCTCATCAACGCTGAGCTCAGTGTAGTCGGATATGTGGCGGTAGGGTACTATCATCACGTGGCCTGTATTGTAGGGATAGAGGTTCATTATAGCGTAGACATACTCTCCACGTAACAGTATGAGCGCCTCCTCGTCGCTTTTCTTTGGTGCTTCGCAGAAGATGCAAGCCTTTGGTTCTTCGCTAACTGTTGATTTTATATAGCTGAACCTCCAGGGAGCATAGAGCACATCCATTGTTCTCACCGCCGTCGCTGGTGCCGAGGCCCGGCCTCACACTTAGGGCTGTAGGCACGCCCCTATCTTTCAGCCAAGCTTTTCAGCCGGGCAAACCTCCGAGCCCGAGGAGAGCTGTAATTGGGGTATCGCCTACTAGTAAGGCTAGTAGATAGGCCGCTGTGAGTAGTGGTATTGCCGGTATACCGTAGGTAACCCATACAATGTCGTCTTTCTTCATACAGCCTTTGCCTATAGCCCTCCGGACCTCTCTGGAGATATCGGGGGGGTTTAGGTATAGGTCAAAACGTAGTCGGTAGTTTCCGCAGAGGTTCAGAGGGTACCACCAACCAGGGTTCTCGGCGAGCTTCCCGGCTTTCATAGGCCTAGCCATTAGCGCGTAGGCGACACGGAGGCGAAGTGACGGTATATGCCACAACTCCTTTCGGTGAAACAGAATATTTGAGACAAGATTGTAGAGCATATAGATCGCCATCAGCAGGAGATAGTAGAAGAGGACAACCATTAGGGTTGGAAGCAGTGCATTGTCTCTCGGCACCGTAGGTGAAGCTAGAAAGATAAGGACAAGTACTACTACATCCCCCCACCCCAGCGTCCTCAAGAGAGCAGCAACCGCGACACCAGCGACTAGGACGAGATTCAAGACTACATAGAGCCTTGGGGGTAGAATAGTCTCTTTTGACCAAGGTTTAGCTACGACATCTGCCGCCAGTATTAAGGCAGCTATAAGGGCTACGTGTTTTTCGCTTATCTCTCTGCGGCGGATATCGTCGAAGCTTAAGTATAGAAACCCTACGAGCGCTATTAGCTCGGGGAGTACAGTGACGGCCAATTCTCTCAACACCCATGCATCTTGTTCTCGGCCTTTCCGTGAAGGAACTTAGCTCGGTAAGTAGGTCTTGAGGCACCAGGCCTTGCCGTGCTGCACACCACACATGAAAGGGGCCCGGATAGCTCGCACTGTTTAATGCTGCGCTTAGCGGGGAGAAGCATCTCAGGGTGCTTAGTGGCGTGAACCTGGCGCCAGAGAAGGTGCTGGATTGTATAGTCTCCTCCAGGGCTAGACTACGTTACCTTGACTTACCTTATCAGTCTCGGAGCCCGGACAGCGCTAGGGCCGTCATAGAGAAGTACAGGGTTGAGCTCTCCTGTGGCGGGGAGAGAGTATCTGTGCTCGTGTTTCGTGATAACGACAGTCTTACAGGGAGGCTTTACGTCTGTGCTGGAAGGAATATCAGCGTTAGGCTCCGAGAGAGGGACGTCAAAGACGTTATGAGTGGTCTTAAGCTGACCATACTGCTACCTGTAATAGAGGTTGACGACTGTACGATCGTTCCCCGCTGGGATAAATCGAGGTTCGTGCTTGACGGAAAAACTGTTTCGCGCTGTACACGCTGTTTCAGCGTCACCTCCTTGTCTCTTACACCACAACGGGGTTAGCCATGAAGCCGTATAGCCAGATTAGTCCTCTGGATCGGCTATGCCGTAGTCCGTTATCACGAATACTGCTTCGCCCTCGGGTAGGTGCGGCGCGTCGACTATCCTGGCTATGCGTTTGTTACCACGGCTCTTGCGTAGCTGCACACGCACACCTGGTGCATGGTATAGCACGTGTCCACCCACTGCCTGCGTCGGATCGCCATAGAATACGTCTGGCTTAGCCATCACCTGGTTAGTGATTATGACTGCTACGTCGTATATCTCTGCTAGCCTCGAGAGCTGGTGGAGGTGCCTGTTCAGCTTCTGCTGCCTGGCTGCCAGGTTCTCCCTGCCCGGGTACTCGGCCCTAAAGTGGCTCGTAACCGAGTCAACAATGACCAGCCTTATGTTTTCCTTTGGCACTATGTTGAATAGCTCGTCCACTATAGCCATCTGATGGTCGCTATTGATTGCCCGGATATAGTATATGTTTGACATCACCTCGTCAGGATCGAGGCCCCAGCGTTTGGACATGTTCTCTATGCGCTCCCATCTAAACGTGCCTTCGGTGTCTATGTAGACTGCCTTAGCCACCTTACCCTCGCTTGAAAGGCCACCCTTGTCCTCAGGCAGCTGCACATTGACTGCCAGTTGGTGACATATTTGCGTCTTACCGCTGCCAAACTCGCCAAAGAACTCTGTTATCGTCTTAGTTTCTATGCCGCCGCCGAGGAGGTCATCGAGGTTACGGCTGCCCGTCGTTATCTTTCTCGTGCTTAGCCTCTCCTTCTTCACCTCGAGCGCTGTCTTGAAGCGTATGTCTAGCGCGTCACGTGCCGCCTTGATTATACGCTGTGCTGTCGTTATCGGTATGCCTGCGGCTGCGCTAAGCTCCTGCGCGGTAGCGACAGCTATTGCTTCTAGCGTGCCATAGCCGGCTTCTATTAGCTTGTTTGCGGTTGCTGGTCCCACACCAGGCAGGTCTGTTATAGAGCGTATCTCTTTCTTGCTCATACTGTTCCAGCCCGTGAAGGAACTGGTGCCCGGTAAGACCCTTATATAGCACTCTTCACCTGACCGAAAGTATTCTTGAAGCCCTGTAGCCGAGCGAAACTAAAAATATTGACCACGCTATGAGGCCATATCAACCTCTAAAAGAGACATTACAACCGGTGAGAGCAGACGGCGTGAAGAGAAAGACCGGTGGCACTATACAAAGCAAGAATCCATACGCAGACCGCGGGTTCAATGCAGCTTCTTCTCAAGGTACACGAGGCTCGGCCTCCTCGAGACATAACGTGGCAGCGTCTGCTGCACACGCGGGTACCCCCTCAACTCCTCCATTACCTTCTCTAGTAGCTCGCGAGGTGTGAGTACTATCCTATCGTTGGTCTTCCTTATCGTGACATTCAGTGTGCCAGTCTCTACCTCACGTTTTCCGATAACCGCTATGTAGGGTACCCATTCTCTAGCGGCATCCCGTATGCGCCTGCCTAGGCTTATATCGCGGTCATCTATATCAACGCGGACAAGGTGCTCCTCGAGAAGCGATGCCGTGCTCTCAGCGAGCTCCATCATAGCTTTATCATTAGGATTTAGTGGTATTATCCTAACCTGTATCGGAGCCAGCCATGTCGGGATGGATGGTGTCCTACCCTTTTGCTCGGTCCTTACCGCGGTATCGAAGACCATGTAGATGTACCGCTCGACAGAGCCTATGAGAGCAGTGTGGATTATCACCGGGTATCTTTTCTCGTTCTTTTCGTCGACATAGCTTATGTTGAAACGTTTAGCATTACCTATATCAAACTGGAACGTTGCTATCTCGCGTGGTCTCCCGCTACTGTCGACAATGTGGTACTCGACGTTGACTACCCAGTAGTATATCCCCGCGGGGTAGACTGTGACAAGTGCTGGTCTGCCGTCACGACGTATAAGCTCTAGCAGCATATCACGTCTCTGGCTCCAGAAGTCCTCGGTGACGTTATACACAGCGTAGTATTCACGGCCAAGCTTCTGTGCCTCTTCATGTATAACTTTCTGGAGCTCCTCAGCTACCTTCATCGCTTCATCAAGGTCCCGCGTTAATATGTGGAGGTCGGGCATGTAGAACTTCCTTAGCCTAAAGCAGAGCGTTACCTCGCCGCTCTGTTCAAGACGGTAGCTGTCAGCGACTTCGAACATTCCGAGGGGGAGGTCCTTGTAGCTAAGCACGTAGTCCTTAAGCATTGCAAACTGCTGGTGGCACGCCGCGTAGCGTAGCACCAAGTGCTTCTTATCGGCCCATAGCTCGTAAAGCCTATCGCCGAAGAGTGCAGCGTGCTCGTATACAGGCTTGGCGGCTAGATCAAACATGTTCGTACCTTTAACTTTCAATACCGGTACGCTTAGTCGCCGAGCAAGCATCCACGCATACTCAGACACAGCTTCTATCATAAGAGCCGCATGCGGCTCGTACCGCATGTGGCCATAGTCGCTCATAGGCTCCCACTCGAACCCGAACTTTGCGCAGACACGGTTAACCGCTGACTCAGTCTCGCCAAGCTCCCTACCGAGTGCCTCCTTCTCTATCACTACCCGGAAGTCGGGAGAAGCCCTCTCCAGGTACTCCTTAGGGCCATATACCTCTCCTTCGGGTGTCATTACATAGTATTTCTTCTCCACCTTGGGCCTAGCCACTGCCTTGACCTCGTAGGTTCTTGAGAGCTCGGCAAGAGGGTGGCCATGACAATGCAGCATGAATTCTTTGTACCAGCCAAATGGCGCCCGCACTATCTCCTTGCCACTCTTTGAGGCTATCTTGCTAGCGAGTAGCTTAAGCGCCTCTACAGCAATGCGAGGCGGAGCCAGGAACTTAGAGAGATGCGCATATGGATATACGACTATTCTTTCTGCACCAACACGCCTGGCGACGTCAACTATGTCTTCGGCCGCTTTCTCTGCAACCTCGTTAAGCGCATCCTTATCCTTGTCTTCTACCGTAATGAATGCTACAAGCGCGTTCTCAGCATCAGCCTCTTCAGGAACATCCTTACCCAACTCCTCAGCCTCGGATATGGCCTTACTACGTGCTTTAAACCAGAACTTCTTTGCATGTATCAGCAAGGCTCTCATAGTAACACCGACCTCGCAGCTGAGCTCGGTAGAGAAATAATGCTATACCCTGCACCCCCCGTAGAGCTAGCCGCATAAAAAGAAGGATTTAGGTTGACTATGCTTCATAACACTATATAGCAATGTTGGGCAAGAGGAGGGCGAGAGTTGCTGCAGACGCCACCATCACTAATTGACGTGCCTTCCTCTCTTCCAGCCGGCTCTCAGCCATACTCTGTAAGAATTGTGCACCATCAGTTATAAACAATGGCATTGCGTTAATGCCGGCTAGGCCTATGTTAACAGCCTGGCCGTAGAATAGTACAAGGAAGATAGCCAGCGCTAAAGCAGGACCCAGGGCCGCGAGGCTCCGCGGCACCATGTAGAGATATATCCCTATGGCCTCAGCATCACTAGGCTTATAGACACGGTACGTTCTACCATCTACACTGTGGAATTCAACGAGCAGGGCAACACCGCGCAAAGTCCCATTATGTGCGCTACGTAGCTTAGCAATATACTCTATGAAGCCTGTCACATTCTCAAACACAGTATCATTGACAACTATCTTATCGGCGATTATGTTCTCCGGCAGGCCTGCCTTAGCAGCCACACCACCGGGCACGGTGCTTATAGCTATATAGAATCCGCCATGCGTTACCGCGGCGAGCAACGCCGAGAAGAGCAGGAATAGGAGCGTATTGGCCCATACACCCGCAGAGTAGATCCTGGCCTTAGCTCTAAGCCCAGCTCGACGCAACTCCTCCTCGTCAGGCTCTACAAATGCCGCAGGAATAACACCAAGAAATAGCATGAGTCCGGAGGAGCGGACACGTATTCCCTCATAACGTGCAGCCATAGCGTGAAACGCTTCGTGCAGAAGCACTCCCACTACCAGGCCTGGTAGCAGATAGAGGAACGTACGGAATCCTATGGTGACGCCCGGTATTATCGGCGCAACCACGCCTACACGTTGACCTGTCTCTACCGCCGAAGCTATATTAGAGATAAGGACGTAATACGCAGCGAACATAACCACTACCATATCTGCAATGCCTAGGTCGAAGAACAGACCTATCATTCTGTTTCCACGCAGTTTTGCAAACCTCTCAAACGTGAAAGCCGTCTTTATGGACACGACTAGCGGTGTCACAACTACTTTACCCTCAGCAATGTCCCGTTCACGCACATAGAGCAGCAACGTGATAATAAACCAGGCTATGAGGTATGTCAGAAACAGATAAGCCGCGCTCACCATTCATACATTCCCCATGAGGGAGGCACTCTACCATAAGTGAGGCCAAGATATATGGCGCGCCGCTAGGAGGCTCCACTAGCCGCAGAGGCGGCTCCCCTTAGGGCCGTTCACTGCTCGAGAGTAGCAGCGGTGGCTTCAAGCCATGCCTAGAGAGAAGATAGAGAGACGCTACGAAGTCCGCATCGTTACCTACGATAAGACAAGGTGGAAACTACTTGGAACGTTACGTCGAGAAGCGTTGAGTATTCTTGAGGCATTAGAACGTGCTGGTCTCAAGGCAATAACTCACGGCAGTGTGGCGCGTGGAGATGTACATCCTGGCAGCGATATTGATGTTTTCATCCCCTACCCTGTACCATCGTTCCGGGTTGAGATAGCGCTCGAGCAAGCCGGCCTTAGACCAGTGAGTAAGCTTATCGTCCAAGCGACACCGCACAGTACACCTAAGGCTTATCTCGTTCTTGATGTTGAGGAGCGACGCGTAGTCTCTTTCCCGCTTGCCAAGCTTGGACGCACTGAGTACGAGTTCTACTTCTTCGGGGGCGCACTTGACGCTGAGGGGCTTCGGCTAGGCAGACGCGTACCCGGTGTCGACAAACGCCTTATGCTAATAGAGCCCCTACCCGAGGGACATAGGGAGTCAAGCATAATTGGACGCGAGGCAGAGGTTGCACAGATAGTCGGTGTTAGCATTGAGACAGTCGCTGAACGCGTCCGCGTATTGAGTAGACGCGATGAGCACGGCCGTACCGGTGTGTTTGTCAAGGCGGTTCTAGAGCCGGGCGAGAGTATAGAGGATGCAGCGGTAAGGATAGCTCGCCGTAACCCCGCGTTTAGACGTGTCCTCATTGAGAGGGGTTCGCCGCTGATATAAGCACGCCTGGGCCCTCCGCATGTTATGGCTTCTTCGCCCTAAGCCTTTAGGGTGCAGGCGGTGTGGCGAGAACAGTTAACATCGTGCCAGGCGTCTACGCTTACGTCGGCGAACTACCGCTAGGTTGCAGACTCTGCATCAAGGGTGTCAAAATGGTCATTTTTATAACCGGGCTTTGTAGGGAACACTGCTTCTATTGCCCAGTGTCCCCCCAACGCCTCTACCGCGATAAGGTCTATGTCGACGAGGAGCCTGCACATAGGTTCCAGGATTTTATTGAGGAAGCCTACTACGTTGGAGCAGACGGGGCGAGCATAACGGGGGGCGACCCTCTTGTTGTGCTCAAACGCACTGTGAGGACGATAAGACTTCTCAAAGAGACCTTTGGCAACGATTTCCACATACATCTCTATACAAGCGGTCGCTACGCTACACGCGACGCACTCCTAGAGCTCGAGGAGGCAGGACTTGACGAGATAAGGTTTCACCCCGTCGAGGAGTGGATGCTCAGTCGAATAGAGCTTGCACTCAATACGTTACGTCGTGTCCGCGTCGGCGTCGAAATGCCGGTAATACCAGGCCATGGAGTGCAGCTGAGAAAACTCATTGAGCGCCTCGACCAAATGGGCGTCGAGTTCGTGAACCTCAATGAGCTTGAAGTGTCCGAGCGCAACATCAAGGCCCTATTAGCAAGAGGGTACAAGGTGAGGCAGGACCGTGCCGCCGTCGAAGGAAGCGAGGAGCTAGGACTCGAAATAGTACGAT